>Ga0187894_10005644_pt1 | contig 12649 bp, 8 predicted proteins | sample GBC1701081metaG_FD_136650 | JGI IMG/M metagenome (GOLD analysis project Ga0187894, IMG submission 136650) | White microbial mat communities from a lava cave in the Kipuka Kanohina Cave System on the Island of Hawaii, USA - GBC170108-1 metaG ... | reverse complement strand
GCCGCACTATCGAATGCAATTTACCCAAGATAGCCCGCTGTTTGGCGGTCCTGGGTGAAGTTTACTTTCCTTCGGCTCGTGGGGCCGGAGGCTTCTGGGGAGCCTTCATGTCACGACGCGACGCCCTGAACGAGGAAAATGTAGAGCAAACTTTCCAGTTTGCTCTATTTCTCGCGATGGGCCGCTTAAGGAAGCATGAGCAAACTGGAAAGTTTGCTCTACATTTTCGGAAGAGGGAAATATGTCTCAGGCATTAAACCATCAATTCGCTGACCGCTATGGCCACTCCGCCTATTTGGTTCGCAAGAAAGTCTTCCATCTGCTGGGCGGCGCTTTCGAGATATTCGACCCGCAGGGCAACGTGATCCTCTATTCGAAGATGAAGGCGTTCAAGCTTAAGGAAGACATCCGCCTCTACACGGGCGAGGATATGCGGACCGAGCTGTTGACGATCCGCGCGCGCCAGGCTCTGGACTTCTCCGCCGCTTACGACGTTGTTGACAGCGTGACCGGCGAAAGGGTCGGCGCGCTGCGACGCAAAGGACTGAAGTCGATGTTCAAGGACGAGTGGGTGATCATGGACGGCTTCGAAAACGAGATCGGCCTGATTCAGGAAGAGAGCGCGTTTCTGGCGCTGCTCCGGAGGTTCGTTACCAACCTGATCCCGCAAACTTTCAACGTGCAGATCGGCGGGGCCCAGGTCTCTACCTTCAAACAGAATTTCAATCCGTTCGTAACCAAACTCTCTCTAGATTTTTCGACTGACGCTCAACGACGACTCGACCGCAGGCTCGGTCTCGCCGCGGCCATCCTGCTTTGCGCGATCGAGGGCAAAGAAAACGGCTGACAACTCAGAAAGGAAACGCTTATGTGGATTCGTCAATGCTTCACCGATGAGGAGAAACCGATTCAATCTCCGATCCCGACCGAAATCTGCTCGAACGAAGAGTTCATCCCTCCCGCTCAAACCGCCGACCAGCAAAAGTGGGAAGCCCGCATCCGGGAGATGGCCGACAGTTGCTCGAAGAAGCTTGGTCTTTCGCGCCGCCGCTTTCTGCAAACCTCGGGCGGGATGGCGGTGGCGATGCTCGCCTACAACGAAGTCTTCGGCAAAACCTACGAGGTCGATCCGATCGAAGCCCTCGATCCTGCGGCCTGGGCCGAGAAATGGCCGAAGACCGAATTCATCTTCGACAATCAGACGCATCACATTGACGTCGAGACCAAATGGTTCGAGGCCAGCGCCGCGGGCAAGGAGGCCGCCGCCTTCCTGCGTAATTTCCGCCGCAACGCCGCCTCGACCGATGAAGCGCTCGCGCAACTCGACCAGGCGCATTTCATCAAAGAGTTGTTTATGGACAGCGACACAATGATGGCGATCATCAGCGGCGTGCCGACTTCACAGTGGAACGAGAACATCCTGCCGCCGGACAAGATGGTCGAGACACGCAACGCCATCAACAAGCTCGCCGGCGGCACGCAGCGGATGATCAGCCACGGATTGTTGCGCCCGAATATGGGCAAAGCCGAGTTTGAAGAGATGGACCGGCAGGCCAAGAAGCTGAAGATAGATTCATGGAAGATGTATCCCGGATCGAAGATCGGCGTGGGGCCGTACTGGTTGGATGACGAAAAAGGCACGTACCCGTTCTGGGAGCGCACGCGCAAGCTGGGCATCAAGAACGTCTGCATTCACAAAGGCCTTCCGCTGGGGCTCTTCAACGAAGAGCAATGTCATCCCAAAGACATTGAAAAGACCGCGAAAGATTTCCCCGACATCAACTTCATCATCTATCACTCGGGATGGCACCCGACCGCGGCCAGCGCCCGCCGCGAAGGCGCGGCGGCCAACCAGCAATACATCCCGTGGTGTTCCGAGCTGATCGAGATCGTGAAGAAGAACAATCTGAAGAACGTCTATTTCGAGGTCGGCAGCACGTGGAATGGATTGTCAGGAGGGTTTGGCGGAAGGGACCTTCCCGCGATGCATTTCTTCGGCCAGATATTGAATCTTCCCGGAGGCGAAGACCGCATCATCTGGGGCACCGATTCGATCTGGGGCGGTAGCCCGCAATCGCAGATCGAACGCTTCCGCCGGTTCCAGATCAGCGATGAAGTGGCCGAAAAATACAGCTACAAGAAACTCACTCCCGAAATCAAAGCGAAGGTCTTCGGGTTGAACGCGGCCAGGCTTTACAAGATCGACGTCAAAGCCCAGCGCAAAGCGATCCAAGCCGACAAGATCGCGCTGATGCGCGAGGAGTATCTGCAGGCGCCGCGTCCGAGCAACACGCAGTTCGGCTGGGTTTGGCGCGAACGCGGAAGCAGAGCTTAGAACCGAAAAACTGAAAACGGAGTAATCGCGGCCCTTGGGAAATACGCGCTGATGCGCGCTCCAAGGGCCGTTTCGTTTTCTGCGCGGCGCTGATGAAACCAATGTGAATGAGCCTTAAGCGCGTCTCCTGACGGCATATCCGTTGCCGTTCAGGCTGAAATGCGAACGAAGAAAGACGGGACGACCAGGAGCTTTTTATCAACCTTTGTCTTATGTCAGTTCATGTGTTGCGCGCTATCGTTCGATCTTCAGGCCGAACCATCGCCGCGGATGATGGGCGCGGACAGAGCCGTCCTGATTGGCGATTCAACCGCGTCAGGATTCGATACGCGATTGAACGCAGTGTTTTCTGATTCGCCAATCTGCTTCGCCCTGATGGGCATTCAACCAGAACATCTGTTCGTTCCCATAATGACCGCGTCACGCGCATATGAACCGATAAATCTGGCTGACACGCTAGGCGGCGCGTCGGTAATGTCGCAGATAACGCCGGACCTGGTCGCGAGCATGTTTCCCGGCGCGCCGCGCGCCAACATCGAAAGGTATTTGCCGCTCCTGCGCAGGGCGCTCGCCGAGAGAGGGCTGGTTGACAAGTTGATGGTGTTGATGGCGCTCGCGACGGTGCGCGTTGAGACCGCCAGATTCGACCCGATCAGCGAGACGCCGTCAGCGCTCAACACTCAGTTCCCTGGCCTGCCGTTCAACAAATATGACTGGAGACAGGACCTCGGCAATCAGGGGCCGCCCGATGGCGCGATGTTCAAAGGCCGCGGGTTCATTCAACTGACTGGCAGAAAGAACTATGGGTTTTACGGCGCCTTGCTGGGATACAACCTGACCGGCAATCCGGAACTCGCCAACACTCCGCAGCCCGCCGCTCAGATATTGGCGGCCTATCTGAAGGAGAACGAACTTCCGATCAGGAGCGCGTTGGCGATGGGCGATCTTGCTATGGCGCGGAAGATAGTCAACGGCGGGGTCAATGGGTTAGACAGATTCACGGCGGCGTTTCTGATGGGCAATCAGATGGTTCGTGATTACGACGGACAGAGAGACGGAGGGACGGAGAGACAGAGAGACGGAGAGACGGAGAGACAGAGGGACGGAGAGACAGAGAATGAGCGCAAACTCCTTCTGTCCCTCTATCCCTCTATCCCTCTATCCCTCTATCCCTCTATCTCTCCGTCCCTCTGTCCCTCTGTCCCTCTATCTCTCCGTCTCTCTGTCCCTCTGTCTCTCCGTCTCTCTGTCTCTCCGTCCCTCTGTCCCTCTGTCCCTATTTGGTCTGCAAAGTTTTGAGATGGCTGAACCCCACCATGCGCTGGCGCTCTTCGTCCCACAACCTCAACGAAGCCGATTTCAAACTCTTCCGGAACCCTAGCACGGTGGATTCCTGGAAGAGCGGGTTCTCTTCATGACACTGCTGCAACTTGTAATTCGGAATCTTCGGGCTGAGGTGGTGGATGTGATGGAATCCGATGTTGCCCGTGAACCATTGCACCACGCGCGGCAGTTTGTAATACGAACTGCCCAGCAAAGCCGACGTCGCGTAGTCCCATTCGCCGCGGCCGCGCCAGTAGGTGTCCTCGTACTGATGCTGAACGTAGAAGAGCCACACGCCGCACGCGCCGGCGATGATTACAATCGGCGCCGCAATCATCAGCAGCGCTTTCAGCCCCATTACCCACCAGAGCGAGCCGTACAGGATCAGCATTCCCAGATTGGTCACATAAACGTTATTGCGTTCGCGCCGCCCCGAATGTTTACCGGTAAAACGATGCCAGAGCAGAAAGATAAAGTGCGGCCCGACGCCCAACAGCACCAACGGATTTCGATAAAGCCTGTATTTCAGCCGGCCCCATTTCGACAGCGCCAGATACTCATTGACCGTCAGCGTAGTCACATCTCCGACTCCGCGCCTGCTCAGGTCGCCCGAAGAGGCGTGATGAATCGCGTGCTCGCGCGTCCATTGAAAATAGGGCGTGTGGGTGAGAATGCCCGTGACTGTGCCCACAAGGTGATTCGCCTTTGAAGATTTGAAGAACGACCCGTGCCCGCAATCGTGCATGATGATAAAGATTCGTGTCATCAGTCCGGCAGCCGGCAAGGCCAGCAATAACGTCAGGAAGTATGAAACGGAAAGACTGCGGTACATCAGATACCATATCGCGATGTATGGGATGACGCTGTTCGCGATCTGCCAAACGCTCCGCCAGTTGTCAGGGAACTGATATTTCTTCACCAGGTCTTGCCACTGAGGGATCGCGGCAGTAGATTTGATCACATTGGAGTCAAATTTCATTCACTTATCTCCTAAGATTTTGTTCGGGAGCCGTTCAGATCGGAATGCGAATGGCGTGGCGCCGTAAGTGGTGATCGAGCTGGAAGACTTCTGTTAACCATTTGTGAGAGCCGGCTCGTCGGGGCGCGCCTTAATTCGCCAATCGGGATTCAACGATGCCAGACGATGTTATTTGCTGGCGATTACGGCGCCAACCGCGAATCATCGTCAAACTGCTCTAAATTCAAGGTATTACGAAACTATTACAATCAGGAGGCGGATTTACGACTTCTCGCGGATCAATCAAGAGAAGCGCGCTGACGTTGGCGGCGATGCATTTGCCTCGTCTTGACTTCTGAATTTGCTTACAGGATAAATGCGCTGAACGCTAAACAGTCGGACTTGGTCGTCCGTCAACCCGACCTCATATCGAGGTGATCGAGAGCTGAAAGAGGCATGCACGAAATTAAGAAGTGCAATTCCTGCGGCAATACTTATCCAAGCAATCTCTCCTTTTGCTTGAATGACGGAAGCCCGCTCATTCCGGTCGAGACAATGATTGGGGCGGTTCTCGACGGACGCTACCGGTTGGACAAGCTCATCGGTGAAGGCGGAATGGGAGACGTCTATTGCGCCACGCATGTCCACATTGACACCGAGGTCGCGGTCAAGCTGCTCAAACCGGAATTCGTAGCCAATCAGACAGCCATCAAACGGTTCCAGCTTGAAGCCAAGGCCGCGGGACGAATCCATCATCCGAACGCTGTCAGAGTTACCGATTTTGGGGTGACGCCCGAAAGGATAGTCTATCTGGTAATGGAGCTTGTGCGCGGGCAATCACTGCGCAGCCTGATGCGTAAAGAGGGAAAATTCGACTACCTCCGCGCCATCAACATTGTACGTCAGATATGCGGAGCTGTTGACGCGGCTCATCGCAGCGGGGTGATCCACCGGGACCTCAAACCGGACAATATCCTGATTGAGAGGGTTCAGGAGACCGAACGCGTTAAGGTGCTCGATTTCGGGATCGCCAAGCTCAAGGAGACAAAGACCGACTCGTTCTTAACTCAGGCGGGGACGATCATCGGCACTCCTCAATATATGTCTCCCGAACAATGCCATGGCAAATCTCTCGGTCCCGGTTCGGACATCTACAGCGTCGGCATTCTCCTCTACGAGATGCTTACCGGCGAAGTCCCTTTCGACGGAGATTCCACTCTTCAAGTCGTATACAGACAGTTACACGAGCAGCCGCGTCCATTAAGAGAACTTTCTCCAAATGTGCCTCCGCTCCCCGCGCAGGTGGTGATGCGCGCCCTCGAAAAAGAGCCCGAGAAGCGGCAGTCTTCGGCGATTCAATTGAGTGATGAGCTTAAGGAGGCGGTAGAGGCGGTGGGCGAAGGAAGTTCTTTATCAATGACCAGCCCGCTGGTAATCCGTCCGCTCAAATCCGCCGAAATGCGGACGCCCATAGAAGAACTTCCCACTTTGGAGGAGAAAAGCAACGCGCCGTCCTCACTTGCTGAGGGGCTTGCCGAAGAGAAGCCGCTCTCGCAAGGTAGAAGTACGACGGCGCTGTCCCGCTCAGGTTGGGAGACCAATGTCATTACCAATAAAGATGAAGTGGGACGGCCAACTCCTCCTGATCAGAAGTCCCCTACGGCTCAGGAACAGGCTGAGCTTGGGGCGGAGATTAAAGAGACGCCGCCTGGAAGGAAATCTCGAACACAGTTAATCGCCATCGCCGCAATTGTTCTCGTCGCGCTGGCCGGGATAATTCTCTACTTCAGCATGAAGCCTTCGCAGACCGTACCTGAACCGCAACCGCCTGCCCCGCTGGAAGGAATGGTCTACATCCCTGGCGGAAAATTCATGATGGGGCGGAACGACGGGGCAAAAGACGAAGGCCCCGCGCACGAGGTGGAAGTTAAGCCATTCTTCCTCGACGCGCTGGAAGTAACCAATCAGGGTTACAGGAAATTTGTCGAGGCCACAGGCCACCAAATTCCGAAGCACTGGAAATACAATGGATCATACGCTCCTGACGAGGCCACGTACCCCGTGACTCATGTGACTTGGGACGATGCGACGGCCTATGCGAAATGGTCGAACAAGCGATTGCCTACCGAGGCTGAGTGGGAGTACGCCGCGCGCGGAGGCGGCAAGGGATACCTCTATCCGTGGGGGGACCAATGGCAAGACGGCTACGCTAATGTAGACCGCAAGGGGCAAACTAAACCGGCTCCGGTGCGCAGCTTCGAGAAGGACATCAGTCCTTTCGGGATTCACGATATGGCTGGTAACGTCAGTGAGTGGGTGCAGGATTTTTACAGCGATCGGTACGGGGCCAAGCCGGATCAACGGCTCCGGGTCTATCGCGGCAGCAACTTCCTCGATGCGCCGAAGACAAACACCTATCGCTGGTCTGACTTCCCCGCCGAGATCCCGGACGATCAAATACTCAGAGTCGGATTCAGATGCGCCAAAGACGTAGCGCAACGGTGAGACGGGTATGTTTCAAATGGAACGACGGGCAAATAAAGGCATAGAAAACGCGGAACACGCGGAAATAACGGAAATCGCGGAAAAGTACCCGGAAGCTATCCAGCCTTTCCGCGATTTCCGTTATTTCCGCGTGTTCCGCGTTTTCTATGTCGTCCTAAAAGAGCGGCGCCCAGGTCTTTTACACTCGCTCGCCCTGCTCCTGATCTTCTCGATCTCCTGCGGGCTTTCCTTGCAGGCTTTCGGGCAAAAGCGGAGCGACCGCAGTAATCGCGACAATACGCCCGCTCCGGCAGGCCCGAAAAGAACCGACCGCACCATTCCCGAAAGCGAGCGAGTCAAGGTCATCACGAAGACCGAATTCGTCAAAGTAGCCATCAGGGCGAACAAAGGGTATTTGAGCGTGGTGGCCATTCCCGCGGCCATAGTCACGCTGACTCCGCTCCCGGCGACTCAGAAGAAGGCTCCGGTGATCAAAGAGACAGTGAAAGATGAAGACGGAAGCCTCAACCTGATCAATTTCCCCCCCGGCAAATACAAAATAGTCATCGAGCACCCGGACTACGATCCGTATTCCGACATCATCCAAGTTGACCCGGCCAGCCCCGACACCTTCGTCGCTCTAAACAAAATGGTCTCCAAGTACGGAGCGATTCGTATCGGCGGAGCGCCCGCGAACGCGAAGATTTTTTTGGACGACTCGCCGATCGCTCCCTCCAGACTGACCGTGGAGAATCAAAACGTCGTCATTCCCAAAGTCCCGGTCGGAAAACATCGCCTGAAGATTTCGAAGGACGGGTACGCCGACCTCGCCAGAGAGATCGATGTCGCGCCCGGTAAACAGGCTTTCGTCTCAGCCCAACTCGATCTGGCTAGAGTCACGCTCAATCTGACCTCGGAGCCGGGCGCCAGGGTTTACGTCGAGAATGAAGAGAGAGCCATTATTCCTTCGGACGGCGATGTGGCGATTCCGCTCGCTCCGGGACGGCGCGCGGTGCGGGTGTCGAAAGAAGGTTATCAGGAATGGAAGAAGGAGTTGACGCTTTCGCTTGCGAACAATCCGGTAGTCGAGCGCGCCAACCTCATTCCTATCCCAAATTCAGCGGAAGGCGATTGGCAGCCTGCGCTGGGGCCGAGGAAATGGTTCCCTCAAGCCGCAGGCTGGAGGTTCGACGCGTCCGGAGCGCTCATCAGAGGCGATAAACTGGCGTTGTTCGACACGGAATCGAGCCGCGACTTCAACACCTACCGCGACTTCAAGCTCGAATTTGATGTCGTCTTCACCAACGGCAAAGGCGCGGCCTGGGTGGCGCGAGCCAAAGACTCCGGCAATTACTACCTCTTTGAAATCAGCGGCCCTCGAAGCGGTAAGCCGGTCTTCAACTTTTATGTTTGCCAGGACGGCAAGCTGGAATTGAAGGATAGCCGCCCGATTGTCGAGAAGATAGATAAACCAGGCGATTCTTTCCACATCATCTTCGAGGCGCGCGGAGGCCGCTTCGATACCAGGATGACCATCGCCAGCGCGCCGTCAGCCAAACCTCACCTGATCGGAATCTCCCAAGATGACTCGCTCTCTTACGGCGGCGTAGGGTTCCGGGGCAAAGATCAAAGCGAGTCCCTGCTTCAGACGTTCTTCGTTATTCCTTTGCGCTGATATGATGTCACTGCCCTCATATCGAAGGAGAAAGGAAATAAAAAATGGCTTTGGGGACTTATAAAAATATTCAGGAAGCCGCTAAGAAACACCAGATCACTGGCGGATAATCGCCTCGTCATTGTCCGCGCCGGCGCGCAGTCTCCCGCCGGCGTTTCGTGAGCGGAATCGCCGGTTCTTAGATCGGCGGTTTGCCCAATCCCAGGTCTCAAAACCACGGCTTCAGCCCATGAACGAAGGACAGCCCAGCCCGGCCAACGTCGAAGATTTTCACCTGTGCATCGCCGCCGCGCATCGCGCTGATAGTTCCAACTCAGTAGCCTTTTCGCCGGACGGACGATGGATCGCCTCCGGCTCCGATGACAACACCGTCAAGTTGTGGGACGCCTCTTCAGGCGCCGAGTTGCATACTTTCAGAGAGATACCGCCGGCCCATTTCCTCCTGACGGCCGGTTTCCCGCCGCGAACCCAAATCGCCGGATCGTTCGAAGCCAACTTGGCCTGGACGGGCGAAGCCAACCTGATCTTCAGAATCCCCGATTTCGCATCAACCGCGAAAACGCCGGCCATCGCTCAGTCCAGTTACACCAGCGCCAAGGTGGTGCTGATCGGTGAAAGCAGCGTCGGCAAATCGTGTCTGGCGCTGCGGCTGGCCACGGGCGAATACCACGAGATGGGCACAACTCATGGGATGACGACTTGGAAGATGCTGCCCGAACAACTCGCCCCGGAAGCCGCAGCCCCGCCCGGCGAAGAGCGCGAGGTCTACATCTGGGATTTGGGCGGGCAGCAGGAGTATCGGCTGGTGCATCAGTTGTTCCTACCCGAAACGACGCTGGCCATGATCCTCTTCGATCCGACTCGCGGACGGGCCGCGTTCGACGACGTGCGAGAATGGAATCTGCGGTTGAAAAAACAGACCGAAGGTTCCGGCGCTCGGCAGCAGACGATCAAACTTCTGGTCGGAACGAAGCTGGACACCGGCGACGAACCCGTTGACCAAGCCGAGATCAACCGGCTGATTGCCGAATGCGAATTCGTCGATTACTTACCGACCAGCGCGCTGACTCCGCGCGGGCTGGCCGAATTGGGCAAGGCCGTCGTCGGGCAGATCAAATGGGACGATCTGTCGAAGACCACGCGCCCGCGATTGTTCCAACTGATCCGCGACTTCATCAGAGAGCGCCAGGACGCGGGCGAAGTCGTGCTGCTTTACGCCGAGCTGGAAAAACAGGTTCGCGCGCGCGCCGAACGAGAGGCTGAAGTCGAATTCGACGCGCAATCGATCAACACCGTCATCAGCCAATTGGCCGGTCAGGGCGCGATTGTCGAAACGCGGCTGTCGTCGGGCGACCGTGTGCTGGTGTTGCAGATCGGATTCATCTCGATCTACGCCGGGTCGTTGATCCTGGCGGCGCGCGACAATCCGCGCGGCGTGCCCGCGCTGGAAGAGCTTCTGGTCGTTTCGGGCCGAATGGCGCGGCCGGGGATGAAACCCGAAGAGCGCCTTGACCCGATCCGCGAACGCATCATGCTGGAATGCGCCGTGCAACTGATGCTGGATCGCGGGCTGTGTTTCAAACACGAAGGCGCGCTGATCTTCCCAACCGAATTCAGCCGTCTGGAAGCCGCCGAAGACGACAAAGCCGCGCGGACCGTGACGATCTATTACGATTTCAACGGAGCGATAGACAACATCTGGGCTTCACTAGTAACGCTGTTGGCGCTGGGCGGCGAAGCCGAACGCGGGTTCGGGCGCGTCCGGTTGTGGAAAGACCGCGCCGAATTTGAAAAACCCGGCCAGGGCGTGTGCGGGTTGAGCAAGATTGACCGGCGGAGCGGATCGGCGCATCTGGATTTGTCGTTCAGCGAAGAGGTGTCGCCGGAGACGCGCGACCTGTTCATCGCCTTTGTTGACGGGCATCTGCGTAAAGAGGGCGTGACGGTCAAAGAGGGCTGGAGGCTGGTTTGCGCGAACGGCCACGCGTTCGACGAAGAGGCGATCAAATCGCGCATCGCCGGAGGCCACACCGACATCGGCTGCCAGTATTGCGATTCGCGCGTGGTGATCGGCAAAGGCGCCAAAGAGGCCGGGGCCGTCACGCGGCGGGAGTTGGTCGCGTTGAAGACCAGCATCAACCGGATCAAAACGAGGACATCGCCGAGACCAAAAGGGAGTTCAAACCTATCGAGGTCTTCATCTCCTATTCGCACCGTGACGAAGCTTTGCGCGAAGAGTTGGGCAAGCATCTGAGCGCGCTCAGGCGCGAAAATGTCATCGGATTGTGGCACGACCGGATGATCGGCGCTGGCGACGAATGGAAGGGCGAGATCGACCGGCGTCTGGAATCGGCCGGGATCATTCTGCTGCTGGTCAGCCCCGATTTCATCGCTTCGGATTATTGCTACGACATCGAGACGAAGCGCGCGCTGGAACGCCACGCCGAGGGCAAAGCCGTGGTCATCCCCATCGTCCGGTTGCAATCGCTCGTCAGCGACCTGAAAGACCGCAGGGAAGGTTTAGGCTTGGACAGCCTGGATTACCTGGTGATCTCGGGCGACCTGACCAATCGTGGCGGTCATGAAGAGTTCGAGAAGGTTCACTATTTCCTTTCGGCCCTGGTCAAGGAGATGAAGCTGACCGGCGAGCGCACGATCATCGTTCCCGGCAACCACGATCTGAGCTGGGATGTGGAAGTTTACGAGTGGATGCAGGAACGCCGTGTTGACATCGTCAATCTTGTGACGGGCAGTTTCGTCAAACAGGGCAAAGGCTATCTGATTCGCGACGACGCGCGGTATCCGAAAAGGTTCGCCAACTTCGCGCGCTTCCATCACGAGTTCAAGCAACTGGAATATTCGCTCAAGCCCGAATTGCAAAGTCTGGCGCTGCTCTTCGAAGAGACGCGCATCCAGTTTCTGGCGCTGAACTCCGCGTGGTTGGTTGACGAATTTCACCCCGAACGATCCGCCGTCAACGAGAAGGCGTTGGCCAAAGGTTTGATCGAAGCCGACCGGCAGATCAGCGAGGCCGTGAAAGCCAGGCGGTTGGACGAAGGCGCCGAGGTTTTGCGCATCGCCATCTGGCATCATCCGGTGACCGGGAACGAAAAGATCGCCGATGATGATTTCCTGGAACGGCTGCGCAAGGCCGATTTCAAGCTCTGCCTGCACGGCCACATCCACGAAGACCGCGCCGACCTGGCCGGTTACCTGCACTCGACGCGGCGGATTCACATAGCCGGGGCGGGATCGTTCGGCGCGGTGGCCGATCACCGCCCGCCGTCAACCCCGCGTCTCTACAACCTGATCGAGATTCCGCGCGACCACGGACTGATTCGCGTTCACACCCGTTGTATGCGAAAGCAGAGCGGCGCGTGGGAAGGATGGGCGGTGAGGTCGCTCTACGAGATCAAACTCAAAAAATAATCCAGATGCGTGTAAGGATCAGTACCGCGAGCGGTAGCGAGCGTGGCTACGGTCAAACGGCCGCTCTAATAAGTCACGCTCGCTACCGCTCGCGGTACTGATTTCCCTTGTCCTGCTTACCGGTTCAGAACCCGCGTCTGTCCAATCTGTGAGGGTTGCGCGGCTCCCGACCCGCTTCCCATCGCATTGATCAGCCGGTTGGGCAGAATGCCCAGGTAGAACGTGCCGAGCAAGGTTACGATCAGCGCGATCGCCGCGCCCGCGCTGATTCTGGGTCTGACAAACCCCGCCGCCAACGGACGGAAGAACATCACCACGATCGGATAGAGGTAGTAATAGATCGAGATGATGCTGTTGATGACCGCCACGACCACCAGCCAGCGCAGGTGGTACGGAGAATCCCACGCGGTCTTGAAGACGAAAAACTTGCTCATAAACCCGGCGG
>Ga0187894_10005643_pt1 | contig 12649 bp, 8 predicted proteins | sample GBC1701081metaG_FD_136650 | JGI IMG/M metagenome (GOLD analysis project Ga0187894, IMG submission 136650) | White microbial mat communities from a lava cave in the Kipuka Kanohina Cave System on the Island of Hawaii, USA - GBC170108-1 metaG ... | reverse complement strand
GCCGCGTGCGGATGGATTCGCAGATGTCCTGTTCATACAGCCACAGCGAGACCGCGTGCCGGGCGCGGCTGCGCGTCAAGGCCATCGCCAACGCCGTGCCCCAGCTTCCTCCGCCAATCACTGCGATTTTTTTCACGGCAACACCGGCCAGGCGAAAGAAATGGCCAAGCCCGGCAGTCCTTGCGCCGGCGACAGGCGGAAGATGGCAGCGCCGGCATCGCCGGCTCGATTTTCCGCGGCTTCTTGCACTTCATCCACCTCCCTGACTTCCTTCACCGCGCTGACCGCCTTCGCTGGTTTTGCCCAGGCGGTTTTCCGTTCCCGCAATCAGCCGCCGGATGTTCTCATGGTGCTTCACAAGGATGAGCGCAGAAATCAGCAAGCCGCCGGCGCTGATCTGCCACGGCGCCGGCTGCACGGCGTACAGGCGATACACCATGAGCGGAAGAAACGCCGCGGCGACAATCGAGCCCAGCGAAACGTAGCGCCACACCGCCACCACGACGGCGAACACAAACAGGCCGCCCCCGACCGCCGCCGCGCAGATCGGCAAAAACGCTCCGGCGGCGGTGGCCACGCCTTTGCCGCCGCGGAATATCAGCCAGAGGGGAAACATGTGCCCCACAACGACCATGACCGCGGCGCCCATCATCCAGGTCACATCCCCTTGGGCGCACCGCATCGCCAGCCATACCGCCAGCCAGCCCTTCGCGGCGTCCAGGATCAGCGTGAATATTCCCGCCCGCTTTCCGGCGACGCGGCCCACGTTCGTCGCGCCGATGTTGCCGCTGCCGGCGGAGCGAACATCACGCCCTGCCGTGAATCTCACAATGAGGTAGCCGAAGGGAATCGAGCCGAGCAGATAGGCCGCCGCCATCAGTCCCAGCGGAGTCGGTTGCAGCGTGCCCTTGAGGAAGAACCAGTCCATGCCGTCAGCCCCCGCCTCTCGCCGTTGTGAAGTTGAAAGTGGCCAGCTTCGCGTATTCGGCGCCGCCCGGCCTCAGCTTGCTCTCAAAAAGGTGAAACTCGCCCGCGGTGCATCCGCCGAAATCCACAGCGCCTGCGCCGTCAATCGCGGCCCGCAGGTCCGCCAGTCCACCTTCGGTCTTAAAGCGCGCCAGCGTGAGATGCGGCTTGAATGCCCGCTCTTCCGGCGCAATGCCGAGCGGCCCGAGGCGCGATTCGATGCCCGCGGTAATCTCCGCGAGATTGGGCGTCGAGTCAATGCCCGCCCAGAAGACGCGCGGGTGCCTGGCGCTGGGGAAGAACCCCGTGCCGCGGAAAGTCAATTGCACGGGAGCGCTCGAGGTCACCGCGCCGAGCGCCGCTTTGATCTTTTCGCACTGATCCGCCTGCGCTTCGCCGATGAATTTCAATGTGACGTGCAGTCCTTCCGTTCGCACCCAGCGCGCCCCGCTGCGCATCGCCGCCAGCGGCCGCACGAACTGGCCGATGGCCCGCTTGACCTCTTCCGGAACCTCCATCGCCACAAAAACTCTCAATTGGTTCTCACACCGGGCCCGTACAGAAAGAGCCGCCGTACCAGGTCGAGCGCGGTCTGCGACGCCTGCCAGCGCACGCGGTCGCGTTCGCCGGGAAAACGAAATGCGCGCTCCCGGGATCCCGCGCCGTTGGAGAGCGCGATGTGCACTGTGCCCACCGGCTTTTCCGGCGAGCCGCCGCCGGGGCCGGCAATGCCCGTGATTCCCAACCCCAGCGTGGCTCCGCTGCGGCGGCGAATTCCCTCGGCCAGGGCTACGGTAACTTCAGGGCTGACCGCGCCTTTGACCTCGATCAATTCCCGCGGCACGTCCACCCATTCAGACTTGATGGCGTTTGAGTAGCAGACTACGCCGCCGAGAAAATACGAGGAGCTTCCGGCGATGCGCGTGAGCCGTTCGGCCACCAGTCCCGCCGTGCAACTTTCCGCCACGGCGATGGTCGCCTGATTCTCATTCAGCGTGTTGGCAACCACCTCTTCCAGCGCCTCGCCGCGTGTAGTGTACACATGTTCGCCCAGCGCCAGCACGCTGCGCTCGGCCAGCTCCGCCAGCGCCTTTTCCGCGGCTGCGGCATCGCTGGTCCAGCAGAGGTAGTGAAGCTGAATTTCGCCCGGCGCGGCCAGAATCGTGGTTTGCACGTCCGCGTACGATTTGTAGATGGGGGCCACGCGCTGATCCACGTCCGATTCCGGCAGGCCGACGATGCGCAGCTCGCGCTTGTACAGGCGAACGTCGCCGGCCACCCGCGCCAGCCGCGGCGCCACGCTGTCAGTGAACATCGGCTTCAATTCATTGGGCGGGCCCGGCAGGAGAGCAATCAGCCTTCCGCGATCTTCCAGCCACAGCCCCGGCGCCGAACCGCGCGCATTCGGCAGCGGCGTGGCTCCCTCCGGAACCATGGCCTGGCGAATATTCGTTTCCGGCATCTGCCGTCCGAATTTCCGGAAGCGCTCCTGGATGGCGCGGACGATGTTCTCATCGCGGTTGAGCCTGCGGCCCAGCAGGTCAGCCAGCACGTCGCGGGTCAGGTCGTCCTCGGTGGGGCCCAGTCCGCCGATGGCAATCACCAGGTCGGCCCGCTGCAGCGCGCCGCGAAAGGAATCGCTGATGCCGGCCGGGTCGTCGCCGACGATGGTCTTCCGTGTGACCTCGATTCCCAGTTTGTTCAGCTCATCGGTGAGGAAGAGCGAGTTGGTGTCCACGCGGAACGGCGTGAGCATCTCCGAGCCGATGGCGATGATCTCCGCTTTCATCGGCAACGTTTGTACAGGAAGGGAATCCTGCTGTGCAAGTCGCCGCCGGGCCGGCGCGGCCGGTTAGGGGCGCTTGCCGATCTGCTTGAGCAGCTCGGCGACGGCGGCGTCCAACTGCGAATCCTTCGCGGTGTAGCTTTCGCCGATGGGGCGCACCACGGGCACATCCACCGGGCGCGGATTCATTTCCATCACCTGCCCGTCGCCGGCGTAAACCTTCATGAATGGGACGCGCAAGCCGGTGCCGTCCAGCAGCGAAACGTTTGAGGTGTAAATAATCCATCCGGCGGTGGGTTCGCCCACCACCTTGCCCAGTTTCAGCGTCCGATAACCCTCGGTGAAGTCCTCGGCATCGCTCAGGGAATGCTGGTTGACGACCAGAACCGTGGGCGCTTCCAGCGCGCGCTGCCCGAGCACGCTGCGCGCCGGAGCAATGCCGGGAAACCCGCGTGGCGTGAACTTCAAATAGGGACGCCGGGCGAACACATCAATGGCGTACGCGTTGACGAAGCCGCCGTTGTTGTTGCGGATGTCAATGACCACGCCTTCGCGCGCGTGCATTTCGGTGTCGAGGTCCACGTAGAGTTGCGCCAGCGACCCCGCGCCCATATCCGGCATATGCACGTAGCCGAGTTTTCCACCGCTGGCTTTTTCCACGTACGCGCGGCGGCTTTCCACCCACGCGCGATAGACCAGTTGTTTTTCCGCTGCCGTGCTGACCGGCTGGACGACGACTTCCCGCCGGGAAGCGCCGTCGGCGCCGGCAGCCAGCGTCAACGTGACCCGCCGCCCCACCGTGCGCGCCAGTGTTTCATCCAGATTCGTTCGCGCGTCGAGCGCGTTCTTTTCGACGGCCAGCAGGTACTCCCCCGCCTTGGCGCCGCCGATAGCCGCCGGGCCCAGCGGGATCACTTCCGTGATGCGGAGTTTGCCGCTCTGTTCGTACTCGCTGCGGTCGAAGCGAAGGCCAAGCCGGCCCGTTCCGGGCGGCTGCGGCCCCGCGCCCGGACCGGCCGGAGCGCTCGCGCCGGAATGGGACGCATTCAACTCGCCGACCATGAGGTTGAGCAGGCGGCGCAACTCGTCGGCATTGCGCGCGCCGGCAATGCGCGGCGCATACGTATCGTGAACGGCCGGCCAGTTCACGCCGTGCATCTTCTCGTCGTAAAAGTTATCGCGCTGCACGCGCCAGGCTTCTTCGAAAATCTCCATCTTGGCCTGCTCGAAGTCCATGTCCATTTCCGCGGTCACCGCCAGCGGCCGCACCTGCCGCGATTCCAGGGTCACGGACTGGATGCGTCCTCCGCCCAGGAAAAACACATCACGCCCGTCGGGTGAGAATTGCGGCATGCGCTTGCCTTCCGCGGTGGACGTGACCTGCCGGGCGACGGGCGGCTCGCTGGCCAGCTCATCCATCGAATAGGTGTACAGATTGTTCTGTCCGGCGACGCTGGCGACCATCAGCAACGTCTTGCCATCCGGGCTGAGCACCGCCGAGTTCAGGTCCACGCCGACCGGAAGCAAGCGCGTGCGGCGGCGGATTTCGTCGAAGGCGATCTCCACCGGCTTCACCGGAGCCTTGGCCGGAGCGTCCGATTTCGCCGCGGATTTTCCGGCTTCGCCCGGCGCGCCGCGCGCAGGCCGCTGCTCGGTGAACAACTCACGGAACTGATCCTCGCGAAACTTCGGCGCGCGCGGCTGCAGGTCCACGCGCGCCAGTTGGCGCGTCTCGGTGCGCTGTCCGCTGTCGAAAAGCACGAAGGTGCCATCCGGGCTCCACGCCAGCGAGTTGGCAAAACCGTTGGGCAGGAAACTGATTTGCTTTGCCTCGCCCCCTGCCGGCGCAACTACGTGGATGTTGGTGAAAAGTTTCGCGCCGGTGTTGAAGCAGGCGATCCACTTGCTGTCCGGCGACCAGGCCAGCGAGCGCAAGGCGTTGAACGGCGGCCGGTCCAGAACGCCGGTGGCGACGACTTTCTCCTGCTTGCTGGCCAGGTCCAGCACGCGCAACTCTTTGGCGTCGCGGATGAAGGCCACCTGCGCGCCATCGGGCGAAAAGTGCGGCGAAGAGTCGTCCTTCTCGCCGCGGGTGAGCTGCGATTCCGCGCCGCTGACGAAGTCATAGAGGAAAAGGTGCGGCACGCCGTCGCGTTCCGAGGCGTACACAATCTGCTTCGAGTCCGGCGCCCACTGCACCTGCGATTCGGCGGCCACCGTGCGCGTGACCCGCATCGCCGTCCCGCCGTCCTTCGCGGACACGGCAAATACCTCGCCGCGCGCGACGAAGGCGATCTTGCGCCCGTCCGGTGAGAGCGCGAACTCCTCAAACTGGTTGTTCAGCGCAAGCTGATCGACGCTGGGCGATGCCGGCGCGCTGCGGCGGGTGAGGGGAATCTGTGCGGCGTTGCCGCTTGCGGTGTCGAGCTTCCAGATTTCAAAGTCGTGCTCAAAGACCATCGCTTTGCCGTCGTAGGAAATGCCGGGCCAGAGCACGCGGCCTTCCTTGAATTTCGTCACCTGGCGGGCCTCGCCGCTGCCGGTGGCCTGTTTCATCCAGATGTTCTGAACGCCCTTCGCGTCGCGGACAAAATAGAGGCTCTTTCCGTCCGCGCTCCACATCGGCCAAAGCTCTTTCGCTCCGCCGCCGGAAACTTTCTGATATTGCGGGGGCGTGGTGTCGCGCATCACCCAGATTTCACTTTCGTCCAGGTGGCTGTGGCCCTTGCGCCACCACTGTCCGGCAGCGATGCCGCGCGCGGAGATGGCCAGCGCCGCGCCGTCCGGCGAAGGCGCCGCGAAGAACTCATTGGCGTAGCGGTCCGCGCTCACCGGCATGGGCGTGCCGCCCTCCGGGCTGACGCGAAAGATATCGTTCATGCCGGCGATGTCCTGCACCGTGGACTGGAAGTAGAGCCACTTGCCGTCGCGCGACCACGCGTTCAAAAAGTCCGCGCTGTCACTGAAGGTGATGCGCCGCGTTTCCCCGGTGGCGAAGGTATACACGTAGACGTCGCCGCTGCCGGTTCGCCCGGAAGTGAACGCCAGCCGTTTGCCGTCCGGGGAGTACAGCGGATGTTCCTCATTGGCCGGATGCGAAATCAGCAGGTGGGCCTCGCCGCCGGCAAGCGGCGCGGTCCAGATGTCTCCGCCGGAGACGAAGGCAATCTCCGCGCGGTCCGGGGCAATGCTCGGCTCGGTGAAGTAAGGCACGGCCCGTATGGCCGTCTTGCTCTGCGCGTGCACCAACGCCGCCGTCGCCGCGCACAGTGCCACCGCGTACACCATCGCCCGCCTGCGCATGGTTGCCCTCCAGGAATCCAAATTGAAGTGGTGAAGATTAGACCAATCGGGAAGGAAAAGAAACAAAACCCCGCGACCGACGCCAGGCCAGCGGGCGGCGAATCAGCCCATCAACGGCAGGCCGGCGACATCCCAATCGAGACTGAACAGCGCGCCGGTGGTGACCACGTAGGCGCGCTGCGTGGGCAGCAAGGCCATGCCCACCACTCCGACGCCGCTCAGCACCAGCTCGGCTTTCGCTTCGCGCGTCAGGCGCACGATGCCGCGCCGGCCGCTGAGCGACGCGGCTACATACAGATTCCCGCCGCGGTCGAAGGCGATTCCCTGCGGGCGTCCCAGGCCGCGATAGAACGTGGTCACGTCGCCGCCCGGCGTCACCCGGAACACGCGGTCAAAGCTGGAAGTGGTGGGGCCGGTAACGTAGAGATCGCCGTCCGGAGAAAACGCCAGATGGTAGGCGGCGATCGAAGGCTCCAGCGTGGCAAAAACGAACACTTCCCGCTCCGGGCTGATTTTGAAAACCGTCCCGCTGCGATCGCCGACGTACAGGAACCCGTGCGAATCAAAAGCCAGGCCGGTGGCCACGCCCATGCCCTCAATCCACGGCGCGGCGCGTCCTTCGGGCGTGATGCGGTGAACCGTGCCGTCATGGCGGCAGGAAACGTACAGGTTGCCGGCGCGGTCCACGGCCAGCCCGCTGGGGTTCATCAGTTCGGCCGCGAACGGTTTTACGTCGAAATTTGCCGTGATCTTGTAAAGCGAAACGGGAACTTTCTGCCCGCGCTGCCCGCTGAAGGTCACGTAGATGTTGCCCTTGCCGTCCACGGCGGGATTGGCTACGGGATGAAGGTTATCGGCAATCTGCAGGCCGAGCGAAATCGGGAAGGGCAGGCTTTCCGCGCCGTGCGTGCAAATGACGCGAACGCTGCCGCCTGCGGCGCCGTCCGGCACGCGCGCGACCACGTAACTATCCGAGCCGACCAGCACGCTGGCCTCGGCGTCGCCAAAATGCACACGGGGGCGCGCGCCGTTGCGGGCGGTGAATCCGCTGCCGCGGATGGTCACGTCGCCGCCGGGAATGGCGGCTGCCGGGAACACGCTTTCGATGCGCGGAGCTGAGTTCATTGCAGAGCCAGCAGCTTTCGGCAATCAGCCTTCCGCCGGCAGGCAATCGCTCTTTCTGCCAACTGATGGCTGACGGCTTGTTCTCACATCCACCCGAGTGCCCGCACCGCCCACAAGCACAGCGCGGCGTACAGGCCGGCAAACCAATCATCGGCCATAATGCCCCAGCCATTCGGCCATTTTTCCGCCTGCCGCGCCGGCCATGGCTTCACAATGTCAAAGACGCGAAAAAGTATAAATCCGAGCAGAAGATATTTCCATCCACCGGGAGCAAACGCCGAAGACAACACCGGCAAATATGTGATCTGCTGGCCGGAGACTTCATCCACGACAACCGGACCCGGGTCCGGCTTGCGAAAATGAATCGCCGCCAGGCGCGAAGCCCACACACCAATCAGCCCGATCAAGACCGCACTGACCAGCGCTGCCGGCAACGCGGCAACTTGGCCATCGAACAACATGCCGCACTGCCACAACAAGGCAGTCACCGCGATGCCGCCCAGCGAGCCCCACGTTCCAGGCGCAATCGGCAGATAGCCCAAGCCGAAACCGGTGGCAATCCACACGGCCGGCCGCGGCACTTTCCGTTCTGTTTGTTGGGGAGGCTCGGCTGAGCTATTCATCCGGTTCGGACTTCATCGTGCGAGATTGTATCGCGGATTGCTCATCGAGTTCGGATTCGTCAAATATCGCAGATGCCACGCGATATTTCTCGCTGGACCACGCGCCCAGGTCCAGCAGGCGGCAGCGCCCCGAGCAGAACGGAAACTCGGCATGCGCCTGCGAATCCGTTTCGGCTTTGCATGTTGGACAATGATGTTTCATCTTCCACCGCAGGCGGCCCGCCGGGCCCGGCGCTCTGCGCCGCGGCCGACTCTGCCTCCGCCGCACTTCCGGGCGCGCTACGACAATACGCGAAACGGCGAGGCATCGGCGGTTACACCGGACGCAACCGGCGGCGGGGCGGACGCGCGGAGCACATCTACAACGCGCGCTTCCAGGTCGTACTCATGCGACCTGGTGATTTCGAGCGTGACCATATCGCCGCGCTGCGGCTGTATTTCGCCTTCCCCCTCGCCGAAATCGGTGACGTAGATTTTGCCGTCAATCTCCGGGGCCATGCCCGGATGCCGGGCCTCCCATACCAGGTCGCTCTCCTGGGAAGGGCCGTCGAGCATCGCTGCGAGGCGCTCCCCGCGAAAACGCTTCAAGCGCCGCGCGGAGATCTTCCGCTGCAGCGCCATCAGGCGCTCGCGGCGTTCGGCGATGGTCTCCGCGTCAACTTTGCCGTCCAATGCGAAGCTTTCCGCGGTCTCGTCGTCGGAGTAGGCGAAGACGCCCAGCCAGTCAAACTCCGCCTCGCGCACAAAATCGCACAGCTCGCGGAAATCGGATTCGGATTCGCCCGGGAAGCCAACCACGAACGAAGTGCGCAGCGAAACATCGGGCATGGCCCGCCTGACCGCGCCCAGCAGTTTCAGAAACGCGTCGCCGCTGGAACCGCGCTTCATGCGCGCCAGCACATTGCGGCTGGCGTGCTGCAGGGGCAGGTCAATGTACTTCACCAGGCGCGGATGCGCGGCCATCGTTTCCAGCAGCAGCGGCGTGACGCGGTTGGGGTAACAGTAGAGAAAACGCACCCAGCCGAGTTCTTCGACCTGGGCCAGCCGCTGCAGCAGGCGCGGCAAGCCGTCGCGAATGCCCAGGTCTTCGCCGTACGCCGTCGTGTCCTGGCCAATCAGGATGGCTTCGCGCACGCCCGCCGCGGCCAGCCGCTCGGCTTCGTTGACGACGCTCGCAAACCTGCGGCTGCGGAATTTCCCGCGCAGTTCGGGAATGATGCAGAACGTGCAGGGATGATCGCAGCCTTCGTTGATTTTGAGGTAGGCGGTGTGCCGCGGCGTGGTCAGCACGCGCGGCGTGAGGTCGTGATAGAGGTACGAGGGCGCGCCGGAATCGGCCTGGGCCAGGTCGCCGCGCACGGCCTGCAGGATGTTCTCCACTTCGCCGGTGCCGATCACCGCGTCCACTTCGGGCACCTGTTTGCGGATGTCGTTACGGAAGCGCTCCACCAGGCATCCGGCCACGATGAGTTTCTGCGCCGAGCCGAATTTCTTGTACTCGGCCATCTCGAGAATGGTCTGCACGGACTCTTTCTGGGCCGGCTCGATGAAGCTGCACGTATTCACCACCAGCACATCGGCTTCGTCGGCGCGCGGGGTAATCTCGTAACCCGAACGCGCCAGAATGCCCATCATCACCTCGCTATCCACGAGGTTTTTCGGGCAACCCAGGCTCACAAATCCCACTTTAGGCATTATCCGGCGCACGCTTCCTGTGTTGGAAAACTCCATTTTACCAGAGAAGTGGATTGGCGGCAGAGACGTCACAGCCACACGGGACGACCGAAGCTTATCGCCGCTGCGACTTGAGCGAGGCTAACAGGTTGGTCATGCGCTCGGCCTGAGCGGCCTGCGCACCGAACCGGGCGGATTGATAAAGGTCGGTCATCTCCAGCACGGAGGACGCCAGCCGGCCCTGCGGCAGTGACATGGCAAACTCGAGCGGCGTTTGCGCCGCCGGCTTGCGCCAGCCGCGGCGCGCCAGGATGCGCAGCATCTTTTGATATTGCAGGGTGGCTACGCGCGCGGTGAGTTCCCGCTGCCGCCCGAAGTGCAGGCCCCACTCGGCTGCCAGGTACTCCATCAGCGCTTTCTTCCGCAAGATCACCAGCGAGCCTGCCAGGGCCACCAGCAGCAGAGCCCAGGGCCAGAAGCGCGCCAGGAATTCCTGCAGGTCAACGCTGTTGATCCAGGCGGTGACGTTCCGCCGCTTCTCGTACAACCAGGCCCGGGCCCGGGTCGAGGCGTCGCCCGCGCCTTTCATCACATTCTGCCCGAGCGTCAACTGGTGCTGGACGTCGTAATTGATGATCCATTCGCTCCACATGAGCTGCATCCAGTCGTAATACATTCCGAGGCGGCCCAGCAAGCCGCCTTCGCGCGCGTCGGCCGGTGGCGTGGGGTCAAACGGAATCCAGCCGTATTCGCCGAAGAACACTTCCACCCAGGAGTGCGCATCGCTGGCGCGGACGATGTAGTCCTCGCCCACGTCGTTGTACTCGCCGGGCAGGAAGCCGTTCACCAGCCGCGCGGGAATGCCCAGCGTGCGCAGCATCAAGGTCATGGCGGAGGCGAAGTATTCGCAATGGCCCTCCTTGCGCTCGAAGAGAAAATTGGCCAGCGGATCCGCGGGCTGTGGATTGGGAAGCTCCAGCGTGTAGCCGAAGCGCGTGCGCAGGTAGGTTTCAATCGCGTCGGCCTTGTCGAACGCCGTGGGCGCATTGCGGGTAATCTCCCGCGCCAGCTCGCTGACGCGCGGATCCATCTGCGGCAACTGCAGGTAACGGCGCATCACCCGGGGCGAATAGCCGAGGTATTGGCCGCGCAGCACGGCAGCGGACATCACCGGAATTTCCGAGCGCGCGTCGTAAAGCACGCGGGAATAGGCGTGGTTCGGGTTCTTGATGTTGCCCATGTCATCCACGAGAAGGTAGCTGTTGCCGCGGCGTCCCTCGCGCGCCGCGCCCGCGGCAAACTGTCCGCGAATTCCTGCGGCCAGGGCGGGAATGAACAGCGCGTCGGTGGCCAGCGGTTCCAAAAGAATCTTGAACACCACGCGGCGATAGAGTCTTTCCCTCGAGGGCTGCAGCCGGCGCTCAGCGCTGCGTTGATACTCGTCCCACTGGCTGCGGGTCACGTCGCGCGTCAGGAAGAAGCTGTGCCAGCCGGACAAGTCGCTGGAGACCGTTACCTCCGCCTGTGGATCGTTGTACCAGTTGCTGCCGTCAAAATTGGTGAGCGCCACGCCCCGCCAGCGCACCGTGGAAGGCAGCTCACCGCCCTCCTGGACGCGCACGCGCATTACGATTTCCGAGCTCTTCTTGATGATGCCGATGCGGCCAAGCTGCACGTTGTCGTCGAAGCCCGAAATCAGCGTGGGCTGCAGGTTGAATCCGCTCAAATAGCCGGCCGTGAATCTTGGCAGCACCAGGAAGATCGCCGTTCCCAGCAGCAGGGAACTGACCGCCACGGCCATCGAAACCCAGCCCAGCGCTCGATTCAGACGCCTGGCCAGAGGCGTGCCCTGCGCCACCGGCGGCGCCACGGCTCCCTCCGCACTGCGGCGGATTTCCAGCCCCACAAACGTGGAAACCGCCAGCGCCAGGAACACAAAGAAGAAAATCAAATACCAGGTGTCCACCGTCAGGATGGCCGCCACCAGCATCATGGCAAAGGCCAGCATGGCCAGGAACAGGTAGTCGCGCGTGGTGGTGGCCGAAAACAGCCGCACCATCATCGCGTACAACATCAGGTGAATCGCCGCCAGCAGCGCCGCGAAGAGCGCGGGACTGGCCGAACCGGCGGCCAGCTCTCGCGAGAGAATCCACAGGTCAGCGGGGAAGAAGGCGAAGTACCCGACGGTCAGCCACTTGGCGGCACTCGCAGAGAGCTCAGGGCCGTGCCCCCGCCAGTAACGAACGGCTTTGGTTCCCAGCGCGGCCAGAGGAACCACAGTGGAAAACGGGTCGAGCGTGCCGGTGGAAATCAGCGTACACACACCGGTGGTGATGAGGAGAAACAGCGACACCTCGAAGTAGCGGTGCACGGCAGCGAGCGGCTGCTCGCCGTTTGACCTCAATCCGGTTTGCGCTGCGCCTTCCATGATTTTGTTGCGGCCCCGCCAGTCTTGCGGTCACAACCCCAGTTGGCGCCAAGAGCGGCGAACACTCAAGAACGGAGAGGCCAAGCCGCTCCACGCCGCTGCATGTTCGCCTGCTGCAGGAAGTCGCGCGCCGCTGCCGCGATCTTCCGCGTCGCGCTGGAAACCGGCAGCCGAGCCACCGAATCGAGGGCCACGACCCTCACTCCATGATTCTCCGGTAATGGCGCAACGCGCGCCAGAAACGGCAGCAGGGTAATCGCCCGATACGTCACGTTGTGCTTTTTCGATTCGAGCTCGATGAGTTCTCCGAATACCCCGGCCCCCTCTGCTCCCCTCGGTTCACGCTGCGGCAGGTCCTCGCCGTCTCTTTGGCCGTTTCGCATAGCGAGGAATTCGCATAATTCCTGGCGCGCATTCCGCCGCACCTCCACCGCCGGGAATTGCCACATGTTTGAAAAAACCTCGCCGCCGGCAGGCCCATCCTGTTTCACCAACAGGGTACGCCGGCGCGAATCCAGCATCACTGCGGCGGCCAGCGTGAGCGGCTGGGCCGGGTGTTTTCTTCTTTTGGCCGGAATCTCGGCGGTGAGCCCCCGTCGTTGTGCGAGGCAGGACGCTGCGACCGGGCAGACATCGCATCCCGGACGTTTCGGCGTACACACTGTGGCGCCCAGCTCCATCATGGCCTGGTTCCATTCGCCCGAACTGGCGGCGTCTCGCCGGTTGCTGCCACCCGGCGAACCT
>Ga0187894_10005642_pt1 | contig 12649 bp, 6 predicted proteins | sample GBC1701081metaG_FD_136650 | JGI IMG/M metagenome (GOLD analysis project Ga0187894, IMG submission 136650) | White microbial mat communities from a lava cave in the Kipuka Kanohina Cave System on the Island of Hawaii, USA - GBC170108-1 metaG ... | reverse complement strand
TCTGGGGGACCCCGGCCGAACCGCTCGTCAATAGTGGATCAGGGGAAGTGAACCTTCCCTGAGTCGATGAGTAGTACCTTGCGAGAGAGTAGTCCAGACTCGTCTCAATATCCCGTTCCTTGAGGGTTAAGAACGGGTAACGACTGCCCGCGCACCCACCCGCACGAGCGCTTCCGACTCTTTTAACCGTGTACACGCAGAAGTCGTTGCCGTTGCAAGAGTAGACACGTGTGCACGCGCTGCGTATACGCGACCGCCCCAAGCGGGGGTGTCGTGTCTACACTCCTTCAGGTGCGTAGCACCTTTGCTTCATCCCTCAGCACTTACTTGAAGTTTGAAGGCGTGTTGTCAAAGAACCGGCAGCTAAAGAAAAGCGCAGCGAAGCGGCATTATAACGTGCTGTCGTGATGCAAGCCTACGCTTTGGCAGCGGTTTCGACGGCCCGTTTCAGGTCCTCAAGTTCGAGGTGCGTGTAGATTTCCGTCGTGCTGAGATCCCGGTGGCCAAGCAGTTGTTGCACGTGCCGGACGCTGGCGCCGCCGCGCAGCAGATGAGTCGCGCAGGAGTGGCGAAAGGTGTGCACGCTGGCTTTGATTTCGGCTTGCAAAGCGTAGTCGCGAATGCGCTCAGCAATCATTTGATACGACAAACGACGACCGGTCACGGAGAGCCAGAGCGCGGAGGTTGGTGGGATGAGGGCCTGACCCAGCAAGCCCTGGCCGAACTCATTAACCTGCATGTGATTCAGGTGCGCCGCTACGAAAGCGGCGCCTCTCAGCCCACGCTCGATGTGATTCGACGGCTCGCGGTCGCTCTGCAGGTGAGTGCAGATGTGTTGATCTTTGGCGCTGATGAGCGCGGTCCGGACGGCGACCTTCGCCTCCAGTTTGAAGCCATCTCCAAGTTCGCGCCCCAAGAGAAGCAGATCATCAAGGCCCTGCTCGAAGGTATGATCCTCAAACACGAAGCCAAACGCTGGTCTTCCGCGGCTTGAGGGCTAAGTCTCAAGCACAAGAATCGCTTCTTTAGCATAGCTGTCAAGATCGCTCGCCAGCCACTCCTCTCCCGGCCTGTTTAGGTGGAAGCGAACGCCACAGCCGTCTGTAGTTGAAGCAACGATCACTTTGAAATGCTTCCGAGGGAACTTGGAAAAGAGCCGAGTCTTCGTTTCTAAAGCGAATGCGATCCCTTGTCTTAAGAGGGCGATCTCATTCGATATAGGACGATCAAGCTGGTCCTCGATGTGGATGTGATTAACAAAGCACTCGAAGCCGGTTAGATCCGGGAAGTTCTTCGGTTCGACGTTCTCCCCAATCTTACGCGCGGCGGTAAACACGATCGCGCCATCGAGCTTAGTAAAGCCCTGGGCAAGCAACTGTGATAAAGCCTTGGGCAACTTCTCGCCCTGGGCAAAGTCAGGTGGATTCGACTGACCTATATTGTTTCTCATCTGCTGGTTCATTCTCATCAGTTTTCACCTAACACTTTAAGGCCTTTCGCTATTGCTCTTTGTACTTGGGCATCATTGAGAAGTCGTTTATTTTCAGTCTTCGATGCACCGACGAAACTCTTTGTATTGGCGTCGTACAAGTATTTCGTGTCTCCAGACTGATAATGAATTTGCCCGGGTCGTTGCCCCGGATTCGGATTTTCGACGTCGATGCGCCAGCCCTGGCCTCTTCCGACTGTTGTGCTGGTTGTCTGTGTTCCCCTCTCTCCAAAGACGGGTTTCTTGTCCGGATCGTTTGGGTTTGGGCTCGCAGTATTCGACTGCCCTTGACCTTGCTGATTCGGATTTGCAGCGTTTTGTTGATTCGACTGATTTCGATATTGATTACTGTACGCCCCGGAACAATCGAGCCCCATACCGCAGACCGTGTTCCCTTTGGAATTTGGATTTGGAGTCGTGAACCAATCCCAGGCCTTTTTCAGTGCCCCGCTGGCGACAACTACTGTCGTTGTAGCCGCGGCACCGGCAGCGTTGATTACCTGCTGTCCTGTGGGACTTTGTACAATTCGTTGAGCGACTGGACACACCGGACAGTGACCGTCAGGATCTGTGTACCTGAGCGGATTGTTATAGGTGTATTGGTACTTGTTCAGCGACTGAGGGTTCGTTAGATCAGAATAGAAGGTTGGGTTCGCTGCTGCGTCATCAACGAAGTAGTACAACTCGATTGGCCCACCAGTAAACTCATCTGGACTGGTGAAACGACCCTGAGTCGATGAGTAGTATCTGGCCAGGAAGTAATCGAGCCCCGTTTCAACATCCCGCTCCTTTTGGGTGAACTGCTGCCGCACTCCATCGGACGCATAGCCTTGAGCAACAGTGCGTCCGGCGGTGCCCGCGAACAATTCCTCGCCGAACGGAAGGTAATCGTGCCGTTTAACGTTCGCCAGACTGCCGGTCTGATCAAGTACTATTCGCGGCGTGCCGAGCTGGTCCGGGACGAGCCACTGCACTTTCTCACCGCCTGCCGAGGTGCCAAAGGCCTGGATCTCAACTACGCGACTCCACGAATCAGGTACCGCATTAATCGTTACGCGAATCTTGCTCGTGGTGATGGGTGAAAAAGTGAACTTGCGCCAGACTTTGTTGTTGCCGGTCACACTACCGCCCGGAATGGTGATCCAGTTGCTGCCGTTCCAGTACTGCACATCGAAAGCTATCAAACCGTACAGCGTGAAGGTTTGCGTTTCGGTCGGCGTGTTCTCGACCGTGTAGTTGTCGTGCAGACCGAAGACACTGATCTCATCAATCGTCTTGCTGCCGGCGAAATCAACCTGAATCCAATCAGGCACGGAGTTCGGCGTGCTGTCATTCCAGCCTTCACCGTTGCCCCATGGACCACGATTGTTTCCGTTGATCGCGCCGGTAGTGGAAAAGCCGGAACCGGTGGCCGTACTGGAAGCTGTGGCTACGGCGCCGTTTGCGGCGAGCGCCACGTTGTACCGACCGGTAGCCGTGATGAGCAACTGACCGTCGCGATAGCCGTACTCCTTTTCCGGCGCTGAAGCCAGGGACGAGGCTTGATACTCAGCCAGTAGTTCACCGTCCATCCCGTAAATCTGCCATTCTTCCTGACTGGAAGCGACCTGTCTGCGCACCCGATGCCCTTCAGCATCGTAAGTGTAGCGGCTGGTTTGTCCGGTATTGTCCGCCGCCGTGAGCATCCGGTTTTCGGCGTCGTAAGTCCGATTACCGGCGCCGGTGTAAGTGTCCGTCGTTAAATTACCGGCATTGTCATAACTCATCGTTCCGGATTGACCGGCAGGCACACCGAGCCTGTTCGTGGCCGTGTCAACGGTAAATTGCCTGGTGTTGATGCCCGTGCCCCAGGAAACCGGGTTGATGGTGCGATTGCCCCAGCGGTCGTACGTGTAACTCTGCAGAGCTGTCTGCGTGAGCGGCTGGCTATTGCTCAAAGCATATTCCGCGACCGAGCTGAGCCGATTCAGAGCATCGTAGGTGTAAAGCTGGTGTGGGATGGACCAGGTATTGGCCTGATCATCCAACGGAATATAGTGACTGGCCTTCAGCACATTGCCGTTGTTGTCCGGACCACTGGCGCCATGCGTGAGAGTGCTCTCGTAGAAGAATTGCAGACAGCCACGGTTCCAACTGCCGTTGACGTCTGAGCCAGTCGAAACGCGCACGTCCCAGAGCTGGCCGCGGATGTTGTATTGCAGTTTGTGGTAAAGCGGTGTTTGGGTGCCAAACAACTCCTGCGTGACTTGATGCCGCGCATTGTAAATAAATGCCGAGGCATAGCTGCGCGACACGCCATCGCCCAGATTCCCGTTAAAGCTGGCGGTGCGTCCCGCCGCATCATAAGCGTAGGAAACCGTGTGCCCTGAAGGATAAGTCTGTGAAGTCACAGCGCCAGCGAGATTGTAGCTCCGTGAGATTTGGTAGGTCGGACCCCAGGTGCCGTTGAGCTTGAATAGCTGGCGCTGGACGAGCGGGTTACCGAGGGCGTCGTAACTATCAACGGCCTTGTGGTCCACGTTGCTGCCGGTCGAGAAATCACCGCCTTTGTAGAAATACCAGAAGCGCCCTTTACCGTTGGTAGCGCCATCGTAAAACCACTTCACGTCGGGATTGATCGCAGCTGTGTCTGAATAGTCGATAGTGGTGCTACGGTTGAGGGCGTCGTAAGCATAGATTGAAACTACGCCACGTGCGTCCGTCTTCTGTGTCAGGTTACCGTTGGCATCATACTGGTATCCGACGGACCAGGCGCTGTTTCCGGTTAGCGGGTCGGAAAGATTCAATCCTGCATACGTGCTCTGCTCGGGATTACGCGCGCGAATCAGGCGCTTGAGCGAGTCGTACATGAAGAAGCGCTGCTGCGTGCCCTGCGTGACTTTCACTAGATTATCGAGCACGTCGTAGTCGTAACTCGTTTGATAGTTCAGTCCGTTCGGGTCCTCGTAAACTTGCCGCAAGCGCCCCAGGGCGTCAGTGACGCTCTTTCGCTTTTTGAGTGCCTGGTCGGTGACCGTGACGCTGTTGCCGCTATAGCTGGTGGAAACGGCGGCATTGTCGGGAGTAGTCGCAGAAATCGTGCGCCCCAGCTCGTCAAAGGCCGTGGTGGTCCATACGGGCGTCTCGCTGAGATAAGGTCTGAACGGATTGGAAGTCTTGTACAACCGGCCCAGCGCGTCATACTGCGATTGGATCGCAATGTAGTTGCCGCCACCTTCGTACTGCCGCGTTTCAATTGTGCGACCCATCTGGTCGTAGACAACCGAGTTAACAAGCAGATTGTCGTTATTTGTGTCGCGGTCGCTGGTGGTGTTGATAACTCGATTAGTGTCGTCGTAACTGAAGGTAGTCTGATTCGTGCTGGCGGTTCCGGCGGCGCGTCTTATCTGCGTGGGCCGGTCGAGACTGTCATTGTAAGTGCCGCTGGCAACAATGCCGTTTGCATCTTCGCCGTCAACCGGCTGGCCCAGGTAGAAGTCAAACTGGCTGTAGGTCCAGTGGTTCAGAGGATTCTTGATGGACGTGGCAAACGCATAGCTGGAAACTCCTGAGCCTGAGAGTTCGAGGGGCGCAGCATTGGTGCGCGCTTCACCATTGGGCGCGCCAAAGCAATCAGCATAATAAAGCTCGGTTGCATTACCTCGCGGATCGATCACTTTCGTCACATTGCCGAGGATGTCATATTGAGAGTACGAAGAGACTGAGCCGCCCGAGAGTATGTGCCTGGTCGTACCAGTAATATTTCCGCGCGTCGTGTAGCTGGTATTGAAAGCCGAATCAAAGCCGCTGACACTGAACCGATTCGTCAATGCGCTGTGGTTCGCATCAGGGTTGTAGTTGTCATACTCATAAGTCGTGCGGGCGCGCTCGATACCACTGCTGTCGTAAACCGACACCTGAGTTTCCAAATCCCGCAGGTGAACGCTGGTTCCGGTATAAGTCGAACTGGTGAGATAAGTGGTGCGCGTTTCCCGAACGAGTGGTCCAACTGCGCCGTTGCCGTAGTCGTATTCCTTCACGCTGTTCTGATTGTTGAAGGGAACGGCGTCGTCATAACCAAAGGTCTGCTTTGACAACTGGTTAGTATCCGCGAGCGTGCTGACCGTCTCCGTCAGGCGCACGTCGTTTGGTGGCGCGGTTGCTGCTCCACCTGTCCACCAGCTTACCGTGGCCCGTTGCTCGAAGTTGTGCTCGACCCGGCGCAGCAGCGTCGTTCCGTTTGCGGCAAAGGTCTCGGTCTTGTATTCGCGACTATCGGTCCAGGCTGGATATTCGGTCGGCTGCTTGAAAAAGGAAGCTCGCGGGCTGCCGTAGAAATAATGGACGGCTCGCGTCAATAACGTACCACTTGCGTTGTACTGATCGGTGGTGACATAGCCCGCGTTGGTCGTGCTGGTCTCGGGCCGGCTGTAGGTCATCCTGCTGGCGTAACTGCTGCCGCTGCCGCCATCGGGATAGACGCGCCGCTCAATCACGCGCCGATAGATTTGCTTGTCGGCCAGGCCGCTGATAACGCCGCTGCCGGTTGCGGAATCAGTCAAGCCTGCGGCGTAGTCGTATTCGATTGCTCCGCCTGTGGGTAAGACAACACGCGTCAACTCGGCGTAGCTGTTGTAGCGAAACTGGTATTGCTTGCCGTTAGGCAGCTCAACGGCACTCACGACTAACGGAGTGTAGTAACCACTTCCCGCGCCATTCAATTCCGGAAACATTTGGGCCGTGGTCAGCATGGAGAAGTCACTGCGCAGCACGCTGTTCAGATAATTGAAATACACTTTTAGGCTGCGCGTGGCGCCGCCAAAGCCCTTGTAAGTGATCTCCTGGTAAGCACCGCCGCCGGCATTGTAATTAATCGTCACCTGCCGATTCAGAGAATCAGTGATCGAAGTCAGGCGTTGATAAATGTCATAGGTAAAGGTCAGCTTGTTGCCGTTACGATCGCGCATCCAGGTCACGTTTCCGGCGTCCACACGGTAGCGCGTGCCGTTGCGCAACATCATGTCACCCGAAGGTGGAGCATTGCCCGGGTTGTCATATTGATAGTCGAAAATATTGCTGTCCGAGACGAAGGTCGCTGCATTGCCGTCGGCTGTTACAAAGACGGTGCCGCGGTTGTACGCGGTGCAGGTCGCATTAACTGGTTGACCGTTGCTGCCCGCATCGCGCAACTCGTATTCGGTACCATCGGGCGCCGTGAACGTGAGTCTGGTTAATGTCTGGCGATGGATGTAGCCACAGCCTCCAGATCCGAGCACGTAGTCGCGGCTTCCGCCTTGACGCATTTCCAACCGGCCCATGCTGTAAATGGGAGCCCAACCAATATCAGTCCACCAACCTGGCTGGGGCGTGTACATGTTGACTGGAGGTTGACCCTCGGCTGCTTCCTTCTGGACCAGCCACTTGTGATCGATCCGTAGCGTCAACGAATACCCGGCTTCACCTCGACCTCCGACTTTGACCAACGGCAGCGCGAAGTTAAGAGTGCCGTTAAAGAGATTTACGTCCTCGAAATTGCTGAGCGGGTAAGAGCCTGCGGGCGCACCTGGTTGTAGTCCCAGCGGGGTGGCGCCGTCAGTGGCCTGTTGCTGCGCAGAAGCGCCGGCAAACGCCATGAGCACCAGGGATGAAGTAAGGACCAGGGAGCGAACCATGCGTGAGAAAGACAGCAGCGAGTTCATAAACCGACCTCTATTGTGGGAGACGAGAATCGTTTCTTGAGCGCCTGCGCGCGCTCTCAGTTAGTGATGCGAATGATGGCTTTCCATTCCGGATGATTTGTTTCACCGATGATGTAGGTGCCCGGACTGAGCTGGACCTGTGCTTTCCAGTCGCGTTTTTGCGGTTCCGACCGAGCCAGCCGTTCCCGGTTTTCACGCGCAAGCCAGAACTCGAGGTCTCTTCGGCCTGTGCGATTTTGCAAGAGGATGAGAAAGCGGCCCCGAGGCGCAATCGTTTCGCTCGGTTCGAAGCCGGCAGGAGTGACTTCGAAAGATAGAACCCGCGGCTCATCTTCCGTTGCAATTCTGGCTTCTTCTTTAGTCGTTGATTTCGCCGTTGTGAAATTCTCAGGTAACGACGACGGGTTTCTGCCACGACCAATTAATGGAAGTGCCACGGCGATGGTCGCGGCAATTCCGAGTGCCGCCGAAAGTATTAGCTTGTTCGACATTGTGAGTGCTCCCGAGTGAATAGTCCTTGAAAGCGTACGGAGGAAGCTCTTTCTTCCCGTAGAAAAACCTGACGTCATAGTTCGGGATAGTCAGGAGTAGTTACTTCAATGTTGGGGAGACTGAGTGAACGACCGGGATCGGATGAATCAACCGCCATCGTGTGGTCCATCATTAGAGCGAGGGGATGTTAGATAAAGTTCAAGAGAGTTGTCAATAGACAACCGGTGTCGGTGTCCGGTTTTTTCTGTCAGGCTGATGCTATCTTTCAGATCGACCGATCAGGACGAACCATTTAAGTACAACATTTCCAAGAACTTACAAGCAGAAAATGCGTACAGGGAGGGCAACGGATTTCGCGCGCACAGCCATCAGAGTTCGCGGTCATTCGTTATAGCTTCTGCGGTAGGCAAGTCCAGAAGCAAGCTGTAGGAAAGTCCAATAAGCAATAAAACAGTGTAGCCCCAATTGCGTCTGCATGAACTGACGGCTTGGGTGTGTGCCCTTATGTTCAGATTAACCCTGGAGATTGTTCGGAATGAAGTTGCCCCGCAAGTTGCCCCGTTTGCGCTCGCTCGCGTTTGCGCCATTCGCCATTCTTTCGTCCTTTCTTTTTACTAACGTCACCGGCATTCTGTTCAGTCGTGTGATGGCTCCAGTCGCGGTCGCCAATGCGCGGCCCGCGATGCCGGCCGATATACCAACGTCCGGCAACACGGACCTGGACCGCATCATCTTTGAAGCTGCTCAACGCGAAGGTCTCGATCCACGATTTGTGCACGCCGTTATCTGGCAGGAATCGAAATACGAACCCATTGCACGTTCACATGCCGGCGCTCAAGGGTTGATGCAGTTGATGCCCGCCACCGCCAAACGATTCGGTTGCGACGATCCGGATGATCCGCAGGACAACATTGAAGCAGGCGTGAAGTACCTGCACTGGTTGTTGAAACGATTCGACGGCAACGTCGAGCTCGCGCTCGCCGGTTACAACGCCGGTGAAGGCGCGGTCGATAAGTACAACGGCATCCCGCCCTACAACGAAACACGCAACTACGTAAAAATCATCTCGCAACGCTACGGCAAGACTTTCCACCCAGTAGAGACATCCGTCGAAACCGAATAGCACAATCCGTCACCATCCGTGTTATCCGTGGCTCTTGACCGCGGATAACACAGATGCTTGAATGCTCACGGTCTTCCGTTCTAAAAACTAGCCTTATACCCTGAACAGAGGAATTCGTATGAGCACAGCGCAAGACGCGGCTGTTGATGCTACGCCCGCCAGTAACCGTAGCTTCTTCGGCCACCCAATCGGTCTCTCAACTCTCTTCTTCACTGAGTTTTGGGAACGATTCTCCTATTACGGCATCAGGCCTCTGCTGATCTTGTTCATGTCCGCCGCGGTGTATAACGGCGGCTTTGGCATTGAACGCACACAAGCGTCGACCATCGTTGGTATCTATGCGGCCAGCGTATACCTGGCTTCACTGCCAGGCGGCTGGGTTGCGGATCGTTTGTTGGGCCTGCGGCGCGCGATCATGCTGGGCGCAGTTCTCATTTCGTTGGGCCACATTTCAATCGGCACGGCCTCGTTCCTGGAAGCCAAAGCCCCATTCTTTTTAGGACTGATCTTTATTGTTCTGGGCACGGGCTTACTGAAGCCCAACATCTCGGCAATTGTCGGTGATCTTTATCCGGAAGGTGGCGCTCGACGCGACGCGGGCTTCAACATCTTCTATGTAGGAATTAACAGTGGCGCTGTCGCCGGACAACTCCTGACAGGACTGCTGGGCGAGAAAATTGGTTGGCACTGGGGTTTCGGTATTGCGGGCGTGGGAATGCTTGCCGGCGTGGCGTGGTTTGCGATTCGTGCTCGCCCCACTCTGGGAAATCTCGGACTCGATATCGTGCGACATCCGGACCCGCTTAAGCAGGCTCGACAGGAACGGATGTTGAAGCTGTCGCTCGCCCTCGGGCTCGGTCTCCTCGCACTGGTTTTCATTCTCGCGTCGACAAGAGTGTTGCGACTCGATCCACACGCAATCGGCCAGAACATGACTTATGTGCTGGTTGGGATGGCGGCGCTGTATTTCGCGTATGTGTTCATTTTTGGTGGTCTCACAGGACACGAAAAGAAACGCATTGTGGTGATCGCGTTGCTCTTTCTTTTCGCGGCAATCTTTTGGGCGGGATTCGAGCAAGCCCCAACCTCACTCAATCTCTTTGCTCGCGATTTCACGGACCGCGTGATTTTGGGTTACGAGATTCCGGCGATCTGGTTTCAGGTAGCCAACTCGCTTTTCGTGGTCCTGTTGGCCCCGTTCTTCGCTTCATTATGGTTGAGCTTAGGAAGCCGCAATGCAAATCCCTCGAGTCCCGCCAAGTTCTCTCTTGGACTACTCTTCGGTGGTCTAGGGTTCGCGGTGATGATTCCAGCGGCGTACGCGGTGCTAAACAGTGGTGGCAGCTTGAAGGTCTCGCCGTGGTGGTTGGTCGTAAGTTACTTTATTCAAACGATCGGCGAACTGCTTCTGAGTCCAGTGGGCCTGTCGTCAATGACCAAACTTTCGCCGCGCAAGTACGTGGGCCAAATGATGGGTATCTGGTTCCTTGCTACTTCAGTCGGTAACCTGATTGCCGGACTCGTTGGTGGGAATGTCGATCCCGAGAAGTTGGAGCAAACGCCGATGGTGTTCATAGGCACGGCCATCGCGCTTATTGCGGCCGCCGTCCTGCTTGGAATCCTGACTCCGTTTATTAAGAAGCTCATACCTGATGAAAACAAACTCGTAGGAGAGTAAATCTTGGTTAACCGTTCATCCGTCTACCTGGCACTGGCATTGGTTCTGGCCAGCGCCGTTGCCGCACATTCACAGCAAAAGCTTCTTACCATTGACGACATCTTTGATCCCGTAAAGCGCGTCAACTTCAACGGCACCACGCCACAAATCCGCTGGCTCAAAGATGGTCAGCACTATTTATTGACCAACGATGCGAGCCGCCGCGATGTGCCGCGTTTGCAGAAAGTGAACGCTGCGAGCGGTGAAGCGGTGGCGTTTTTCGACGCCGCCAGGATGCAAGCCGCCTTTGCTGCCCTGCCGGGAATCACCGCTGAGAACGCACGTCAACTCGCGAATCGCGGCAACTACAATATGAATCCCGCCGAGACCGCGGTGCTGATCAACTGGTCCAACGATCTGTTCTACTACGACTTCGGCAGCGATCGTGCGATTCGACTGACGAACACTCCGGAGGAAGAAGTCGGCGAAGGCTTTAGTCCTGACGGACGCATGGTGACGTTCGTACGCGGAAACAATCTGTACGTCGAAGATGTCGCCATGCAACGGCGCGAACGCGCGTTGACGAGCGATGGCAGTGCGAAGATTTTGAACGGACGTTTGGATTGGGTTTATCAGGAAGAGCTGTACGGGCGGGGAAACTTCGGCGCGTACTGGTGGAGCCCTGATTCATCAACGATCGCGTTTCTGCGTTTTGATGAAGCGCCGGTACCGGAGTTCACCGTTGTCGATCATATTCCGTTGTATCAGAACGTCGAAGTCACGCCTTATCCAAAGGCCGGCGCTCCGAATCCGATCGTGAAGTTGGGTGTTGTCAGCGCCATCGGTGGTGATGTTCGTTGGGTCGACACGTTCAAGTATCAACCCGAGGATCTGTTGATCTCGCGCGTGGCCTGGACGCCTGACGGCAAGAAGGTCGTTTACCAGGCGCAGAATCGCGAGCAAACGTTTCTCGATGTGAATTTCGCTGACGCGCGTGACGGCAAATCCACGAACGTCATTCACGAAACTTCAAAGGCTTGGGTCAACGTCAACGAGAATCCGATTTGGCTGAAAGACGGATCGTTTATCTGGGCCAGCGAGCGCAGTGGCTGGGAACACCTGTATCACTACTCCGCGGACGGAAAGCTGTTGCGGCAGATCACGGATGGTAAATGGGAAGTGCGTTCGATCGAAGGCGTGGATGAAGAGAACGGTTTCATTTACTTCACCGGAACTGAGCACAGTCACATCGCGCCGCAGGGTTATCGCGTAAAACTTGACGGCACTGGCTTGCAGCGACTCACGGCAACCGAAGGTTCACATCGCGTCGATCTCAGTCCGGCGAACAACTACTTCATCGACGTTTGGAGCGATCTCAACACGCCGTCGCAAACACGGCTCTTCGACGCGAGTGGCAAGCTCGTTCGCGTGATCGCGGAAAACAAAGTCGACGCGCTCAAGCAGTACAAACTCGGCGCGGTGGAACTGTTACAGGTCAAAACGCGCGACGGCTTTGTCATGGAAGCGATGATGATCAAGCCGCCGGATTTCGATCCCAACAAGAAATATCCGGTGATGAGTTTTACTTACAGCGGACCGCACGCGCCACAGGTGCGAAACGCCTGGGGCGCAACCACGTACATGTGGCACCAGTTGCTCGCCCAGAAGGGTTACCTCATCTGGGTTTGCGACAATCGCACTGCTAGTGGCAAGGGTCTCGAATCAACGTGGCCCGTTTACAAGAACTTTGGCGAGCTCGAGTTGCGTGATCTGGAAGATGGCCTGACGTGGTTGAAGGGCCAGCCTTATGTTGACGGAACGCGTATCGGGATTTGGGGCTGGAGTTATGGCGGCTTTATGACGAGCTACGCGCTCACGCACAGCAAGTCGTTCAAGATCGGAATCGCGGGTGGTACTGTGGCGGACTGGCGCGACTACGACAGCATTTACACCGAGCGCTACATGCAAACACCGCAGAACAATCCTGAAGGTTACAAGAAGAGCTCGCCGGTGCACGCGGCGAAGGATCTGCACGGGAAGTTGCTGCTGATTCACGGCGCTATTGACGACAACGTACACATGCAAAATACAATTCAGTTCGTTTACGAATTGCAGAAGGCCGGGAAGCAGTTTGAGTTGATGCTGTATCCGAAGTCGCGTCACGGCGTGACGGATCCATTGTTGTTAAAGCACATGCGGCAGATGATGAC
>Ga0187894_10005641_pt1 | contig 12650 bp, 7 predicted proteins | sample GBC1701081metaG_FD_136650 | JGI IMG/M metagenome (GOLD analysis project Ga0187894, IMG submission 136650) | White microbial mat communities from a lava cave in the Kipuka Kanohina Cave System on the Island of Hawaii, USA - GBC170108-1 metaG ... | reverse complement strand
GCGAGGAAGTGCATCTCGACGCGCACGGCCCCGCGCCCCTCGCACGCCTCGCATCGCCCGCCCGGCCGGTTGAAGCTGAACCGCCCGGCGTCGAAGCCGCGCACGCGCGCCTCGGGGAGCATCGCGAAGAGGTCGCGGATCGGGTCGAGGGCCTTCGTGTAGGTCGCCGGGTTCGAGGCGGGCGTCGTGCCGATCGGAAGCTGGTCCACGACGTACACGGTCCCGAACCGGTCGAGCCCCTTCACCTTGCCCTTCGCCCCCCGCGGCCCCTCGGCCTCGCTCTGGAGGACGTCGAAGAGGAGCGAGGACTTGCCGGCGCCCGAGACGCCGGTGATGCAGGTGAGCCTTCCCACCGGGATCTTCACGTCGATCTTCTTCAGGTTGTGCGCGCGAGCGTCCGTCACCCGCAAGAATGTGGCAGGGAGGGGGCGCGGGGGAGGGCGCGCCATCGCGCGGCGGCCGGAGAGGAAGTCCCCCGTCGGCAGTCCCTTGCGGCCGAGAAGATCGGGAACCGTCCCCTCGAAGACGACCTCGCCGCCGTGCCTGCCCGCGCCGGGGCCCATGTCGATCACGCGGTCGGCGGCGCGGATCGTGTCGGGGTCGTGTTCGACGACGAGGACGGTGTTGCCGAGGTCCCGAAGGGTGCGCAGGGTCGCGAGGAGCCGTTCCGTGTCGCGCGGGTGGAGGCCGATCGTCGGCTCGTCGAGGACGTAGACGACGCCGACGAGCCCGCTCCCGATCTGGGTCGCGAGGCGGATCCGCTGCGCCTCGCCCCCCGAGAGCGTCGCGGTCCCGCGGTCGAGCGTCAGGTACGAGAGGCCGACCGCGTGGAGGAACCTGAGCCTCTCGCGCACCTCGCGCAGCGGCTCCGCGACAAGGGCGGGGAGCTTCAGCCCCTCGAAGGCGTCGAGCGCCCCCTTCACGGTGAAGGCCTCGACGTCGCCGATCCGCAGGCCGTTCGGCAGGGTCACCGCGCGCGAGAGCGGGTTCAGCCGCCCCCCCTCGCACGAGGGGCAGCGCTCGGGCCGCATGACCTCGCCGATCTTCTCCGTCCACCGGCCGCCCCCGCTCTTCCGGTACCACTCCTCGACGATCACGGAGACGCCGAGCCACTTCGTGTCGGTGCGGAGCCGGTAGGACTTCCCGCCGGGCCGCTTGAGCCGCCGGTCGATCCGGTAGAGGCGTTCGCCGGTACCATCAAAAAGTATGGCAAGCTGCGCGGCCGTCCACTCGCCCATCGGGAGGTCGAGCGGGAGGCAGTGCGCCTCGGCCACGGCCTCGACCTGCGTCCGGTACCACTTCGACATCGCGATGTAGGCCGCCGCGCCGTGGCCGAACGCGCCGCCGCGGAAGGTCCGTTCCGGGTGGCGGATCGCCTTCTCCGGGTCCACGCGCTGGATGACGCCGAGGCCGTGGCACCGGTCGCACGCGCCGTGGTGGTGGTTGAACGAGAACATCCGGGGCTCGAGCTGGTCGCCCGGGAGCATGACGCCGTGCTCGGAGCAGCCCGGCCGCTCGGTGAACCGCTCGACCTCCCCGCCGGGCTCCGCGATCCCGGCCATCCCCTTGCCGATCCGGTACGCCTGCTCGAGCGCCTCCGCCAGTCGCGCCTTCTCCTTCACGACGAGCCGGTCGACGATGAGCCACGCCTCGCCCTCCGTGTCCGCGAGCGGCTTCTCGGCACCGCCTTCGTAGAGCTTCGTGAACCCCTGTCGCTTGAGCAGGGCGGCGTCGATCTTCGGAAGGGGCGCGACCACGAGCAGCTTCTTCCCGGCGAGCCTCTTCGCGAGCCGGCCCGCCTCCTGGGACGGCGACCGCGCGAGCAGCTCCTTCCTGCAGGCCGGGCAACGCGGCGTCCCTGCCCGGGCGAAGACGAGGCGCAGGTAGTCGTGGATCTCGGTGGTCGTCGAGACGGTCGAGCGCGGGTTCCGGCTCCGGTTGCGCTGGTCGATCGCGATCGCGGGGCCGAGGCCGGTGATCGAGTCCACCGGCGGCTTGTCCATCCGGCCGAGGAACCGGCGCGCGTAGGTCGAGAGCGACTCGACGTACCGGCGCTGCCCCTCGGCGAAGATCGTGTCGAACGCGAGCGAGGTCTTGCCGGAGCCCGACGGGCCCGTGACCACGGTGATCGCGCCCGCGGGGACGCGCACGTCCACCCCCTTGAGGTTGTGGAGCCGCGCCCCCTTGACCACGAGATCCTTGAGCTGCTCCTGCTCGACGCGGCGCACCTCGGGCGGCGGCAGGCGTCGTTCGCCGAGGACGGGCCGCAGCGCGCGGCCGGTGTAGCTCTGCTCGCGCCGGGCCACCTCCTCGGGCGTCCCCGCCGAGACGATCCTCCCTCCCCCCGCGCCCCCCTCCGGTCCAAGGTCGAGGACGTGGTCCGCCGACTTGATCACGTCGAGGTTGTGCTCGATCACCACGACCGTGTTGCCCTTCTCGACGAACCTCTGGAGGCTCTCGAGGAGCTTCCGGACGTCCTCGTGGTGGAGGCCGGTCGTCGGCTCGTCGAGGAGGTAGAGCGTCTTGCCGGTGCCGGGCCGGCCCAGCTCCTTCGCGATCTTCACGCGCTGCGCCTCGCCGCCGGAGAGCGTGGTCGCCGGCTGGCCGATCGACACGTAGCCGAGGCCGACGTCGAAGAGCGCATCGAGCAGCCGGCGCAGCCTCGGGTGGTCGGCGAAGAAGTCGCGCGCCTCCGCGACGGTCATCGCGAGCACGTCGGCGATGCTCTTCGACTTGAACGTGACCGAGAGCGTCTCCTCGTTGAAGCGGCGGCCGTCGCACTCCTCGCAGACGACCTCGACGTCGGGGAGGAACTGCATCTCGACCGTCCGCACGCCGGCGCCCATGCACCCTTCGCACCGGCCGCCCTTGACGTTGAAGCTGAACCGCCCCTTCTTGTAGCCCCGCGTGCGGGCCTCGGGGAGCAGCGCGAAGAGGTCGCGGATCGGGCCGAAGAGGTCCGTGTACGTCGCGGGATTCGAGCGCGGCGTCCGGCCGATGGGCGACTGGTCGATCTCGATGACCTTGTCGATCCCCTCGACGCCGTCGATCCCGTCGTGCGCGCCGGGGAGGTCCTGCGCGCCGTGGAGCCGCTGGGCGAGAGCGCGCTTGAGGACGTCGTTCACGAGGGAGGACTTGCCGGAGCCCGAGACGCCCGTGACCGCCACGAAGACGCCGAGCGGGAAGCGGGCGTCGATGCCCAAGAGGTTGTTGTGGCGCGCGCCCCGGACGACGATCTCGCCCTTCGGCTCGCGCCGCGTCTCCGGCACCGGGATCGAGCGGTCGCCGCGCAGATAGGCCGCGGTGAGCGAGCGCGACGACTCCCAGACCTCGTCCGGGTAGCCCGCGGCGACGATCTCGCCCCCCTCGCGGCCGGCGCCGGGGCCGACGTCCACGAGGTAGTCCGAGGTGCGCATCGTCTCGTCGTCGTGCTCGACGACCAGGACGGTGTTGCCCGCGTCGCGCAGCCGCTGGAGCGACTTCAGGAGGCGGCCGTTGTCGCGCGGGTGGAGCCCGATCGACGGCTCGTCGAGGACGTAGATGACCCCCTTGAGCCCGGCGCCGACCTGCGTCGCGAGCCGGATCCGCTGCGCCTCGCCGCCTGCGAGCGTCGCGGCGGACCGGTCGAGCGCGAGGTAGCCGAGGCCGACCTCGGAGAGGAACCCGAGACGGGCGCGCAGCTCCTTCACGATCTCGTGCCCGACGAGCGCGTCGCTCCCCTCGAGCTTCGTCCCCTCGAAGAGCGCGAGCGCCTCGTCCACGGGCAGCGCCGCGACCTGGTCGATGGCGCGGTCGCGGAACTTCACGGCCAGCGCGACCGGCTTCAGGCGGCGGCCGGCGCAGTCGGGGCACGGGAGCTCGGAGACGAACCGCTCGGCCGTCTTCGCGCCCCGCCGCCAGGCGACCTCCATCGACGGGAGGATCCCCTTGTATTCCAGGCGATCGCTCATGTCGATCGCGTAGTCTTTGCCCGCCCACTTCCGCCGCCGCTTCACGAACGCGCCGTTGGCGCCGTGCATCACGAGGTCGCGCTGCGCCTGCGAGAGCTTCCTCCAAGGCACGTCCACGGGCACGAGATCGGCCAGCTCGTCCACGCGCACCCCCGCGAACGTGAGGTGCTTCATCTTCGTTCTGGTCATCACGCCGAGCGCGCCATCCTCGATCGAGAGCGACTCGTCCACGACGACCTTGCGCGCGTCGATCGCGCGCGTGACCCCGAGCCCCCCGCACGTCTCGCACGCGCCGCGCGGCGAGTTGAACGAGAAGAGCCGCGGCTCGAGCTCGGGCAGGTCGACCCCGCACGCGACGCAGTGGAGGAAGCGCGAGAACGACCGGTACTGGTCGTCCACGAGCAGGTTCATGAACCCCGCCCCCTTGTCGAGGGCGCGCTCCACGGCCTCCGTGATCCTCCCCCGCGCCCCCTCCTTCACCACGAGCCGGTCCATGACGGCCTCGATCGTGTGCCGCTTGTACCGCTCGAGCCGCATCCCGGCCTTCAGCTCGACGATCTCCCCGTCCACCCGCGCGCGGACGAAGCCGTCGCGGAGGAGCGCGTCGAGCTCCTTCCGGTACTCGCCCTTCCGGTCGCGCACGATCGGCGCGAGGAGGATCGCCTTCCCGCCCGGGTGGTCGGCGAGGATGCGCTCGACGATCCGCTCGGGGGTCTGCGCGGCGACGGCGCGGCCGCACTTCGGGCAGCCGGGCGTGCCGAGGCGCGCGTAGAGAAGCCGGAGGTAGTCGTAGATCTCGGTGATGGTGCCGACCGTCGAACGCGGGTTCTTCGAGACGGTCTTCTGGTCGATCGAGACGGCAGGCGAGAGGCCGTCGACGTGGTCGACTTTCGGCCGGTCGATCCCGCCCAGGAACTGGCGCGCGTAGCTGGAGAGCGACTCGAGGAACCGCCGCTGCCCCTCGCGATAGATCGTGTCGAACGCGAGCGACGACTTGCCGGAGCCGGAGACGCCCGTGATCGTCGTGAGCGTCCCGCGGGGGATCGCGACGTCGACCCCCTTGAGGTTGTGCTCGCGGGCGCCCTTGACGACGAGCATCGGAGCCCAGCAGTCTACGGCGTCGAGGAAGGGAGGGGGCGCGGGGGAGGCCGTCGGGCCGTCGCGAGCGCGCCGCACGAGCGCGCGCGGGGGTTCACAGCGCCCGCAGCGGCGCCAGCCGCGATCGGATCTGCTCGTGGAGCGAGCCGTTGCTGGCGAGAAGGTGGCGACCGGAGAGGACGTCGGCGGCCTTCTCCGAACCGCGGAAGTCGGTGACCTTGCCGCCGGCCTCGCGCACGAGGAGGATGCCCGCGGCCACGTCCCACGGGTTCAGGTGCAGCTCCCAGAAGCCGTCGATCCGGCCCGAGGCCACGAACGCGAGGTCGATGGCCGCCGCCCCGAACCGGCGCAGGTCGGCGCACGCGAAGCCCAGCGTGGTGATGTTGTCGAGGTTGTGGTCGGGAAGCTCGTTCCGGCGGTAGGCGAGGCCCGTCGCGAGGATCGAGTCCGCGATGTCCTTTGTCCCCGACACGGAAATCCGCTCGCCGTTGCAGAAGGCGCCTGCCCCCGCCGCGGCCGTGTAGACCTGGCGCAGCTCCGGGGCGCACACCGCGGCGGCCGCGAGTTTGCCGTGCTCGACGACGCCGATCGACACGCACCAGTTCGGGAGGCCGTGCAGGAAGTTGATGGTCCCGTCGAGGGGATCGACGTACCAGGTGCGCGCGGCGCCCGTGCTCCGCGACGCCCCCTCCTCGGAAAGGATGTCGTCCTGCCCGGGGATCCGCTCCACGAGGAACTTCTGCGACACGAGGTCGGCCTCGCTCACGAGGTCGCGGCGCGCCCCCTTCGCCGTCGCGTCCGCGCGCCGGAGCTTCCCGTAGAAGCCGGAAAGCACCGCCGCCGCGCCGCAGGCGAGCGCCTCCACGTCGGCGACGAGGCTCACGGCCGCTCCACTCCTCGCGGGCGCACCGGCAACCAAGGCTTCATGGGTGTCAGGCTCCGTACTACGGACACCTCGCGAGCGCGGTCACGACGAGGTCCTGGAGCTTCCGCGCCCGCAACGTGCTCTTGCCGTTGGCGAGGATCGTGAAGACGTACCGCCCGCCCTCGCGCCCGGTCACGTAGCCGGAGAGCGTGCTCACGCCATCGATCGTGCCGGTCTTCGCGTGCACGCGGGAGCCGAGGTCCCGGTAGCGCTTCCGGAGCGTCCCCTCGCCCCCGGCGGCGAGCGACTCGACGAACAGCGGCTCGTCGCGCATCGCCTGGAGGACGCCGTGGACGGTCCGCGCGCTCACCCGGTTCTCCCTCGAGAGGCCCGAGCCGTCGCGCACGACGAGCCCCGCCGTGGGGACCTCGAGCCGGCGCAGCGCGCCCTCGAGCGCCTCGGCGCCGGAGGCGAACGACCCCTGGCCAAGCCGCTTGAAGACGCACTCGGCGTATAGGTTCTGGCTCTGCACGAGCATCACGTCGAGCGTCCGGCCGAGGTCGGTCCGGTAGACGAGGATCTCGCGCGCGCCCGGGAGGGTGCCCTCGCGCACGACGCCCTCGACCGCGACCCCCTCCGCGACAAGCGCCGCCCGGAACGCGTCGCCGAAGAACCGCACCGGGTCGCGCACGGTCACGTTCGCCGCGACGCCACGGCTCTCCATCGAGACACGGCCGCGGATCTCGAAGTCCGAGCCCTCGACGTGGCCGAGATGGATGACGTTCCCGGACGACGATGTCGCGCAGTTGTTGACGATCGCGGGGTCGAGGAAGGACGGCTGCACCTCGATCCGCGCGGCGGCTCCCGGCCGCGCCCGCGGGAAGACCGTCACGTCCCAGCAGGAGTCGTTGTAGACGAGCGCCGCGACCGGCGCGCAGTACCAGCGCTCGAGCTGGTCCCTTGGCCAGTCGGGGTGGAGGTACTCCCGGTCGAAGCGCGACGCGTCGAGGACGAGGTCCCTTACGCTCTTCACGCCCTTCGCCGCCACGTCGCGCGCCATCGCGCGGAGCACCTTCGTCGGGTCGCCGCCGAAAAGGCGGCCGGAGAGGTTCGGGTCCCCCTCCCCCACGACCACGAGGTCTCCCCCCTCCCCGAGGCCGATCCGCGTCTCGAAGTGGAAGTCCCGGCCGAGGAGCGTGAGCGCGGCCGCGGCGACGAGGATCTTCTGGTTGCTCGCGGGCGTGCGCGGCTCGTCGGGCTCGACGGAGAGGAGCGGGGGCTCGCCCGCGCGGCCCGCGAGCAGGCCGAGCCCCTGCGTCTTCACGCCGGACGCGTCGAGTGCCTGGCGGAGTTCCGCGCCCGCGTCGGGCGCGAGCAGGAGAAGCGTCACGAGCCACGCGGTCATTGGAAGAAGCTCACCTGGTCGTTGGCCATGGTCAGCATGGCAAGCCCCTTCGTCTCGTACGGCTGGCCGCGCCGCTGGCGGAAGAGCTTCACGTCCTCGGCCCAGAGGACGAGATCCTCGCCCTCGGAGAGCCACGTGATGCGGACCTCCTCCGCCTCGATGCGCAGGCCGCGGACCGTCACGACGACGCTGCCGCGCGCGACCTGGGTGCCCGGCGCCTCGTCGTCGACGCGGATCGCCTCGACCTTCGTCTCCGCACGCCACCGGACGCAGAGGACGAGCTTCGCCTGCCGCGCCTGCACCAGCGTCTCCAGCGCGAGCGCGGCGGCGTCGGCGCCCTCCGGCGCCGCGGGACGCGTCGAGCCGCAGCCGGCGAGCAGGAACGCGACCAGGAACGGGACCGCGCGGGTCAGAGCTTGTGCTCTCAGGGGCTACTTCCCCATGGCGCCGGCCGGGGCCTGCTGCGCCTTCCCGGGCGGCGGCGCGGGCTCCTCCGTCGCCGCGTAGTCCTTCTCGAACGCGGCGCAGATCGGCTCGCGGTCGCCGGGCTCGACCGGTGTCCCGCGCCGCTCGACCGGGCGGAAGTCCTTGCCCCAGTACTTGACGAGGAAGTCGTACGCGGCGGCCCACGCGATCCACGGGACGTCGCCGTCGAGGATCACGTGGGCCGCGTGGTCGATCATCGGCGCCGACGTGCGGTCGGGCTCGACGCGAAGGATCGAGTTCGACAGGTCCGTGAACGCCTTCGCGAGCCGCTGCGCCCCCTCCTCCGAGTGGAAGTAGGTCGTCCACGTGCGCAGCGCCTGCCGGCGCTGCTCGTCCGTGAACGCGTCCATGCTGCCGCCGAGCGGGCTGCGGCGCTCGCACAGGACCGCGAGCTGGCTGTCGCACTCGCGCACGACGCGGCCCGACGCGTCCTGGAGGGAGAAGTAGATGGCCGGGATCGCGGCGGCGCCCCCGGCGGCCGCGACCGTGCGGACCCCGTCCTCGCGCACCTCGTCGGTCTTGCCGTTCGGGTAGACGAAGTGGACGAGCACGGCCATGAGCCGGGCCGGGGGGCGGCCGTTGCGGAGCGCTCGCAGCTGGGCCACGACGAGCTCCGGCGGGCCGTCCACGAGGATGCGGAAACACTCGCGCCACGCATGGAGAACGAGCGGCCGCAGCTGCGGGACGTCCAGCGCCTCGCTGGTGATGAACTCCTGGAGCCTGAGCAGCACGGTGAGGCGCTGCTCGACGCTCAGCCCCTCGTTGCGGAGGACCGAGGTCGCGTCCTCGATCCCCCACTTGATGAACGCGAACCTTCCGATGTCCTGCACGTCCTTCAGACGGCCGGTGTAATGGGCGCGCTCCTCCGGCTTCACGGCCTCGCACTTCAGGAGCCGCTCGATCGCGGACGTGACCCCCTCCACGTTGCCCTTGGCCTGGTACACCTCGCGGAGCAGCTTCAGGACCTCCGCCTTGAGGTAGGGCTTCAGCGCCTCGTTCGCGGAGTGCGTCTCGAGGAAATCGACCGCCTCCTCCACGCGGCCGAGGTTCAGGAAGGTCTCCGCTTTCAGCAGCAGGTAGAGCGCGCTGTCCGGCTCGAGCGTCATCATCGCGTCCGCCGCCGCGAGCGCCTCCCGCGCGAGCCGTTCCTTGGCCTTCTCGTCGTAGCTCGACTGGAAGAGCCTCGTGTTCACCCTGACGAGCCCGTAGAGTGCCTCGACGGTCGCCTGGACCTCGAGGCTCTGCTCGTAGAATCCCTTCGCCCGGTCGAGCTCGCCGGCGCTCTTGGCGATGTTCCCGAGCTGGATGATCGCGCGCACGAAGGTGGGCTGGATCTCGAGCGAGCGGCGGAGCAGACGCTCCGCCTCGGTGCGGTCGCCGGCCCTCTCGGCGATCACCGCGAGCTCGGCGTACGCGTCGACCATCCCGGGCGCGAGATCGATCGCGCGCTGCACCTCGCGTTTCGCGTCCTTGCCCTCCTTGGTCTTCGGGGCGATGTTGTTGAGGACGAAGCCGTAGAAAAACGCGGCGATCGCGCGCTGCCGAGGGGTCCCCTTCGCCTGCGCCTGCTGCTGGTAGTAGAGGACGAACTCATCGAGCGGCAGCGCCCCCTTCTTCACCTGCTCGTAGCGCGTCTGGAGCTCCTTGAACGGCGCCTCCAACGCGGCGGAGTCGATCACCTCCGGCGGGTCGCCCGCTTGCGCGACAGCAACCAGCAGGCCGAAGATCAGCGCGCGATGGGTCATCGTTCACTCCGTGAGGGAGGCGAGGTCCTCGAAGAACCGCGGGTAGGACTTCCGGATCGCCTCGGCGCCCGCCACGGTAACCCCGGGGACCGAAAGCGCAAGCACTCCGGCCGCCATGGCGACGCGGTGGTCGCCCGCAGCCGAGACGGTGGCGCCGCGCAGCGGCCGGCCGCCCCGCACGCGGAAGCCGTCGGGCTCGGCGTCGGCTTCGCCGCCCAGCGCGCGGACGAGATCGACGGTCGCGGCGATGCGATCACTCTCCTTGAGCCGAAGGTGCGGGGCGCCGGCCACGACGGTCGCGCCGTCCGCGAGCGCGCCCATCGCGCCGAGGAGCGGCGCGAGGTCGGGGCAGCTCGCGAGGTCCGCGCGGATCCCGTTCAGCGGACCGCCGCGCGCGCGGATGCCGCCCTCCTCGCCCGTGACTCGCCCTCCCGCCCGGTTCAGGTGGCCCACGATGCGCGCGTCCGGCTGCGGGGAGGAGATCGAAAGCCCCTCCACGAGCAGATCACCCCCCGACGCCGCGGCCGCGACCATGAGCGCCGCCGCGGAGCTGAAGTCGGGCTCCACGTCGAACGGGTCCCGGAACGAGCGCTGGACGTAGGCGGTGAGCCCCACATAAGAGAAAGAGCGGCTGCCGGACACGTTCACCCGTAGCCCCTTGACCCGATCCACGAGCAGGATCAGGGCCGTCGCGAACTGGCTCGACTCCTCGGTTGTCAGCCGCACGGTCTCCCCGCGGAGGGGGCCCCGCACCCGCACCGGGAAGGCGTCGCCCTCGACCGTCGCCCCGAGCACGCGGAGGGCGGCGCACAGGGGGCCCACGGGGCGCTGCCGGAGGCGGGGGGTGCCATCCACCGTCGTCCAGCCGGGGCGGAGCGCCGCGAGCGCGAGGAGGCACCTCGCGGCGGTCGCGTTGTCCCCGGCGTCCACGGCCGCGTCCGCATCGGATGCGGAACCCGACACGGTGACGGCCCCCCCGGCCCCCCCCACCTCGTACCCGAGCGCGCGGAGCCCGCCGCAGAGCCTGTCCAGGTCCTCGCACGGGGGGACGTTCCGGACCGTCCCGCCCCGGCGCGTCGCCAGGATGAGCGCCCGTTGCGCGATCGCCTTCGAGCCCGGCACAAGGATGCGGCCGCAGAGCCGCCCCGGACGCACCGTGACGTCCATCGGAGGAGTGTATCGGCGGTCGCCCCCTTTGGTAGATTGGCCGCCTCCATGGAACGCGCCGTACTGAACGTGGACCTGCCGCTGCGCAAGCGCGCGAGCGGGAAGGTCCGCGAGATCTTCGAGGCCGACGGGCAGATCCTGCTCGTCGCGACCGACCGGGTCTCCGCCTTCGACGTGATCCTCAAGCAGGGGATCGCGGGTCGCGGCAAGGTCCTCACCCAGCTCTCGGAGTTCTGGTTCCGGAAGCTCGAGAAGGTATGCCCGCACCACCTCGTGACCACGGACCTCGAGAAGATGCCGGAGGCGGTGCGGCGGAACGCGGACACGCTCCGCGGCCGCACGATGCTCGTGCGCGCGCTCGACATCGTGCCGATCGAGTGTGTCGTGCGCGGGTATCTGGCCGGGTCGGGGTGGAAGGAGTACCGGCAGGCGGGCAGCGTCTGCGGCGTGCAGCTTCCGAACGGGCTCGTCGAGAGCGCGAAGCTGCCGGCGCCCATCTTCACGCCGACGACCAAGGCGAAGGAGGGCCACGACCTTCCCCTCACGTACGCGCAGGTCGAGGAGAAGGTCGGCGCGCACACGGCGTCCCGCCTCCGCGACCTCTCGCTCGCGATCTACCGGGCGGGGGCAGCGTACGCGGAGGGGCGCGGCATCCTCCTCGCGGACACGAAGTTCGAGTTCGGCCTCGCGGACGGCCGGCTCGTGCTTGCCGACGAGGCGCTGACGCCCGACTCCTCGCGCTACTGGGACGCGAAGACGTACGCGCCGGGCCGGCCGCAGGACAGCTTCGACAAGCAGATCGTGCGCGACTGGCTCGAGCAGTCGGGCTGGAACAAGTCGCCGCCGCCGCCGGACGTCCCGGCGGAGATCCTCGAGAAGGCGGGACGCCGGTACCGCGAGATCATGGAGCGCCTCACGGGCTGACCATGTCGGTCATCGGCTTCGTCCTCGGCTCGCAGTCGGACCTGGACCAGCTCGACGGCGCACGCGCGTTCCTGAACGAGATGGGGGTCGCGCACGAGGTGCGCGTGATCTCCGCGCACCGGACGCCGGACCGCTGCCGCGAGTACGTGACCACCGCGCGCGACCGCGGGCTGAAGGTCCTGGTCGGGGTCGCGGGGGTCGCGGCGCACCTCGCGGGCGTCCTCGCGGCGCACACGGACCTCCCGGTGCTCGGCGTGCCCGCGGCGGGCGGGCCGCTCAACGGCCTCGACGCGCTCCTCTCTACCGTGCAGATGCCCGGCGGCGTCCCGGTCGCGACCTTCGCGATCGGCAAGGCCGGCGCGATGAACGCGGCGGTCTTCGCCTGCCGGATGCTCGCGCTCAATGACCCCGCGCTCGCGAAGAAGCTCGCGGGCTACCGCGACTCCATGCGGGCGAAGGTCGAGCGGGCCGACGACGAGCTGCGCGCGAAGAAGTCCTGAGGGACGGGGCCTGGGGGGCCGTGCGGCACGCATGCCGCACGCCATCGACGCAACCCGTCACCCCGAAACGACTTGCGTCTTCACAATTCGTAAAGGTTACCGCAATTCCGGGCCGGTCAGGACGCCGTCGCCGTTCTTGTCGAGGCGACGGAAGATGTTCTCGGCCTTCAGCTCGTCGGGGGTGATGCGCTCGTCCTTGTTCGCGTCGTGCCGATCGAGGAGGCCCTGCTTCGGGAGCGCGGTCGGGCCGTCCATGTTCATCTCGTCCTCGACGGGCATCGTGGCCATGTCGGGCATCGCCAGCTCGCTCTCGGTCACCACGCTGTCCCGGTCCGCGTCGTACATGCGGAAGATCTGGCCGGGGCCGTCGTACTCCCTCTTGGTGACCCTCTTGTCCCGGTTCATGTCGAAGAGGTCCATGAAGTTGTCGGGCCGCGGGTAGCGCTTCGCGATCTCGAGCTGCTCCTCGACGTAGCGGACCGCCTCCCGCTGGTTGAACGCATCGTCGTG
>Ga0187894_10005640_pt1 | contig 12651 bp, 11 predicted proteins | sample GBC1701081metaG_FD_136650 | JGI IMG/M metagenome (GOLD analysis project Ga0187894, IMG submission 136650) | White microbial mat communities from a lava cave in the Kipuka Kanohina Cave System on the Island of Hawaii, USA - GBC170108-1 metaG ... | reverse complement strand
GGATCGAGGATCGAGGATCGAGGATCGAGGATCGAGGATCGAGAATCGCGATCTTCGATCCTCGATCCTCGATCTTCACTCAATTACGGCCAGCGTCTCACCAGCGTTCACCGTCTGCCCTTCAGCGACTTTGATCTCAGCTACCTTGCCTGCCTTCGGCGATTGCACTTCGTTTTGCATCTTCATCGCTTCGACGACCAGCACGCCCTGGCTCGCGGCCACTTCGTCGCCGATGTTCAGGAGCACACGGACGACTTTGCCAGGCATCGGGGATGAGAGCTTGACCTGCCCGCTTGCGCCCGCGCCCGCGCCCGATGAGCCGCGCAGATGTTTCTTGTCGCGCGCGGAGACCGGAATCCGTTCGCCGTTGACGATTACTTCGATGGCGCCGTTCGGCAATTTTTCCAACGCGCATCGGTAGACACGGTCGTTGATGATGACGGTGAACATTCCAGGCTCAGGCTCGCTGACCTGCGCGACACGTGACTGGCCGCCGAAGGTCAATTGGGCTGATCCGCCAGTGAGGGTGAATTCCACCTCGATTATTTGCCCGTCAATTTCGAGTTCGAGTTTCATCGGAGTAGCTCTTTTTGAAGACCGGGGAAAGAACGCGGAACACGCGGAATAAGCAGAACACGCGGAAAGGATTTTCAGGAGCTTTTCCGCGTGTTCCGTTTATTCCGTGTGTTCCGCGTTCTCATTTTGCCTGTTTAAACAACTTTTCGTATCGCAACTGCTCGCCCTTTTGCCAAGGGCGATATTCGTTGCAGAAGTCTATGCGTTCGCCGAGCGTCGGGTGGCTCGCCTGCCACAATTTGACCAGGATGTGTGGGTATGGGACGCCCAGGTTCTCCTGCTGCAATTTGACGAACGCCGTCGCGCCCGCGCGGTTGTTCCGCGTGATCTCAAGGCCGAACCGGTCGGCCTCGCGTTCGTTGTATCGCGAGAAGGCCAGCGCGATGGGCGCAATAATCAGGAAATATGCGCTGAAGAGCAAGATGATCAGCGGCAGTGACGCCACGTCCGACAACTCGGTGAACCCGAAGCGGCGATGGAATTTGTTGATCAGCCAGCCGGCGGTCCGGTGGATCGCGTAGAGCGCAGCGATGATCAGCAGCGAGAGGAAAATGATCGTCTTCCAGACGTGGTCCAGCGCGTAATGCCCCATCTCGTGCCCCATCACGAAGAGGAGTTCGTCCTCATCGAGTTTCGCGATGATTGTGTCCCACAGGACTATGCGTTTGGTGGCGCCGAAACCGGTGACGTAGGCGTTGAGAGCTTTCGTGTCTTCGCTCTTCTCGACTTCGTAAACGCGGCTGCCTTCGATGCCGGCGCGCTCGGCAAGCTGAAGAATCTTCGTCTCGATCTCCTTATTTTTCATCGGTCCGAATTTGTTGAAGAGCGGATCAATCCAGACCGGCTGAACCAGGATCACCAGAGTGAGGAAGGGAATTGCCAGTAGGCCGGTGTAAAGCCACCAGCGGCGCGGGCTTTTTTTGAGCAGCAGGTAGGGAATCCACAGGAAAAGAAATCCGGCGACGATTCCGATCAGCAACCCTGTGAACTGATCGCCGAACCATTTGCTGAGCGTCTGGTTCGACAGGCCGTAGGCATGCTGGCGCCAGTAGCCCTGGTAATAGCTCAGCGGAAAATCAATCACGAAGTTGATGATCAGGAAGCTGACGAAGTAGACGCCGACGCGGAAGAACAGTGTTTTGCCGATCATCGCGAGAGGGGCAAAGATCGCTCGTGGACGAAAATGGGCGTCAATTATGGAGAACCAGGCTGCGCCGGCCTCTCGCGCCCAATCACGAATGCGCGCTGAAAACCCCGTGAAGAGGAATAACGCCGGGATCAGTAATCCCCACAGAACATTCACGATCCACAACACGATCCCGCTGCGATAATACGACAACGCTTTCTCGCTTGGTTCGGGGACGGGAACCGGAGCGGTAGATGTTTGCGCGGAAGTTTGTTGTGGGTCCGGAGTCGCGGCTGGCTGTTGCGCGGAAGCGGTGGAGGCGGCAAACAAACAGAAGGTAACGATCAGGAGTAGGGCACGCATGGTTTTCCCCTTGTGAAGGTGTTTTCGGCATTAGCCATTAACCATTGGCCATTGGCCATTATCGGTCAAAGACAGGGTCATTTTTACCTGACCGATAATGGCCAATGGCCAATGGTTAATGGCTAATTTCCATGGATTCCTTACTTCATCTCCGATGGTTATTCAACGAGGCGATTCTTCCGGCCAATTTCCACTTGCTCGCGCGTTCGGCGGGCGCGGCGGGCGCGTTCGCCTTCGATTGCTTCGTAAAATTGATCGCGGCGACGATGGCTGCGGCGATGCGCGCGTCGTCATCGCCATTTCGCGCCGCGTCTTTGGCTTTTCGTCTTTCGAGAAATCTGGCGATGTAGCCTGTGTCAATCTCGCCGCTCGCGAACTCCTCGTCATCAAGAACCGAGATGAAGAAGGGAATTGTGGTGTGGATGCCACCGACTTGATATTCGCCGAGCGCGCGCTTCATTCGCGCGATAGCTTCATCGCGCGTCGCGCCCCACGCCACCAGTTTCGAAATCATCGGATCGTAAAAGAGCGGCACTTCCCACCCCTGGTAAACTCCGCTGTCGTCGCGCACGCCGGGGCCAGACGGGACTCTCAACCGCGTGATCTTGCCGGGCGACGGCAGGAAATTTTGATCCGGGTTTTCGGCGTAGACGCGGCATTCGATCGCCGAACCTTTCCATCGGATGTCTTCCTGTTTGATCGTCAGCTTTTCGCCCGCGGCGATGCGGATCTGTTCTTGCGCGAGGTCAATGCCCGTGACCAACTCGGTCACGGGGTGTTCGACCTGCAGCCTCGTGTTCATCTCCAGAAAATAGAAGTTCCTCCGCGCGTCAACCAGGAACTCGATTGTTCCGACGCTGTAATAGTTGGCCGCGCGGGCGATCTTGACCGCGGCTTCGCCCATCCGCGCGCGCAAATCAGGATCATTGAAACTCGCCGGGCATTCTTCGATCACCTTCTGGTGACGGCGCTGGACGGAGCATTCGCGTTCGCCCAGGTGGATGATATGGCCGTATTCGTCGGCCACAATCTGAATCTCGATATGACGCGGGCGTTCGATGAATTTTTCGATGTAGACTGAGGGGTCGCCAAACGCCGACTGGGCTTCGGCTCCGGCCATTTGAAACGCCGCGCCGATCTCTTCGGCTGAGCGCACGATGCGCATGCCTTTTCCGCCGCCGCCCGCCGAGGCTTTGAGCATCACCGGATAGCCGATTTCCGCGGCGACCTTCCTGGCTTCAATTTCGTCAACCAACGGTTCCGTCGCGCCAGGGACGATCGGCGCGCCCGCGCGAACGGCGGCGACGCGGGCGTTGGTCTTGTCGCCCATCAATTCGATTGATTCGGGCGAAGGGCCGATGAATTTGACGCCGGCTTGGCGCACGGCGCGCGCGAACCATTCGCGCTCCGACAGGAAACCGTAGCCGGGGTGGATCGCCTCGGCGCCCGATCTGAGCGCCGCGTCAATGATCTTTTCGCCTGCGAGGTAACTTTGCGACGCGGGAGATTCGCCGATGAAATACGCTTCGTCAGCCAGTCGGACGTGCAACGCCTGCCGGTCGGCTTCGGAATATACGGCGACTGGCGCAACTCCCAGATCGCGGCAGGCGCGAATCAACCTCACCGCGATCTCACCACGATTGGCGATCAGGATTTTGCGAAACATTGTAAGAATGGTAGTGGGAAATGGGGAGTGGGGAGTGGGGAGTGGGGAATCAAGGAGCCAAATCAAATCTTAGCCTCCCACTCCCCACTCCCCATTCCCCACTCCCCGCTCTTCACGGGACGATTGAAACGCCGGGTTGTTTGGGATCGAACCGGACTATAACATTCGAGCCAGGAACATAGGCGTTTTTGCGAGACAACTGTTCTACGGATAATTTCTGAGAAGTCTCGTAGTCCACGTTGGAGACGTTGTAACGATAAAAGATCGTCGATCCGGAATCATCTTGTTGAACGTCCAAAATACTTCCGTCGGCGACACGTCCGAATTGAGCGAGCCATGCGTAATATTCCGCCACCGGATCACGGCCTCGCAGACGGTAAAGCATACGGGTGAATACATTGTGATTTGTACGCATCGGGATGTGTAGTTTATTCGCGGCGAATCCAATGAAAACGGCCTCAAGTTGTACACGGAGGAACCAACTTGAGGCCGTGTGACAACGGTCAAATATTCAAAAATCAGTTAATCAGCGCGTCCCTTTTCGATCGGAACGATTATCGGCGCGCTTTTTCCTGAACCGGCTCGGTCGAACCAGGTTCGTTCTGTGAGTTAACAATCACACCATCAACCATGGTGATATCATCTTCGGTCCCGAACCTGCCGTCAGGACCGGCGGAAACGAGTGTGTAATTACTCAGGCTGATCGCCGACCCTTTTGACGCGATGACGCCGACCGGCTTGTATTCGAAGTTGCGCTCCCAGTAATCCGATTGCGGCGCCCCGCTGGCGTTGACGCGCGAGAGATCGGCCAACTCGTGCGGGTAAGCGCCATACTCCTTGTAATACTTCTGCAGCGCCTGAGCGTGTAGTTCGTACATCAACGCGCGTGTGGCGGCTGCGCGCTGGGCGCGCCCCCTTGCGATCGCGCGCGGGATGGAAGAGATCGTCACGGCGCTGAAGACGATCAGGAGACCGATTGAAAGACCGTATGAGGCCCGCGCGATCTTGATACCTCCGAAGCTGGCGGAATCGGATTTGATCAAACGCTTCGCGCGACGCGCCAGCCAGATTCCCGCGACCGAAAGCGGTATGGCCCCGAGCGAGAAGACGAACGCCAGACGGTATGCGTCAAAGGCGAAGATGCGATAGTAAGGCAGATTCTTATCGACAGCGATTAGGCTTTTCGTCAGCTCATAGCCGTCTCCGAGCGTCCAGACCAACAACACGCGCCCGACTTTCGCGTCATTGATGAATATCCAGGCCAGAAGAAACGCGATTATAACCACGACGCCGCAGGCCAAAGCCGCAAATGACGGTCCCAGTTTCGGCATCCTGACGTCGGGCGGGGCAAGCGGCGGGCCAACCTGTTTCGCGCCGCAAGAGGCGCATTCGGAAGAACTGATTTTGCGACTGTGTCCACAGCAGGGACAGAGCATTGAATCACGCAGAGATTTTTTGTTCATAAGCGGGATTTACAAAACCCAGGGCAACGGGCGATCTCATATTTCACATTTCATACGCCATACTTCATATCTCATATCTCATATCTCATATCTCATATCTCATATGCCATATGAAACATATGTTAAACAGGGTCATGGCCTAGGCGCAGATTCTTTGTCTCCTTTTTTTCCTGAGATTTATTCTCTTGAGCCTCGAACCGGGAAACTTCGGCCGTGGATTCCATCTCACGGATCGCGCGCCAGGTGTGGTAGAGCCTGTGACCGAAAGTCCAGTAAGAAAGGACGGCCATCAACCAGATCGTGGCCGGCATTTTGTTGAGCAGAGGATGATTCGATTCGGGCCAAACGGTGAGCGATCCCAGAATCAGCAATACGACGCGTTCCGGGCGCCGCAAAAATCCCACATCGCATTTGGGGATCAGCGATTCCGCCCGCGCGCTCGTATAACTCACCATGACCGAGCCAATCAACGCCGCTCCGGTCAATGCCGCATAAAGTGTGCTGTGGTACTGCGTGTCGCGAGAATAGAAGATGATGATTCCAAGAAAAACGATCATGTCGGACAGCCTGTCGAGACTCGAATCGAGAAAAGCCCCGAACTTGGTCACCCGACCGGTAAGTCGCGCCACACGCCCATCCAGCATGTCAAAGATGTTGGCGAAGATCATCACCAACCCAGCGTAAAAGAACCAACCGTATCCGTATAGAAGCGCGGCGAAGATGTTGATGCCCAATCCGATCACCGAGAGCAGGTTCGGGTTCGGGTTGAGGCGCGCAATCTGGCGGACGATTCCGTTAAGTATGCGCTGACAAACTTCTCCGATATATCCGCCGAGCATATTCTCCATTTCTTCACGGGGAAAATTTCGAGGAACGCATCATACGGTTAGGTTATTCGGCGTGTCAAGAAATTGAAAGAACGGCCAAAGTAACTAATCTCTGAGAACTTACGAAGGCAAGAGACTGCTGTTAAATCAGAGCAACCTTGTTGTATGATGCGGTCATCTGTGCCCCTGTGAATTTGAAGTCGCCTATAATCAAGACGAGGTAAATATGAGATTTAATCCAGCCAGAATCGCAGTCTTCGGGGCCATCGCAATATTGCTTTTCATTTCGTGGACAATCGCTCAGGACATCGGGCATCTGGGTGTGAGCGCCGACCCGATTCCGCTCGTGCAGGCCAAACGCCCGTTGAGGCGCCTTGCGCTGCGCAACGCCAACCGCGGTTCAAGCGTTGGCGCCGTCAGGCCTGATCCTCTTGCCGGGGCCAGCAAGGACTTGCGCGCTGACGTGACCGATACCGGCGTGGCGTCGGGCAAAACGCCGAAAACAGATTCAAACGCCGCAACAAGCGCACTCACTACCGTCGCCGTGAATGCAAATCCGGCGCCGGCCCCGAAAGAGCCGGTCGTGGTTAAACCGGAGACCAGGCCGGCGCCGAAATCAGCCGCTCCAACAGCTGAAGACTACATAGCGAAGGCTGAAGACCTGGCGGCGAAGAATGACCCGCGCGCCGCGGCCGAGGCGTTTCGTCAGGCGCTATCTCTCAAGCCGGATTCGATTGACGCGCAGTTGGGGCTGGCTGATTCGCTGCACGACGCAAGGGATTACCCGAGCGCCGACGCCGAATACGCGAAGATCCTCGCGCAGAATCAGAATTCAGCCGAAGCGCACCGCGGACGCGGCGACACGCTTTACGAATTGAAACGTTACGACGAAGCGGTCAACGAATATCAGGCGGCGATCAGCGCCGGGGCGCGAGACGCGGGCGTTCTCAACAACCTGGCGAACGCCTATTTCCGCACCGGCACGCGTGAAAACCGCAGTCGCGCAATTGAAAACTACCGCAAGGCAATCGATAAGGAGCCCACTTGGCCGGACGCTTACGCCGGGTTGGCCAACGTCCTGCGCGTGCAGAGGCAGATGAGCGAAGCGCAACAGGCCGTCGAGAGGGCGCTCCAGCTTGCGCCCAATTCGTCGCTCGCGCATTCGGTCGCGGGCCGCGTCTACGCCGATCTGAGTGATTTCGCTCGCGCGAACGCCGAAGGGCAGAAGGCCATAGACCTTGCGCCGAAGGATTCGCCTTTTTTCCTGTCATTCGCGTATCTCAACCTCGGCGGCATCCTTTACGCGCAGAGGCGCTTTGACGAAGCGATCCGAGCCTACGTGGCCGCGCAATCTTACGACCGCACGTGGGCCGTGCCGCGAAACAGCCTGGGCAACCTCTATCTGGCCGCGAATCGCCCGGTCGAAGCGGCTGAGGAGTTCGAGGCGGCGGCGAAGCTGGAGCCGAAGAGTTCGGTCATTCACACCGGTCTGGGCAACGCCTATGCGATGCTGCAGAAGTATGACGCGGCGATCTCCAATTTCCGGATCGCGGCGCAACTCGATCCGAAGAATCCCAACCCGCACTCGAATATGGGCGTGGCTTTCGTCCGCCAGGGACGTTATAACGAGGCCGTCAACGCATTCACCGAGGCCCTCAAGATCGAACCGAACAACTCCATGTTCCAGCAGGCGCTCGCCGACTCGTTGAAACTCGCCGGGCGAGGTAAAGAGGCGAAAGAGTTGACGAAAGAGAAGAAAAAGAAGAAGTAGAGAGCGCTGTTTTGAATGGACAATCTCATAGGCAAAATCGTCTGCGGTTACCGGATCATTTCTGAAGTCGGCGAAGGAGGAATGGGCAAAGTCTATCTCGCCGAGAGCGCGTTCCTCACCGAATACAAACAACAGGTGGCGGTCAAAACATTGACCACGCAAGCTTCCAGCGAACGCCAGGCGGCTTTGTTGCGCGACCTGTTCACGCGCGAAGCCAATATTCAGGTTCAGTTCAAACATCACTACATCGTCAGCGTCATCCAGTTTGCGGTCGAAGGCGACCAGCACTTCCTCATCCTTGAATACATGCCCGGTTACCAGCACCGGGGCCGCCACATCTCGAACATCGCCGAAATGATCGCCTACGAGACCGGCCCGATGCCCCACAAGCGCGCTCTCTGGCTCTTCGCTCAGGCGCTCGACGCCATGAATTACGCGCACAACTTCAAATACAGGTGGGAGGGCGAAGAGCGCGTGGGCATCGTCCACCGCGACATCAAGCCGGCCAACCTGCTCCTTCTCGACTCCGAAACGATCAAGGTCAGCGATTTCGGCATCGTTAAAGTCCAGCAGCGCAACCCGGCGGTCACACAGAAGCTGACGCCGGGCACCAGCGCCTACATGTCTCCGGAAGCGATCCTCGGTCCGCAACAGTTCGGTCTTGCCGAACTCGACGCGCGTTCGGACATCTACAGCCTGGGCATCACGCTTTACGAAATGCTCGCGGGACGCGTGCCGTTTTCTCCCGACCCGAATGTGCATCCCGATGTCTCGTTGCGTCGCAAACAGGTCAGCGAGAGTCCGCCGCCGCCTTCGGTCTATTATCCGGGCTTGCCACCACAACTCGACCAACTGGTTCTGCGCGCCTTGGAAAAACGCCCCGAGCAGCGCTACCAGTCGGCCGCCGAATTCAAACAGGCGATCATCTCCCTCGACACGCAACTCGGCATGGGGTTGCGCGAGAGCGCGACGACACGATCGCTCGGAACCAACCCGTTCTCCCTTCCGACTGAGCGGGTCGCAGTCACGACATCGGGGGCGGCCGCGGGAGTCTCGACCGCTTCTGGCTCGGCTTATTACGCTCCGGCGACCAACGTCGTCACTCGGCAGCCCGGCGCGACAGGAACCGCTCAGCCACAGACTCGTTCGTCAAAGCCTATGTTGCTGATCGCCATTACTGTAATGGCGCTGACGGCGATCATGATCTGGGCCTTTCAGAAATATGGGGGCAAAGCCCAATCCAACGTTACCGGCGTTACCGGCGTCGAGACGATTGATCCTCCACGGGTTCCCGAAGGGATGGTCGCGATTCCCGAAGGGAGTTTTATGATGGGGCGCAACCTGACCGATGAGGAAAAGAATTTCACCATTGAAGTCCAGGGGCGGCGAGTCAAAATCTTCAGCTACGATTGGCCGGCGAACTTGGTGGACGTGAAAGCTTTTTACCTGGATAGAACCGAGGTCCCAAACGCCCAGTACGCGGAGTTTGTCAAAGCGACCGGTCATGCGCCGCCCGTGAATTGGGAAGGCCCTATGCCCAAGCCGAACGCCCTTCAAATCCCGGTCACTGATGTGGCTTACCAGGACGCGGTTGATTATTGCGCTTGGCGTTCGCGGCAGCGAAATAACGGTGTGAAATACCGGTTGCCGACGGAAGAGGAATGGGAATACGCCGCGCGCGGTAAAGACGCGGGGAAGCCCGGCGCGCCGATGAATCTTTACCCCTGGGGCGATCAATGGGTCGAAGGGAACGCGAATACGATGGAATCACGGCTCGACTTCTGGCGCAATGTTGACCAGTATCCCGGCGGCAAATCGCCTTTGGGAATTTTGAACCTCTCGGGCAATGTCGCCGAATGGACTGCGACCGATTTCAACCACTACAAAGGCAGCGATCAACAGACGCCGCGCGAGAAGGGCTATCAGGGAACTTATCAGGTCGTGCGCGGCGGCGCGTTCGCTTATCCGAAAGAGTACGCAATGACGACCACGCGGGTATGGGCGAGGCCGGAGGACAAGGGGCCGAAGCTCGGGTTCCGTTGCGCGGCTGACGCCAAACGTTGAGGTTTTTATGGAAACGCTTCTCAACACAAAGGGACAAAGGGTCAAAGGTAGAAGGAAAGAAACAGATCCCATCCTTCAAATCCTTTGACCCTTTGATCCTTTGACCCTTTGTGTTGAGAAGACTCAGCTCATCATAGATGGATGCCGCATTCCAACTTCTTCTCTCCATCCCATCGTCCACTGCGTTCATGCGCTCCGGCAGCCACACGGCGAGTGCAGGGGGCGCATCCGACGCTCGCATAACCTTCGTCGTAAAGCGGGTTGTAGGGCAATTCGTGAGCCACGATGAAATCCCACACTTGCCGGCGCGTCCACGTGGCCAGCGGATTGATCTTGACCAGGCCGTGTCGCGCGTTCCATTCGACGACGCCGATGTTCGCTCGCGTCGGCGATTGGTCGCGCCTGAGCGCCGCGATCCACGCGTCATAACCTTTGAGCGCCGCGGCGAGCGGCTCGACTTTGCGAATGCGGCAGCATAAGTCGGGGTCGCGTTCATAAAGGCGCTTGCCGTGAATCCGGTTCTGCTCGTCAACGCTCAATTCGGCGCGGCGCTCGATGATGTTCAGTCCGTAACGCGCGCGCAATCGCTCTTTCAATAGATCGGTCTCGGCGAATTGGAAGCCGGTCTCCAGGTAGATGATCGGCGTGAGGCGCCCGACGCGCGCGAGATGGTCAATCAGGACCACGCCTTCGGCGCCGAAGTTGGAGGTCATTGCCAGTCGCGGCGAGAATCTTTCGACCGCCCACTCCAGAACCTCCTCGACCGCGGCGGTTTCAAAACGCCGGGCCAGTTGTTTGATTTCAAACTCCGAAATCTCAACCTTCGTGTGACTCATTTTTTCTCCCTCTCAACATCCTGCAATAATCCGTACTCTCTTTCTGCCTTCCCATACGCTAACTCAATGCTATTGCGCGCCAGATCCCGGGCTTCCTCCAGCCTGCCCGCGCGAATCAGATCGAGCGCTTCCGATTCGACGAATGCGCGCAGCACATCCTTGCGCCGCTCGAAATCGGCGATGCGGTCTTTCGCTTCGGCGCGCATCTCCGCCGCGATTTCAAGCAATACACCGTATTCTTCGCCGATCAGCGCCGCGACTTCGCGTTTGACCCGTTGTGTGAGCGTGGGGCTGCCGCCGCCGGTCGAGACGCTGATCTGCAACTCGCCGCGCGTGACCAGAGCGGGCGTGATGAAGTTGCACAGAGCGGGTTGATCAACGACGTTGTAGAGCAACCCGCGCGAGGCTGCCACGCGCGCGACCTCTTCATTCACCTTCCGATCATCAGTCGCGCTGATCACCAGAACCACGCCGTCCAAATCCTCCTCGACGAAAGAGCCGTTGCGGAGCCTGATCTCTCCGCGTTCAACCGACGCGCGCAACGCTTCGGTCAACGCCGGGCTGACGACGGTCACGCGAGCGCCCGCGGCGACGAGCTGCAACGCCTTGCCTTCGGCGATTGCGCCGCCGCCAACGACCAACACGTTGCGCCCTTTGAGATCGAGATAGATCGGGTAATAACGCATTTAGGTCTTATGAGTCCCATAGGTCCCATAGGTCCCATAGGTCCCAGAGGTCTTGGACGAGCTGTAATTCGCGAGCTGAAGCTCCTCGAACCACTGCAACCGTTCACGCAACCGGACGACTTCGCCGACGACAATGAGCGAAGGGGCTGTGATCTTCCTGCGTTCGACCGCCGCTGCGACTTCGGACAGATTTGAGACCACGGTCTCCTGATGTCCGTACGTCCCCCAGCGGATCACCGCCACCGGAGTATCCGCGCCGCGCCCGTTCGACATCAATTGATCGGCGATCTCCGCGATCCGCGCCACGCCCATAAAGAAGACCAGCGTATCGGCGCCCTTCGCCAGATGTTTCCAGCGAATCACCGATTGCGGTTTCGCCGGATCCTCGTGGCCGGTGACGAAGGTTACAGAGCTACTGTAGCCGCGATGAGTGATCGGGATGCCGGCGTATGCGGCGACTGATGAGCCGGCCGAAACTCCGGGCACGACCTCCCATTCGATTCCGGCGGCGACCAGCGCTTCGGCCTCCTCGCCGCCGCGACCGAAGATGAACGGGTCGCCGCCTTTTAAACGCACGACGGCCGCATGTTCATTGGCTTTTGCGATGAGCAGGCGGTTGATCTCCGCTTGCGTCCATAATTGTTGCGAACTCTCCAGCCCGCGCTTGCCGACGTAGATCAATTCGGCGTTCGCGGGCGCGTGTTCGAGAATCTTCGGGTTGACCAGATAGTCGTAGATCACGCAATCGGCCTCCGCGATCAGATCGCGCGCCTTGAGCGTGAGCAGGCCGGGATCGCCCGGGCCTGCTCCGACTAAATAGACTTTGCCTAATCGGGTTTGATTGAATTTCATAACGCCGCCCTAGCGCTCTCCGCCGCTTTGTCCACTTGCCGCGCGGAGGCGATTAGATTCAATTCTTCCAGCCTGGCCAGGATCTTCGCCGCGCTCTCTTCAACCGTTTCACGGTCGGTTTCGACCACCAACTGCGGGTTGAGCGGCTCCTCGTAAGGATCGGATACTCCGGTGAACTGTTTGATCTCGCCGGCCAGAGCTTTTTTGTAAAGCCCTTTCACGTCGCGCGCGACGAGCGCGTCGAGCGAAGCTTTGACGAAGATTTCCACGAAGACCGCGCCGTCGGCCTCGACCGCGCCGCGCACTTCATCCCGTATCTCGCGGTAAGGCGAGATCGCCGCGGCGATCACGCCCACGCCGTTGCGCGCCAGCAGCCGGCTGACGTAGCCGATGCGCCGGATGTTGGTGTCGCGGTCTTCTT
>Ga0187894_10005639_pt1 | contig 12656 bp, 10 predicted proteins | sample GBC1701081metaG_FD_136650 | JGI IMG/M metagenome (GOLD analysis project Ga0187894, IMG submission 136650) | White microbial mat communities from a lava cave in the Kipuka Kanohina Cave System on the Island of Hawaii, USA - GBC170108-1 metaG ... | reverse complement strand
CGCGCGTCGGCTGCGGCGGCACGCGGTCGATCGGACACGCCGCCGCGTCGCAGCGGTTGTTGGCTTCGTCGCAGAGCTCGCAATTGCGTACACACGGCGTGCCCTGAGAGCTGCCGCAGAGGCCCGCATTGCAGCGCTCACCGCCGTTGCAGAAGAGCTGATCGGTGCAGCTCGAGCCGTCCGCCCGGAATCGGCAGTTCGTATCGCAGCAATTCGTCGAGGCGCCGTTCAGCTCCTTGCCGAGATCGCAGTCCTCCTCGCCGTTGACCTGGCCATCGCCGCAGACGCACTCCGAGGTGTCGCAGCGATCGTGCTCCTCGTCGCAAGCGGCGCAGCTTCCCTGGCCGACGCAGGGGTTCCCTGTCGAGCCGGCGCACACGCCGTTGGTGCAGCGATCGCCCACGTTGCAGAACACGCCGTCGCTGCACGAAGAGTTGTTCGCCTTCTTCTTGCAGTCGACGGTACAGCAGCTTGCGGGATCTCCGTTGAGCAGATTGCCGGCGTCGCACTCCTCTCGCTTCCCTCGATGCGTCCGTTGCCGCAGAAGAGACTGGGGCAGAGCTCCGGCTTCGGCGTATGCGTGCACTTCCCGGAGCCGTCGCAGCGATCCTCGGTGCAGAAGTCGCCCTCGTCGGCGCAGGGTGTATCCTCAATTAGACGGCCGTCTTCGCAGAGGTGATTCTGCCCGCACGTGTCGGGGGGATCGCACTCGTCGGTACCAGGGCGACAGACGGTGTCGTTGGGCTTCCACTTGCAGTCGGTACCGCAGCAGCTCCCCTCGGCGCCGTTCAGCACCCCGGCGTCGCACTCCTCGACTCCGTCGATCGCGCCGTTGCCGCAGGCTCGCGCCGGACAGAGTTCCGCAATCAAGAGATGGATGCAGGCTCCGGCATCGTTGCACTGGTCGGCGGTGCAGGCATCGCCGTCGTCGGTGCACGGATGACCCGGGTTCTGCTTTTGGTCGGGACACCCTCCCTGTCCGTCACAAAGGTCGGCTCGATCGCAAGGCCCCGCGGCCGCGCGACAGACCTGGTCGCTGGAACGGAACGTACAGTCTCTGTTGCAGCAGGAAGTGGGCAAGCCATTCTGATCGCCGAGGTCGCACTCCTCGGACTCCTCCTTGACGGCGTTGCCGCAGTGGTCGAGGACCGTCACCTCGACGAAGAGCCCGTCGTCGGTGAGGGTGCGCATCGGGTCGCCGGGATACTCGCAGGCGGGACAACCGAGGGTGCTGCCATTGGCGGCGCCCAAGCGCATGGAGACGATGCACGGGTCGCTGTGAGCGTAGCCGCTCATGGCGAAGTTGATGACGTAGCGGTCGGCGGAATGAAGGCCGGTGCGCGACAGCACTCTCTCGCCAACGGTGTCGGGCACCGCCTGGTCGTAGTTGAATGGGCCGTAGCCGATGGTCGCCCCCGGCAGGGCGAGCTCGTCGATGCTTGCGGGCGGATCGCCGTTGAAGCTTGCGGTCGGGGCGGCCATTGCGTCGAGCGAGACCGCACCACCACAGAACAGCGTCGAAAGCGTACGGCGCAGGGCACCGATGCGGCGAACGCGGATCTGCAGTCGATAGTCGCCGCCGCTGCGGACGGTGAAGCCAAGGGAGTACTGGGCGAGCCCCAGCTCGAACTTGGCGCCGCCGACGGCGTTGGCGGAGGCGTTGATGTTGAGGCCGAGGCGGGCGGTCAAGGTATCGACGCCTTGCGAGTAGAGCTCAGCGGTGGTGCTGGTGGACTGCTCCTTACAGGTATCGGGATCGGTACAGCCGAGGAGGACGAAGCTCGACAGATCGACCTGGTCTTCGAGCAGCCCTGCGGCATGGACCGACTGCACGGCGATCAAGACCAAGACCGCGGCCGACGCGAACACTCTCCAGGGGCTTGGCGACGGAGCCGTGCTGGCCGCGCAAAATCGGGATGGACGACTGCTTCGTCGCGTCGAGTCCAAGCAGACGCGCGACTTCGCATGAGTCTCTGGTCGCATCCTCGCGCTCATCCCCCCCAAAAACACGGCTACGACGCTCGGTGTCTCGAAGTCAAGGAAAGTTCCGCAAGAAGGCAAGCGAAGCCCGGATCACGCGGATGATCTGCTGGTGGGGAAGCGATGGAACAGCGCGGACTCGATTGGTATAGGCGAGTGGGCGTGAGAGCAGAGCAAATGGACTCGACCAGAGGCTGGACATCCGCCGCCGCGCGGAGGCCGGCGACGATCATCGCGTTGGGCGCGTGCGTCGCCCTGCTCGCCGGGTGCGGCAGCGAGGAGACCGATACCATCACTCCCGCCAGCCAGACGCCAATTTCCCTGATCGTCGTCAATCAGATGCCGATCCCCTCGCCGTGCATGGGAGCTTCGCTGACCTTCTTCGAAGGGACGACGCCGGTGGACATCGCCTATCAGTCGCAGAAGACGGTGCAGGTGTCGCAGTTGTTCGGCCTCTACCAGATCGGCTTCCAGGTGAACGGCTGGTACTGGCGCACCTGCGCCTCGCCGGGCAACTGCCCGAACCCGAACAACTGCCTGAACCCCGACAACGCAGGCCAGGTGGCGGTGGAGATCGCTCCTGACTGCTCGACTGCAACCTTGATCCAAGATTTCTCCGACTTCACCTGCGACAGCATGGTGCCGAACGCGAGCCCGGCGGTGACCGTCACCCTGCAGAGCTCGGACCCGTGCACGGTCGTCATCGCGAGCACCTCGAGCATGCTCACGCCGACGGACGAGTGCTGCAGCTGCCAAAGCTGTATGGGGAACCAGATTCCCGCGGGTCAGGTCCCGCACTGCCAGTAGGTTCCGCGCTCCTGTGCGAAGTGGTGTCGGACGAATTCACCCAGCTCCTCGAAGCGTTCATGAGCGAGAGCGATGCGCGCCGGAGCCCGGCGCGCGCGACGCCGTGATGCCGTCGAGCCGCCGGGCAGCGGCACTGGTGCTCGTGTTGCTCGCACGCGGTGCGGGTGCCGACGCGGCCCCCGAGGCGACGCCCACGCCAGCCGTCGAGGTGCTGATCTATCTCGATGCGCTCGGCAACGAGGTGAAAGTTGCACCGGAGGAGGCGCCCGCGCAGCTCCCGCCGGGCGAGGGTCAACGTCAGGTCCCCAAGAGACGGGCCGGCACCAAGGCGTCCGCGGCGCGCACCGATCGCCTGCGCGGCGAGGGCGGCACCGGCGTCGACTGGTTCCCCTCGAAGCAGCCGGGACTGGCGCCCTACCTCTCCGGCCTCGCCGAGTACGGCAACACCGCGTCGCAGCCGGGAGGATTCATTGCCGACGACCCGCTCTCGCGCGGCGTGCAGCGACTCAAGTACACGCTTTCCGAATACGGTCTCTACTATGAGCTGGCGCAGGCGTTGCAGTACACGAGCGTGACCCACGTCGCACCGCCGCTGCACGATCTCGGCTACTACTCGTACGACTTCTTCTTCAAGCAGTCGCTCTTCCATTTCCTCCCCACCGGCGCGGCCGCCTGGATCAGCGGCGAGCTCTATGGCGGCGCGGCGCTGGGCGCGGCGAGCCGGCGCACGACGCCGGCAGAAGCGCTGCGTTCGATCACCGACCCCGCCGGCAGCTTGTGGGGTTTCTACGGGATCGCGGTCGCGGAGCTCGCCTGGCAGCACTCGTTCGCCGATGGCAAGCTGGTGGCGCTAGCCGGCGTCATCGATCAGGCGAACTACCTCGACGTCAACGCCTACGCCAACTTCTCCCTGGGGCAGTTCCTCAACAGCGCCTTCGTGAACAGCCAAGTGCTGCCGCTCACCGCCGGCAACTTCGGTCTCAACGTGCAGTGGCAACCCGACGGCGACTTCTACGCCATCCTCGGTGTGGGTCCAAACAACGCTGCGGCCGGCGCGCCGCCGTGGGACGACGTCGGCGGCGACAACATGTCCTATCTGCTCGAAGCTGGCTTCGCGCCCTCCGAGCTCGCCGGGCTCGGGCCGGGCGCGTATCGTTTGCAGCCGTGCGTCGCCAGCGTCGAAGGCACTACGCAGGGCGGCGTCGGATTCAATTTCAATCAGCAACTCGGGCGCAAGTCCCCGTTCGGCGTCTTCGCCCGCCTCGGCGTCGGCGCCGAGAAGGTCACCGACGTCGGCGGCGCCCGCGCCCAGACTGCGGCCGGCATCGTACTCCAGAGTCCGCTGCATCGGCTCGGTCTTCTGGGCGAGGGACAGTCGAACTTCTTCGGTCTCGGCTTCGTTTGGAGTCAACCCGCGGAGAGTCTCCGCCCGGCGGCGCACGCGAACGAGTACGGTGTCGAGTTGCTCTACTTCTTCCAGATCACGGCGACGGCATTCGTGACACCCGACCTCCAGTTCATCATCGACCCGGCCGACAACGCCGACCTCGGCAGCAGCCTCGTCTTCCAGCTCCCGCTGGTGACGACGTGGTGAGCGATCCGGCCGCGAATTCTTCTTTGATCGCCGCCGGCTTCGTGCTATCGGCTCCGCGAATCCCGGCAGAGCGAGGGGAACTGGGTCCGGGTCGACAGAGGTGAGGCGGTACGCCTTCACCATCGGCGTGCCGATCATCGTTCCGAGAAGGGGAGGAAGTGATGATGCAGGCAGCGTTTCGAGGAGAACGCCGGCTCGCGTTCGCGTTCGCGATCGCGCTGGCGTTGGTCGTGACGGCGAGCAACGCGTGGGCGGCGCCGTGTCTGATTTTCGTGCACGGCAAGCAGACGGATACCAACACGCTCACCAACTGGAACGCGGCGCGAAACTACTGGGTGAACGGCAGCCGCGACTTCGTCCGAACCGCGACCAAGAGCTTCGCCACTTCGTACTACGTCGTCGGCTACAACGGGACCAACGCCTACTGGGACGCTGGCGCGGCGGGCGAAGTCGCGAACGAGATCGTCAATGCCACCAACGGCGGCAACGACGGTGGCGGCAACCACTGCGCTCTGACGTATGCGCAGGGCGGGACGTTCTGGGTCATCGCCCACAGCATGGGCGGGACGATCATGGACTACATCCTCGGCAACAACGACCCGAGCGATCCGAACTACAACTTCAACGGCCCCTACGATCAGGTCGCTCAGCGCATCAGCCTGGCGATGACGCTCGGCGGCGCGCACCGCGGTTCGCAAGGCGCCGACGCCGTCTGCGGCAACGGCAACATTCTCTGCAACTTCATCGCCTTCTTCATTCAGTCATGCGACACCGCGACCTACTGGCTGCGGAGCGCCGACTCGGTGCAGGTGCGCACCTTCTCCAACGCGCCCGCTAAGTCGGTCTACCTCACCAGCGGCTACGAGGCGATCTTCGGCGCCAGCGCCTGCCTGAGCGGCGAAGACGACGGCATCGTGCAACATGCCTCGTCATTCGCGTGCAACGGCAGCGCCACGACCGGTTACGACAACGGCAACGTGTGCAACAACAGCAGCAAGCAGGAGTCCTCGGGGTTCCTGAACCTCGACAGCGGGCACGAGAACCACTCCGACGAGCGCGATGATTCCGATCGCGACACGCGCAAGGCCATTCCCACCGGCATCTGGACCTGCGGCGGCGCGCCGTGCGCGCCGAACACGACGGTGCAGAGCGCGATGAGCTCGGCGCAGCTCGTCTCCATCCTCTACTAGCCCTGCGAACCGCACACCGCGCGACGCGGTGCGACGAGGTCGAGGGGCGCATCTCGCGCCTCTCGACCTCGAGACTCACGCCGACGTAAAAGGAGGCGATGTTCTCACGCCGCCGTCTGCTTCTGCTGATCGCGGCTGTCGCCGTCGTCGCCCTCGCCTGGTTCGTGATGTTCTCGCGTGCGCCGAATCGCGAGACTATCGATGCGCCGGAGCTCGCCCACACCGGTGCAGCCCGCCCCCGACCGGCGGCCGAGCCTCGGACGGATTCGATCGCGCGCGTCGCCGCAACGACGCCTCCGGCGGCAGCGCAAGCAACGCGCACGCCCACCATCGGTACTGCGCTCGAAAGCGTTTCGCCCACACCGCCGAGCGATGACGCGGCCAAGACGCCCCGGGTGGCGTCGCTCGGCCTGCAAGCTGCGGAGGAGTACCGGAAGCAGGCGCAGTACCCGCCGTGGTCGCATCCTCTCGCCGACGGCGAGGATCCCATTCTGCGCGATCGAGAAGTCTCGCCGATCACCGCGGCGGGGCCTAACGGCGAGGAGCCGGTTCTCACGGTGTTTCCCGATCAGGTCAGCTTCGAAGCTCCAGACGCGGTTACGCTCTACGCCTTCCTCACCGTCGGCGACGAGCGCGTTCCGGCGGAGGAGATCACCGCCGTCGTCGTCGCGGAGGATCAGAGACCGGTGTGGACACTCGGTTATCGCGACGACGGCGAGGGCGGCGACGCGGCCGCGGGAGATCTCATTTACACCGGGCGCTTCGAGCCCGGTCCCGACTTCTATCCCGACCTGGCCGGTTCGTTCCTGGTGCGCGTGCGCGCCATCACCACCGATCAGAGGGAACGCATCGCCGCCACCGGCTTCCTCTACAGTAATCCGTACGCCCAGCTCACCGGTCGCTATCGCGACGCCATCGTCGGCGGCAGCCTCGTGATCGAGGCCGAGGTCGCGGTCTTGCGTCCGGGCCGCTTTCACCTCGAAGCCACGCTCTACAGCGAGGACGGCCGGCGCGGCATCGCCGAAGCGCAGACCGCCGCCGAGTTTCCGGTAGGAGTCCAATGGATGCGGCTCACCTTCTTCGGGCGCATCCTGGCGCAGAGCGGGATCGACGGCCCGTATCTACTCCGCTTCGTCGCGCTCTCGACGACGACGCAGATGCCGAACGCCAAGAATCGGCTGGCTGAGAAGGCGTACGTGACCGGCCCCTATCGCGCCTCTCAGTTCAGCGACGCGCCGTTCAACGATCCCGATCTCCTCGACGCCGCGAACAACCTGCAGCGCGACGCGCAGGAGTGACGCGCGCTAGCGTAGCTGGTCCCAGCAAGCGCGCAGGAGCCCGCCTGGATCGCCGCCCTCGGCGGGCGTCGTGGCGAAGACCTGCCCACCGGCGTCGCAATCGCCGGCGCGCTCGCCACCCCAGCACCGCCGAGCGGTGCGGTCGATGCAGATCACCAAGGTGCGCGGCAGCGGACGCGCCGAAGCCTCGCCGGCGGTCGCGGCCGGCGGCGGCGACACCGCCTCCAACTTCGGCGCCTGCGCCTCGCCGCCGCACACCGCCGTGGCCGAGCACAGTAGGAACGCAAAGGTCAGTCGCCGGAGGCAGTGAGCCGTCATCGTAGGATCTTGGCCAGCAACGGAGCCGAGCGGCGAGTTACGCCGTTTCGGGCTCGCCGTCCAACCCACAGAGTTCGTTTCGCCTCTTCCCATGCCGGCACAACTTCGCCTTGACAAGCGAAGCCCGGCCTCGGACACTTGAGGTAGGGGATTCCGGTCGTGGCACGCAGGACGATCTTGCGGGAAGTCGAGCTGGCGCTGACCAGAGCCGTTCACCTCGGCCGGCGGCAGTTCCTGCGGCTGAGCGCCTTGGGTGCCGGCGCCTCGGTGGCCAGCGTCGTGGTGAGCGGCTGCGGCGGCGACTCCGAGACGGCTACCGTGACCGTGACCGTGACCGCGTTTCGCCTCTCCACCCATGGAGAGCGGACCTGCGGCGCGTGCAAGGCACACGGCGCGAACCGCTTCTACCGTACGGCCGAAGCAGCCGACGCCAACCGCGCGCATGCGGGGTGCAACTGCCGCATCGTAAAGCACCCCATCGCGAGCGATCGCGCCGACGAGTACTTTCGCAACGGCGACGCATTCGACGAACGCGCGAGCGCCTGAACCAGGAGGTGACGTAGAGCGAGGACTCTGAGGAAGGGGATTAGCCGGACCGAAACGAACCGGCGTGAGCGTCAGAAATGGCGTGAGCAATGGGGAGGACCGGGCGGCGCGTTCGCGTGCGTCTCGGGATCCGGTTCGGTTAAGGAGTGGCCGCTGTTGCGTGCCGTACCAGGGCGGATAAGTGTGTATGCTCTGCAGAAGCGAAACCGCCCTCCCCTCCCTGAGAGCCCTCGCGAAACGTCCCCCTCGTGCGTCTACCGCCGTCGCGACGCAGGCGTGACCGCGACGAACTCTCCGGCAGCCATCCCTCCGCGCTCGTTCGACGCATCGGAGCGTATTCGACCGTCCTCATGGCAGCGCCGCGGCCGCCGATGCACTCGCTCCCATTGCCGATGAGACTCGCGAAACTCCGAGTCGACATATCGAGCCGTGCGGGCTATGTCGGGGAGTCTTTTTTTGCCCCATCCGCGACGAATCAGACCAGGAGAATTGCCTTTGACAAAGCACGTGGCTCAACAGTCGACATTTTCGTGGCGATCCCGGCTGATGGCCGGGGTTCCGATGATCGCTTTGGTCGCCCTCGCCTGCGCAGGATGCGGCGGTGACGACAACGGCGGATTGCCGCCGACGATCGCGCCGATCGAGGATCAGTCCCTCGTCCTCGGCAGCGATCTGCTCATCTCGGTCACCGCCACCGACCCGGAAGGCGCCGCGGTCACGCTGTCGGCGGAGAACCTGCCGGCGAATTCGTACTTCCTGCCCGACTCGGGCATCTTCTGTCTCTTCGGCGACGAGGAGAATCAGGTCGGCCACCCGATCGAGGTGACCTTCAAGGCCAGCGACGGCTTCAACGTCAGCAGCGACGACGTGACCATCACCGTCGTGCGGCCGTCCGAATCCGACTTCTTCAAGCTCGACGAAAGAGCGAACTTCGCCCTCGAGCCGATCGGCGACCGCAGCATCCCGGCTGGCCAGACCCTCACCTTGCAGCTCTCCGCCAGCGGCGCGGATTCGGCCGTGTACCGGATGTTCCCGGAACCGGCGATCGCCTCGCAGGTGATGCTCGACGCGAACACCGGCGAGTTCACCTTCACTCCCACCGCGGCGCAGGCCGGCAACAATTACGAGGTCACCTTCCAGGCGTGCGCGAACGAGAGCGGCGGGTGCAGCGAGATCGTGCAGCTGCACGAGACCATCCACGTGGAAGTCACCTCCGGCGCCGGCGGCAGCTGCGAGACGGCGCGGGCCGCGTTCGAGGCCTCCCTCCCGCTCCCGGTGCCGACACCGGGGCGCTACGTGGTGCAGCTCGTGAACGAGTCCAACGTCACGCTTCTCGCCGCTGCCAATGCCGCGCACGTCGCCGGTCAGTCGCCCAAGGCGGTGCTACCGCGCGAGGGCACGTGGCTGATCGGACCCAAGTCGGTGCTCACGATCGACATTCCACCCGAGTGGGAAGAGACGATCCCAGAGGGCAGCGTCGGTCCGGTCTTCTGGGCACGCACCGGCTGCCGCTACGACATCGAGCGCAACCTCGCCCAGTGCGAGACCGGCGACTGCGGCGGCGTCTGGGATTGCAGCAAAGCCGGCCGCACCGCGCCGGGGCCCAAGGCGCTCGCCGAGTGGACGTTCAAGGACCCGAACGGCAACGCGGCACCCGACATCAGCGTCGTCGACGGTGTGAACCTCAACATGGACATCGTGCCGGTCGGCCCACACTCGGACACGACGAAGCCTCCCGTCGACGCCGCCTTCTGGCTGGGCTCGGCGAATCTCCCACTGACGAAATGCGGTGGCGACCTGCGCGCGTCATGTCCGAGCGACTTCGAACTCCGCCGCGAACAGCTCACCTTCTTCATTCAAGGAAGCGGCGGCGGCGACAGCGTCGTCGGCTGCTTCTCGAACTGCGGCCAGTACAAGTTTCAGGGTCAACTGACCGGCGCCTGCCCGCAGGGCTACCGCTGCGCCGGCGAGCCGAAGTTCAACTGCGTCGGCGACATCAACACCGAGGCCGGCCGCGTCTGCTACTACTGGAAGCCGTTCTGCACCGCGGTGCCGATGGGCGACCCGGATCACGTCTACGGCCGTGCCTGCTCGATGAATCGGGATTGCCCACAGCAGGGCGTGTGCTGGGACAACGGCCTGCCACAGAAGGTCTGTGCGCCGAGCGCGTTCAACAAGAAGCCGAACTGTCCGCCCGACGTTTGCACCAACCAGTACTCGGAGCAGAAGAGCTTCCAGCCGCCGTTCAGCCTCTGCAGCGAGCTCACCGACGTCACCGGCCGGCCGCAGGACTGCATCGGCGACGATACCGTGCACGAGGTCATGCCGCGCGGTCTCACCTGGCCCAACGATCCGGAGACCTACTACAGCGATGCGAAGGCGTACCGCATCGTCTTCGCTCCGGGCGGAACAGGCGTCCCGATCACCGACTCGGGCGAGATCGGCCCGTGCAGTGCGCTGCCGGAGCAGTACCGCTACGAAGGAGAGAAGGCGAACTGCTCCGATCCGATCAACAAGGGTGCCAAGTTCGCCGGCGCCAGACCGTCGCCCCCCTGCAACGAGACGCCGGACTGCGCCGTCGGCGGCTGCAACCCGCAGACGAAGCACTGCGACTCCTGGGAGTGCGAGGTCAAGGACGGCAACGCGACGAACGCGGTGTTGTGCAAATGGTGAGCCGACGGCGATGAGTCTCGTTTCCTCTTGAGAGAGTGAGCTTGACCACGGCGGATGGCGCGGGCTAGGGCTGCGGACGTTCGCGACATCCGAGTCATGACGAAGCTCATCGCCCTGACGTGTACCAGCCTCGCCGTCGGCTTGACTGTGCTCTCGAGCAGCCGCGCGGAAGCCGTCGACGTCGTCGCGGTGCGCGCCTACCTGCGCACCCAAGCCGACGGAGGCGAGGAGGTCACCAGCCCGACGCTCGGGCAGGCCGTTTTCGTGCACATCGCCTACCGCTTGGAGGGGTTGAACCAGGTCACCGCTCGCGTGCGCGCTTTCATCGACGGCGAGTTGTTCTGCAACGGCCCGCTCGAGCTGCATCTCGGCAACGGGCGGGTCTGGTGCGACAGCAGTTGGCCGGCGACGGCGGGGACACACGTCCTACGCTGGAGGCTCGACGCCGACGATCAGATCAACGAGAGCGACGAAGACAACAACGAAGCGTCGTTCGTCTTTCAGGTGGGAGCGCCGACCGGCGACCTCGTCGCCACGCGTGCCTTTCTGCGTACCGGTCTGGACGGCGGCGACGAGGTCATCAATCCGCAGCCGGGACAGCACGTGTTCGTCACCGTCGGCATACGACTCGACGGCGTCGACTTCGGATTGCCGGCACGCCTGCGGGCGCTCATCGACGGCGAGCAGCACTGCGGCGGACCAGTCGATATCGACCCCGGCGACAACGTCGTCCGCTGCACGAACCCCTGGACCGCAACCCCGGGCGAGCACACGTTGCGCTGGGAGGTCGACACCGACAACCTCATCGGCGAGACGAGCGAAGCAAACAACACCGTTGAGACCTCCTTCAACGTCGGCGCAGCGACCGTCGATCTCATCGCGACGCGCGCCTTCCTGCGCGGACAGGCGGGCGAAGGAATGGAGATTCCGATTCCCGCGTTGGGGCAGGACATCTTCTTCGAGGTCGGCTACCGGCTCACCAGCACCTCGGCCAAGGGCGGCAACGCGCGCGCCGACATCGACGGCGAACGCCACTGCGGCGGCGTGATCAACTTTCAGCCCGGAGACGGCATCACCGTCTACTGCCCAAACGCGTGGACCGCGGTCGCCGGTACGCACCTGCTGCTCTGGACGCTCGACCCGCTCAACGTGATCGTCGAGACCGACGAGACGAACAACGAGTCGCGGCTCGTCTTCGGCGTCGGCGGTCCGGCGGACGATGCCAACTGCGACGCGCGCCGCGACGCCGCCGATCTGGTCGCGGCCGTCGGCCACATCGCTGCCGGAACGCGGGCCGCGTGCCTGCTCGACGACGCCGACGCAAGCCGGACCCTGGACGCCGCCGACGTCGGCTTCATCGAACGCGGAATCTTCACGCCGCTCTGACCTCGGAGATCGGGGACTGCCGCGTCAGTCCTCTCCTGCCGGGCCAGTCTCCCGTTGCGGGCAACGTTGGCCCGCGCTTGCGTGAAGCGGAAACTTTTGGCAGTTAGACTGTCATAACTTCAGCGAGGAGATCGCGATGAATGTCGTCAACCAGGTCTATCCCAATTTCGAGCAACTCGCGCCGCTGGCGCAGGATCCGACGCCGGGGCCGATTGCGATGGTGAATCTGCTCAAATTCCGCGACAAGGCGGCCTACCAGGATGGACGGAAGGACGACATCTCGGGGCGAGAAGCGTACATGCGCTACGTCGCCGAGATGCGCCACATCGTCGAGGGCGCGGGCGGGCGGTTCCTGTTCTCGGGCGAAGTGCGCGCCCTGGTGATCGGCCAGGTCGACGACCTCTGGGATGCGGTCGGCATCGCCGAGTACCCCTCGCGTAACGCGTTCCACAAGATCGCCACGTCACCCGAGGTGCAGGCGATCGGCGTTCACCGCGAAGCGGGACTCGCGGGTCAATTGCTCATCATGACGGTCGGCCTCATGCCGTAGCCCGCGAATCGGAAGCGAACCCGCAACGGAGAAAGACTCCCGATGCGCCTCCTGCCGCCGAGCACCAACGACCGCTACACCGGTTCGCTGGTGTCGGCGTATTTTCTCACGCTGTTCAGCGTGCTCACGATCATCCCGGGCTGCATTCACACCTTCGCGCCCGACGGCGGCGCCGGTGTGATCGCGGGGCTCGATCTCGCCCAGTCCGGCCGCGTCATCATCGCCCTCTTCGCCTGGGCCGGCGCGACGCAGATCGTCTTCGGCATCGCCACCCTCGTCGTCTCGCTGCGCTACCGCGATCTCGTGCCGCTCAT
>Ga0187894_10005638_pt1 | contig 12660 bp, 13 predicted proteins | sample GBC1701081metaG_FD_136650 | JGI IMG/M metagenome (GOLD analysis project Ga0187894, IMG submission 136650) | White microbial mat communities from a lava cave in the Kipuka Kanohina Cave System on the Island of Hawaii, USA - GBC170108-1 metaG ... | reverse complement strand
CCAGCAAACCGGCCAGGGGCGCGCTCTTCGACTCCGCCGCTCACGCGGCGACGCTCAGAGCGAACGGAGGAAGGTCTTCTCAAAAGATGGGGCACTGTGCCAATGTTCTGTGGTTCAATTTAGGGAAAGAGGGAACCGGACAACGGACAAAGAAAATCGGAGCGAGAGCCCGTGATTTCCATCGTGCAATTCCCTATTTCTCCAAGTTCTTCTCTCCTTCGCTAAAGGCTAAAGGCTGATCGCTGATAGCTTTCTTATGAAACGGCTTCCGCTCCTCTTCCTGCTCATCGGTCTGTTCTGTTTCTTCTGGCTTGTCCATAGCATTAGTTTGTCCGTTCTCCTCGCGAATCTCAAACTGATTGGCTGGGGAGTGCTCCTGGTTATCATTGTTGAGCTACTCGGGGATATACTGACCACGCGCGGCTGGTGGCTGACCCTCGCACACGAGGTGCGCCTCGTTCCCTTCCCGACTTTGTATGGCATGCGCCTGGCCGGGGCGGCAGTGAACTCGGTAACGCCAACGGCGATGATCGGTGGAGAAGTGCTCAAGGCACTCCTGCTCAGGCGCTATGTCCCCGTGGCCGATAGTTTTGCCTCGGTCATCGCCGCGAAGGTGAGTCTTTTACTGGGGCACCTGCTGTTCGTGCTCGTCGGTATCGTCGCCTTTTTCCGGCGGCTTGCCTTGCCGCCAGGCGTGAAGCAGAGTCTGATTGCCGTTTTCATGCTGGCTCTTCTTGGTGGCATCTGGCTGTGCTACGCGCAACGGAACGGGTTATTCGCGCGCATCTTTGCGGTTGCCGACCGCTGGGGAATTTCCTCTACCGTGCTGGTCGGGGTCCGCGTACAGGCGGCCACTATCGACGCGAAGCTGGCGGATTTGTATATCTCTCGCGGCAGGGACTTCGCCCTATCGGTGTTTTTTCATTTTCTTGCTCAGGGGCTCGGCGCGGTGCAAATTTTTCTCATTCTCTCGTGTCTCGCCGTTCCGGCGGATTTCTTGACCTGCGTCGCCGTGGAAACCCTTTCCTTGCTCATCGACGGTCTGATGTTTTTTGTCCCTGGTCAGGTGGGAGTGCAAGAGGGAGGGAAGGTCGTCATTTTTTCCGCTCTCGGATTCACCCCGGCCATTGGCTTCACCGTCGGAGTTGCCTTGCGACTCAATCAACTTGCAGTGAGCATGCTCGGGCTGGCCGTCCTGACGGTCTTAAACACTTCGCGGCCTATCCTGGAAGCGCGGGCGTCCCGCCCGCTTTGAATAGCGACCGCGATGGTCGCGCTCCCAGGGTGCCCCTCACCGCAAATTGCTTTCGGTACTCTTCCCCCGAGTCGGTCGGTCGGTTATGGTCGGGCTGCCGCGGAGAAGCCATGAATCGTCGCCTCATCACCCTGCTGACCGACTTCGGCGCTCGTGACGCCTTTGTCGGCATCATGAAGGGGGTGATTCTGGGCATCAACCCTGCGGCGACTCTGGTTGATTTGTCTCATGAAGTGCCGCCGCAGGATATTATGGCTGGCGCACTGCTCCTGCGGAGCGCGACTGCGTTTTTTTCTCCCGGCACGATCCATGTTGCCGTGGTGGACCCTGGAGTGGGGAGTGTCCGGCGCGCGCTTCTGGTCGAGACTCCTCGCGCCTGTTTTATTGGACCGGATAACGGACTGTTAAGTCTCGCCGTGCCGGCTGAAGCGGTAATCCGTATCGTTCAGCTCACCAACGCACGATACTTTCTGACGCCGCGCAGTGACACGTTTCACGGGCGAGATGTGTTTGCGTCCGTCGCCGCGCATCTCTCGCTTGACGTGCCCCTAGAACAGTTTGGGCCGACAGTCACAACGCTGCAACGCCTGCGCCTTCCCGCGATCGAACGGGAGGGGGCCACCCTTGTCGGTCGCGTGATTTATATCGATCACTTCGGCAACGTGATCACGAATGTGACCGAGGCCGACCTGCGCCCCTTTTCAAGGGGGACCCTTTTGGTTAGCATTGGCCGCGTGCAGATTCGTGGAATTGCAACTTCGTATGCCGCCGTCGGGGCTGGTGCGCCTGTCGCACTGATCAATAGCTGGGGCATGCTGGAAATCGCCGTGCGCAACGGATCCGCGGCCCAGCGCTTCGGCATGCAACTCGAACAACTGGTTCGTCTCATTCCGACCTAGGTACAGAACGCCACATGTCACTACCCCTACCCCAGGAGCCTTACTACCGGAACGGCTATCATCCTTCCTCACGGATTGAAGTCCCGACTAAAAGCGGATTCCCTCTGCTTCATGTGGTCCTTTTCCTGACCACCTTAGTGACGACCTCAATGGCGGGGGCGTTTCAACAAGGCGCTGATCCATTTAGTGATCCTGCCGTGCTCCTTCTTGGCTTGCCCTTTGCCGCGACGTTGATGGCAATCCTGCTCTTTCATGAAATGGGGCATTACATACTCGCGCGCGCCCACGGGATCCGTGCCACCTTGCCGTATTTTATTCCCGCGCCACCTCCCTTCGTTGTCGTTGGCACGTTCGGGGCGTTTATTCGCATGAAGTCTCCACCCAACAACCGTCGTGCGCTTTTTGATGTGGGGGCTGCCGGGCCGTGGGCGGGGGTGTTTCTCGCCATTCCGGCGGCGATGCTGGGGCTCTCGCTGTCCGAGGTGCGCCCGATGAATCCGTTCGATGAGGGCGGCCTTATCCTCGGTGACTCATTCTTGTTCTCCATCCTGACGCGGCTCGTGCTTGGTGTGGCGAGCGATGAAGTCAGCATTGTCTTGCATCCCATCGCGCTTGCCGGCTGGTTCGGTCTTTTTGTGACATTTCTGAATCTGCTCCCGGTAGGGCAACTCGACGGCGGGCATGTCATTTATTCGCTCTTTGGCCGCTGGCACGGCTGGATCTCGCGCGGCTCGCTGGCGGCAATCCTGCTCCTGGGATTTTACGGGTGGGTGGGCTGGTTTGTCTGGGTTGTCTTGCTGTCGATGCTGGGCGTGAATCATCCCCCCACGCTTGACTTGACTTCCTCGCTCGATCCGCGCCGCAAGCTCTACGCCTGGTGTACGGTTGGCTTGTTCATTCTGACGTTCATGCCCGTGCCGATCAGCTTATCCGACCGGCCGACGATTCCTACTGGCGAGGTCACCCCCATCGCCTATCATCCCGAGCCGTCTTCCGTCAGCAAACCCTTTACCTTTCTGTATCGCCCATGAGCCAACGTTTAGACTGGAACCAATATTTTCTCACTATTACCCGACAGGTTGCCGAGCGCTCGACTTGCAACCGAGCCAAGGTCGGCGCGGTTATCGTGCGAGACAAAAACATTCTGGCGACCGGGTATAACGGTTCACCAGCTGGATTGCCACATTGCACCGATGTCGGCTGTCTGATTTATCAGTCCAAGACTCCCAGTGGTGAAATTGAGGAGAACTGCTACCGTACGATTCATGCCGAGATCAATGCCATCGCCCAGGCGGCCAAGAACGGCGTGAGCATCCGCGATGCGGACATCTACGTCACCCATACTCCCTGTATTCATTGCCTCAAGGTACTGATTAATACCGGCATCAAACGGATCTTCTACGAGAAGGAATACAAGCTGCACACCGTGCGTGAGATGCTGGCGGGGGCTGACGTCCAACTCCACAAGGTCGAACCGTAGAGAAGATTTCTCTCCCGGGAAGAGTGGTTCACCTTGGACGGAACAATACAGACCTGTCATTCTGAGCCGGAGCACGGCGAAGGCGAAGAATCTCGCCAAGCATCTCTCGTTGCGGAGCTTCTTCGGCCTGTGGCCTCAGAATGACAGCTTTGGAGTATTTCACTCGGAAGTGAGAGGGAGGAAACTGCGCCACTGCCCTACTGGGATGGCGTAGTTTGCGTCGGTGGTGGGGGAGGGGGAGCGGGGTGCTGATAAGATCTGAACTGTTTCACTGCGGCGAGCAGGACGAGAGTCAAGACGAGCAGGACTACCAGAAGGTCAAGGAAGCTGAAACCCCGTTGCGCTTGCGGATTGCGGACTGCGAATTGCGGATTGCGAAGTCGGGCGGGAATTCGCGTAGCCATCGTTATCTATCCCTCATGAAATACGATTAATAAATTGGCGCTTCGCCATCCGGTCGCCGTTTCCAGCGTTGATGAATCCACAGCCAATGGTCGGGATGCTGTTCGACCATGTGCTGAAAAATCGCCGTGAACTTGGCAGTGGTAGCGTAGAGGTCCGCTTCCTGGTTACCGGTGCGCACCGGTTCCACCGGCGGCAACACCTCGATGCGATGACGCCACGAACCGTTCTCCCGTATCAGAAATGCCGGCACTACCGGGACATCGGCAGCCAAAGCCAGACCCGCGAGACCCGTGGACGTCGAAGCCAGACGAGAAAAGAACGGGACGAATACCCCCATTCGCCCCGAGGCGTTCTGATCCACTGCCGCCACGACCAACGCTTTTTGCCGGATCGCGCGAAAGACTTCAAGCCCAGCGGTGGTTTTGCGGATGACTTTGTTGCCACGACGCTCGCGCTCGCGCACGATCACATCGTCAACCAGGGCGTTATGAAGGCGACGATGAATGATACGGACGGGGAACCCATAACACGCGTGCGCGTAGCCCAATAATTCCCAGTTGCCGAAGTGACCGCTCAGGATCAGTGCGCCGGAATGTTGCACCCGGGTCAACAATTCCTGCCACTGCGTGAAATCGGCGAAGTGCACCCGCTCGCCGATATTGTCCTTCGTCAAGGTGTGCATATGGCTAAACTCGGCGGCGAGCCGACCCAGGTTGAGCAAACTCGCACGCAAGATACGCCGGTGCTCCGCGGCGCTCTTGTGGGGAAAAGCCAGCGCCAGGTTTGTGAGTCCGATACGCCGGTGAGGCCAGTCACACAGGTAGAAAAGTCCACCGAGAAATTCGCCGACGCGAAAAGCAAGGGCGAAAGGGAGGAGTCGAAAGAAGGAGAGAATCCCCAGAACGAGAAGATATTCGCAGCGCGCCAGCGCCCCTTTCTTCTCGCGCGCCGGGCGGATGACCTTCTTCTTCCGGCCTCGGGGTTCTACTGAAGGGGGCGGGAGCGCGGCATTTCCTTCTCTACGGGAGGCAACGTCTTCAACTGCCACGCGTGCGTTTATCCTCCCTACCTGGACGCACTCTTACAACTCCGCCTCTGGAGCATCGGAGAAAGAGAATCCAAACGCCTCGCGCTCTTTGGCGATGAGGTCCGCGACGACACGCCGATCGATTTCCCGATACCGTTCGAGGGTCGCCAGCATTTTTGCTTCGCCGCCATTGGCGGCGGCGAGTTCTTTGAGTTTATTCTTGATCCAGCCAATATGCCATTTTTCGTCTTTAGTGACTTCGTGCAGCAGTTCTTTTGTGTCCGCATCGACATCCGGTCGTCGGGCGTGCTCCAAGTAGCGACGTTGCGCCCGTTCTTCCACGACGACAGTCAGCGCGAACAGATCGGTCAGGGTTTTGGGAATGCCGACTGCGTGGCCGATACGGGTTTGATAGCCATCAGAAACAGGAACCGGGGTCGCTCCCAGGTCGGCGATGCGTTTGGTCCAGAGCCAGGCATGGCGGGTTTCGTCAGCCAGGTGTCGAGAGAGCTTGACTTGGGACTCGCTATCCTCTACCCGCATGATGAGTTTGAGCAGCAGCGTTGCGCCACGCAACTCTGCCTCACGATAATAGCTATAAAGATGAATCATCCGTGGATCGACTGACATCACTCTCATCCTCCACCGGTAAATACACGAGCCCCCTCCCCCTCGGGGCTGTCTCCCGTCCGCGTAGATGTCCACCTCCTATAAAGGAACAGCCGGAGAAAAGCAACGACCCTGATGGATAGCTAAGTCCTGGCAAAAACTAATTTTTTGACTGAGAAGAGACGGAGCAAAGACCTGGAGAATGCCGCTCTCGCTTATCTTGAGGAAAGACGTGTGAACCTTCCTCCTTCTTGCGCACCGCGACCTGCGGGCCATAATTCTCGACTAGTAATCGGTCAACCTGAAACCGATAGGCACGGTCATTCTGAGCCGGAGCATGGCGGAGGCGAAGAATCTCGCCTCACGAATGACTGGACACGAGATTCTTCGGCCTGTGGCCTCAGAATGACAAATTCGCAAAATCCTTGCGACAACATACTGGCATTGCTGCTTGCTTTGACTCTCGTTCTTCCTGGCTGTCAAAGGGCACAGGAGAAAATACTCGTCGGCCAACCCTCCGGCCCGTATCGGCTGGAACTCACCGTCCGGCCGGCCGAGCCGCAGGTGGGTCAGGAAACCTCGCTCTCCTATCGAGTCGCTGAAACCGCAACCGGACAGCCGGTGCGCGACCTCCAGGTGTTGCACGAGCGTATCCTCCATACGTTCATCGTCAGCCGCGACTTCAAGACTTTCGCCCACACCCATCATGAGGATTTTTTTCCGCTCACCCCGCAGGACCTGGCGGCGGCAACTTTTCATTTTCCTTACGCGTTTCCTCAGATGGGAGCGTATATGATCGCCAGCGAATTTACCCATAAAGATAGAAGCTGGGTCAAACAGTTCACCGTGAATGTCGGTGGGGAGCGGGAACCGGGCGCAATAGAGGAAGACCTGCGCCGCGAGAAGACCTTTGGTCAATACCAGGTGTCACTGCGAACTTCGCCGGACCCACCGGTGGCCGGCTATGATACCGAACTGGTCTGTCATTTTACAAAGGATGACAAACCGGTGACTGATCTTGGTCTCTATCTGGGGACCGAAATTCACATGGCCTCCTGGCGTCTCGACGGCGAGCATTTCGGCCATCAACATACATACACGCCGGAGATGGCGGCGATGATGGCCATGATGCGCGACCACACCAGTAACCCTAATCACATGGCGCAGATGATGGTGCAAATGATGCGCGGCCCGGCTAAGCAAGTGTACACCGGACCGGACATCCCGGTACATCATGTTTTTCCGGCAGCGGGAACGTACAAACTGTTCTTCGAGACCGCCCCTGGGGGAAAGGTTTTGGTTGCGGACTTCATGGTGAAAGTCGTCGAGTATAACGAAGGAATCGATACCACCGTACATTCCATTGTCCCACCGCCGCACTCACCTCCGAGCCCTGCTTCATAATCTTTTCCTGAGTCTCGATCTTATGAAAAGTCCGGTGGTCCCAGGGGTTTTTTGCTTGTTGCTGCTCGCTGCCACGCCGACTTTTGCCGGGCACGGGTTCGTGAGCGCCTTTGGCAACATCGAATGGCTCCCGGAACCCGGTCGTACTCCCGATGGCTCCTGGTACCAGTTGGATGCATGGCAGGAAGAGGGACAGTTGCTGTTGGCGCGCGGAGCAAAGGAAAAAACTCGACTCTGCCTGGTTTTCGCCAGAGAGAAACTGGCCGAGGTCGAAGCAATGGTGAAGGCCGAAAACGTTCCCGCGGCTGAGGTCGCCGCCGGACAATACCGAACCTATCTCGATCGTGCCCAATCTCTGATCGCCGCCGACACCGAGCCGACGACCAAGGAGGCGCTGGCGGAAATGATGGCGACCGCGCTCCTTGAGCATCAATATATCCTCTCGGTGATTTACGAAGAGCTTCCGGCGGCAACGCGCCTGATCGTGCCGCAAGTCATTGCCGTCGCCCAGGAACACTACCAGGGCATCACCAAGCTTTTGCCCGCCAAGAAAAAAGGCGCCCTATTTTTTAAGGAAGAGGAAGTGCGCTGGTCGGTGGAGATGGCGACACGCGCGGATGAGGCGAATCCTTAAGTGACATATCAGAAGGACTGACAATACAAAAAGTCTTAAGAGAACGCGGAGAGTAGCAGGGAGATCGAAGTGCCAGTAAAGAACGACCGGGGGTCATGGGTCAGAAGAGAGCTGTTGCACCCGTTGAAAGGAGAGACCGAGCACTTCCCCAGCATCCCGTACACTGAGCTGCAATTCCTTCCTGAGCGACTGTACAGTCTCCGTCGCCAAGGCAAGTGCGTGAGCCTGTTCTTCCTCGGCCCGCTGGCGAACGGCTAAGTAACGTTTTACGCGGTCACGCACGGCGGTCGGCAGTTTCACCTCGTCCACCAGTTCTGCTCTGTCGGCATGGGAAACAAAGAGACCCAAGGCTTCACGGATATGACGGCGCGTCTCCGCAAGGGAACGGCCTTGGGTGTGGCAGCCCGGAACGCCTTGTACTGAGGCTACCCACCACCCTGCCTCATCTCGTTTGTAGGTTACAGTGTAGGTGTTTACGGCTTTTGTCATCGTTTTAGCCACCTTTTTCCTAAACAGGGTTCCAAATCACGTTCGATGGCGCGTAACAATCCCGGGCCCAAGTCTTCGCCTGCGTGAACTGGGACCGTGGTCGTACACTTCCCGCAGCGGACCCTCACATGCGAGCTGCTCTGACGGACTTCTTCACAGCCAAGAGCATGCAGTCGCTGCAAAAGGTCTTTCCCAGTCACCGCCGCAGTCTAACGAGACGCTGAGAAGATGTCTACCGATTTAGACGTTCCCATAATGGAGAACAGCGACTTGACCCTGTCAGCGGCCGGTGGTAGTCCTCACCTCGAATCTCGACGACAACAGTCGCCACACACAAAGCGAGGACGAGCATGAACGGCGTACACGATATGGGAGGAATGACCTGTTTCGGTTCGATTCTGAGGGAAGAAGATGAGCCTGTCTTCCATGCGGGCTGGGAGCGGCAGGTATTTCCTCTGGCAATGTTGGCGTTGGGCGACTTGGGGACTATTGATGAGTACCGGCATGCCATCGAGCGGATGGACCCGGCGCACTATCTCTCATCGAGTTACTACGAACATTGGTTAGCCGCTTTAGAGACCCTGGCGGTCGAGAAAGGCGTCTGCACGCAAGAAGAATTGACTACAGGAATCGCGCAAATTATCGGCGGCAGGACTAAACCGCCGCTGCCTCCGGAAGTTGTTCCGGTGATTGCTCGCCAAGGTATTCCGGCGAGTCGCCAAACAGACAGGAATACCCCGCGTTTCAAACCAGGAGACCGCGTCCGCGCTCGCAATCTCAATCCCTCCGGCCACACCCGTCTTCCGCGCTATGTCCGGGGAAAACCGGGCGTTATCGACAGCGTGCACGGCACGTTCGTCTATCCCGACACCAACGCGCATGACGGTGGAGAGCAGCCGCAACCGCTGTACAGTGTGCGCTTCGATGCCGTCGAACTCTGGGGACCAGCCGCCGTCGGGCGCGATAGTCTGTATATCGATCTGTGGGAAGATTATCTGGAAAATGACGAATGATGAACGCGGAATGCTGAATGTGAAAAAGATTGAGAACTCGAAACCTGAACTCGAAACTTGAAACTCTTTCAGCCGCGAGGCAGCCATGAGCACCGAACACGAACACGATCACGATCACCACAATGCCCCACCGGACCCTCGTGTGGAAAAGCATCTGACCCCCGAACAGACCCAAGTCCTCGAAGCACGAGTCAAGACTCTGGAGTCGCTGCTGATTGCCAAGGGACTTGTCACTGCCGACACACTGGCGAGGTTCGCGGAGATCTACGAGCATGATCTCGGACCCATGAACGGCGCGAAAGTCGTCGCCCGCGCCTGGGTCGATCCGGCGTATAAACAACGCCTCCTCGCTGATGCGACCGCGGCCATCGGTGAATTGGGCTTCGGCGGCTTGCAGGGCGAACACATGGTCGTCGTGGAGAATACGCCGCAAGTGCACAACATGGTGGTTTGTACTCTCTGCTCATGTTACCCGTGGCCGGTGTTGGGTCTGCCGCCGGTCTGGTACAAGAGCGCTCCCTATCGCTCCCGCTCGGTCATCGACCCGCGCGGAGTGTTGCGTGAGTTTGGCGTTGAGCTGGATGAGTCGGTCGAAGTTCGTGTGTGGGACAGCAGCGCCGAGATTCGCTACATGGTACTGCCTGAACGCCCAAACGGCACCGAGCAGATGAACGAAGAAGAATTGGTCAAACTGGTGACCCGTGATGCGATGATTGGCGTGGCGAAAGTGAGCGTGAGAGAATAGAAAAGTGATTGCGTTTTTCTCCCTCTCTCGCGGAGCTGGAGAGGGTCGGGGTGAGGGTTGTTCGGCCTTCTGTTGCTGGCGCGCGCCCTCACCCTGGCCCTCTCCCACAGGGAGAGGGAATTTGTTTATGGAGCAAACGAGTGATGACTCGTCGTGCTGATCCGCACATCGCGGAAATGAGCGGAATAGCCGCGTTGCCCCGGAAGAGTGGAGAGCTTGTCTTTCACGATGACTGGGAACAGCGGGTGTTTGCCCTGGCGATCGCTCTCTGCGAGCAGGGACTCTATCAGTGGGACGAATTCCGTGACCACCTGATTGCGGAGATTGCCGCCGCGGATCAGGCAGCCGCCGTAGCGGGCGCGAGCGATTCTGGGGGACCAAGCTATTACGAAAGTTGGCTCGCCGCCTTCGAGAAGCTTGTAGTCGAAAAGGGTATCTGCGCGCCGGAGCAGCTCAACCTCCGCACCGCCGCAATCAAGCCGGGTCATAAATAGACAAGCGGGAGCGCGCATGGCGCTACTGAGCCCTCAGTGCAGGGGCGGGTCTCAGACCCGCCCCTACGGCTTCTCTTGATCTGGGTAAGGCACACGCGGTAATGTCCTCATGCAAAAGGAGGAATACCGCTATGTTTCTCATGCGCTTTACCGAACGCGCTTACGTCGCGTACTCCGAAGAGGATGTAAAGAGCAGTTTTCGTAGTTCCGTGCGGCTCACGTTTCCGAATGCACATTTCAACCCGGCCTTGGGCGCCGATCTCTACAACGAATATCTGGATGAATACGAATACTCCGATGAGATCGGCTTCGACGGCTTGATGCTCAACGAACATCACAACACCCCCACGTGCATGGGCGCGGCGATGAACCTGGAGGCGGCGATCCTGGCGCGCACGACAAAACGAGCCAAGATCATCCTGCTGGGGAATCCGCTGCCGATCTTCGATAATCCCGTGCGCCTGGCGGAAGAACTGGCGGAGATCGACATGATCTCGCGTGGCCGTCTGGTATCCGGTTTCGTGCGCGGCACCGGCATCGAGAGCTGGGCGACGAATACCAACCCCGCGCATAATCGCGAACGGTTTGCCGAGGCGCACGATCTGGTCATCAAGACCTGGACGACGCCTGGCCCGTTCCGCTGGGAGGGCAAACACTATCAGTTTCGCGTGGTGAATCCCTTTGAGCGACCATTGCAAAAGCCGCACCCGCCGGTGTGGATTCCCGGCGTGGGCAGTCCGGAGACGATCATCTGGTGCGCTCATCATCACTACCCCTACATTTATTTGGAAACCGATCCCCAGGTCACGTTGGATCTCATGTCTATTTACGCCAAGGCTGCGCGCGAAGTCGGCTATGAGCCAGGGCCGCAAAATTTTGGATATCTGGTGCGCATTCATGTCCAGGACACGGACAAGAAGGCCTATGAAGTCGGAGAAGGCTTTCTGGTGGGCAACGCGGGCGTCGGTCGCGTTCCTCTTCCTGGCGATTTCATGGCCCCTCCAGGGTACAACTCGCGAGAAGCCACCAAAAAACTGCTGGAGCAATACCGCCATTCGTTGAGGCCGGACCCGCTCTACGGTGGAGTTGACGCTGCGGGCTGGGAAAAGGTGGTGGAGAGTAACCGCGTGATCGTCGGCAGTCCGGATACGGTCGTCAAAAAAGTGCGGCAAGTGCTGACCGAATTGCGCCCCGGCATTCTGGGCGTGTGGACCAACGACGGCACGATCAGCCACAAGGACACCATGCGCTGTCTGCAACTCATGGAGAAAGAAGTCTTGCCGGCCCTGAAGGAAATGGGGAAAGAGCTGAATCTGCCAGGGCCGTTCGAGCAAGCGCCGTAGCATTTTTTAAGACGTGCCCAGGCATCGCGTTCACCCTTCGACAAGCTCAGGGCGAACGGGAATAAAACTAGGACAATTATCTTTCGTTCGTGCTGAGCCTGTCGAAGAAGGCAGGCCGGAATAAGCGGAGCGTTTCCGGCAGACAAGCCCGCCGGGAACGGCCTGCGGCCTTATCCCGGCCTACGACTCAAGGAGAACTCAAGTATGGCAACAACGGAACCTCACGAACAGTTCATAGAAGTCGCCGGAGCGAAGATCCATCTCCTGAAAGGCGGACAGGGGAAACCTCTCGTTGTGTTCCACAGCGTCGAAGGGAGTCTGGGCTGGCGCTCCTATCACCGTCAACTCGCGCAGCATTTCACCGTTTATGCTCCTACTTTGCCAGGCTTCGGTCTCTCGCAACGACCGCCGTGGCTGGAGACCTTCTCGGACCTCGCGCGCTTCTCTTTATGGATCGTGCAGGAATTAGACCTGCCGAAGGTGTCGCTTGTGGGTCATTTCATGGGTGGCTGGCTCGCCGCCGAGATGGCAGTTATGTCCCCAGAGGTTCTCGACCGTCTCATTCTCGTCGATGCGGCGGGGATACAACCACAGCAGGGAGAAATCGCCGACATTTTTTTGCACGGCCAGGAAGGCAGCCGGAGGCTGATGTATTTTGAGCCGCGGCAGGCACCGGAATATCAGGAACTTTTTGAACGCAAACCGACGCCGGAAGAACGGGAAATTCGCGCGCAGAATCAGGAGACGGCGATTCGCTATTGTTGGAAGCCGTATATGTATGATCGCAACCTGCCGTGGCTATTGCCACGGGTACGTGTACCGACCCTCATTATTTGGGGGCGGGAAGATCAAATCGTGCCGCT
>Ga0187894_10005636_pt1 | contig 12662 bp, 13 predicted proteins | sample GBC1701081metaG_FD_136650 | JGI IMG/M metagenome (GOLD analysis project Ga0187894, IMG submission 136650) | White microbial mat communities from a lava cave in the Kipuka Kanohina Cave System on the Island of Hawaii, USA - GBC170108-1 metaG ... | reverse complement strand
TCCGCCGATCGTCTCGCGAATCGAGGATGGTGCAATATGCTTCGACTTACTGATGATGACGGAGCGCGAGGTTGCCGTTGTTGCTGATGGCGCGGCTGCCGTACTCGCCGCATGTACGGCATGTCACGACGCGTAATACTTCGCAAGCCACCGACGATGATGCGTCGAAGCTGGTGCGCTGTCGGCCATCGGCACGCCATCGGCGCGTCCGTCGAATCAGCGTGCCTGCCGCAATCGTGCATCGGCCTCGCAACAGGCATTGCGCTTCGCGGATGGCGCGGCATCCGCACATGCCTCGCGCACGCAACGGCGCAAATCATCCGAAACGCGCCGCTCCAGGGGCGCGACCGCCCTGGACCACGCCTGCCAATGAGCCGGGCTGAGCTTGTTCGCGTCCGCACGCGCAAGCTCAAGCAGCCAGCGGTCAATCGTGCGTACGAGAGTGGGACGGATCATCGGCCGCCTTTCCAACAATTCCCGGCATGCCGCGACCGCTTGTAACAGCGCATCCGGCTCGCCTGCCGCCGCCGGCCCGAGGGTCAGACAATGCCCCAGCGTCTCGCTCAACTCGGCCTCGGTCAGCGACGCTGCGTGGACCAACCGATCCAGCGCACGCGCCGCTCGGCGGAATTGCGAGTCCTCGCGCGGCGCACGATGGTGCACGCCGCGTGACCTCAAATCGTCGGAGATGCCGTCCTGCCGACGCTGATAATGATCGAGAATGTCGCGCATTGCCGGATTGGCCAATTCCGCTGACCAGTGGTCCGCGTGCCGCGTCAGATTCTCGGCGGCGGCGAAACATGCGTCGTCCTCAATTCCTGTCGCCAGGAGCGCATTGGCGAGCTTCGTCTCTAGCACGGGATCTCCGTAATCGCCCTGTCCCCCTCCGGCTTTGTAGAAGTTCATCAGCCCGGCATGAAGCGTGCCGCGTACATCGGCCGCGGCTTTTGCGGACGAGCCGTACGCCGCGAAATAGACGAGAAGCGATCCCTGCCAGCGCGCCGTCAGCAGCGGATGGCCCTGGTCCTCGTACAAGGAATCCAACAAGGCTTGAGCCCGCTCAGCCGCCAATGGAGCCGATTCACATTCCTTCTGGAATTCCTCAAGGCGCGCCCGATAGGCCATGTATGCCTGGGCGGCTTGCGGGTATGCCTCGGGAAAAGTGGGCGCCTTATCCGAATCAACGGCGGACTTGCGCGCGTCGGCCCCACTGCCGGTCTCCGTCCATGTGGCGACGGCAGGCAGCGGCGGCGCCGCACGAGCAGCCTGCTGAATCGGCCCCGCGACCATCGCACCGAGGCACAGCCATGCGAGGCCCGGCCACGCTTGCCGAAGTTGGCTCCTCCCCGCGCCAAACCCCATTGTATAGCGCGTTCGGCGCCCCGGGCGGAGCCAACGTTCGTGAACAATTAGTGCAGGTCGATAGGTCATCGTTCAATCAATGTGATGCGGATCACAGTTTGAGAACGAATAGCTGCAGCGAATCAGGCAGTGTTCAAATGTCTCGAAGTCGGCAAACGCATTACAGCAGTTCTGGCAGGAAGGGCAATTGCGACAATTCCGCGCACAGTCGTTTTCAAGCCTTGGTTCCTCGCACAGCACAGGATTGCGAATGATGATATTTTCCGGGGGTTCCAGCGAACCATCCTGCATCGCGCTTCGGGCGGGAGCGACTGCGAGAATCGAAATCACGACCAGGCAAGCGAGGCGGATCGTGAGTCTCGAACAGTTCATGACATGCTCCTTCATGGTTATGCTGACATTGAGCAATATCTAACACCACCATTAATGATGCCATCACTTCGATTGACTTTACCGACATTTCCCATTTGTCCTCGCTCGGCTACGGCGCAGGATGATGTTCCACCAGTGTACCAGCCCCCCCCCCCCCCGTCACGCCTTTCCGGGGCTTTTCCCGCCCCGCCGGGGGAAATAGCCACAGCCATGCGTGCCAGGGGAGCTTTTCGGCTTCGTTTCTTGGGGTCGGCGCAGGGCATCCCCAGAGACCATCGCAGCGAAAGCCATTCTGAGCCACTTGTCGGGTCATCATGCAGGCGCCATGGCGGGCTCGGCACACAGATGCAGACGTTGGATGCGATCCAGGATGGCGGCGAAGCGCCTGCGTGGCACTGCCACCTCGGCCATCTGGAAGATCACCGACCGCGCGTGATGAACCACCTCGCTTCGATCTTGATCAGCTTCGTCCGCAGCGTCGTCATCGTCCAGGTCTTCATGCTTCTCGGCAAAACCAGCCGACGCAGGAAGTTGACCAGGTTGCAGGCCAGGGCGAACAATTGCAACCGTACCTGATTGTTCACGAAGTCGTGGCAGGAAAGCCGGGTCCACTTGACCGCGATCTTTGCTGGCTACATTCCCATTCCGCAATAACACCCGCTCCGGACCGTCCATGTGGCAGAAGCAGAAGATCGGATGGTAGCAGGTGCATTCGAAGTGTCCGTTATATGCCGAGCCTTCCTGGCGTCCGCAGGTCTCGCTCGCGGAGCTATCCAGGTCGAGGGTCAACTTGTCCAGGGAACGGCGTTGGCGAATCCGATCAACCCACATCCCCGGCAGGTTCATCAGCGCCTTCAGGTTCTTGCTGGTGGTCAGAATCTCCGTCTCGAAGCGGCCCATCTGGCTGGTGGAGGCAGCCTGGCGATCCGTTTCCCGCCCTCCAACAAACTGGCGCATGGCCGGATCAACGGTCAGTCGTTCCGCGTCGTTCGCGTCCTCGTAAGCCGCCAGCCGACTGAAGACCGATTGTCAAAGCAGGCACACCAACTCCATGCTGGGTGTTCTGCCCTTGGCGGGAATCACGAAGAACTTCGGCTGCCATCTCCGTCAGCGACAGTGCTTCATCGAGTTCCCGACATGCGATCATGCCCGCATCGCTGGTGACATCTGCGCCATGGAATTCCAGCTTGATCCGGCTGTCAAAAAACCGACCCGCAACGCCTCCGTGCGTGCTTCATCCATTGGATTCTCCAGATTTCAACGGCTTGAGGTCCGTTTTCGCCTATGGGTGTATTCGTCACCTCATTATGCGCCGACGCAAGTGTCATCTTGGAAAACCGGGTTGGAGCAGCGGCACCCTGAGTAACGGCGCGTAGCGGCGCCCTTTGATCGCAGCAGTGCGGATCAGCCCGCGGTGTGGCACTCGAGGCAGACGGTCGGATCGGTGAGATATTTCGTCGGGTGCTCGGCCGGCAGCGGGTGAATCGGGTTGTCGCCCAGGTGGCACATCCCGCAGGCCGTCACCGTCGCGTGGGCGTCACCGCGCACGGCAGAGACGAGAAACTTTGTGTCGCCATTGATCACCCTGCCATCGAGCAGGCCGGGATCCTGCTGAAGTATCGCGGAAAACTCGGCCGGCAGCGTCTCATCCTTGCCATACGCCAGCACGTCGCCCGGATCGGCGTAGTCTCCGCTCTCGTTGTAGAAATGAATCGCGAACTGCTCCTGCGGGCTGCCGTCATGCGGCTGAATCAGGACGCGCCAGTCGCCGCAGCCGCAGCTCGCCAGCAGAAAAACCGCCTCCGAATCGTCGCTCGTCACGAGTCGCAGATCGCCGAAATAGGGGCGCACGTCGCCGATGCCGCCGGGGATGATTTTCAGATTTTCGCTCGGTCCCTCAATGAAGGGAATCGTCGTGCAGCATCCTAGCAGCATGAGCATGACCAGCGCGTAACTGCGGTTGATCCAGCGCCGGCGCGAGGTCGGCCTGATCGGATTTCGACGGGAGGAAAACAGGGGTGACACTCCGGGATGCGGGGACGGCGGTGCGGTTCGCTCCGGACCCCATTTATTATTAGCATTCTGGCGGTCAGGATTCAATGCGCGGTTCCCCGAATCGGTCTGCCGCATAACCCCTTTGAAGTGCGGGAGATCGGAGAATTGAGGTGCCTGCATGCGTCGCGGCGGTTCCGCTTTCTCGGCCGGTTTGCTCGGTCTGGCGCTCATTACCGGCGGCTGCCTCCACTCGACCGCGCCGATGCGATCGGAGGTGCCGTGGCCTGCGTCTCGGCCGGCCGCTCCCGCCTATGCATTGAAAGCCGAGTATGACCGCCGAGTGGCGATGCGCGACGGCGTGACGCTTTCGGCCGATGTGTTCCGGCCCGACGCGCCGGGAACGTTCCCCGTCATTCTTCAGCGCACGCCCTACGTCAAGGCGACGTTGAGCGAGCGTTCGCTCGCCCGCATCCGGTACTTTGTGAGCCGCGGATATGTCTTCGTGGTGATGGACGTGCGCGGCCGCGGCGACTCCGACGGGCGGTTCTCGCCGTTCCGACAGGAAGGGCCCGACGGGTATGACGCGGTCGAGTGGTGCGCCGCGCAGCCCTGGAGCAGCGGTCGCGTCGGGACGATCGGCGGCTCCTACGACGGCTACGTGCAATGGGCCGCGGCGGTGCTTGCGCCGCCTCATCTGACTGCGATGATCCCGATGGTGGCCTGTCCCGATCCCTTCGTCGACGGGATTCAGGGGGGGCCGGAGGGAACGCCGCCGCCGCTGATGGTCTACTGGTATTCGCTGACGTCCGGACGGCAGAACCAGGGTTCGGCCGGGACGGACTGGGAGCGCGTCTACCGCCACCGCCCGCTCCGCACGATGGACGCGGCGGCGGGTCGCGAGATCGCCGCATGGCGCGACATGTTCGATCATCCGCAACTCGATGCGTGGTGGGAGCCGGCGCGGTATCAGAATAAGTTCGACCGCGTGCGGGCCGCGGTGCTGCACGTCTCCGGCTGGTATGACGATGAGCAGATCGGCACGATCCGCAACTTCACCGGCATGACGCAGGCAGCGATCGACCCGGCGGTGCGGGCGCGGCAGAAGCTGCTGATGGGCCCCTGGCCGCACAACATCAACAGCGGCACCATGATCGGCACGATCGACTATGGGCCGACGGCCACGATCGACCTGAATACCTATTGTCTGCGCTGGTTCGACCGCTGGCTGAAGGAGATCGACAACGGCGTCGATCGCGAGCCGCCAGTGCGAATCTTCGGGATGGCCGGGCGCGGCTGGCGCGACGAGGGGGAGTGGCCGATCGCGCGGATGAAGCCGACCCGCTGGTATCTGCATGGCGACGGCCGATCCGCCGGCGCGAGCGGCGCGCGCGGGGTACTCTCTATTGCAGCGCCGGAGAGCGAGCCGCCGGACCTCTATCAATACGATCCGGCGAACCCCACTCCCTTTATTACCGAGCCGACCTCGGCGCAGGTGGGCGGACCCGACGATTACCGCCCGGTCGAATCGCGCGCGGATGTGCTGGTCTATACGTCGCAGCCGCTCCGCGACGATCTGGAAGTGTGCGGCGCGGTGCGGGCGACGCTTTACGCGGCCTCCACCGCGCGGGACACCGACTTTCTCGCGCGCCTGATCGACGTGCATCCGGATGGATTCGCGCAGCGACTCTGCGACGGTCTGGTGCGGGCGCGATTCCGTGCGGGAATGGATCTGCCGGAGCTGATCGAACCGGGCCGCATCTATGCCTTTGAGATCGACTGCTGGAACACCTGTCAGTCCTTCCGCGCTGGCCATCGCATCCGGCTGGAGATCTGCTCGGCCGGCTTCCCCGCGCATGAGCCGAATCCGAATACAGGCGGACCGCTCGGCCGCGAGACTGAATCGGTCGTTGCCACGCAGACGATCTATCACGATGCCGCCCATCCCTCCAGCGTTCTCCTGCCGATTGTGCCCCCGCGAACTGGACCACCGTCGTGATCATCTGGCCCAACGAGCGCGTCTGTGTCACCGGCGGGGCGGGCTTCCTCGGGCAGACTGTCTGTCGCGTGCTCGCGGAGCGCGGCCTGCCGCCGGAACAGCTCGTCGTGCCGCGGTCGCGCGAGTTCGATCTGACGCGCGAGTCGGACGTCGAGCGGCTCTACGCCGCGGCGCGGCCGACGGTGCTGATCCACCTCGCGGCCGAATCGGGCGGCATCGGCGCGAACATGGAGCAGCCGGGGCGGTTCTTCTACGCCAACATGGCGATGGGACTGCACCTGATCGAGCACGCGCGGCGGCGCGAGCTGAAGCGATTCGTGCAGATCGGGACGGTCTGCGCGTATCCCGAACGGACGCCCGCGCCGTTCCGCGAAGAGTCGCTTCACCACGGATATCCCGAGCCGACCAACGCTCCCTACGGAATCGCCAAGCGCTCGCTGGGGGTGATGCTCGACGCCTATCGCCGGCAGTATGGCCTGCGGTCGGTGCATGTGATGCCGGGCAATCTCTACGGACCGGGCGACGACTTCGATCCGGGCACCAGCCACGTCATAGCGGCGCTGATCGACCGGATCGAGCAGGCCCGGCGCGACGGCGCCGAGAGCGTGCAGTGCTGGGGCAGCGGCACGGTGACGCGCGACTTTCTCTACGTGGATGACGCCGCGGAGGGGATCGTTCGCGCGGCGGAGCGGGTCGAAACGCCAGAGCCGATCAATCTCGGCACCGGTCGCGAAACGACCATTCGGGAAATCGCGGAGCTGATTCGAGTCGAGTGCGGCTACGACGGATTTCTGGACTGGGATATCTCTCGGCCGGATGGCCAGCCGCGCCGCTGCCTGGACATTACGCTCGCGGTCGAGCTGCTGGACTGGCGGCCGCGCGTCTCGCTGGAAGAGGGGCTGCGACGGACGATCGCATGGCGGCGGGCGAATCCGCTGTTGTGACGCCGCGCGGCAGCGGCCTCACACCGCGGAGATGCCGCCGTAGCGGCGGCCGCGTCCGGCGAACTCCCGCAGCGCCGCGTGCAGATCGTCGCGATGAAAATCGGGCCAGTGCGTCTCCGTGACATACAGCTCGGCGTAGCTGATCTGCCACAGCAGGAAGTTGCTGATGCGCATCTCGCCCGACGTGCGGATGAGCAGATCGGGGTCGGGCAGGCCGGCGGTCTGAAGCGCTTGGGTCAGGGTCGATTCGTCGATGTCGCCGGGAGCGAGCGTCCCCGCCGCGACGCGCCGCGCGATCGCCTGCACCGCGTCGGTGATTTCCGCGCGGCTGCCGTAGTTCAGTGCGAGACAGAGCGTCATGCCCCGCGCCGCGCGCGACACGCGCACCGTCTCGTCGAGTTCCTCCAGCACCTGCGGCGGCAGCCCTTCGCGTCGCCCGATCTGAACAAAGCGGATGTCATTGTCGAGGATCGTCTTGCGCTCGGCGATCAGGTAGCGGTGATAGAGGTCCATCAGGCAGGCGATTTCATCGAGCGGCCGTTTCCAATTTTCAAGGCTGAAGCTGTAAAGCGTCAGGCAGCCGATTCCCAGCCGCGCGCACTCGGTGACGATCTCGCGCACCGTGACCGCGCCCTGCTCGTGCCCCTGCACGCGCGGCAGTCCGCGCTGCTCGGCCCAGCGGCCGTTGCCGTCCATGATGATCGCGACGTGGCGCGGGAGCTGCGCGGGTTCCAGCCCCAGGATGTCGCGCGGGTCGAGCGGCGGTTGCGTGGTGGTGGCCATGCGAATTCTTGAACGCGCATCCTAACGGTGCAGTGTCGCCGTGCGCTCGGCGCCGACGCTGACCAGCGTGATCGGAACGCCGAGTAGCGATTCGAGCCGGTCCACATACTGACGAGCCGCGGGGGGCGTTTGTTCGATCGACCGCCACGGTTCGTCGGACGCGGGCCATCCCGGGAGCGTCTCATACATCGGCTCGGCCTCCTCCAGCAGGCGCGATTCGGGGCTGAAATGGGCCAGCGGCCGTCCTCCCCGGCGATATCCGACGCAGACGTGAATCTCCGGCAGTCCCGCCAGCGTGTCGAGGTGCATCAGCGCCACCTGGTCGATGCCGCCGAGCTGCACGGCGTATCGCGCGGCGAAGGCGTCGAACCAGCCGCAGCGGCGCGGCCGGCCGGTCGTGGTGCCATATTCGTGGCCGCGCTCGCGAATGTGATCGCCCGTGGCGTCCTTCAATTCCGTCGGAAAAGGGCCCGCGCCAACGCGCGTCGAATAGGCCTTTACCACGCCGACGTAGCTGCGTACCGCTCGCGCCGGAACCCCCGCGCCCGCCGCGACCCCCGTCGCGCTGCAGTTGCTGCTGGTGACGAAGGGAAAGGTGCCGTGGTCGATGTCCAGCAGGCTGCCCTGCGCCCCTTCAAAGAGCACGCGGCGTCCGGAGGAGAGCGCCTCATGCAGCAGTTGTGTCGTGTCGGTCACGTGCGGCGCGAGCCGCGCGCCGAGCGCCAGGTATTGATCGGCGATGGCGTCGGAGTCGAGCGGCGGATCGCCGGCGCTGCCATACATCGCCGCGAGCAGGCGCGTCTTCAACGCGGCCGCCTCGCGCACCCGGGCGCGGAATGAGGAAGCGTCCGACAGGTCGCCCACGCGGAACGCCGCGGAGCGCAGCATCTTGTCGGCGTAGCAGGGGCCGATGCCGCGGGTGGTCGTGCCGAGCTTGCGATCGGCCGAGAGCGCCGCTTCCGAAAGAGCGTCCTGCCGCTTGTGCCAGGGCATGACGAGGTGGGCGCGGCTGCTGATCCGCAAATTGTCCCCGACGGCGACGCGCCGCTCGGCGAGGTGATCGATCTCGCGCACCAGCACTTCCGGATCGAGCACGACCCCGGCCGCGATGACGCAGGTCACCTGCGGGCGAAGAATCCCGCTCGGAACCAGGTGCAGCGCGAATTTCTGATCGCCGATTCGCACCGTGTGGCCGGCATTGGCGCCGCCCGCGTAACGAACCACCACGTCGTAATGCTCGGTGAGCACGTCGACGATCTTGCCCTTGCCCTCATCGCCCCATTGCAGGCCGACGACGCAGCAGTTGCCGAGCGAAGCGAAGTCCATGATCGGGCTCACGATGGGCGGCATCGGCGGCCGGCGGCACGATCGGCCGAGTTCCGATCCGCGTTTCGCGACAGTCTAAGGCGTATTGAGAATCATCGCGCCGCGAGGAAGGTTTTCCTCAGGGTCGCACGGCCGCGCAATGCCTGAATGCCGCCGGGCAAATGGAATAGGTCTGATCATTCATTTCGCTGACCGCATTGTCATGTCGATCTCAGTGGCTGTTCAGGCCTGAACCTTACCTTTCCAAACACCCAGGCACGGTGGAATGGGAGGTTTTTCGATTCACAGAATTGAGGAGCCACACCATGATCGATCGAGGTCTGGAATTGAAAGAGTTGCTCATCGCGTGGATCAAAGACGCGCACGCTATGGAACCGGCGCACGAAACGATGCTGGAGTTTCAGTTGAAACAGGCGTCGGCCTTTCCCGAATATCAGGATCGAATCCGGACGCATCTTCGCGTGACGCGCGAGCAGACGGCGCGGCTGGAAACCTGTCTGCGCCGAAATGCCGCAGACGCCTCGGTGGCGATGGATCTCATGGGCAAGGCGTCGGGGTTCCTGGACGCCGCTTCGTTCGGCGTGGGCGCCGATTCGGTGCTCAAGGGACTGCTCATCGGAATCGGCGCGGAGTACTACGAGATGGCCTGCTACCGCTCCCTGGCGGCCGCGGATGTCGCGCGGTAGCACCGCGAAGAGGAGCAGGAATACCTGACTCTCCTCGAATTGATGCTGCCGGAGATCACACGGCACGCGCTGAATTCGGCCGGCGGCGCCACGACCTGATCGGTCAGCCTCTCGTCGCGGGGCGGCCGGAGATCACCGCTCCGATCAGTCCGCCCAGCGCGCCCGTGACGGCCGAGCCGGCGGTCCCGACGCCGAGGATCATCGGCTCCGTATCGCGCAGGATCACCGAAATGGCGATGCCCAGCAGCGCGCAGACGCCGCCGACGATCGCGCCCCCCTTGGCGCCGTCGCCCTTGCCTCGCGCAGCGGCTTTGGCCCAGGCCGCGCCGAAGAGCAGCGAAATCGCCATGCCCAGCAGGGCAAAAAGGTTTTCGCGCGTAAAGGCGTTGTAATGGCCGACGATCACCATCGCCACCTGGGCGATCGTGCCGAAGGCGGTCATCCGCATCATCGCGCCATTCGAGACCGCGGCAGCGCCGGTCGTCGAGGTTGAAGCGTTCATGGACTGGATCCTTTCGGTGAGGCGGGCGCTCGCAACGGAACGGCGTCCGGTTATTACTGCGCTCGCAGGTAGACCTCGTTGAGGAACTTCGGATTGGCCTTCAGGAAGTAGTTGAAGGCGTCATCCCATTCGCCACCTTCCTTCCATCCCACCAGGCTGAGGCGCACCCGCGTATGACCGGCGTCGATCGGTTCAAAGAAATAGGCGCTCCAGGTGCCGCCCTTGCGCACGTTGGGAAACTGCGGCGGCGCGCTGCCGGACGTCGACAGCATTTCACCCGGCAGCCATGACAAGACCTGGTTGTTCGATCCCGGCCAGTAGGCGTACGCGCCGAAGGGTTCCAACTGGACCGCGGCATCTTTTCCGCCCAACTGCTTCAAACCTTCGCTCGTCGCAAGCAGTGACCAGAGCCGCTCCGCCGACGCGGGCACGGTCATCTCGAATTCCTGCCGCTTTTCGGGACCGGGATAGGATCGCACGGTCACATGGCCTTCCTCCCAGGTCCTGGGTTCTACGGCGACCGATCCCGTTTTCGGCGTCGCATCGACCGATCCGGCGGGCTTCGACTCCAGTGTCTTTTTCAGATTGTTCAGCACGAAGGACCAGGCCTTGTCGAAGTAGTCCCAACCCTTCTGCCAGTCCGCGCCATCCTGCCAGCCGGCCTGTGCGAATCGCACGCGGACCTTCCCCGGCGCCGGCTCGTCGAATCGCAGGACCACGTAGGTCCGGGCGTGTTTCATCCGCAGCCGCGGCACCTTGGGCGGGAAGTTCCATTCAAAGGAGATCATTTCGCGCGGGATCATGCTGAGCAGCCGGCAGCCTTCGCTGCCGCGCTCGCCGCTGTCGTCGGGCTTGGCCATCCCCATGTACATCTCGTAGGGGTCGCCGGGGATCTTTCCGATCTTCGAATCGGGCGAGAAGAAGGAGGCGATTCCCTCGCTCGTGGTCCATGCCTGCCAGATGGCGTCGCGCGTGGTGTCGATGATCACTTCCTTTTGCAGAATGCGGCCGGCGAGTGACGGTTCCTCCGCGCGGAGCGTTCCGGACTGCGGGCCGGCGATGAAGGCGACAGCGATCAAAATGCGATTTCGGGACATTCAACGCTCCTCCTGGTCGCCGGGTCGAGCCGGCTCGCCGAAGCGGTGACGGCGGCTATATTGCTGAATTCCGCGGGGGACCGGTCGGCAAGCGAGCCTCAAACCGACCGATCTCCTCCCGCGGCACGTTTCTGGCGCGAACGCCGGTGAATAAATTAACGGCATCTAGTTGGTTACACAACCAAAAAAATGTCGCAATGTTACCATATTTCCCACAGCTATTTACGGATTTAACCGGGATTCAGCTCTTTCCGTCTGCCTGTTCGCCGTGGCGGGATTCCACAAAGGGGTTGTAGAGCAGCTCGATTGCAAAGAGCCGGGTCGGATCAATGGCAACATGGGTCGCCTGAAGGTCGCTTAAAGCCGGCTCGATGGCGCGACGCACATTCGCCAGATGCTCTTGTAAGTCAATCCCCATGAATGTCGCCGGCAGCCTGCGCCACAGCTCGGCGGCTGAGACGAATACCTGCCGCACGCCGACAGCCCGTCCGCGGCGCAGCAGCTCCAGCGTCACCGCCGTCTGGATCAGGCCGCGATAGAAGGAATCCCGCAAGGGGTGCTGCACCTCGTGCCAGGCTTCCTCCCACGCGTCATGGGCCTCGAAGAAGTCGCCCTGATTAAAGAGGCGAATCCCATCGAGATAGATGCGGTGCTCGACCTCCAGCGTGAATTCCGGGCGGAATCGGCCACTCACGAGAGGGGCGTCCCATCCAACCGGTAGAAGGTCAAAAGGTCATTTTCGAGGTCGAGCGTGGCGAACGATTTGATCGACGCCCGATAGAGCGCCCCCGGATTGATGCACCGGACGGCCCCCTCCCGGCGATCCTCCCGGACGTGAGTGTGACCGGAGAGCAGGTAATCGACTCCCGTTCGGCGCGGGAAGCGGTCGAACCCCGGTTCGTGGCCGTGGGCCAGCAGGAGGGTCTTGCCCGACATGGCGACCTGAACCGGCGGCTCCGGCCAGGGCAGGCCGACCTCCCGCAGGTAGGGGCGCCAGCGGGCCGCGTCATGGTCGCAGTTGCCCCAGACGAAGTGGACCGACGGGGCGGCGGCCAGCACATCCAGCACACCCGATCCGCACACATCCCCGCAATGAAACATCGATTGGCACCCCTTCGTGAGCATGCCGGAGACCGCCCGCTGGGTCGCCTCGGTGTCCCCGTGGGAGTCGGACATGATTCCGATCAACATCCGACAGTTCTCCGGCCGGCCGGGCCCGCATCCGCCGATGGCGGCGGGCCGCCGCCGCCGATACATTCGAATAGCCCGGACAGGACGTCAACCCAGGGCACAGGAAGGAGCCTCCGAATGACCGCCCCCCGCCGCGCGACGGCCGCGCGATCTTTTTCCATTCTGATGATCTGCCTTGCGCTCAGCCCGGCCCTGCCGGGGACCGGCTGCGCCAAGAAGGCCGAACCCATTCCGATCGGCGGCTTTGGCAAGGATTACAACAAGCCGCTGCCGCCGGGCCAGCTCGCGCTGCGCAAGATCACCGACCCGGACATGATCCCCGACTATTCGCAAGCTTATTATTCCGCGCGCAATCCCGTTTTGCGCGACTCGGTGCAGCAGAGCCTCACTTATCTCGCCAAGCCGTCG
>Ga0187894_10005635_pt1 | contig 12663 bp, 15 predicted proteins | sample GBC1701081metaG_FD_136650 | JGI IMG/M metagenome (GOLD analysis project Ga0187894, IMG submission 136650) | White microbial mat communities from a lava cave in the Kipuka Kanohina Cave System on the Island of Hawaii, USA - GBC170108-1 metaG ... | reverse complement strand
CGCGTGATCCTGGGAGGATCTCCGGAGGAGGCGCGGGTGAGGTACCTCTCACCCGTTCTCCCCCTTCGGGGCGTAGACTGCCCGCGATGCCCAGCGTCATCGCCACCGAGTTCGAGGACCTCGTCGCCGTCGCCCTGCGGGTGCTCATCGGCGAGGACCCCAACCTGGAGCTGGTGGCGGCCGACGTCCCGGTGGAGGAGATGGAGCGCGCGATCGAGGAGCACGCGCCCGCGGTCGCGCTGCTCAACTTCGGCACGCTGCGGACGCCGGCGCAGGTGTTCCAGCTTCACCAGGCCTACCCCGACACGCGCATCGTGGTGCTGGCCAACCGGCCGACGGCGGCGGAGTGCAACCAGATGCTGTCCTTCGGCGCCACCGCCTGCCTGTCGAAGGAGACCGAGGGGCGCGACATCATCAGCGCGATCCATCTGGCGTCACGCGGCATGCACGTGCTGCCGCGTTCCGCCGCGGGTGGCGGCGAGGAGACCTTCCGGGTGGAGGGCTCCGACCTGCTCACCCAGCGCGAGGCCGACGTGCTGGAGCTGCTTCAGGACGGGGCCGCCAACGCGCAGATCGCGCACGAGCTCTCGATCGGCGTGGAGACCGTGCGCACGCATGCGCGCAACATCTACCGCAAGCTCGGAATCGCCTCGCGGCGCGAGCTGGCGCGGCTCTCGCGCCGGGAGCGGCCGGTCGTGGACGGGCGGCGGCGGCGCTGAGCCGGCCGCGCCGCTCAGGGCCGCTCGAACAGCCGCGCCACCGCGAGCCCGAAGCCGGGCAGCAGCGGCGAGGCCAGCTCGTCGGAGCCGGACAGCTCGAGCTCCACGTCGAAGCGCGCTTCCCCGGGGCTCAAGCGCCGGCAGATGACGACCGACCGCTGCTGGGGGTCCACGAGCCACAGCTCGGGCAGGCCGGCCGCCTCGTAGCGCGGCTTCTTGGCGCCGAGCACGCGGCGCCAGGTGCTCGGGGAGCGGATCTCGACGGCGAGGTCGGGGAGACCCTCAAGCGGGCCGCGCACAGGATCGGGAACGCGCTCTTCGCGCAGCCAGGCGAGATCTGGAGCGTAGACGTCGTACTCCGTCACTGTGAGGTCGAGCGGACTCAGCACGAGCCCCCGCCCCGACGCACGGGTGGTCCATGCGTAGAGCTCGCCGATCAAGATGATCTGCGCTAAGGAGTGCTCCATCAGCGGCTCATTCATGACGACCATCCCGTCGATGAGCTGCGTCCCCCGACGCTCCAGCGCCGGAATGGCGAAGTACTCCTCGGCTGTTATGCGTGTCGCGACCGTTGCGCCCATAGCCACAGGCAGTGTAGGCGCTTCGGACGAAGGTTCGCCCCCCTCGCTCCTCCCGAGCGCCGCTTACCGGTACCTCAAGCCGCCCGGGTCGTCCTCAGCAGTCCGCGCACGTTCAGCAGCTCCGCCACCTGCACCGCGTTGGTCGCGGCGCCCTTGCGCAGGTTGTCGCCCACGATCCACATGTTGAGGCAGCGTTCGTGCGAGGGGTCGCGCCGGATCCGGCCCACCAGCACGTCGTCGCGGCCCGCGGCCTCGATGGCCAGCGGGTACAGGCCGTTGGCCGGATCGTCGACCACGGTCACCCCCGGCGCCCGGCCCAGCAACTCGCGGCAGTCCTCTGGCGAGAGCGGCCCGCGGGTCTGCACGTTGGCGGACACCGAGTGGCCGGTGTAGACGGGCACGCGCGCGCAGGTGGCCGACACCCCGATGTCGTCGCGGCCGAGGATCTTGCGCGTCTCGCGCATGCACTTGCGCTCCTCGGTGGTGTAGTCGTCGCCGTCCTTGAAGCTCTCGACCTGGGGCAGGACGTTGAAGGCGATCTGGTGCGGGTACACCGAGGGGGCCGGCAGCTCCCGGGCCTCGATCACCGCCTCGGCCTGACGGTGCAGCTCCTCCACCGCCCTCTGGCCGGTGCCCGACACCGCCTGGTAGCTCGACATCACGATCCGCTCGATGCCGGCGGCCGCGAGGAGGGGGTTGAGCGCCACGACGGTCTGCATCGTCGTGCAGTTGGGGTTGGCCACGATGCCGCGATGGCCGTCGAGCGCCTCGGGGTTGACCTCCGAGACCACCAACGGGACGTCGTCGTGCATGCGCCACCGCGACGAGTTGTCCACCACCACCGCGCCCGCGTCGGCGAACTTGGGCACCCAGTCGGCGCTGACCCGCGATCCGGCGGAGCAGAGGGCGAGGTCGAAGCCCCCGATGGAGTCCGGGGCGAGCGCGACGACGGTCAGCTCGTCCTCGCCATACGGGATCGTTCGTCCGGCCGAGCGCTCGGAGGCGAAGGGCACGACCTCCTCGGCGGGGAAGGCGCGCTCGCGCATGACGCCGAGGATCGTCGAGCCCACGGCGCCGGTCGCGCCGACGACGGCGACCCTCATGCGACCTTGGGCCGGTGCACGCCGGCCACGTCCTCGGGGTGAACGTCGCCCGCGCCGAGCCCGAAGGCGGTGTGCAGCTCGCGCACCGCGGTCTCCACCTGCTCCTCGCGCACGACGCACGAGATCTTGATCGGCGAGGTCGAGATCATCTCGATGTTCACGTCGGCGTCGCCCAGCGCCCTGAAGGTCGTATGGGCCACCCCGGGGTGGCTCTTCATGCCCGCCCCGACGACCGACACCTTTCCCATCCGCTCGTCGGTCTGGATCGCGCCGAAGCCGATCTCGCCCTGGAGCCGCGCGAGCGACTCGCGCGCCGGCTCGAGGTCGTCGCGCGGCACGGTGAACGACATGTCGGCCAGGTGGCCGTCGGTCTGCGGCTCGTTCTGGATGATCATGTCCACGTTCACGTTCGCGCCGGCCAGAGCGCCCATCACCGCGGCCGCGACGCCGGGGCGGTCCGGCAGCCCGGTCAGCGTGATCCGCGCCTCCGCGGTGGAGTGGGTCACGGCTGTCACGAGCGGTCGCTCCATCGTCTGCTCCTCGTCCTGGACCACGGTACCGGGTCCATCCTCGAAGCTCGATCGGCAGTGGATCGTCACGCCGTGGTTGCGCGCGTACTCGACCGAGCGTAGCTGGAGCACCCCCGCGCCGGACGAGGACATCTCCAGCATCTCCTCGAAGGTGAGCACGGGCAGCTTGCGCGCGTTGGGCACGATCCGGGGGTCGGCGCTGAACACGCCCGCCACGTCGGTGAAGATCTCGCACACCTCGGCGCCAAGGGCGGCGGCCAGCGCCACGGCGGTCGTGTCGGAGCCCCCGCGACCGAGCGTGGTCACGTCGAGCGACTCCTGCGAGACGCCCTGGAAGCCGGCCACCAGGACGATCGTCCCCTCGTCGAGCGCCGCGCGGATGCGGTGCGCCTTGACCTCGAGGATGCGCGCCTTGGTGTGGCCGCTGTCCGTCACGATGCCCGCCTGCGAGCCGGTCAGCGAGACCGCCTCGCGGCCCAGGTCGTGGATGACCATCGCGGCGAGCGCGCAGCTCACGCGCTCGCCGGTGGACAGCAGCATGTCCAGCTCCCGTGGGTGGGGCCGCCCCGAGACCTCGTGCGCGAGGGCCACCAGCTCGTCGGTGTGCTTGCCGCGCGCGGACAGCACCGCCACCACCGCGTTGCCCTCCTCGGCGCGCTGGACGATGCGGCGAGCGGCGCGCTGGATGCGCTCGGCGTCGGCGACCGAGGTGCCGCCGAACTTCATCACCACCGTTTCAGAGCCGGGGTCGCGCATGGCGGCTGAACGATAGCCCCGCGCCCCGTTGTCGCTGCCTACCGGTTCGCCCCGCTGACCGGCTCGACCTCCACCCGGTTGTCGTTGAAGATCGGCGCCGCGCCGAGCTCGGTCAGCTCCTGCGAGGTCGTGGCCTGGCCGCTGCGGCCGTCCGGATAGTCCGCGTTCCACCAGCCCATCGGCGCCACGAGCACGCCGGGGCGGGCGTCGTCGGACACCCGCGCGGCGCACGAGAAGTCGCCCCGGTCGTTGAACACGCGCACGCTCGCGCCCGCGGCGATCCCCCGCGACGCGGCGTCGTCCGGGTGGATCACGACCTCGGGGCTCGGCTGCGCCGAGTGCTGGCGCTCCTGGTTGGCGAAGGTGGAGTTCAGGAAAAGGTGAGTCTTGGGCGTGATCATCGCCAGCGGAAAGCGCTCGGCCAGCGCGCCGTCGCCCACCTCGGCGGGCGGGAGATAATCGGCGCGCAGCGCGGCCCGGCCGGTCGGCGTGCCGAACCCGCCCTCGGCGTGCGGCGCGGCGCCCTGGCCGAGGTCGATCTTCCGCCAGCCCCGCTCGCGCAGGCCGCCCTCGGCGAAGCCGGCCAGGAGCTGGTCGACGAGCTGCTCGTCCGAGTCGGAGAAGCAGGGGTCGTCGAGCCCCAGGCGCCGCCCCAGCAGGCGGAACGTCTCGGTGTTCGGCTTCGCCTCGCCCCGCGGCTCGATCGCCGGCTCGTTCCAGGTCAAGTAGTGGTGGCCCCACGAGAACACTACGTCGAGGTGCTCGAGCTGGGTGGTGGCCGGCAGCACCACGTCGGCGTGGCGCGCCGTATCGGTCATGAACTGCTCGAGCACGACGGTGAACAGATCGTCGCGGAGCAGGCCCTCGAGCACGCGCTCCTGGTCCGGCGCGATCGTCGCCGGGTTCGAGTTCCAGCACACGAGCGCCTTCACCGGCGGCTCGAGATCCGGGTCGCAGAGCGCCCGGCCGAGCTGCGACATGTTGATCGTCCGCACAGGGGCCGGCCGCAGGTCCTCGCGCTTGAGCGGCTTCTCGCTGACCGCCCCCGCGGTCGCCATGGGGATGTAGGAGCAGCCGCCGCCGCGGTCGCGCCAGGCTCCCGTCAGCGCGGGCAGCGAGGCGATCGTCGCGTACGCGGCGGGCGCGCCACGGTGGCGCTGGGCGCCCACGCCGAGCCGCAGCAGGGCAGGGCGGGTGGACGCGAACTCGGCGCCGACGCGCGCGATCGTCGCAGCCGGCACGCCGCAGATTTCGGCGCAGCGCTCGACCGGGTGGCGCTTCAGCGCGGCGAGCAGCTCGTCGTAGCCGTCGGCGTGGGCGCGACACCACGGCTCGTCCTGGAGGCCGGCGTCCACGACCGCGCGCATCATGCCGATGGCGAGCGCGGCGTCGGTGCCGGGCAGCGGGCGCAGGTGCTCGTCCGCCACCCGCGCGGTGCGGCTGCGGAACGGATCGACCACCACGAGGCGGGCGCCGGCCCGGCGGGCGTCGAGCAGCTTGCGCCACAGGTGAGGCGCCGTCGAGAGCGGATTCCAGCCCCATATCAACAGGAGGCGCGCGTGCGGCCACTCCTCCGGGTCGACCTCCGGCGAGACGCCGTGCGCCATCGCCACGCCGGCGATCCCCGCGGTCGCGCAGATCGTTCGCTCGAGCGCGCTCGCCCCGAGCGCGTTCATCACACGGGCGCTCATGGTGTCGCCCTGGATCAGGCCCTGCGTGCCCGCGTAGCTGTAGGGCAGGATCGACTCGCCGCCGAACTCCTCCCGCGCCCGCAGCAGGCCGTCGGCCGCCCGGTCGAGCGCCTCGTCCCAGGACGTCCGTCGCAGGACGCCGTCGCCGTCTCGCGCGAGCGGATGCAGGATGCGCTCGGGCGAGTAGACGCGCTCCAGGTAGTTGGAGACCTTCCCGCACAGGAAGCCGACCGTGATCGGGTGGTCGGGATCGCCGGCCACCCCGACCGCGCGCCCGTCCTCGACGGTGACGTGCATCGCGCAGGTGTCGGGACAGTCGTGCGGGCACGCGCCGCGCACGATGCGAGCGGCCATGGCTTGATGGTACGCCCTTCGGTCTACAGCGCGTGACGACCGCGCAGGGCCCGGCCGAGCGTGATCTCGTCGGCGTACTCGAGGTCCGAGCCGACGGGCAGACCGCTGGCCAGTCGGGTGACGGCCACGTCGGGGGCGCGTTCGCGCAGCGCGTCGGCGAGGTAGAGGGCGGTGGCCTCGCCGGTGGTGGTGGCGTTGGTGGCGATCACCACCTCGCGCACTCCGGCGCCGTTGTCCACCCGGCCCAGCAGCTCGGTGACGTGCAGGTCCTCCGGGTCGACGCCGTCGATCGGCGACAGCGCGCCGCCCAGCACGTGGTAGCGCCCGTCGAACTCGCCGGAGCGCTCGATCGGGATCACGTCGCTCGGCTGCTCGACCACGCAGATCAGCGCCGCCTCACGCCGCTCGTCCTGGCAGATGCGACACCGGGCCTCGACCGCGAGGTTGAAGCACACCTCGCACTGACCGACCGTCTCCCTGACCTCGCGGATCGCGTCGGCCAGCCCGAGCGCCTCCTCCTCGGGGGCGCTCAGGATGTGGAACGCGAGCCGCTGCGCCGTGCGCTGCCCGATCCCGGGTAGGCGCGCGAGCTCGGTGATGAGGCGGTTGACGGGAGCGGCGAACACGGGCGCTTGCGCTACCTAGAGACCGGGCAGGCCGAGCCCGCCCAGGCCGCCGGCCAGCCCGCCCGCGGCCTGGTTCATCTTCGAGGCGGCCAGCTCCTGCGCGGAGCGGATCGCCTCGTTCACCGCGGCCTGCACCATGTCCTGGAGCAGCTCGGCGTCGTCGGGGTCGATCGCCTCGGGGTCGATCGTGAGCTGCTTGAGCTCCAGGTCGCCGCTGATCTTCACCGTCACCATCCCGCCCCCGGCGCTCGCCTCCACGACCTCGTTCGCGAGCTCCTGCTGCGCCTTCGCCATGTCCGCCTGCATCTTCTGGACCTGGCGCATCATCTGGTTCATGTTGGGCTGGCCGGCCATCAGCTTCCTTCCTCCTCGAAGACCTCTTCGGCGCCGAACTCCGCGCGCAGGCGCTCGATCAGCTCCTCCTCGGCCAGGGTGACAGGTCCGGCCGGAGCGGCGTCGTGGCGCAGCTCATAGGTCACGCCGAGCGCCGCGCCGGTCAGGCCGCGCAGCGCCTGCGCCACGAGGTCGCGATTCGCCTCCGCCTTCTTCTTGACGAAGGCGGCGTCCGGGGGGAAGGCGACGGTCAGGCGGTCGCCCTCCAGCCCCACCGGCCGCGCGGCGCCGAGCGCGGCGCCCAGCATCCCGTTCTGCTCAGCGACCGCTTGCGCCACGGCCGGCCAGAGCGTGCGCACCTGCTCCAGCTCGATCGAGGCGAGCGCGACCGGCTCCTCCTCACGCTCGGGCTCCGCCGCGGCCGCGGCCGGCGCGGCGCCACCTCCGACCGCCGCGGCGCGCGAGGCGGGCGGGGGGACGGGCGACTGCGCCCCCTCGCCCACGAGCCGCGCCTCGAGCTGCTCGATCCTGAACATCAGCGCCCCGAGCGACAGATCGGCCTGCGGCTGGGTCGCCTTCAACAGCGCCAGCTCCAACTGGATGCGGGGCTCCGAGCCGTCCTTGACCGCGGCGATCGCCGCCGCCAGGAAGTCGATCGAGCGCAGGATCTCGCCCTGCGAGAGCCGCTCCGCCTGAGCGGCGAGCCGGTCGGTGTGCTCCGCGGTGACCGAGAACGAGTCGGGCATCTCGCCGAGCGTCTGGACCACGAACAGGTGGCGCAGATGGGCCGACAGGTCGCGCATGAACTGGGTGAAGTCGCGTCCGGAGTCGGATAGACGCCGCACGCCCAGGAGCGCCGCCTTGGGGTCGTGGGCGGCGAGCGCCCCGGCGCTGTCGAGCACGAGCTGGGCGTCGGCCACGCCGAGGATGTCGAGCACGTCCTCGAGCCGCACCTGGTTGCCGCCGTAGGTGACGAGCTGCTCGAGCATGCCCAGCGCGTCGCGGAAGCTGCCGGTGGCCGCGCGCGCCAGCATGCCCACCGCGGGATCGGGGATCTCGATGTCCTCCTCGGCCGCCACCCGGCGCAGTACGCCGGCGATCTGCTCGAGCGACGGGCGCTGGAAGTCGAAGCGGTGGCAGCGGTCGACGATCGTGGCCGGCACCTTGTGCGCCTCGGTCGTGGCTAGCACGAAGACCACGTGCGAGGGGGGCTCCTCGAGCGTCTTCAGGAACGCGTTCCAGGCCGCGCTCGACAGCATGTGCGCCTCGTCCAGGATGTACACCCGCCTGCGACCCTGCATCGGCGCGAGCGCGACGTTCTCGCGCAGCTCCCGGATGTCGTCCACCGAGTTGTTCGAGGCCGCGTCCATCTCCACTACGTCCAGCGAGGCGCCGGCGAGGATGGCCTGGCAGCTCGGGTCGGCGGGGTCGAAGTCGGTGCGTGGGCCGCCCTCGGAGTTCAGCGCGCAGGCGAGCAGCTTGGCCATCGAGGTCTTCCCCGTGCCCCTCGAGCCGACGAAGAGATAGGCGTGGTGGACCCGGTCCAGCTCGATCGCGTTGCGCAGCGTGCGGACGATGTGCCCCTGGCCGACCACCTCGTCGAAGGTCCGGGGGCGGTGGCGGCGGTAGAGCGAGAGCATCGGTCGTCCCATGCTAGCCGGGCGGGAGGCGTCGCCTACCCGTCCGTCGCCTACCCGTCCCGGCCGATCATGCAGGACCGTGCACCCGACCTCGAGACCGGCCCCCGGGCGTGCCCGCCGATCGTCGGCTCCGGCCAGGCTGCTCCGCGGCGCACGAGCGGTATCGCTTAAGGCTGCTTCCTCCCGGATCTGACCTGGTTCGCGAGCGCTCGCCGCGCGGGACCCGGCCATCGACGCCTCTGTCCGGCGTACTGGCCCCGAAGGCCAAAGCCCCTCGGACGGGGATTCAGCCCCGCTAGAGCGGATTGCGGGTGACAGGGCACCGCTACCTCCCCGCCTAGCACGGTCCGCCGGAAAGCATAGAGTCTTCGCCCATGTCCGACCGCCAGCCCGTCTCCACCGACTCCGCCCCCGCCGCCATCGGTCCCTACTCGCAGGCGATGCGCGCCGGCGACCTGCTCTTCTGCTCCGGCCAGATTCCGCTCGAACCCTCCACCGGAGAGCTCGTGAAGGAGGACGTCGAGGGACAGGCGCGGCGCTGCCTCCAGAACCTCGAGGCCGTCTGCGAAGCGGCCGGCGGCTCGCTCGCCAACGCCGTGCGCTGCACGGTCTACCTGTCCGACATGAACGACTTCGCGCGGGTGAACGAGGTCTACGCCGAGTTCTTCGACGGCAACGATCCACCGGCGCGGGTGGCGATCGCGGCGGCCGGGCTGCCGAAGGGCGCGGACGTGGAGATCGACGCGATCGTGACCCTCTAACAGGTCGCCTACACTGAACGCTCTCCCGGGCGCGTAGCTCAGTGGGAGAGCGCTCGCCTCACACGCGAGAGGCCGCTGGTTCGAACCCAGCCGCGCCCATCGGAAGAAGCCCTGCTACGGCGGGGTTTTTTCGTGGCTGGGGTTTGGCTCGAGCGCTCGCTGCGGTCGTTCGAGTGTTGCCTCGCTCGTCGAGGCCCGGCTGGCGGGATGAGCCACTGCTGTCTCGATATCTTGCGGGCCGATACGGCCCGCCTTGACGAGCGGCAAGCAGACCGCCGAAGACGACCGCCGCCGAAGCTGGCGAGGCAATGCGGCCCGGGACGAGATCCTTGCCGGATACGTGCCGATGATCGAGGCACGGCGCGCCTAGAGAATCAACGGACGTCGCGACCGAGCTGGCAGCGGAGCGCTTCAGGCTGGCTACGGAGCTGGCCATCGAAGGCCGAAGCCCGTATCCGGACGGCGCCGCCTTTGTGGCCGCCGACGTCGCTGAACTCGGCTCGATCGTCGCCCGCCACGCCCGCGAAACGGCGGCCGGTCGTGCTCGTTTACCCCGACGGCGACGAACGGATCCTGACGCCGGGACAGCTCACCGAGCAGGGTGCTGCCTGAAGCGGCTCTGCGTTTGGGTACAAACCGCCGTTTTGCCCAACCGGGGCCAAACCCGCCAATCGAACGCAAATCGATGACCCGAAAACTGGGCGTAAACTTACGATCGTGGCGGACGCGATTCGGGTTGTCGAGGACAACGTCGAGGCGACCGAGGCCTGGAACGGCCCGCTGTTCGACGTCTGGATTGAGTACCGGGATATCGTGGCCGAGGGGCTACGTGATCACGGGGAGGCGGCGCTCGTGGCCAACCCACCGCGCGAGGGCGACCGCGTGCTCGACATCGGTTGCGGTCTGGGCGATACGACGCTGCGGCTCGCGAGCATCGTCCGCGCCGCCGGTCGCGTGCATGGCGTCGACGTCGCGGAGCGGATGATCGAGACGGCGATCGCGGAGGCGGCCGACGCCGCGATCGAGAACGTCAGCTTCGCGGCTCGCGACGTCGAGCTGACGAAGTTCGACCAGACGTTCGACTATGCGTTCTCACGCATGGGGACGATGTTCTTCGCAAATCCGGTGGCGGCGCTTCGCAACGTGCGCGAGGCGCTGGCGCCCGGCGGGCTCTTGAACATGGTGGTCTGGCGGCGCAAGCTCGACAACGAGTGCATGCACCGCGCCGAGCTGGTCGTCGCCGAGTACCTCGCGGAACCGGAGGAATATGACGTGCCGCGCTGCGGGCCCGGACCGTTCTCGATGGCCAACGCGGACACGGTCTCGGACCTGCTCAAGCACGCCGGCTACGAGGACATCCGGCTCGCCCGCCAGGACCTGCCGTACAAGATCGGCAACGACCTCGACCACGCGGTCGCGTTCAACATGGCGCTCGGCCCCGCGGCCGAGGTGCTGCGCATGTGGGGCGGGCGGGTGGACGAGATCAGGCCGAAGATCGCCGACGACCTACGCGCAGCGCTCGCGGACTTCGTGGTGGACGGCGGCGCGGTCGTCGCGCCCGCGTCCACCTGGGCCGTGACCGCGCGGGCGCCGCGGTAGCACCGCTCGCCCAAGCCGCTCCGAGTAGGACTTCGGGTTCCGCCCATGCGCCTGCCTATCGTGTGTCCAGATGGCGACGGCGACGCTGCTGCACTCGAAGAAGCAGACCGACAAGGCCGGTCGGGCTTGTTCGCGGTTTCGTGTCGACGATCCGTTCCGAGCCTCGCGGGGTCGTCCCGAAGGGTTCGACCTCGAGGAGATCTCCGCGGCGATGGACGTCGTAGACGACTTTCGGGCGGCACACGCGCGTCCTCTCGCCCGCGTGAATGCCGGCCTGCGTTACCACGTCAAGAAAGGCGGGATGGCGTAGCCAGATGTGACCCAGCGGCTCAAGCGCTTTCCTACCATCCTCGACAAGCTTGTCCGCGAGCCGACGATGGCGCTGTCGAAGATGGAAGACATCGGCGGCGTACGCGCGGTCCTGATGGACCAGCGCCAAGTCGACCGTGTTCGCGATTGTCTTCAGCATGCGCAGCGGTGGAACATCCGGCGAGTCCGGGACCACTTCGAATGCCCCAAGGATGATGGCTACCGTGCCGTCCATGTCATCGTCAAGAAGGACGGCTGCTACGTCGAGATCCAGCTGCGCACACCCTGCAAGACAGGTGGGCACAGTCGGTGAACAGGACACGCGGAGGCTCCGAGCGGATCTCAAGTTCGGCGGTGGTCCGGCCGATCTGCGAGATCACTACCGTACGCGAGTACCGCGAGGACAACGACGTCGAGGTCGTCTTGCTCGGCTCCGACTCCTTCGACACCCTGGTACGCACGCACGCGAGCTACTTCGAACTGGGTGACAGACACATCGACCAGATGATTGGGCGCGAGCTCGCCGAGCTCGGCCTCAGTTGAGGCAACACCGCGGTGCCGTAAGCCGGCATCAGGCCGGAACGCGTACGACGCCGCTGATCTGCGGCCTGACCAAGTAGTCGGTGGCGGGTCCCGGCATCTCGCCGCGGTCGGGCGAGGGGACGCCGAAGGCGTCGGCGATCAGCGGTCCGGTGTCGCGGTTTGGGTGGCAGCCGCCCGCGATCCGGCGCCACGGCCGCTCGAGGCGATCCTGCCAGCGCGCCCGCCGGGTCCCCTCCCGATCGCGAACGTGCTCGATGTACACGAAGCGCCCTCCGGGACGCAGCACCCGACGCACTTCGGCGATCGCCAGTCGCGGCTCGGGCACGCTGCAGAGCACGAGCGTGCCGACGACGGTGTCGAAGCTCGCGTCCTCGAACGGCAGGTCGTCGGCGCCGGCCTTGACGACCTCGACCAAACCGACCGGCGGGGTGCCCGCTTGCAGCCGGCGGCGCAACCGCTTCGCCATGTGAGGATCCGGCTCGGTCAACACGAGCTCGGTCACGGCGTCGGGATAGTGCGCCAGGTTGAGACCCGTGCCGCTGCCGATCTCGAGCGTCCGCCCGCTTGCCGACCCGACCAGCTCGGCGCGCATCTCGCGCAGCCCAGCTTCCTCGTTGCCGGCGAGCAACCGGTCGTAGACCGCCGCGACTATCGGGTGCCCGGCCACGCTATCCAGCTCCTGCCACGAACATCGGTGCTTGGACGGGGTCCGTGCAGCCGCGGGTGGCCGGAGCGTGTCGGCGTGGCTGTCATGCGCCCGGGTCCAAGCCCTTACCGCCAAGTAGCTCGAGCTCGACCATCTCCGATTCGCCGACGAGCGCCATCACGGCGGCCACGTCGTCGCTTGCCCCGAGCTGCTCGATCGAGGCGTCGAGGTCGGCCTGGCTGCGCCACAGCTCGGTCACCCAGATGACGTCGGGCTCCCCCACCTGGCGGTTGATCAGATACAGCTCGCAGCCCGGATCGCCGGCGAGACCGTCGGCGGCGGCCAACATCAGCTCGGCGAGCCGCTCGCCGCTCCCCGCCCGGGCGACCAGCTTGCCGTAGCGCGCGACTCGGCTCATCACCCCGCAACGCTAGACCAATGGTCCGGGGCGTCTTGGAAGAATGTGTCGGTG
>Ga0187894_10005633_pt1 | contig 12665 bp, 10 predicted proteins | sample GBC1701081metaG_FD_136650 | JGI IMG/M metagenome (GOLD analysis project Ga0187894, IMG submission 136650) | White microbial mat communities from a lava cave in the Kipuka Kanohina Cave System on the Island of Hawaii, USA - GBC170108-1 metaG ... | reverse complement strand
TGGATGCGGTCGATGCGCTCCGGATCCCGGTCGATGGCGCATACCGGGGTCCGCGTCGCGAGCAGCTCCTCGACGGCGCGGCTGCCGGCCGCGCCGACGCCGCATACGATGACGTGGTCCCGTAAACCATCCAGCAGCTTCTTCATCTTTCTCCTCGTTCGGATGTGCTCGAACTCGCCCTCCACCAGGAACGTGGTGAGCGCGGCCGAGAAATAGACCGCGATGCCCAGGCCCATGGCCAAGATGGCCATGGTGAACACGCGGCCGCCGGCGACCTTGCCGACATCGACCACCTCGCCGTATCCCACCGTGGTCAGCGAGATCGCGGTCATGTAAGCGCAGTCCGCGAGCGCCCAGCCGGCTCCGTGAATTCGGCCCAGGGCGTAGTAGCCGAAGGTGCCGACGCAGAAGAGGCCGATGAACAGCGACACCGCCACCACCAAGCGCCGGCGGATCTGCTCGCGGCCGGACTGGATCATCGACGGCGACTATAACAATATCCCTCACCGCCCCACGGCCCCCGATGCGTCCGGTCCTCGTCGCCATACCGTCCAAGCTGCTCCTGGCGGTGGCCCTGGTGCTGGCCGTCGGGATCGCGGTCCGGGATGTGCTGCGCCGGCGGGCCGATCCGAAGGCGCCGTGGTCCACGACGCCGCTTTACCTGATCGTCGGCGCGGCGATCCTCAGCGCGGTGAAGACCGGATCGATCATTCCGAGCGTCGCCGCGCTGTCGCAGCCGTGGACGCCGGTTCCCATCTATTCGTACGGCGTGATGCTGGGGACGTCGCTCATCGTCGGATGGTTCCTGACCATGCGCCTGGCTCGACAGGACGGGGTCGCGACGGAGTCCGCGGCGTCCATCTACATGTGGACGGCGGTGTGGTCGATCGTGGGCGCCCGCATCCTGTACGTCATTGCCAACTATTCAGACTTCGACGGTGTCATGGAAGTTCTCATGATCAACCGGGGTGGACTGGTGGCTTACGGCGGCATGATCGGCGGCTTCCTCGCAAGCTGGTACGGCTGCCGCAAGCGCGGCATCCCTCTACTGCGCTGGGGCGATGTGGCCGCGCCCGCCGTGGTGCTGGGCACGGGCATCACGCGCATCGGCTGCTTCCTGTTCGGCTGCGACTACGGCCGGCGCACGGATCTTCCGTGGGGGCTGTCGTTCCCGGTCGACAGCCCGGCGTTCAAGCACCATGTCGGCGCCTACGGGCTGGCGCGGGACGCGGCTCATTCATTTGCTGTCCATCCCACGCAGCTCTACGAGATGGTGGTTGGCTTTCTCTTGTTCGGCGTGCTGATGCTGATTCGACGCTGGCGGACATTCTCGGGCCAGGTGTTTCTCGGGTGGATCATCGGCTACGGGACGCTTCGGCCGCTGATCGAGATCCTGCGGGACGACACGCAGCGAGGCAGCGTGGGCCCGCTCTCGACGTCGCAGTTCATCGGCATCATGGCGGTGGTGCTGGGAATGGCGCTGCTGATTTACCTGGTCAAGCGCCACGGCCAGGACCCGGCGGGGATGCGGCTGTGGGAGCAACCGGCGGTGGGAATCGCGCCTGAGGCGCCGGCAGCGCGAGATGGCGAGTCGCCCGGGCGCGGCCGGAAGACCGGCGCGCGCCGCAAGAAGCGTTGAACGTCATGTCACAGATCGTTTGCTGGCCGCTCACGACACTGGTGTGGAGTCTGTCGGCTCCGGCCAGCATCGCAAGCGCCCAGAACGCGCCGCCGGCGCCCGGCGCCGCAGCCTCCGCGGAAAATGCGGCCGCCCTGCGCGCCGTGCAAGAGCTCGACGCGAAAGTCATCGAGCTGCGGCGGGAGCTGGATGCGCTGGAACGATCGCAGCAGGCGGTGGGGGATTTGCGGCGGATCGTCGACGAGCTGGAAGGCCGCGTGCGGGAGATGGCGCGGCAGCCGCCGGCCGGCGCGCCGTCACCGCCGCCTCCGGCACAGCCACAGCCACAGCCGCAGCCGCGAGAATCCGCTCTCGTCACCGAACCCCTGCCACTGTCCGGCGTCCGGGTGTCGGGCTGGATCCAGCCCGGCTACGAAGGCGCCCTGGTGAACCGCGCGATCGGCCAAGCCGCCGCTCCCAACCGTTCGGGGTTCCTCGCGCGCCGGGTCAAGCTGCGGGCCTCCGGGCACGTGCTGACCGACCGGTTCGGCTTCGCGGTGCAGATCGATCCTCTCGAGGCGGCCGTATTGGACGACGCCTTCGTGCTATGGCGCTTTGGCAAAGCGGTGGGGCTGCGCGCGGGACGCTTCAAGGTCCCCTTCAGTTTCCAGCGGTATGCGGTCGCGACCCGAAGCTACGAGCTGGTGGACCGCAGCGAGACCACTTACGCCTTTGCGTTCGAACGCGACACCGGCGTGATGATCGTCGGACGACCCCTCGCGGGCCGGCTCCAATACCAGCTCGCGGCGCACAACGGCTCCGGACGCGGGCTGCCCAACGACAACTTCGATCTCGCGTATACGGCGCGGGTGGTGGGTCAACCGCTCGGCGCGCTGCCCGACGAAGAGGGAGACGCGGAGCACACGCGCCGCCCGCTGTTCTCCGTCGGGGCGTCGGTTCACTACAACCTTCTACCCACCGACATCCGCGCGCGAACCGGGAATCCGGACGCGAACATCGATGTCGACGGTGACGGGGGTGTAGACAACGTCAGTGTGTGGCAGATCGGCGGGGAAGCGCGCGCTCTCTGGCGCGGGATCGCGGTCGCCGCCGAGTACTTCTGGCGGCGCGAGGATGCGGGTGCCGCCGGCGGCCGGCCCAACGCCCGGCGCGACGGCGCGTACGTCCAGGCCAGCTATTACATCATCCCGCGGGTCTTGCAGGTCGCCGCCCGCTGGGGCGAGACGGAGCACCCGCTCTATGGCCGCCCCCTGAGAGAACGGGAAGAGCGCGGCGCCTACACCCGCGAGCACACCGGCGGCGTGAGCTATTTCATGCGGGGACACGACCTCAAGGTGCAGATCGACTACTCGCGTCTGGCGGATCGCAAAGCGCGTTGGACCGACGCCGAGGGAGCTGCCGTGGAGTTTTCCGACGATCGACGTATCACCCACCGGCTGCGTATCCAGGCTCAGGTCGGGTTTTAAGCCCCGGGACGACACTAGCAGCCCGTGGTGGAAGTCGCTCCCGTCGCGTGCCGACCGGCGGCACCGCCGGCTGCGGATAGGCTGTCGGGGCTGATGTCGGTTACTATGCTGGGATGACCCCAGCCGCCCCTCGCGAGCGTGTGGCGGGGCCGGCCGAGCTGATCCTGCGGATCGAGGCCAACCTGGGGCGCGCGATCCGAGGGAAGCCGCAAGCCATCCGGCACGCGATCATCACCCTCCTCGGACGCGGGCATCTGCTGATCGAAGACGTGCCGGGGGTCGGGAAGACCACCCTGGCGCGGGCGTTGGCGGCGTCCATCGGAGGGGTGTTCCACAGAATCCAGTTCACCAGCGACCTGCTGCCGTCGGACATCATCGGTGTGTCGGTGCTGGATCAGAAGACGGGTCAGTTTCAGTTTCACCCGGGGGCGATCTTCGCGAACGTGGTTCTGGCCGACGAGATCAACCGGACGACGCCGCGCACACAAAGCGCGTTGCTGGAAGCGATGAATGACAGCCAGGTGTCGGTCGACGGCTCGACGCACAGGCTGAAGCCCCCGTTTCTGGTGGTCGCCACCCAAAATCCGGAAGAGCATTACGGGACGTATCCGCTGCCGGAATCGCAGATGGACCGGTTCCTGCTGCGCATTCGCATCGACTACCCGTCGGCGGAGGACGAAAAGCGGATCCTGCTCGAGTTGTCGGCGTCTGCCGGAGAGGCCATGGCGGACGTCGCTCCCGTGCTATCGACCGCCGACGTGCTGGCGCTTCAGGACGCCGCCGAGCGCGTCCATTTCGAGCCGGAGCTGGCCGGCTACATCGTCGCCGTCGCGCGCGAAACGCGCCGGTCGCCGTTCCTGTCGTTGGGGGTTTCGCCGCGCGGCGAGCTGGCGTGGCGGAACGCGGCGCGCGCGGCCGCGCTGGCCGACGCCCGCGATTTCGTCCTGCCCGACGACCTCAAGTCCCTGGCGCTCCCCGTGCTGGCCCATCGCATCGTGGTGCGGTCGCAGGGGGACGGGACCGGCCGCACGCGCGAGGAGGCCGAGCGGGTCCTGCTGGACATCGTGGACCGCGTCCCCGTGCCGGGGTAGCGCGCCGGATGTCGTCGCTTCTGCCAAGCCTGCGGCAGCGTCGGCGGCTGCCCCCCACGCGCGAGGGGTGGTGGTTTCTGGGAGCCACCCTGCTGGTGGGCGTGGCGGCGGTTAATTCTGGTTACAATTTATTATTCTTAGTGTGGGGCATGATGCTCTTCCTGATCTTCGCCAGCGGTCTCCTGGCGAAGCTGGTCCTCTCCCGGCTGGAAGTCACGCGCAACCCACCCTCGGTCATCCATGCCGGCGCGCCGTTCCTGATGGGGATCGCGGTGCGCAACGGCAAGCGCCGGCTCCCGTCGTTCTCCATCGAAGCGGAGGACCTTCTTCCGGCGGGTCCGCCCGCGCGGCGCTGCTTCTTCCTAAAGCTTCCCGCCGGCCGCCTGCAGCAGACGTCGTATCGGAACGTCGTGTCGCACCGTGGTTATCACCGCTTGTCCGGGTTCCGGCTGGCGACCAAGTTCCCCTTCGGCCTGATCCGCAAGACGCGCGACATCTCGGATCCGGTCGAATTGCTGGTGTACCCGGCGCTGGTGCCGATTCCTGCCTCCGCGCTGCCGCAGGCTCCCGTTCGGCGGGGCTCGCACAAGGCGCCGCGGCGCAGCCGGCGCGGTGACTTCTACGGCCTGCGCGAGTACCGGCAGGGGGACGATCCGCGCGACATCCACTGGCGCACCAGCGCGCGGCGGGGGCGTCCGTTCGTGCGCGAGAGCGAAGACGAGAGCGGCCGCCTGGCCACCATCCTCTTCGACAACCGCAATCCTGCGCAGGGCGGCGGCGGATCAGGCGACGGCCTGGACGACGCGTTCGAGGCCGCGGTGTCCATGGCGGCGTCGCTGGCGGCGGAGCTGCTGCAGCGCGGTTATCGAGTCGGCTTCGCCGCGCGGGGAGTCACCCTTCCGGCCGCCGCCGGCCCTGCTCAAGGAACGCGCATCTTCGGGTTCCTCGCGCTGGTCGTCGGGGTATCGGATTCCCTGCCGCTGGTGGATCCGGGCGGCGAAGGTCTGCGCCTGCGGGTGAAGCCCGGCCGGGTCCAGCCCGAGGTCGAGCGCCTGGGCGGCGCGGCTGGAGTTGGTGCTGCCGGCGCTGACGCTGGGGCCGCCGCCCCGGCGGTCGTCGGGCCGGTCCGCGCGCCCTTGGGGTGACCGGCTTGAGGTTCCAGTCGGCGCACAAGCTCACCTCGTATCTCCTGGCGGTCGCGGCGGTGGGGACGCTCGCGTCCTCGGGCGAGGTCTCGCTCGGCACCATGGTGGTCTTCCTGGTGATGCTGGGCCTATCGTGGTCTTTCGAGCCTGACACCGTCCTGGCGCGATGGTTGGATAGCGCGGTCTGGCTGCTGCGGGCCGTGGTCGTCGGGTTCTTCGTGCTGGCCATGTGGAAAGTCGTCAGCACCTTCATGGTCGAGGGCGTCCCGGGCCTGTCGCCGGTGCTGGACCTGGTCCTTTTCCTCCTTGGCTACAAGTTCTTTCAGCGCCGCGTGAACCGCGACTACCTGCAGATCTACGTACTTTCGTTCCTGACCGTGCTCGCGGCGGCGGCGCTGGCCCAGAGCCTGTTCTTTTCGGTGGGGTTCGCCGTGTATCTGGTGCTGGCGATCTGGACGCTGATCCTGCTGCACCTCCGTCGCGAAATCGAAGAGAACTATCTGGTCAAGCATTCGCCCGAAGCGCCGAGCGAGAAAGTCGAGGTCGAGCGCATCCTGGGATCGCGGCGCGTGGTGGGGATGCCGTTCTTCGCCGCCACCGGTCTGATGGCGCTGATTATATTCGCCGGGGCCATCGCCACGTTCATTGTCGTGCCGCGCATCGGCGTCGGGTTCTTCTTCGGAGAAGGGCGGCGCGGCCGGACGATGGCTGGCTTCGACGATCAGGTGATGCTGGGTGGGCACGGGGTCATCTCCAACGCGAACGAGGCCGTGGCTTTGCGGGCCAGCGTTCCGCGCATCAGCCAGATCGAGTCCGACGTGGAACGCGCCGGCGAGATCGCGCGGCTCTACTGGCGGGGCACTGTGTACGATACGTACCTCATGGGCCGCTGGGAGCGATCTCAGGCCTCAGGCACCCTCACGAGACTGCGAACCGATTCGGCGCGATCGACCCGCGGCACGCTGGCCCACGTCATCGATCCCATGGTGCCGCCGATGAAGTTTTCCCAGCGCCTCGCGGGCACCGAGCGGCAGGAGATTGACGTGGTCGGGCTCTCGCATCCGGTCGCCTTCGCGCTGGATCAGCCCGTGGCCTTCGAGCTGCCCTCGCCCGCCCCGGGGGCATCGTCGACGCTGCGTTTCGATGCCCGCTGGGGTGGCGAGGTCGCGCTGCGGCGTGTGCGTTTTTACGTCAGGCACGATCAGACCGACGACGGCCGCAGTCTGGCAGGGGTGCGCTACGCCGCCTACTCGTTTGACGCGCGGGCCAATCCGCTGGCCCGGCGCAGCGAGCCGCTGTCAGACATCGATCCGGAGGACGTACAGTCGTACCTGGCGCTCCCAGCGGGGCTGGCGCCTCGAATCCGAGATCTGGCCCTGACCGTCACCGACGGCAAACCCAACGCCGCCGCGAAGATGGTGGCGGTCATCGAATGGCTGCAGAAGACCCACAGCTACACCACGACGCTTTCGCCGCGCGATGAAGAACGCTTTCCTGATCCGCTGGAAGATTTTCTCTTCAATCAGACCGCCGGCCACTGCGAGTACTTCGCATCGGCGGCGGCCATATTGCTACGCGCATCGGGGGTGCCGACCCGCTACGTCAACGGCTTCCTCGGGGGCGAATGGAACGGGCTCAGCAAGACCATCACCATCCGCGACAACCGGGCGCACTCGTGGGTCGAAGCGTACCTGGGCGAGCTCGGGTGGGTGCGGGTGGACGCCACGCCGTCGGGCGGCGGGCTGCCGCGCATGAGCCGCCTGACCCAGCTTCTGGAATACATCGAAATCGTCTGGACCCGCTGGGTCATCGACTACGACCTCAGCCGCCAGGTGGACATCGTGCGCCGCGTGGGGACGCGCGTTGGGATCGCGAAGCCCAGCGTCGGGGGCGGCAGGCGGTGGACGCCTCCCTCGCGCAAGACGGTGGCGATCTTCGCGACAGCGGCGGCGGTGGTGTACATCGCGGCGCGCGTTGGATGGCGCCTGCTGCGCAAGCGACGCGCGCGACCCTCGTCCTGGCGGCCGGCGGCGCCCCGCGGCGGCGAGCCGGTCGTCCGCCTCTACCACAAGGCGCTCGGGCGGCTGGCCCGGCGCGGGCTGCCTCGTCGCGCTTCGGAGACGCCGCACGAATTTGCGCTGCGCGTGCGCGTCGCGAACGTGCGCGGCGGGGAGACCTGGGAACGTCTCACGGACCTTTACACGTCGGCGCGTTTCGGCCGCCGTCGCATCGACGCCGATGTCGTCGCTGATGTCGCGCGCCGGTTGGCCGATCTGGGAGCCCCGCTGGCGGTCGATCCGCCGCCGTCGCGGCCGCCGGCGCCGCGCCCGACGGCGGTTCCTTGACCGGCGAGGCCCGATGGCTACGATGCGAGCGTTCGCCATGAGTCGCCGTCCTGCCGCGCTCGCCGTCTTCCTGCTGGCGTTCGCCGGCGCGCTGCCGGCGGCCGCTCAGACGCCGGCGCTGGTCAAGGAGGACTTCCTGTTTCGGGTGCAGCGGCGCGACGGCGCCGGCTACACGGACCTCATCGCCGCCGAACGTGCCCGCTATTTCAATTTAGCAAAATGCGAGTGCAAAATAGAAATTCGGATCCGCGCTGAGCCGGCGGTCAACGCCGCCGCCAAGATGACCCAGATCGCCGCTATGTCGGGGCCCGGGATCATTCGCATGATGATCGGCCCCAATTGCGCGGACGCCGACCCGCGGCAGCGCGCGGACTGTGTTCAGCTGGGCCCGGATCTCACGTTCGTCGAGTTCGCTTCCCGCGGGCTGATCGCGGACCGGACCGTGAAGCAGATCGCGTCTCCCATGACCATGAAGTGCGATCCGGTACGGCGGGAACAGAAGATCTGGCTGCTGGTGGACGCTCGGTCCGACAGCATGCCGGACCTGCTGCGAGACGCCGCCCCCGTCGAGTCCGTGATTGTCGACAACGAGCCGCCTCCCGCTCCCTCCGTGAGGGAGGTCACGGGCGGGCACGAAGCGCTGGCGGTGTCGTGGGCGGGACTGCCGCCGGACGTGGCGGATCTCGATGGCTACCAGATCTTCTGCAGCCGCGCCGAGCATCAGGTGTTCGCGGACGGCACGTTCGACGACCTGCAAATGGAGACGCCCGCGTCCCTGTGCGGCGCGCCGGCGGCTGCGGTGTCGACGCGTACCGCGGCGGTGCTCGACCGGGGCACGCCGTTCCCCGCCTTCGGCGACCTCAAGAACCTGGATCCGCGGTTCGCCTGCTCGGATCATCTTCCGGCCACGCAGACCTCGACCCGCATCTCCATCTTGCAGAACGGCATTCCGTATCTGGTCGGAGTCGCTTCGGTGGACAGGCACGGCAACACGAGCCCGCTCACCGCTGTGTATTTGCAGCGGCCGGTGCCAACCAAGAGTTTCTATCTCGGATACCGGGAGTGTCCCGACGCGGGTCCGGGCGAGTGCCGCGATTCGAACCCGGATCGCGGACAGGCGCTGGGCGGCTGCGCACTCGGTCGGCCGCGCGCGCGCGGCGCCGTCGGGCAGGGCGGGGTGGCGGCGGCCTTCGTCGTGCTCGCCACCGTCTTCGCCTTGGGGCGGACGCGCCGAGGGTCCGCGTGAGGCCGTGGGGATGGTCCCGCGCGGCCGCTCTCCTCGCGGCTCTGGCGGCGGCGGCTCCCACCTCCGCGGTGGCGCAGGTCATCCTTCGCGATCAAGGGTCCAGCCCGTACGAGACCCCGCAGCACTTTGGCTTGGAGCTTCGGTTCGGCCCTTACACGCCGAACATAGATTCGGAGTTCGCGGACCGCGGCTCGGCGAGGACGCCTTACAAGGACTACTTCGGCAGCGACGACGATCTCATGACGCAGGTCGAGCTCGACTATCAGTTTCTGCGCGGCGTCGGATCGCTGGGTGTGGGGTTGACGGCCGGTTACTTCAGCAATTCAGCGCGCGCCTTCCAGGCCGACGGCAGCCGCTCAGGCGACGAGACCACGCTGCTGCTGCTGCCGTTTTCACTGTCCCTCGTGTACCGCTTCGATCTCCTCGCGGAGCGGGAGCGCTTCCCGCTCATTCCCTATGCCAAGCTGGGGCTCGACTACACGTACTGGTCCGTCAAGGACGGCAACGGCAAGATCGCGCGGGACGACGCGGGCAACCGGGCGCGGGGCGGCAGTACCGGATGGCACGCGGCCGCTGGCGTTTCGCTGTTGCTCGATGTCTTCGAACCCGATTCAGCGCGCTCGCTCGATTCGGAGATCGGCGTGAACCACACCCACATCTTCGTGGAAGTGGGGCATTTCGCGGTCTCCAGCTTCGGCAAGGCCGGCGCTCTCCGCGTGGGCGACACCACGTGGTTCGCGGGCGTTCTATTTGAGCTCTAGCCTTCGATTGACCGACGGCCGACGATCCGCGGCCCGCCAGCTGCGCCGGGGCTGCTGGATCTCGATTAGCTGAGCGGGGTGGGTGCGAAATCTGTTTTTTGTCGTCGAGTATGACGGCACGGATTTTTCGGGATGGCAGCGGCAGCCGGGCGTGCGAACCGTGCAGGCGTGCATCGAGGACGCTCTTCGAGAGCTGACGGGGCAAGCCGCGCGCGTCCGCGGCGCCGGGCGTACCGACGCCGGTGTCCACGCTGCCGGCCAGGTGTTCAGCGTCTCCCTGGCGGCGCGCATCCCCGAGGGCGGCCTGCTGCGCGGGCTCAATTCGATTCTGCCGGCCGACGTGGCCGTGCTGGATGTCAGGGAAGTGCCCGCCGGCCTAGACGCGCGCCTGTCCGCCCGCGGGAAGGTTTACGTCTACACCCTCTGGAACCACCTGGTGCGATCCCCGCGGCACGCGCGAACCGCGTGGCACGTGCGAGCGCCGCTCGACTTGGAGGCCATGCGCAGCGCCGCCGCCGTTCTGACCGGCGAGCACGACTTCCGCGGATTCCGCGCCGCCGACTGTGACCGCCGTCAAACGGTGCGCGTGATCCGGCGCTTCGAAGTCGAGCGCCAGGGCGCGCTGCTCCGGATGGAGGTGGAGGCGACAGCCTTTCTCAAGAACATGGTTCGCATCCTGGCCGGAACCTTGGTTCACGCCGGCCGCGGGCGCGTCGATAGCGCCCACATCGCCCGCATCTTTGAAACCGGCGATCGCAGCGCCGCCGGACCCACGGCGCCCCCCCAAGGCCTCACCTTGTTTCGCGTCATCTATTGAGCCGAAGGATTGCCGCCGCCACTGTCGTCGCCCCCGCCCCCGAGAAGCTGGTCCTGCATCGTCGTGATGGCCCGCCGGACCGCATTCACCAGGGTCTCGCGCTGGCCGTCACCGTTAGGATTACCATCGGCGGTCGGAATCGGCCTCCCGATCTTCACGCGCACGGTCCCGGTGCGCAGCAACGCGCTCCCGCGGGGCATCGCCTCACGCGGCCCCAGCATCGCGATGGGCACGACGGGCGCGCCGGCCTCAATCGCCAAATGGAATCCGCCCTTCTTGAAGGGTCCCAGCACCCCGTCCCGTGAGCGTGTCCCCTCCGGGAACAGCAGCACGGACTCGCCGGTCTTGATACGCCGCACGGCCTCTTTGATGCTTCGTCGTGCGGCCAGCGGGTTTTGCCGGTCGATGAAGATGAAGCGCACAGACCGCAAGGCCCACCCGAGGAAAGGGATGGAGCCAAGCTGCCGCTTGGTGATCATCCGCACCGGCACCGGCAGGGCGAAGAGCAGCACCCATATGTCGACCATGCTGAGGTGATTCGCCATGAACACGTAGGGCCTCGCCAGATCCAGGTCCTTCCCGCCCTGGACGGTCACCTTGAGCCCGCCCAGCTTCACCAGCAGAAACGCCCAGATCCAAGCCACCTTCAGCCCGCCGTTCCCCGAGCGGTCGAAGATCCCGCTGACGATGGCTGCGACGCTGCAGAGCAGGGTCAGCAGCACGAGCAGCAGGCTGTTCAGTGCTCCGCGAATCACGGGTTGCGCCCTCCGGGCCCCCTACTTCTACGTGTTATCCTGCGCGCTGTGAACTTCCGGAAGACGTACTACATCCTTCCGAACCTGTTCACGCTCTCCAGCGTCCTCTGCGGCTTCATTTCGATTTGCCTTTCGGCCTCCGGGCGCAGCAGCAACGACCTGTACTTGGCGGCGCTGGCCATCTGCTTCGGCTTTTTCTTTGACACGTTCGACGGGCGGGTGGCGCGCCTGACCAAGACCCAGACGGATTTGGGGCGCGACCTCGACTCGCTGGCCGACGTCGTGACGTTCGGAGTGGCGCCGGCGCTGATGGTCTACAAGTGGGGGCTTTCCCACTACGGTCGCGCCGGCATGCTGGTCGCCGGATTGTATGTCTGTGCCGGAACCATGCGTCTGGCGCGGTTCAATGTGTTGTCTCGGCGCGAGCAGGCTTCGGGCGCGCCGAACGCCGGCAACTACACGCTGGGCTTGACCATCCCGGCGTCCGCCAGCGTGCTGGTGTTCATGGTCATCGTCGCCCACAAGGCGGGGCAGTTTCAGGCTCTCAGCCAGCGTTCCATCGCCGGCTTGGTGCTGGTTCTTTCCTATCTCATGGTGTCGCGCGTCCGCTTTCGGACCTTCAAGGACCTGCGGATGACGCGCAAGACGCTCGGGTTCGTGCTGCTGCTGCTCGGCTCGTACGTGGCCATCGTGCTCAACGGGCTGCAAAAGGCGTTCATATTCTTGCTGCTCATCTCGGCTCACATCACGCTGGGCCTCGCGGAAGAAGTGATCTTCTTCCGCCGCCGCCGGGAGGAGACGCGCAAGGCGGCCCTGGACAGCGCGGCCGGCAGCGACAAGTCGCGGCGCCAGCGCGAAGCCGAGCAGGACGCCGCCGCCCAGGACGAAGAGGTTCTGCGTGAGCTGGGAGCCTTCGACGAACCCTCGGCGGAGACCACACCCCCGGTCGCCGCCCCGACGCAAACGCCGGCGAGGAGCGGCCTCGCCCCGCAGCCGCCCAGGCGACGTGGAGCGACTTCCACCACGGGCTGCTAGATGACTTGCTTGGCCCACTCGTGGCCGTTGAAACGCCCCAGGTACTAGCGAGCGACATCTTCCTTGCGCTCGCCTCCTTCGAACCGCACAAGGGGGATGCGGTGTCGCTCGGCGAACGAGTCGATGCTCCCGACGAACTCGTCGGTCAGCCGTCAGAGCGGCTCTACCGCGCCGGCGTCGTCATGAGATCCCTGGGAGGGGTCCGCCCGCTCCCCGCGAGCGGCGTAGCCGCGTTAGCCTGAACCTTCACGCCACCCGGCGGGATAACGCGGCCAGGGCCTCCTCGAGGGGCACGCTGTAGCGTCATCCCGACGGAACACCCGCCCCCTCGGGCCCAAGCCCGCCGTGGGCGCGCCTTGGCCGAT
>Ga0187894_10005632_pt1 | contig 12666 bp, 10 predicted proteins | sample GBC1701081metaG_FD_136650 | JGI IMG/M metagenome (GOLD analysis project Ga0187894, IMG submission 136650) | White microbial mat communities from a lava cave in the Kipuka Kanohina Cave System on the Island of Hawaii, USA - GBC170108-1 metaG ... | reverse complement strand
CTCGCGCTTCTCGCGGCGGCGTTCCTGCTGACAGGCGCGCTCCTCTTCCCGGCGGCCTTCACGGGCGGCGGTCGCGCGGGTCGTCTCGCTTCGGGACAGGTCGCCGAAGAAGGGGGGGCCGGGGGGCAGGAGGAGGCGGCGCCCGTCGCTGCCGCCGTCGCCGAGGCGCCAACCGCGGCGCCCGAGTTGCCGCCCTTCGGGGACAAGAACCTCCCGCTCGATGCGTCGATCCGCGGCCGGGTCCTCGACCGCGAGGGGAAGCCGGTCGCGGACGCGATCGTCGTCGCGCGGTACCGGGACTGGCGCACGCAGCCCTCGCCGATCGTGGCGTTGGCCCGGGTGCGCACCGAGCCGGACGGCTCCTTCGTCGTGGGGCCGCTCGAGCGGCAGGCGTACGCCGTCGTCGCCGAGAAGGAGAGCGTCGGCATCGCTTACGCCTCGAACATCCAGGTCGGCGCGTGGGTGGACCTGACGCTCGCCCCCGGCGCGAGGCTCGTGGGCGCCGTGACCGTGCGGGAGACCGGGGCGCCCGTTGCGGGCGCGACCGTGGTCGTCCACGAGTGGGCGTTCCGCGCGGAGACGACCACCGACGCCGAGGGGAAGTACGCCTTCGCGGCGCTCCCGCCGCCGGCGAACACGTGGCAGGGGTTCGCCGTCGTTGCCGTCGCCGACGGGCTCCGGCGCGGCGAGCGCACGAACCTCGTGGCCAAGGAGGGCCGCGAGCACCGGATCGACTTCGCGCTCGACCGGGGCAGGACGCTCTCGGGCCGCGTCGTGGACAAGGAGCAGCGCCCGCTCGCGGGGGCCGTCGTCGCCGAAGGGTGGGAGACCTTCCACCGCACGGCCACGACCGGCGCGGACGGGAGCTACGCGCTCCCGAACGTGGACGTCGCGCCGAATCTCCTCTACGCGGCGCGTGCGGACGGGTACTTGCCGCAGCAGCGCCAGGCCGACGGGACCGGCACGCTCGACTTCGAGCTCCTCGCGTCGCTCGCCGTCGAGGGGATCGTCGTCGATCGCGCCCAGAGGCCCCTCAAGGGGGCGCGCGTCTACCTCCACCGGATCACCTACGCCGCCGGGACCTACCCCGAGGACACGGAGCGGGCCCAGAACATCACGACCAGTGGCGAGGGAGGCGTGTTCCGTTTCGACCGCGTCCTGCCGGGGCAGGTGGCGCTCGTCGCGTTCCACCGCGACTCCGGGCCCGGCGAGAAGCACCCCGTTGACGTGTCCGCGGCAGGGCCCGGCCCCACGGACGTGCGCGTGCAGCTCTCCGAGGGGGTGACCGTCGAGGGCGAGGTGCGCGGCCGCGACGAGCAGCCGCTCGCGGGGGTAACCGTACAAACGTATGGTTGGGAGGAGATCCCCGGCTTCCAGTTTGTCTCGCACTACCGCTGGCAGGAGAACCCGGTCACGTGCACGGACGAGCAGGGGCGGTTCCGGCTGCGCGGCGCGCTCCCGGGCAAGCAGTGGCTCCAGGCGTACCATGTCACGTACGGCTGGACGGGGCAGATGGTCGAGGGCGTCGACGGACAACGCCTGACCGACGTGCGCGTGAGCTTCGCGGGCGGCATGATCGAAGGGCGGATCCTGACCGCCGCGCGCGAGCCGGTCGGCCGCGCGCAGGTGAACGCCCGCGGGCCGAAGAACACGCCGCAAATGACCAGTCGCCAGGTCATGACCGACGGCATGGGACGCTTCCGGCTCGGCGGGCTGCCGGAGGGGAGCTACGACATCTTCGCCTACCTGCAGATGGGCGGCAGCGCGGACCCCGCCCTCGACATCCCGACCGGCACGACCGATGTCGAGATCGTCCTCAAGCCGACCCAGTCGCTCAGGGGCGAGGTGCGGAGCGGGATCACGGGGCGTCCGCTCGAGCGCTACTTCCTCGCGATCCGGCCCGAGCGGGGGCAGCCCCAGGACGGCAGGTCCCGTCGCGGGTTGACGCGCTGGGCGAGCTGGCTGCAGTCGCCTGACGGCCGCTTCGAAGTGTCCGTGGCCCCCGCGCGCTACCAGATCACGGTGAAGGCGCCCGGCCACCAGCCGCGGACGCTCGCGCGCGTCGTCGAGGAGCTGGTGCCCCCGGACCCCCTGATCCTCGTGCTCGACGCGGGCGGCGGAATCGAGGGGACGCTGCGCGATCCGCACGGGAAGCCCGTGCCGAACGCGTACCTTACGGCGCGGTTCTTGCGCGGCTCGGGGGAGGCCGACGACAACGACTGGGTGCTCGGCGCCGAAGATCAGACCGACGACCGGGGCCGCTTCTTCCTCGAGGGGCTCTCGCCGGGCACGTACGTCGTGCACGTCGATATGGGCGAGCTCGGCGCCGCCTCGGCGCGCGTCTCCGTGGCGGGAGCGGAGATGGTGCGGCACGACTTGGCACTCGTCGCGACCGGAACGCTCCGGCTCAGGGCCGTGGACGAGGAGGGGAAGCCCGTCGCGGGGATCAGCTTCGAGCTGACGGATGACGACGGGAACTGGGTCGGCGGAGCGGACGGGACGGACCAGGACGGCATCGTGCAGTCCGGACCCATGCGCGCCGGGCCCGCGCAGCTGACCGCGTACGACGAGGAGGAGAAGTGGGTCGCAGACCCGATGCGCGTCGAGATCGCGGCCGGCCGCACGGTCACCGTCGAGGTCAAGCTGAGGAAGAAGTAGGGGGGCGCGGGGGGCCGGTCGTCGATGCCCCGCCGCAGGGGCCTACGGGCAGGCGCAGGGCGTCGAGCGGCAGCGCGGGCAGCCGTGCGCGTACTTCCGCGCGGCCACGCCGAGGTCGATGCGGCGGATCGACGCGAGGGTGACGAGCCAGGCGGCCGCGTCGGCGAACTCCTCCTCGAGTCCCTTCTCGTCGCCGCGGTGGAGCGCGCGGGCGAGCTCGCCGACCTCCTCGATGAACCAGGCGAACGTGCGCTCCCATCCTCGCGCCTTGTCGCGCTCGAGGTAGATCCGCTCGATCTCCTGCTGGAAGGCCCGGAGGCCCCGCGCCCCGTCGTTCATCGATTCGTGTCAGGCACCTTTCAACGAAGCCGCCCGCACCGGGGCGTCAGGCTCCGTACTTCGAGTTCATTTCACCCGCTTGATCGTGCAGACCGTGATGTCGTCGGTCTGCTCGCCCTCGCCGAGGAACTTGTCCACGCCGCCGGCGATGAAGTTCACGAAGGCGGCGCTGTTCATCGCGCCCTGCCGGCGGACGGCCTCGAGGAAGCGCTCCTCGCCGTACGCCTCGTTGTCCTCGTTCTTCGCCGCGATGAGGCCGTCCGTGTGGATCACCAGCCGGTCGTTCTTCTGGAGCGAGAACTTCTTCTCCTCGATCGTCTTGTCGAACACGGGGCCGATGTCGAGGCCGAGCGCGATCCCGTTCGGGTTGACGGTTGCGGTCTTGCCCTGCCGCCAGAGGACGAGCGGCCGGTGGCCGGCGCTCGCCGCGTAGAGCTCGTGCGACGCGGTATCGACGACGACGATCGCCGCGGTCACGGCCATGCCGGGCTTCAGGTCGCGCGAGAGCTTGCGGTTGACGGCCTTGAGCCAGTCCACCGGCCCCGTGGCCCCGTCGATCGATGCCTTCAGGTAGGCGCGCGTCATCGCCATCACCATCGCGGCGGGCACGCCCCGGAGGCTCTCCGAGCAGTCCGCGAGCACGATCGCCATGCGGTGGTCGTCGAGCTCGACGTAGTCGTGGTAGTCGCCGCCGATCGCGCGGCCCACCTTGAAGATCGTCTCGAGCTCGTAGCCGGGGAGCCGGGGCGTGTCCGAGGGGAGGAGCCCCTGGTGGATCTGGTTCGCGAGCTCGAGCTCCTTCGCGACCGCGGCGTCGAGGTCGGTCGCTCCCGTCGTCTGGATGAGCTGGAGGTTCTTCGCCATCCGGTCCACGCCGCGCCGCAGGAAGGCCACCTCCCCCGACCCGCCCGACGCGATCCGGTGGTCGAGCTTCCCGCGCCCGATGATGTCGAGGTCGCGCACGACGCCCTTGATTCCATCGCTGGTGCGCGTCGCGACCAGGATGAACCCCACGCACGCGCACGCCACGAGCAGCGGGGCGAGGATCACCCAGACCCCCGCGCCCCCCTCGGACTGGAGTGCCGACTCGGCGAGGATCGCGTAGGCGGCGCCCACCTGCTCGTTCTTCCGGTTCCGGCACGGGCGGTGGTAGACGCGCGCCAGGAAGGTCCCCTCACCGCTTGCCGCGGACGCCGTCAGCGTCCCGACCGTCACCTCGTTCGGCAGCGTGCGGCTCGTCGTGAAGGCCTCGGGCCGGATCCGGGCGCCGACGACGTGGTCGTCGAGGCCCTTCGCCGTCCAGTGGAGCATGAGCCCGCGCAGCGCACCCCTGTCCAAGGCCCCGGACCGGGCGATCGCCGCCAGCCGCTCGCGGTTCCGGTTCTTCTGCGTCTCCGCGTCCATCTGGAAGGTCTTGAGCTTTGCCGCGTCGAGCGCCGGGATCCCTTCGCCGAGCTCCTTCCTCACCTGCTTCAGCGCATCGTTGAGGAACGTCCCGTGATAGTCGGTCCACCAATCCGGCTCCGGCGCCGAGAGCGCGAAGACGAGGCCCGCGCCGAGCGCGTCGGCCGCGTTCCCCGCGGCGGGGTCGGACTTCCCGCCGGCGAGCAGCGCGCCGAGGAGCGCGAAGAGGGCCGCGGCTCCGGCCGAGAGGAGCGCCGCGCTCGTGAGCGTGAGCCCGGTCAGCCGGGGGGGCGGCGGCGGGCGCCCTTCCGCGTCTCGCTCGCGCTCGCGTTTGGCCATGGGAGGCGCAATCCTACGGGGCCGCGCGCCGACCGACAAGGCGGGCGGTGGGGAGGGGTCCGGGGAACCCGACGGCCTACCGGTCCTTCCCCGCGCGGATCAGGTTCGCCGCGGAACGGACGTACGCGTAGGCGCTGTAGAGCGTGATCGCGAGGGTCGCCCAGAGGAAGAACACGGTCACGACCTCGCACCACCTCCAGTAGTCGCCGGGATAGAAGATCGCGCCGCCGCAGTACCACGCCTGGACCCAGAGCTTGGCCTTTCCCTCCCAGCGGGCGGGGAACCCGGCCCCCTGCCCCTCGAGGAACCCGCGCAGCCCGGAGACGAGGAACTCGCGCCCGAGGACGACGAGGACGATCCACGGCGGCACGAGGGCCTTCGTCTGCGGGAGCGTGGCCGCGAGGACGAGCACCCCGCAGATCACGATCTTGTCCGCGAGCGGATCCACGATCCGTCCGAACGCCGTGATCTGGCCGCGCGAGCGGGCGAGGTAGCCGTCGATCCCATCCGTCGCGACCGTCACGATGTAGAGCGTGAAGGCGGCGTACCACCAGAAGCCATCGGGGGCGTCGCGGCAGACGGTGTCGAGCAGCACGAAGAGCACGCCCGCAAGGGCGAGCCGCCCGGTCGTGATCCGGTTGGGGAGGTTCAACCGGAAGAGCGTACCGGGTTCGTTTCGGCAGCGTTAGGTCCCGGGAGGCCGCCCGGGGTCGGGAAAATGCCGGAGGAAGACACCCGGTACCGGGCTGCGGCCTACGAGAGCGGGCGGCCGCGCCAGTCGAAGGTCGTGAAGGGGCGTTCCTCCTCCACGGCCGGCTCGGCGCGCTCCGGAGGCGTCTCCTCCTGGAGGCGCCGCAGGAGTCCGCCCTGCGCGTACGGATCCTCGTCGGCGTAGCCGTCCGCCTGCGGGGCCTCCGGCGCCTCCGCTTCCTCGGGCTGTGCGACCTCAGCCTCCTCCGCGGGAGCGGCCGCCTCCTCGGGCGTCGCGAGCTCCTCCTCCCCCGCGCGCACCCCCTCCTCCTCCGGGACGGGGACCGTCTGCCACGCGGCCGCCGGGTTGTCCGCGGGCGGCACCGGGACGAGCCCGTGCTCCTCGGTCTCGTACTCCTCCTCGGCGCGCGGCGGCTCCTCCTGGACCTCGGTCTCGACGGCCCACGCCTCGTCCGAGCGGGCCGGAGGGTCGGCGAGCTCCAGGGCGTCGGCGACGGCAGCGAGGCCCTCCTGCACTTCGGACTCCTCGCTCGCGGGCGGCGGCGGCGGGGCCTCCTCGACATCCTCGCCGATGCTCGGGCGCTCGTCCACCTCGATGATCGTCACGCCCTGCGAGCGCTCGATCTCCTCCATCGCCTGCTGGACCGCGAGCGTGCGCTCGTCCGCGGTCGGGTCGCCATCGTCCACGAACGGGATCCCGGAGACGCGCCGGCTCGCGGGGTCGAGCGCGAGCCCTCCCGGGCCCGTGCGCGCGACGGCGGGCATCGGCTCGCGCATCGCCGCCCACGCGCCCTGTCCCGCGAGGTGCAACCCGAGGAGCATCAGCCCGAGGAGCATCGGGAAGCCGACGCCGCCCCCGAAGGTCCGGTGGAGCGCGCCGCCCACGACGTTGCCGAGCCCGCCCGCCGTCTGGAGCTGCGCGATGCCGAGCGCGCCCGACACGCCGACCGTCACCGCCGCGGCGGCGAAGAGGCGGCCGGTGAGCGGCGTCACCCTCGCGATCTTCTCGCCCTTGAAGTAGATGAGGCCCGACCAGACGAGGACGAGCGCGTAGAGGGCGACGATGCCCGCGCCGAACTTGCGGCAGAGGAGCGAGACGAGCGCGAAGATCGGGTTTCTCGACCCGTCGCCCGAGTACGCCTTCTCGCCGTTCAGGAGCGTGAGGACACAGAGCACGAGCGTCACCCCGAGGATGAGGAGCGCCACCTTCTCGCGGGAGGTGAGGTACCGGCCCCCCGGGCCCTTGATGGGAAGGAACATCCGCATTGCGCCGACCTCCGGCCGGTATGGTAGAGCTACCGGTTTAAGCCCACAAGATAGCGTAGGTTGGTGCCGGTGAAAAGAGGGGGCTCGGGGGCCCCCGAAGCCCCCCCGAATCGCCACCCGGCGGCGCCGCGTTATAAGGGGGCGCCCCATGCGAGCCCGATTGGCCCTCCTGCTCGGCGCGTTCGTGGCCTCGGCGCCCGCCGAAACGCCCTCCGCGGAGGAGCTCGTTGCCTCCACGCTCCCGGCCAAGCGCGAGGAGGGGGCAGCGCTCCTCGGCCAGAAGGGCGACACGACGGCCGCGAAGAAGCTCATCCAGATGCTCGACGACCCCGACTGGGGCGTGCAGATGGCCGCGATCCGCGCGCTCGCGCCGATCAAGTTCGAGTCGGGGCGCGACGCGATCCGCGAGAAGGCGCTCAGCGGGAAGATCCGCGCGATCCGCACGCTCGCCGCACGCAGCCTCAAGGAGCACGACGCGCAGCACGCGGCCGAGCGGCTCGCGGCCCACGCCCCGAAGCTGAAGAAGGAGGCGCGCGTCCCCGCGATCGAGGCGCTCGGGATCCTGGCCACGCCGGAAGCGGTCGCCGAGCTCGCGGACCAGATGAAGGCGCAGGAGCCGGAGCACCGGATCGCCGCGGCGCGCGCGCTCGGGCGCGTGCACGGCGGCGAGAAGGCGCTCATCCGCGGGCTCAAGGACAAGGAGCCGACCGTCGTGATCCTCTCGGCGATCGCGCTCGCGGGGGTGGACAGCGACGTCGCGCGGGCCGAGGTGCTCGACCACGTGGCGACGCTCGACCCGCTCGAGGGGTACGTCTTCCGGCGGGTCGGGCGGCGCGCCGGCGAGACGAACCGGGAGGCCTTCGCGAAGGCGCTCGACGAGCGCATCACGAAGGGGAAGCAGCCGTGCGCGCTGCTCCAGGTCGCGCTCGCGGCGGGCGTGCCGGTCGCGTCCGCCCGGGCGCACTTGGCGAGCGGCGACGAGCTGACGCGGACCTTCGCCTACAAGGTCGCGGCGCTCCTGTCCGACCGGGTGACGCCCGCGGAGGCGGCGAAGGGTCTCTCGGACAAGGACCGTCGCGTGCGGCTCGCCGCCGCCGAGGCGGTCCTCGGGGGCACGCCGTCCGCGGAAACGCTCGGCGCGCTGCTCGCGCACGCGGAGCCGGACGTGGCAATGGTCGCCGTGCGGCGCGCGGTCGAGATGCGGGCGAAGGACGTGCTGCCCGCGATCGCCGCGCTCGCGAAGGGCGACGCGCCCGCCGGGAAGAAGGAGTGGCGAGTGCGGGCGGCGGCGTGCGTCGCGCTCGGGCGCGTCGGGTGGGAGAAGGAGATCGACACGCTGGCGGCGCTCGCGAAGGCGCGCGAGTGGCAGGTGCGCGCGGCCGCGTACGAGGGGCTCTACCACGCCTACGACAAGCGCGCGATCCCGGTCCTCATCGCGGCCTACGGCGACAAGCACCCGGTGGCGCGCATGACCGGGCGGAAGAACCTGAAGAACCTCACCCGCCAGATCTTCGCGCAGAAGCAGATGTATGTGGACTGGTGGGAGGCGAACAAGGACCGGCTCGAGCTCGAGCACCCGACGAAGCGGCTCGAGGAGCTCGACAAGTACGGCTACGACACCCGCAAGTTCCTCCAGGAGATCCTGCGCGGCACCGACATCGTGGCGATCCTCGGGCGGTGGGATCGGGTCCAGCTGATCCTCGAGGACATGCAGGTGCACCACCAGGCCGTGCGCGCGCAGGAGATCAAGGACTTCGGCCTCTCGCCAAAGCAGATCGTGCTCGTGAACTGCGAGGGGTCGATCGACTCGTCGGTGACCGAGTTCCTCCAGTGGATGGTCGTCTGCGGCGGCTACATGGCGACGACGGACTGGTCGCTCGTGAACGCGACGACGAAGACCTTCCCCGGCGTCGTCAAGGGCTACGTGAAGACCTCCACCGGGAACGACGTGGTGGTGGTGGAGCCGGGCGCGCCCGACCACCCGACGCTCAAGGGCGTCTTCCACGAGGACGTGGAGCTCATGTGGTGGCTCGAGATCCAGGCCTTCCCGATCGCGATCGACGATCCCGGCCGCTGCACGGTGCTCGTGGACAGCCTCGAGATGCTCACGCGGTACGGCGCCTCCGCGATGATGGTCGAGTGGACCGAGGGTCTCGGCAAGGTGATGCACTCGACGAGCCACTTCTACCTGCAGAAGGAGGGGTTCGCGAAGGCGTCGAACGTCGAGGAGAGGAAGATCTTCGCGGCCGACCACCTGGGCTTGACGCCGCAGGAGATCCGCGACCTGGACGCCAAGGGCACGTTCGACGACATCAACAACACGACGCCGATCAGCCGCAGCTACTCGATGTTCCACCTGCTCGTGAACTTCATCAACGAGAAGCAGCGCCGCGACCTCCAGCGGTAGCCGCTGCGCGGTCGGATGGGAGGGGGTCCGGGGGCCGACCTTCGCTATGCTGGACGCCCATGGGCCGCCACGTGCTCATGGGAATGCTCCCGATCGGTCTCGCCGTCGGCCTGCTCTCCGGTTGCGCCGCGGCTCGTCGCGAGACGCCGCCCGATTGGCGCGTCCACGGCGTTCGCGTCGTTCACGGCGACGAGCTCGACAGGAACACGCCGCAGACGCAGGGCATGACGCGAGCCGCGGCGATCAGCCACGCCATGACAGGGGCCAAGAAGCTGTGGGCGGGCACGGTCGCGATCAACGCCAAGACCGTCTCCGGGGCCCATCACCACGGGGAACTGGAGAGCGTGATCTACGTGGTCAGCGGGCACGCGCGCATGCGTTGGGGCGAGAGGCTCGAGTTCACGGCAACGGCCGGCCCCGGCGACTTCATCTACGTGCCCCCGTACGTGCCGCATCAGGAAATCAACGAGAGCGCGTCCGAACCGCTGTCCTGTGTGATCGTGCGAAGCGGCCAGGAACCCATCGTGGTCAATCTCGATATCGAGGCCGCGGCGAAGCCCGAGGAAGTGCACTGGGAGCAGTCCTTCCATCCCAAGCGGTAGAATCGACGACCCGGAGGGACGTGACGACGTCGGACGCGACCGAAGGCCTCGACCGCGTGCCGTGGGCGCAGCGGCGGTTCGCGTTCGTCCACCCGCCGTGGATGCTCGCGGACTTCGTGGAGAGGCTGCGGGGACTGGTTCCGCGGCTCGGGCCGCTTCTCGCGGGAGTGAGCGACGACGTCGCCCGTCGCCAGCACGACGGCAAGTGGTCGATCGCCCAGAACGTCGGCCACCTCTCCGACACGGAGGAGCTCTGGCAGGAACGGCTCGACGACCTCCGGGAGGGGCGGGCGGCGTACGCCGCGGCGGACCCGGTGCGATTCCAGCGCGCCGCTGCCCGGCATCACGACCGTCCCCTGTCCGCGACGGTCCGCGAGCTCGCCGAACGGCGCGCCCGCCTTGTCGATGCGCTTGCGAACGCATCGCCCGCGCTCCAGAAGGCCACGGCATTCCACCCGCGGCTCAAGACCCCGATGCGGCTTGTGGACTGCGCCCAGTTCTACGCCGAGCACGACGACCACCACCTGCTTCGGATCCGCGAGCTGCGCTCGATCCTCGGCCTCGCGGCCCCCGAGGCCCCCTCGACTCGGACGCGCGCATGAAGGGCTACGAGCCGGCCATGAGCTTCGGCGAGGAGGATGCGCGGGAGTACCGCGACCTCCTTCGCGGCGACGAGCCGGCGGCGGTTTCTTTCCTCGCGTCGTGGGCGGGTCCTGGTCCCGCCCTCGAGCTCGCCATCGGCACCGGGCGGATCGCGCTGCCCCTCGCGGCCCGCGGAGTTCGCGTGGATGGCGTTGACATCTCACGCGCGATGGTCGAGCAGCTGCGCGCGAAGCCGGGCGGCGAGAGGCTCGCCGTCACGATCGGCGACTTCGCCGACGTGCCGGTGCCGGGACAGTACCGGCTGATCTACGTCGTCTGGAACACGCTCTTCAATCTGCTCACGCAGGAGGACCAGGTGCGTTGCTTCGAGAACGTCGCCGCGCATCTCCTGGACGACGGCTCGTTCGTCGTCGAGGCGTTCGTGCCCTCGTTCCTCCACCGGCTGACGAACGACCAGTACGTGGAGGCGGAGGCAATCGAGGTGGACAAGGTGAAGCTCGACGTGCTTCGCCACGATGCGGCGAGGCAGAGGATCGAGGAGAGCCACGTCTCGCTGACGAAGGACGGGACGCGCCTCTCCCCGGTCGTGCAGCGCTACGCGTGGCCGCACGAGCTCGACCTCATGGCGCGGATCGCGGGGCTCCGCCTGAAGGGTCGGTGGGGGAGTTGGGACAAGGCGCCGTTCAGCTCCGCGTGCAGCGCGCACGTGTCCGTCTACGGACGGTGAGGGTCCCGTGAGGGCTTCCGGTCTCCTCGCCGCGACCTTGGCGATCGCTGCCTGTTCGAGGGAGGAGCCCAAGTCGCCGCCCGGAACCAAGCCCGACTTCCGGCAGGTCGCGCTGGAGTTCGCGCAGGCCCTGGCCGCTCGTGACTACGCGAAGGCTCACGCGATGACGACCGACGCGTATCGCGGGCGGATGACCGTCGATGGGCTGCGCGCGGCGTTCGAGGCGATCGTGCCTCTCGACTGGGGTCGCATGGGGCCCATCGAGGTGGGGCAGACCTTGGCGAGCTGGCCCGACAGGCAAACCTTCCGACTTGGGCTGGGCCTACGTCAGCATCGGCGGCGACGTCGCGAGCGAGGCGATCGTCGTCGTGGTCACTTGGGACGGCGGCGCGGCGAGAATCCGCGAGGTGGAGTTCGGCCGGCCCTGAGCGGCGTCGGCCCCCCAGCCGCTCCGGACGTAGAATGCCGAAGTGAGTACGGCGGTGGGTTCGAGTAGGGCGCCCAACAAGCCGCTGCAGCCGACGAGCAGCGGGCGCGCCAGGGGCGGAAGCCGTAGCATGGAGTGTCGCCGCTCGCGGCCAGGCGGCACGACGTTGGAGGGGCGGCATTGACCGACGTCCTCCTCGCATGACAGGCACGAACATTGAACACCAGAGCGAGCGCTTTCTCTGGGTCGCCTTGCGCGCGTTCGTGGGCGTCGGCGCGTTCTCGTGGGGCGCGGTTGTGCTCTTCGGTTCTTGGTTCAAGAGCCCGTACTGGCTCATCGTTGGTGCCGCGTTCGGCGGGGCGGCGACCATCATGACCCGTGACGCTGGCCGGCGGTCGCTAGGGCCGCTCCTGGCGGCACTCGGCTACTCCTCGGTCTTCTTCATCGTGCTCCTCCTCCTCACGCCCTCTACCGACGTACGCCCAATGTCCCTGCCGTGGGGGACGTTCATGGCAATCACGCTTCTGCCGATCTCGCTATGGCTCTTCCTTTCGTCCCGAGCGGGTCGGCGCAAGTCGCGCTAGAGCCTTGCCGCCTCCCGCGTTGCACTTGTGTCCACGTCTAGCGAGCCGCTGCAGCCGACGAGCGGCGGGCGCGCCAGGGGCGGAAGCCGTAGCATGGGGAGCGCCGCTCGCGGCTGAGCGGCACTTAGCCGGACCAGCGAAGCCATGGAAGCCACAACAGAGCGAACGATCGATGCCTTCTGGCAGACGTTTCTTCGGACGAAGAACCAGCTCGCCGTCGCGAAGTCTGCAGATGATCCGTCGTACGACAGGTGTCTTGAGAGCTTGCAAGCGGTCGATCCAGGTCTGTTTCTCGAGTTCAGTACCGGAGCTCGTGCCTGCGAACTCATCGTGTCCGCCGAGGGCGATCGCGCTCTATTCCCGCTCGTTCGACGAATCGTCGAGCGTGCGCCGCTCCTCCCCGAGTGGACCATTCTCGCCCTCAAACCGAAGCTCGGGTTTCCGATCGTTACAAGATGGGAAAATGTCGAAGTGCAGGTTTCAGATGTGACGTTCGACCGTAAGCGTCCGGCGATCCCCGTCTGGTGCGGCGCGGAGGACGGGGTAGAAGGGCGGCGTGCTTGCGCTACGCCTTCGGTGTCGCGGCCGGCGCCGCGTCG
>Ga0187894_10005631_pt1 | contig 12669 bp, 10 predicted proteins | sample GBC1701081metaG_FD_136650 | JGI IMG/M metagenome (GOLD analysis project Ga0187894, IMG submission 136650) | White microbial mat communities from a lava cave in the Kipuka Kanohina Cave System on the Island of Hawaii, USA - GBC170108-1 metaG ... | reverse complement strand
TAGATCAGATTTCAATTGGGTGTACGGGCCGCTCTGGCTGTACGGTATCCGGTGGTGGGGCAGGTTAATAACCTGCCCCACCACCGGATACCGTACACTCAACTGAAAACCGATCTAGGAGGGAGTCTGAACTCGCGATGGCCCGGAAACTTGTCAAGGAACTTGAGATCAATTCGTTCTGGGCTCCTCGCAAGAACCTTGCGTCCTTGGTCAGTGATTCGGTAAATGCCGCGTAGCGGAGACTCGATAAGACCAGCACGCTTGAAGTGGGCTTTGGCCCAAGCAACGCGATTGCGGAAAACGGTTTGCTGGCCGCTTGGCAGAAGTTGCGCACGTTCGGCATCTGTCAGGTTGTACTCTTGCGCAAGCGCGTCAATGGATTCTTGGTTTGTGCGTTCCGTGCCGTCAGCTAGGTGACGAAGCAGAGGTAGCATCAGGGTTTGGAAGTCAGGAATTGGCATATGCTCTATATCAGACGGGCAAGCCAAAGGTGGTGCGGATGACGCGCCGTACTTCGCGGCAATCCTTGATTGCTCTTTGAGCCTGGGCTTTCGTCGCAATCTTTCCCGGATAACGATAAAGCACGGCGAAATCGGTTAGGAATATCGCTCGTGCTTGGCTTCATACATGACCTTGCCACGCTCGACGATCAAGCGCATAAACATATCTCCCTCTTCCACCCTTCTTTTGACCTCTTCAGGTGTGCGCACCAGCAAATCCATGGGTGTGACCAAACCCAATTCAAGCCGCATGTTGGCGGTCTGCCCAAGCGGGTGGTCTTCATAGTCCATCACGATCAGCAAATCCACATCCGATTCAGGCGTCGGCTTCCCGTAAGCGTGCGAGCCGAAGAGGATGATCTTCTCCGGGTGATAGGCGTCAGCAATTCGTTTGCAGAGCTTGCGGATGAAGGCCATCCGTTTGGCGCGGGTTTGAAAACTGTCGTGCCACTCGCGGAATTTGCGCCTAAGCTCCTGAGCTTCCGGCGGCAGTTCAGACTCCTTGAATGGCTTGCGCCGGAGTCGCGGGGGTTTCCCGGGCTTTTTGGTTGTTGTTTTTTGCGCAGACATTTTCATCACTCTCGCCTCGGGTGCGGCGCTATAATCCTAGCTGTGTTTTTACCGCCCGCTCCACCTTCTTCATATCAGAGCTTGAAAGCTTGCCTGCCATATTCGACAAGCGCAACTTGCTGACGGTCATCAGTTGATCCGCCATGGCCTTATTTGGTTTGCCATTGAGCGCGACCTGCGCCTCGCTGGGGTAAAGCTGCCCCACCTGACTGGTCAGAGGCACAACTTGCAGCCGGTTCAGGAACTTATTCGAGGCGTCATTGCTGATGATGACGGCCGGTCTTTGCTTTTGGATTTCCCCGCCCACGCTTGGGCCGAAGTTTACCCACCACACTTCCCCTCGTTTCATCGGTTATCTCCCCCAGTGTTCCTTCAATCCAGGCCAGCGCTTCCGCCTCGCGCGCCTCGTCTTGCGCCATTTGTTGATAGGCCGCCTCGAAGTCCTTATCGAGGACGTGAGGGCGGACCAACGACTCAATAAACTGGCTGATGTTCCGCCGCCCGATCACACTGTGTAAACCCGCGTATACCTCTTCAGCTACTGTAATGGTCAATTTCTTTTGCATAAACATCTCCTGCATACGTACACAATACGTATAGCAGGACATCGCCGGACTCGCAAGGAGCTTCTTTGACCAGGGATCCCGGATACGCGCGCCTGACTTACCGTCACGCCGCACTGCCCGCTTCTTTCTCTGCCAGCATAGCCTTCAGCCACTTTTTATCGGCAGGCAAATTGTAACAGCGCACGCCCGTCGCCTTGTAGATCGCATTGATGATCGCCGGCGTCGTGGGAATCGAAGCCAACTCGCCCACGCCCTTGCCTCCGTATGGCCCGTCTTTAGTCTCGTGTTCGACGAAGAACGAGATCACCTCCGGCGTCTGATCAATCGTCGGGATGCGGCATTTGTTGAGCGTGTCGGTCTGCACGTAACCATCCTTCATCACGAAGTTCTCTTGCAGCGCCATTCCCAATCCCATCGAGATGCTGCCTTCGACCTGTCCCTGCAACGCCAGCGGATTGATCACGCGCCCGACATCGCTGGCCGCGATTACTTTCAGCACTTTCGTCTCGCCGGTTTTGACGTCCACTTCAACCAGCGTGGCCTGCGCGCCGAAGCCGAAGGCGAAGTGGTGATACTGTTCGCACATTGGGGCGACGTATTGATAACTCATCTTCGGCAATCGCCCTTCGCGGCGAACCAGCTTGACGATCTCGCTGAGTTCGACGCTGTGGCCGTTGTTGCGTATCTCTCCGCCGGCAAAGACCAGGCTGTCGGGCGGCGCGCCTAAGAACTCCGCCGCAGTTTGGCTGAGTATCTTGCGCACTTCGCGGCTGGCGTAGCGCGCGGCGTTGCCGGTGACATAAGTTTGGCGCGAAGCCGTCGTCGCCGCGCAATCGAGCGTCAGGTCGGTGTCGGCCACGAGCACGTCAACATTCTCGTAAGGCACACCTAGCTCTTCGCTGACAACTTGCGCCAGCACGCCGACCAATCCCTGGCCGATTTCAGCCGCGCCCGCGCGCACCGCAGCCCTGCCGTTGGCGAAGACTTCGACTTCCGCTCCGGCTGCGTCATACGCGCCGCTGCCGAAGCCCGTGTTCTTGTAACCGCAGGCCACGCCCCATGCGCGGCGCTTGTCTCCTTCGACCGCGACGAACGGATGCTTCTCCATCTCGGCGGCGACGGTTTCGAGCGCGTCTGCGAGGCCGCAGCTTTCGGTCATCACCTGCCCAGCCAGCGTCTGCTTGCCGTAATTCAAAACGTTCCTGCGGCGAATCTCGACTGGTGAAATGCCCAGCGCCTCGGCCAGTTGATCCATCTGGCTCTCCATTGCGAAGGCGCTCTGCGTGACGCCGAAGCCGCGGAACGCGCCCGACGGGACGTTGTTCGTGTACATCGCAAACGTGTCCACCTTCACGTTCTTGACTTCGTAAGCGCCAGCAGCGTGCGTCGTCGCGCGCAACATCACATGGCTGCTCAAACTGGCGTAAGCGCCGCCATCACCCCAGATTTCGGCCTCATGCGCGGTGATCTTTCCATCCTTCGACGCCGCTGTTTTCATCTTGATGATTGTGGCGTGGCGTTTGGGATGAACCATCAGCGATTCTTTGCGGCTCAAGACCATCTTGACCGGGCGCTTCGTGATCATCGCCGCCAGCGCCACGTGAATCTGCACCGAGATGTCTTCCTTGCCGCCGAACGCGCCGCCGATCAGGCAGTTGATCACGCGGATGCGGTCTTCGGGCAACGCGAGCGTCGCCGCGATCTGGCTGCGGTCTCCGAACGGAATCTGGCCGCCGCAATAAACCGTGATGCGCCCGGTGGGATCGGGCACGGCCAGACCAGCCTCCGGTTCGATGAAGGCGTGTTCGACGGTCTGCGTGCTGTATTCGCGTTCGATAATCACGTCGGCTTCGGCAAAGCCTTTGGTCACGTCGCCGTTTTCCAGGTGGTAATGCTTCAGACAGTTGCCGTGTTCGCTCGGCGAGTGGTGCGGTATGTGGGCGTGCAAGATCGGCGCGTCTGCCAGCGCCGCCTCCTTCGGGCCGGTGACGACGGGCAGTGGTTCGTAATCAACCTCGATCAGCTTCAACGCTTCAGCGGCAATCTCTTCCGATTCGGCGACAACCAGCGCAATCGCATCGCCGACGTAGCGAGCCTTGTCGTAGCACAACACCGGCCAATCAACCTCGTGCACGCCGCAATCCTTGCGCCCAGGAATGTCGTCGGCTGTGAGAACCGCCACAACGCCCGGATGCGCTTTAGCCTTGCTCACATCCACTCGCAACAAACGCGCGTGTGGATATTTGCTGCGCAGAGCGCGCGCGTGCAGCATCCCCTCGACGTAAAGGTCGTCCGCGTAGATGCCTTTGCCGTTGACCTTCTCCACCGCGTCCGGGCGAGGCAACGGTCGGCTGATCGCTTTGAGCGGTTGTTTGACCGAAGGCAGAGGTTGTGGCGTTTGCCCGGCGGCCTGTTGCACAGCGCGGATGATCGCGTTGTGGCCCGTGCAGCGACAGATGTTCCATTTGTGCCCGTCGTAAATCTCTTCGAGCGTGGGCTCCGGATTCTTTTCGAGCAGCGCGATGGTGGCGATGATGAAGCCGGGCGTGCAGAACCCACACTGCGTCGCGCCCTGGTCAATGTAGGCTTGTTGAACCGGGTGAAGATCGCCGTCTTCCGCAACACCTTCAATGGTGATGATGTTCGCGCCGTCCGCGCGCTTCATCGGCACGATGCAGGAGCGCACTGCCTCGCCGTCTTTGAGCGCCATGCAACTGCCGCAATGGCCAGTGGCGCAGCCGTCCTTCGTGCCCGTCAGCCGCAGTTCATCACGGAGCACGTCCATCAACATCGTTTGCGGCGACGCGGAGACTTGATGCTGCTTACCATTCACCGTCAGGGTATAAATCTGCTTCTCATTCATTGCTTTAACCTCGTCGAAAAACTATCGCGTAGGCCGGCCTATCAAGCGATTGCGGCGTATAATACCACGCTCTCAAAACCACAAGTAGACGCTCGAAGGAGGCTTCAGTGCTCAATCTCCCCAAAAAGTACAACGCCTGCGCGCTGCTCGACGCCAATCTCGAAGCCGGGCGCGGCGCGAAGACGGCGATCTATTTCAACGACGAACGCATAACGTATGGCAATCTTCACAACCGCGTCTGCGCGATGGGGCGTGCGCTGCGCGCATTGGGAATCGCGCGCGAAGACCGCGTGCTGCTCATCCTCGGCGATACGCCCGCGTTCCCTGTGGCGTTCTTCGGCGCAATGCGCATCGGCGCGATTCCCGTGCCGGTCAATCCGTTATACAAGCCGCCGGACTTCCGCTTCTTCATTGAAGACAGTTACGCTCGCGCAGTGGTTGTCGAATCATCCTGTCTGGGAAAACTGGCTCAGGCGCTGCAAGGTTACGACGAACCGGTCAATGTCATCGTCGCAGACGGATCGACGCCGAACGCATTCTCGCTCGAAGAACTGCTGGCCTCGCACACCGGAGCGTTGTCGCCAGCAAACACTCACCGCGACGACATGGCCTTCTGGCTTTACAGTTCAGGTTCAACCGGCAAGCCCAAAGGCGTCGTGCATCTGCATCAGGACATTCCGGCCACCTGCGACACATATGCGCGACACGTTCTGCAACTTACCGAAGACGACATCGTCTTTGGCCGCGTGCTCTTTCACGCTTACGGGCTTGGCAATGCGCTCACCTTTCCGTTCAGCGTTGGGGCGACGTCCGTGCTGACGCCAGGAAGACCGTCACCTCGCGCCATTCTCGACGCAGTCGCCAAATATCGCCCGACCGTGCTGTGCCTCGTGCCCACGCTCTACAACGCGATCCTCAACGATGAAGCGGCTGCGTCGAGCGACCTCTCCTCGCTTCGCCTTTGCATTTCCGCCGCCGAACCGCTCGCGCCGGACACGTGGCGGCGCTGGCGCGAGACGTTCGGCCTCGCCATCCTCGATGGCATCGGGTCAACCGAGATGCTGCACATCTTCTGCTCGAACACTCCGGCGGCGTGCAAGCCCGGATCAAGCGGCAAACCTGTGCCGGGATATGAACTGCGGATTCTGGATGACGAGGGACGACCGGTCACTCCCGGCGAGACGGGAAATCTGTTCGTCAAAGGAGCGAGCGCCTCGCCTTTTTACTGGCATCAACGCGAGAAGAGCAGGCTGACGATGCGGGGCGAATGGGTGGCCACAGGTGACCGCTATCGGGTTGATGACGAAGGATTCTATTGGTACGAAGGCCGCGCCGACGACATGCTCAAAGTGGGCGGCGAATGGGCCTCGCCGATTGAGATTGAGAACGCGCTGGTCGAACATCCGGCGGTGAACGAAGCCGCAGTGGTCGGCGTGACGGTCGAAGGCGTGATGCGAATCAGAGCGGTGATCGTCTTGGCGCCGCAGCAATCTCCGACGTCGACGCTCAAAGTGGAACTCCAGGAATGGTGCAAAGCGCGGCTGCAACGATACCAGTTTCCGCATATCGTTGATTTCGTGGATGAGTTGCCAAAGACCGCGACGGGCAAGATTCAGCGGTTCAAGCTGCGGGAGGTCGCGTCGTGATCAACTCTATTGCGCAATCGCCTTCCTGATCGCTTCGACCGTGATGCCCGCGCGATACTCGACCGCTTTTCTGCCCATTTCAATCGTCTTGTTCGCCGGCGCGAGCTTCACGCCGTTGATCGAGAACTTGCCTTTCGCCATCCGCTCCTTCATCCGCACGGTGTTCGGATCAACGACCATCATCTGCGCCGTGATGCCGTAATCGTCGTGATGGCCTTCGTCAACTTCGCGCACGCCCTGCGATTCAAGCCATTTGGTCAAGCCCGGATAATCGTAATATTCGGGGATGAAGTGAATTTTCGCTCTGCCGTCTGTCCATTTCGATGACAGTTCCGCCGCGACCTCTTTCATCCCCTGCTGGTTGCCGCCGCTGTCGCCGATCAGGATGATGTGTTTGAAACCGTTTGCGCGTAGGCTCGACGCGATGTCCGCGAGCAGGCGTTTGAACGTGTCTTGCGACACGCTGATCGAGCCGGGATAGCGCATGTGGCCAGTCGGTGGATCAATGTCGCCTTCGGGAACGAAAGGCACGATGGGCGCGACCAGCGCGTCGCCCAGCTTGCGCGCAATGGCTTCGGTCGTCGCGCGCAGGATGTAGTTGTGTTTGCCGGTCGCCAGATACGGTCCGTTCATCTCAATGCCGCCGGTGGCGATGATCGCCGTCGTTTTGCCGGCGCGGATCGCGTCGCGGACTTCGAGCCAGGTCAACTCTTCAATGAAGACCGAGTCGCGCGCGTCAATCGGGCGCGGCATATTCGGATCGGGTGAAGTTGCGCCAGGCGATGAGCCAGGCCGCGGTCGGGGCGTTTGAGCTTGCGCTGCAAGACAGGTCAGACAAAGCGATAGCGACAGGACGCTCCAAAATCGAAGCTTGAACATAGAACCCTCCTGATCAACGGATGTGACAGCTTTGAATTTGTGAGGGTGAGTATACGAACGTTGCGCGCATCTGACCAGCAAAGCGGCGACGTTCTGCGGACGCTGGCAATCCTCGCCGGGAAGAATATACTTCCTTCCACACGTTGGACGATTAACACCGGAAAAACTGCATCAGCTCAATGGAGGATTTATGAATACGATCTGCCAAAATTTTATCGGCGGCGATTTGGTTCCCGCCGCCGCGTCTCACTTCACGCCTGTTTACAACCCATCGCGCGGCGAAGTGATCGCGCAGGCGCCTGACAGCGACGCGAAATCCGTAGACCAGGCCGTGCAAGCCGCGCGCGAGGCTTTCCCCGCGTGGGCCGACACGCCGGTGGTCGAACGCGCGCGCGTGATGTTCCGCTTCGCGCATCTGCTCGAAGAAAACTTCGAGGCGCTCGCCCGGATGGTCACGCGCGAACACGGCAAGACGATTGAAGAAGCTAAGGGCGATGTGCGGCGCGGCATCGAGATGGTCGAGCTGGCTTGCCACGCGCCAACGATGCTTAGGGGGGAGACGCTCGACAACGTCGCGCGCGGCATTGACGGGCGCGTCGAGCGACATCCGCTGGGAGTTTGCGCCGGGATCACGCCGTTCAATTTCCCGGCGATGGTGCCGATGTGGATGTTCCCGATCGCCATCGTTTGTGGAAACACCTTCATCCTGAAACCTTCGCCAAAAGTCCCGCTGACTCCGCTGCGATTGGCTGAATTGCTGACCGAAGCCGGGTTGCCGAAAGGCGTCTTCAACGTCATCCACGGTGGCAACGAAACGGTTGACGCGTTGCTCACGCATCCCGACGTGGCCGCCATCAGCTTCGTCGGCTCGACGAAAGTGGCGAAGCACATTTACGAAACCGGAACCGCGCACGGCAAACGGGTGCAGGCGGCGGGCGGAGCGAAAAATTACATGCTGGTGATGCCCGACGCCGATCTCGACGCGGCGACGAGCCAGATCATCGGCGCGGCCTTCGGTTGCAGCGGGCAACGATGCATGGCCGGCAGTGTCGCAGTGGCGGTCGGCAAGGCTGGCGATCCGTTGATTGAAAGTCTGGACTCGGCGGCGAAGAAGATGCGCGTGGGGCCGACCGACGATGGCGGCGCAGTTGATATGGGACCAGTGATTGACGCGGGCGCGCGCGACCGGATTCGCAGTTACATTGACGTCGGGTTGAACGAAGGCGCGAAGCTGGCCACGGACGGTCGTGGCGTGTTGCTGTCCGAATCGAGCGATGGATTCTTCGTCGGCCCGACGATCTTCGACAACGCTGCGCCGCAGATGCAGATCGTGCGCGACGAAATCTTCGGCCCGGTATTGTCCGTGATGCGAGTTGACGATCTAAGCGAAGCCATTGATCGAGCCAACCAATCGCCCTACGGCAACGGCGCGGTCATCTTCACGCGCGATGGCGGCGCGGCGCGCACGTTCGCCCGTTACGTCAAATGCGGGATGATCGGCGTGAATGTCGGAGTGCCCGCGCCGATGGCGATCTTCCCGTTCGCCGGATGGAACCAGTCGTTCTTCGGCGATCTGCACATCCAGGGAACGGAAGGCTTCCATTTCTACACGCACAACAAAGTCGTCCTGAGCCGGTGGAACGATCCGGGCAAACGGGTGCTGGGTTGGTAAGGCGAAGGGAGAACAAAGTAGAGAAACAGTTTCCGCCAGAAAGGAAAATGCGGGAAAGGAAAATAAACACCTGATTCGACTCTTATTTTCTTTTCCCACATTTTCCTTTCTGGCGCTGACCCGTGAGATGAATTGTTAATTGGAAGATGAAACTTGTCCTGTCTTTTCCGTTTATTCCGTCTGTTCCGTATTCTTTTTTCTGCAATGAAAATTATTCCGCTTGGCACAAGCTCCGGCAAACCTACGCTCCATCGCAACGTCAGCGCGCTGGCCGTTGTCGGCGAGGGCGAATGGTGGCTGTTCGATTGCGGCGAAGGGACGCAGACGCAGATCGCGCGCGCCGGCCTTTCGCCGCAAAAACTCGTTGGCATTTTCATCTCGCACCTGCACGGCGATCACTTCAACGGCTTGCCCGGATTGCTTTCGACCATGTCACTCGACCAGCGCCAGAAAGAATTGACGCTGGTCACTCCCACGGGCGTGGGCGAATATTTGAATCTGCTCGCCAGTCTGAAAATCTGCTACGTCACCTACCCACTCAAGCTGCGCGAATTCGATGCGCGATCCTTCGCTGGCAAAGAGCAGGCGCTGGTCTACGAATCGTCGAAGTTCACGGTCACAACGCGCCCGCTCGACCATCGCATTTTCGCGCTGGGGTTCAGGCTCGAAGAAAAAATGAAGCCTGGCAGATTCAACCTCGAACGCGCGAAGGAGTTGAACATACAGCCTGGGCCGTTGTACTCGCAGTTGCAATCGGGCAAATCCGTCACGCTGGCGGATGGACGAACGATTCATCCATCGGAAGTCCTCGGTCCGGCGCGTCCGGGCAAAGTCGTGAGTTACTGCCTGGACACGCGGCCTTGCGCGAACGCAGTGAAGCTTGCCGAGCGCGCCGACTGGCTGATCCACGAAGCGACCTTCACCGAAGACCACCTCGAAGAGTCGCATCATTTCGGCCATTCGACCGCGATTCAAGCCGCAGAGATTGCGCGCGAGGCGAACGCGCGGCGATTGCTCATCACCCATTTCAGCTCGCGTTTTCCCGACGTGCGGCCTTTGCTCGAAGAGGCTCGCTCGATCTTTCCCGAAACTTACGCGGCTGAAGATTTGGTGGAAATCGAGATGTGAGAAGGTTTCATCGAACGCCAGCGGTATCGGATTGGAGTCATCACAATGCGCTACGACACGACGCTCAAAGAACTGCTCAGGACTCCGCCGGTCAAGCTGATCGAGTTGCTCACCGGCGCGCCACCCGCCGAGTTGCTGACGGTCGAGTATCCTTCGGTCAAGATGCGGAAGACAGACCTGGTCTTCCGGCAGCCTGACGGCGAGATTCATCACTTCGAGTTGCAAAGCGAGAACGACGACACGATGGATTACCGGATGCTGGAGTATTACCCGCTGATTTGCCGGCAATTCGGGCGTCCACCGCTGCAGACATTGCTCTACGTCGGCGCCGGGCCGTTGAAGATGAAAGGGAGGATTGATCATCCGAACCTCAAATACCGTTACCGGGCGATTGACATCCGCGAATTCGACGCCGAGCCGTTGCTGGAAAGCGATTCGCCTGCGGATAATCTGCTCGCGCTGCTGTGCCACAACGGAGCGACGCGCGATTCGGTCCAACGGATTCTGAGAAACATCCTGCGCTTGCCGGAGCGCGAACGGATAGATCGTTTCACCCAACTTCTGATAATATCCGGTTTACGAAAGGCTGAGACCTTAGTTCAAGAGGAGGTAAAACGTATGCCGCTGACAATCAATCCGATGGAGAATGCGGTCATTCGCGAATGGCTTATCAACGCTCAACAAGAAGGCAAGCAGGAAGGCAAGCAGGAAGGCAAGCAGGAAGGCGAAAGCAAACTCTTGCGCGTTTTGTTGACTCACCGCTTCGGCGACTTGCCCAAGTGGGTGATTGCGCAGCTCGAATCCGCTGACGCCGAGACGTTGGAGAAATGGGGACTGCGCCTGCTCGACGCCGACAAGCTCGAAGACGTCGTCCCCCGCAAGACCGCGAAACGCCGCAAGACGGCCAACGGGCATTCCCGGCTTCAAACCGCCAAAAAGAGAGCGAAATGACCACAGGGAGATCGAAGAGTCGTAAATCTTTGATGAGGCGGCAAAGCCATTACTGCTTCCGCCACTCAGTCCCATCCTGATACTCAATCCGTTTGATCGAGATGGTCTCCTGTTTCTGTTTCAGCAGCGACGGATCGTGGAAGCCCCGGCCGCAGACGGCTTCAAACGTATTGACCTTTTCCGGCTCGTTTTCGTCGCTGACGACTTTGACCACTTCGCAGCGTTTCGCGCCCTCCGGCAGTTTGTGTTTGAGCGTCTTCTTGCCGCCGGGTTTGATCTCGACTTTGGTCGCCACATCGAAGCGCGACAGAAGCTGGCCGTTTTCGTAACGCGGAAACGCAAAATCCCATTCGACAAGTTTGATCGGACGGTCTGCTGTGTTCTTGATGACTACTTGAACCGATTGAGCGTTATCAACAACCCGCGTGTAAGAACGCAGCCTGCCGCGCGAACGGATATCTTCTGGCGCGATGGGCGCGGCGACGTTCTTATTGCCTCTGTTTCTCTGCTGGCGAGCGATCCGCTCATTTTCCGTCAACGGAGGATCCCCGTTTTCCGCCGCCATCGGCGCCGAGGTTAGGCTGGGGCGATCCAGCATCGGATAATACTCACCGCCGATTTTGTGACTTATGATTTCGATAGGCAGTTTGTCGGCTGAGGCTCTGTTTTCAATGGCCGCCTGAGTCATTGTTTGAGCCTGTCCGACATCAGCAGTAGCGATTGCGGTGAAAAGCGAGAGCGCGATCAATCTGGCGAGTTTCATTTCTCCGTCCTCCCTTGCTTGCGGAGACGTGTCGGAAAGAAATTCGATTCTCTAACGTGTTTACTGTTTCCGCCACTCCGATCCGTCTTCGTATTCGATCCGCTTGATCGAAGCAGTCTCCTGTTTTAAATGCGAAGGATCATGCATGCCTGGCCCGCAGACAGCCTCGAACGTCTTGGCCTTCTCCGCCTGCCCTTTGTCTATTCCCACCGTCACCGTCTTGCATCGCGTTGCGCCTGCTGGCAGCTTCTCTTTGAGGGTCTTCTTCCCACCGGGCTTGATTTCGGCTTTGCTCATCACATCGTAGCGCAGCGCCATCTGCCCTTCCGCGTAGCGCGGGAAGGCGAAGTCCCAGGCGATAGCTTTGATTGTCTTTGCCTCCGTGTTCTTGATCGTCAAGTTGACCCAGTTGGCTTCGCTGATCACTTTGATGTGCGAGCGCAGTTTGCCCTGCGCCCTGACGTCTTCTATGCGACCCCTTCTTCTGGCGCCGGGGCTGCCCATGCGCTCGACCTCCGGGCGCAGGAAATCCGGGTTGTCGGCGGTGAATTCAGAGTTTTTACGATCCAGCATCGGATGGTAATCGGAACTGATCTTGAAGCTGATGATCTCGACCGGAGGCTGGGGCTGGTTTGACTGGCTTGACGCGGTATTGCCCGAGCCTTGCGCCGGGGCGATGAATGGAACAAGCAATGCGATTGACGCGATACGCATCATGAGGCTCAATGCTGATTTCATAGACAACTCCCTCCTTTGCGCGAGCCTGGTCATCGGCGACATTCTGATGCGCCAGGCTACGAATGATCAGCTTAAAAAAGAAGACAAAAGCCCGCCCGGAAAAGCTTCCAGGCGGGCCGTGCGTTGAGTCTAAAGAAGCGGAGCTAGAACTGGTAGCGCAGCGCGAACTGCAATTGGCGCTCGCTGCTCTTGCTGGTGATCTTACCGAAATTGGCGCTCTGACGGTTGGTGTCGGCGCCGCCCCAGTTCGGGTGGTTGAGCCAGTTGAAGGCTTCCGCACGGAAAGTGATCTTGTGCCGCTCTCCGAGGTAGAAGTCTTTCAGCAGGCCAAGGTTGTGGCTCTGGAAGCCGGGGTTGTAAAGCAGGTTGCGCACCCGCTGAGTGTTGAACTTC
>Ga0187894_10005630_pt1 | contig 12669 bp, 10 predicted proteins | sample GBC1701081metaG_FD_136650 | JGI IMG/M metagenome (GOLD analysis project Ga0187894, IMG submission 136650) | White microbial mat communities from a lava cave in the Kipuka Kanohina Cave System on the Island of Hawaii, USA - GBC170108-1 metaG ... | reverse complement strand
TTCCTGGAGGGCATCGAGGAGCCCGCGCTCGTGACGCCGCCGCTCAATGTCATGCGGCTCTGTCTGCATCCGCGCGGTTTGGCGCCGCGCATCGTCAATCTGAGCGAATGGCGCGATCATCTCTTCGTGCGCCTGCGCCGGCAGGCTGCCCTGACGGGCGATCCGGCCTTTGACGACCTGGAGCAGGAATTGTCGAAATATCCCGCCGGCCCCCGGACGCACGCGCCCGTCAACCCCGACATCGCGCGGATCGCCAATCCGCTCTGCATCCGGCTGGACGGCGACATCCTTACCTTCATCGCCACCTTGTCGGTGTTCGGCAACGCCGTCGACATCACGCTGTCGGAGATCGCCATCGAGAGCTTTTTTCCCGCCGACGATCGCACCACGACAGCTCTCCGGCATCTGCGGGACCAGCGCCGCGGGCGATAGCGACATGATGGCATTTCATGGGTTTTCAAGCAGCCTTCATTGGCTTGGCGGTGGGCGCGATGACAGGTTGGCGCCAGCAGGCGTGAACAAGGACCAGGCGCAGTGAGCAAGTTACCACGGCAACGCGAGCCCCGGGCTCTGCGCGTGAACGGGCGCGTTCACGCGGTCGATATCCCCGACGACACGACGTTGGCGACGGTGTTGCGTGACGCGCTGGGGCTGAAAGGACTGAAGGTTGCCTGCAACCAGGCGGCCTGCGGGGCCTGTACCGTGCTGCTGGATGGCCAGGCCGTGTTCGCCTGCCATGTGCTGGCCGCCCAGGTGGGGGACCGGTCCGTGACGACCGTGGAGGCATTGGCCACGCCCGATGCGCTGCATCCCCTGCAGACAGCGTTCGTTGATCACGATGCCCTGCAGTGCGGGTTCTGTACGCCGGGCATGCTGATGGCGATCATCGGTGCGCGCAACGCACAGGGCACTCTGGATCGCGAGCAGCTGGTGCAGGCGATCGGCGGCAACCTGTGCCGCTGCGGCGCCTATCCGCACATCATCGAGGCCGCGCTCAGCGTGATGGGCGATGCCTGGAATACCGGCCGGTGACGCCTCTCGATCCATGGCCCTCGGATCGCGCGCTGCGGGTGGTCGGACATCGCGCGGTACGGGCGTCTGCCGTTGCCAAGGTGACGGGACGCGCCAGCTTTGCGTCCGATGTTGCGCCGGTCGGCATGCTCCACGCTGTCCTGGTGCGTGCCGCGGTTCCACGCGGCCGGGTGCTGCGCTTCGATGCGTCGCCCGCCATGACGGTTCCGGGCGTCGTGCTCATCGTGGGGCCGTTCGATTTTCCCGCATTGCCCGGTACGGCCTACGAATCCGGAACGGGCTTTCGGACCCGACCGGTCATCGACACCGAGGTTCGGTTTGTCGGCGAGGAAATAGGCGCGGTGGTCGCGCGTACGGCAGCAGCGGCGCGCGCTGCGGCACGGCTGGTGCAGGTTGACTACGCGACGGAGCCTGCGGTGCTCACCATGCCGGACGCGCTTGCGCCGGACGCGCCGCGGCTGGGCCCCGAGGACAACGTCGTGGGCGGTGTCGACATTCTGGCCTGTGGTGATCTCGATGCCGGCATCGCGGCCGCCGACGTCATGGTCGAGGCGCGCTACGCGACTGGCGCCCAGTACCACAATGCGCTGGAGCCGCACGGCTGCGTTGCCGCCTGGACGGAGGGTGCGCTCACGGTATGGGATTCCAATCAGGGCGGTCATGCGATCCGCGAGCGCCTGGCCCTGGTGTTCGGCCTGCCCAGCGAGCGCGTGCGCGTCGTCAGTGACTATGTCGGCGGCGGGTTCGGCAGCAAGATCCATCTGAAGCCCTATCACGTCATTGCCGCCCAATTGGCGCGCATGACGGGTCGCCCGGTGCGCCTGTTCATGGATCGGCGCGAGGAGTTCATCGCCAGTCACCAGCGCGCACCTACCGAGCGCAGCATCCGGCTGGGCGCGACCCATGACGGTCGCCTGACGTTCATTACGCAGACGGTCCAGGGTCAGGCCGGTCCGTCCGATCTGTTCGCGCGCAACGCTGCGGGTGCGGCGAATGGCCTGCGGCTGCACGGCTGCGCCAACCTGAGGGCCGAGGTGCGGCGGGTGCTGACGAACACGCCGCCGCCGGTCCCGTTCCGCGGGCCCACCGCAGCCGAGGACATCTTCTGCCTGGAGCAGGCCATCGACGAGGTGGCACACACGCTGGCCATGGATCCGCTCGTGTTCCGCCGGTGCAACATCGCCACCATCGAGCCGTTCGCGCGCCTGCCGTATGCCGGCAACGGCCTGCTGGCCTGCTACGATCGCGGCGCCGTTTCGTTCGGGTGGCGGTGGCAGCCACCGCAGCCGGTGCGCGACGGCAGGATCGTTCGCGGCATCGGTGTTGGCGCCGTCGCCTATGACGGCACGTTGTTCGAGGAGAGTCGCGCTGAGATCGCCGTCCACACCAGCGGCCGGATCGACGTCCGCGTCGGGCTGACCGAGATCGGCTGCGGTGCCGACACCGTCTTCGCGCAGATTGCGGCCGAGGAACTCGATGTTCCGCTGCGCCTGATCGACACGCATTTCGGCGACACCCACACGACGCCGTGCTCGATCGACTCGACCAACCACAGCCGGACGACGACGGTGGTCGGTCCGGCGGTTCGCGCCGCTGCGCAAGCGCTGCGGCGGCTGTTGATGGCGCATGGAGCCCGCCTGTTGCAGGCGGATACGGACCAGGTCGCCCAGTGCGGCGCCGCCATCATCCAACGCGACAATGCCGGCATCGCCATCACGTTCGGCGAGATCGCGGCGACGGCAGGCGGCGTGCTGGTCGCTGCCGGCGAGCGCGAGCGGCCGCCTGACGGCGTGTTCCAGGCCATGTTCGGCGCCCATTTCGTCGAGGTCGAGGTCGATACCGGCACCGGCCGCGTGCGTGTGCTGCGCGCGGTATGTGCGCACGACGCCGGCCGCGTGGTGAACCCGCTGCTGGCCGAGAGCCAGGTCCATGGTGGCTTCCTGCAAGGCATGGGCATGGCACTGCTCGAGGACCGACTGATGGATCACCCCAGCGGGCATCTGTTGAACGCCACCATGTGGGCGTATCGCACGCCGGGGTTCGCCGACCTGCCGGCCTCGATCGCCTTCGTCGACGGCTCGGTGCCCGACAGATCCAACAGCCTGGGCGTCAAGGGGTTGGGTGAGCCGCCATTGATCGCGGCAGGCGCGGCGATCGCCAACGCCATCTTCAATGCCACCGGCGTTCGCGTGCGCAGCTATCCCATCACGCCCGACAAGGTGATGGCGGCACTGGCCGGCCGGAGCCGCCCATGAGTCCGTTCCGGCTGATCGACGCGCGATCGGCGGCGCACGCGGTGGCGCTGCTGGCCGAACACGGGCCCGCCGCGCGACCGATCGCGGCGGGCGGCGATCTTCTCGACCTGCTCAAGGAAGGCGTCGACGGTGCGCTCCGGCCGGCCCCGACCGTGCTGATCAATCTCGGCACCGCAGGCATGGCGGGCGTATCCCGGTCCGGCACGGCGTTGCGGCTGGGCGCGATGACAACGCTGGCCGACCTGGCGGCGAACACGGACGTGCAGGGCGCGGCACCGATGCTGGTCGACGCCATCGGTCGCATTGCGTCACCCCAGCTGCGCAACGTCACGACGCTGGCCGGCAACCTGTTGCAGCGGCCACGCTGCCTGTACTTCCGGCATCCCTCAATCGACTGCTTCAAGAAAGGCGGGCGCGGCTGTCCGGCAGCGGCCGGTGATCTTTCGCAGGCCGTGTTCGCGACACGGCCGTGCAGCGCCGTGCACCCGTCGGATCTGGCCCCGGTTCTGGTAGCGCTTGATGCGGCAATGGAGATCACCGGCCCGTCGGCACAGCGAACGATTCTTGTCGATGACGTCTATGCCGGCGCCGAGCGAAACGCCCGGGCTGAAACTATTATTGTTGCCGACGAGATCGTCTCCAACGTCCAGTTCACTACGGGCGCCTTCTCGGGGCAGGCTTTCGAGAAGTTCACCGTGCGCGGCGCCAATGATTTCGCCACGGCGTCGGTGGCCGTCTCGGTTGCCGTGACAGCGGGAATCATCCGCGACTGCCGCCTCGTTCTGGGTGGCGCCGCGTTGCGGCCAGTGCGCTGCATTGATGCCGAGACTCTTGTGATCGGGCATCGGCTGCGCCAGATCGTGCCGACCGATGTCGCTGACGCAGCCGTTGCCGGCGCGCAGGCACCAGCAGCGCGTATCGATGTCCTGCGCGTCCTGATCGCCCGTACGCTCGCGCGGGCCATCAGCGCGTAGCGCGCGTCCTGGCGCATTCCGTCAAATGTTTGGCGGGAAATGTCAAATCTCCCTGCAGAGCGCTCGCTAAGAGAAGCGGGCATGGGCCTACGTCCCGGGGGAGGAAAGATGACGTTTCGTGCAGCTGTCGCGGCCCTGTTGGCCGCGGGTCTTGCTGCGGCCACGCCGGCCGTGGCGCAGAAGAAGTACGATCCAGGTGCCAGCGACAGCGAGATCAAGATCGGCAACACCGGTCCTTATTCCGGTCCGGCATCGGCCTTCGGCACGGTCGGGACGGCAATGTCGGCTTACTTCAAGATGGTGAACGACAAGGGCGGCGTGCGCGGGCGCAAGATCAACTTCCTCAGCCTCGACGACGGCTACAGCCCGCCCAAAACAGTCGAGCAGGTCCGACGCCTGGTCGAGCAGGAACAGGTGCTGATGCTGTTCAGCAATCTCGGCACCGCCACCAGCGTCGCCATCCACAAGTACAACAACACGAAGAAGGTGCCGCATGTGTTTGTCGCCAGCGGGCTTCACAAATGGGCCGATCCGCAGCACTTCCCGTGGACGATCGGGTGGGTGCCGTCCTATTTCATCGAAGGCGCGATCTACGGCCGCTACGTGCTCGAAAACGTGCCCAACCCCAAGGCAGCGCTGCTGAGCCAGAACGATGATGCCGGCAAGGAGTTCGTCGCCGGCTTCAAGCACGGCCTGGGCGATCGGGCGAAAGCGATCGTGGTCGGCGATGTGACGTACGAATCGACCGACGGCACCGTCGACTCCCAGGTCATCATGCTGGCGGGCAGTGGCGCCAATGTTTTCTTCAACGCCGCCAGCCCGAAATTCGCCGCCCAGGCGATCCGTAAAGTGGGCGACCTCGGCTGGAAGCCGGTTCAGTTCCTGATCAACACGGCTGCTTCCGTGCAGGCGACCTTGCAACCGGCAGGCTTCGAGAAGTCGATCGGAATTATCACGGCGCAGTACCTGAAGGATCCGTCGGATCCGGCATGGGGCAACGACCCCGAGATGAACGCCTGGCGTGCCTTCATGGACAAATACTATCCGAACGGCAGCAAGGTTGATTCCTTCAACGTCTATGCCGCCGCCGTATCGGCGTCGCTGGTCCATGTCCTGGAGCACAGTGGCGATGACCTGACACGCGCCAACATCATGCGCCAGGCCGCCAACCTGAAGGACGTGCGGGTGCCGTTGCTGCTGCCGGGCATCCGCCTGAACACCACCCCTACGGACTTCTCGCCCATCAAGCAGGTTCAGCTGGCGAAGTTCAACGGCAAGAACTGGGCGCTGTTCGGCCGGCTCATCAGCAGCCCGAAGTAAGATTGGGCGTAGCGATCATCGACCGCGCGGAGCGACCGAACTGTGTCTTGATGAAGCGGCTGGCGGCGCTGGGCTCGGAGTAGCCCAGCAGGTGGCATAGTCGATCCAGCGACGGCGGCGGCTGCTGAGACAGGTGGTCCTTGACGACCTGCATCCGTACGAACGCGAGGATCTGTCCGAAGTCGGTTTCTTGCTCGGCCAGCCGTCGCTGCAGGGTGCGGGATGACATGGCGAGCAGGGCGGCGATTCGTTCCAGCGATGCGCCACCGCCGGCCAGTTGGGCGGCGATCAGGTTCTCGACCTGGTTGCGCAGGTCGGTAGGCCACTGCGCCTCCTGCCCCGCCAGGTGCTTTTCGAGGAACACGACGATCTGCGTGTCGCCATTGGGCAGCCGGCGGTTGAAATCGGTGCGGCTCATCAGGATGGCATCGCGATCGGCCTCGTAATGGATGGGACAGCGGAAGAGGCGCTTGTGCACCGCGATCGATGGCGGCGGCGCATGCGCGAACTCGACACGCACCGGGTTCCAGCCGGTCCCCAGCATGGCGCGCACGTTCTTGATGCTCTTGCCGACGATGGTCTCGGTGTATTGCCGCGCGTAGGGGCGCAGCGCCGGGTGCATGCCGCAGATCAGGGCGACATCGTCACCTTCATATCGGCGCTCGAAAGAGCGCGCGTTGTTGTGGGTGTGCACGTAGCGCTGCGCCAGCCGGAAACGCTCGGCGAACGTGGCGCAATGGCTGCCCAACAGGCTGAGCGGGCTGACACTGCGCGGATCGAGCCATTCGGCGAAGCGTACCCCGAGATCGGGCTGCCGCATCGCCTGAGCAGCGGCTTCCATCAGGTCGACGATCAGCCGCGCCGAGACCGCCATCGGCGCTGACGACGCGCGCAACGCCGGATCGAGACCGCCCACTTTCAGGACGCGTTCGTCAAAGTCGACATGATCGAGATAGGCGAGAAATTGCCGTACGGTCGCGGCCTGCGCGATCAGCTCCATCCGCCGATCGTATCGTCGTGGCGCATTCTGTCAAATGATTGGCGGCGATCGTCAACGGCTCCCGGTGCGCGCTGACTACAGTCCCGCTGCCTGTGCGCAGGCCGTGCACCAGAGGGCAGCCGATGAAGACGATCTTCTTCCATATGCAGGGCTATCGCGACCTGCCTGACGACTTCGCGACGCGATACGAGAGCATCTGGATCACCCCGCCCAACAGCGCGCTGTGCGATCCGGCTGTTGTCGCCCGGTACATGCGCTGGAACGTGGAGGAGCTCGAGCTTGCCGATGAACTCGGCTTCGACGGCCTGGGTCTCAACGAGCACCACCAGAACGGCTACGGCTTCTGCAACTCGCCGAATCTCATCGCCTCGATCCTGGCGCGACGTGCGTCGAATGCGGCGATCGTAGTGCTGGGCAATACGCTGCCGCTGTACAACCCGCCGATCCGCGTCGCCGAGGAATTCGCCATGATCGACTGCCTCAGCGGGGGTCGGCTGGTGGCGGGCTTCCCGGTCGGTTCGCCACCGGATTCGATCGGCAACTACGGCGTGCCGCCGACCCAGATACGGCCGCGCTACTACGAGGCGCACGACCTCATCATGCAGGCCTGGACGCGGCCGGGGCCGTTCCCGTTCAACGGCGCGTTCACCAAGCTGCGCTATGTCAACCCGTGGCCGCAGCCGTTGCAGAAGCCGCACCCGCCGGTGTGGCTCGCCGGCGGCGGCTCGGTGGAGACCTGGAAGTTCGCCACCGACAACAACTACACCTACAGCTATCTGAGCTTTAACGGGCATCAGTCCGCCAAGGGGATGATGAACGGATACTGGGCCCAGATCGAAGAGGCCGGCCTGGACGACAACCCCTATCGTGCCGGTTTTGCCCAGCTGGTGGTCGTGGGCGCCACGGACGCCGAGGCCGAGCGGCTGTACCTGAAGCACATCCGGAACTTCTACGCCAAGGCGCTGCATGTGCCGATGCACCAGGCCGCGGTGCCAGGCTTCATGACCAAGAAGAGTGTCGAGTTTGCCCTGCGCCAGGGTGCCGCCCGCGGTGCCTACAAGAACCTGATCGGTGATCCGCGCTCGGCGTCGTGGAAGGATTTCACCGAGACGAGCCGCATGGTGATCGGCGGCAGCCCGGCGACGGTTGCGGGTCAGCTCGATGAGGCGATCCGCAACCTGCGCATCGGACATTTGATGGTCGTGATGCAGATCCAGTCGATGGATCGCGAACTGACCGAATACAGCATGCGCCTGTTCGCTGACCATGTGCTGCCGAAGATCCGTGGAATCTGGGACAGCGAGGGCTACGAGGACCACTGGTGGCCGCAGGGCGCGACACGCCACCGCGCGCCGGAGAAAGCCGTTGCAACCGCGGAGATGGTGCCATGACTGCGTCTGTTCACACCGTCGATCTCGCCGGCGGTTTTCAGCCCAACCCAGTGCTGGTCAAGGGCGAGGGGCCGTCGCTGGTCTATCTCCATGGCCTGCTGGGCCAGGAATGGGACGGCCTGGTCGATGGCCTGTCGGCGACGCACCGCGTCTATGCGCCGGCCCATGCCGGCGCCGACGAACCGGAGGAATTGCGCAGCATCAGCGGCATGCACGACCTCATCCTCTATTACGACGAGGTGCTGGATGCGCTCAATCTCGACCGGATCGACCTCGTTGGACATTCGTTCGGCGGCATGGTGGCGGCCGAGATCGCCGCCGCCCGTCCCGACCGCGTACGGCGGCTGGTGCTGATCGATGCGCTGGGGCTGTGGCGCGACGATGCGCCGGTGGCGGATTTTCTCCTGGTTCCGACGGACCGACAGGCGGCGCTGCTGTTGGGCGATCCGACAAGCGCCGCCGTGCGCGCCCGGCTGGCCTTGCCCGACGATCCGGAGCAGAGGATCACGCAGACCCTGCGGCGCACCACGTCCATGGCCAGCATATCGCATTTCCTGTGGCCGATCCCGGAGCGCGGCCTGTCACGGCGGCTGCGCCGGATCAAGGCGCCGACACTGATCGTGTGGGGTACCGAGGACAGGCTGGTGCCATCGGTCTACGCCCGGGACTTCGCTGATGCGATCGCGGCGGCCAAGGTCGAAATGATCGCCGGCGCTGGCCACACGCCGCACTTTCCCGACTGTGAGGCCGTCCTGGACAAGGTCGCTGCCTTCCTCGCGTAGCGTCATCGCGCGTGAAGCTGGCCTTCGCTCAATTCGCCTGCAGCCGCACACCCTCGGCGTTGCGGATGTGATCGTAGTTCTGGCTCTGGTACCATTCCATGAATTTCAAATAGGTCGTCGGCTCGAACTTGGGTGGGTTGTCGGGGCCGGTACAGGTCGGCAGGCACGTCATCTCGTGCTCGATGGCGCAGTCGAAGAAGAAGGGAATCGCGTAGCGATCGCCACCGGACCTGTTGGTGACCCGATGCGGTGTGGCGCGGAAGCGGCCGTTGCTCCAGCGGTTCAGCATCTGGCCGCTGTTGACCAGGAAGGCACCCTCGATCACCGGTGCGTCAATCCAGCGCCCGGAGGCCGTGCGCAGCGACAGGCCGGGAATCTTGTTCTGCGCCAGCAGGGTCATGAACGACGTATCGGCATGCGGCGCCAAGCCGTATTCGTTCTGTTCCGGGCTGGGTGTGTAGGGATAGTGCGACATGCGCAGCGTGTACTGCGGATCCACGAACGCCGCCGAGAAATAGTCCGCCGGCAGGTCAAGCGCAGCGGCATAGATCGGCAGAATGTTGAGCGCCAGATCCTCCATGGCGTCGCAATAGGCGACGATCGTCTCACGGAAGCCCGGCAACGCCGCCGGCCACAGGTTGGCACCGCGGAAGCGCTTGTTGGCGCGCACGTCGGGGTGGTCGGGCGGCAAGTCGCGCTTGGCGAAATAGGCCTCGTTGAGGTTGGGGCGGTTGTTCGTGCTGACGTCGGAATGGCGCGTGGTCGCGGCTTTCATCGGCAGGTAGCCGATATTGTGCTCGTTGATCTTGAGCTTGAGTTTTTCCTCGAGCGGCTGGGCATGGAAACGCGCCGCTTCGACGAACACCTGGTCGACCAGCGCCTGTGGCACGCGATGCCCTGTCAGGAACCAGAAGCCGACATCCTCGTAGGCATGCCGCAGCTGCGTGGCGCAGCTGGCAAGCGCGGTCGCATCACCGCTCAACGCACCGGAGACATCGATGATCGGAATCTCATCACCGGTGTCGGCGCGGCCATGAACAGAGGGGGCAACGTGGGCTTGATAGGACATGGTGATTTCCGTGCGACAATCAGGCCGGCGGCTCGGTCAACCGGGAGGTATTTTAATACGATTCCGCCGCGCCAGTCCGGGCGGAATCGCAAAGCTTCCAATCACTCGAAGCAAGGCGCATGCCATGGCTGTCGTTTCGCTGCCGGGCGGCTATAGTGCCGCGCGAAGGAGATCCGCGGCATGCAGGACGAAAAGCTTTACGGACGACGCGACGGCGCAGTGGGCCACGTCGTCTTCAACAACCCCGCCAAACTGAACGCCGTCTCGCTCGACATGTGGGACCGGCTGCTCGACATCCTGCGGGATTTCGAGGCCGACAGCAGCGTGCGCTGCGTCGTCGTGAGCGGCGCTGGCGGCAAGGCCTTCGTCTCCGGCGCCGACATCTCCAAGTTCGAGAGCGAGCGCGCCAACGCCGAGGCGCAGGAGCGCTACAACGCCATCTCTGGCCGCGGCTACGAAGCGCTGTACGAGTTCTCCAAACCGACCATTGCCAAGATCACCGGCTACTGCATCGGCGGCGGCATGAACCTGGCCGCCTGCTGCGACCTGCGCTTTTGCAACGAGGGCGCCCGCTTCGGTGTGCCGGCGGCGCGGCTGGGGCTGGGCTATGGCCTGATGCGCATCGAGCGGATGGCCACCATCGTGGGCCTGCCGCGCGCCATGGAGATGCTGTTCACGGCGCGCCAGTATTCGTCGGCCGAGGCACTCGATATCGGGCTGGTCCATCGCGTCGCCGGCGATGGCGCGCTGGATGCGGTCATCGCCGAGACGACCGGACAGATCGCGCAGAATGCGCCGCTCACCATTGCGCTGGCCAAGGCGGCGGCGCGCGAGATCGCCAAGCCTGATCAGCAGCGCGACCATGCCCGGCTGGAGCGCATGACCCAGGCCTGCTTCGATAGCCAGGACTACGCCGAAGGCCGCCGCGCCTTCATGGAAAAGCGCAAACCGGTGTTCCAGGGGAAATGACCATGTCCGCTCTGCCGCTCGCCCATATTTCCGTGCTCGACCTGACGGCGCATCGCGCCGGCCCGACCGCCGTGCGCCAGCTCGCCGACTGGGGGGCGCAGGTGATCAAGATCGAACAGCCCGGACCTGAGGTGCCCGACGCCACTGGCAGCCGGCGTCACGGCTTCGACTTCCAGAACCTGCACCGCAACAAGCGCAGCATGACGATCAACCTGAAGAGCGACGAGGGCCGCGCCATCTTCATGAAGCTCGCCGTCCAGGCCGACGTGATTGTCGAGAACTATCGCTCCGACGTGAAGTTCCGGCTGGGCGTCGACTACGAGGCCGTGCGCGCCGTCAACCCGCGCATCATCTATGCCAGCATCGCGGGCTTCGGCCAGAGCGGCCCTGACGCGACGCGGCCGGGCGTCGACCAGATCGCCCAGGGCATGGGCGGGCTGATGTCGATCACCGGTACGCCGGGGCAGGGCCCGATGCGGGTCGGCATCCCGATCGCCGACCTGACGTCGGGCCTGTTGCTGGCGCAGGCGATCCTGCTCGCCATGCTGCAGCGCGAGCAGACCGGCGTGGGGCAGTGGGTGCACACCTCGCTGATCGAAGCACAGATCTTCATGCTCGATTTCCAGGCGGCGCGCTGGCTGATCGACGGCGAGGTCGCGAAGCAGGCCGGCAACGATCACCCCACCGGCATTCCCACCGGCGTCTTTCCGACGTCCGACGGCCACATCAACATCGCCGCCTCGGGCGACGGCCTGTGGAAGCGCTTCTGCGAGGCGATCGCCGCTCCCGAGCTGCTGTCGCATCCCGATCACGCCACCGGACAATTGCGCTCGCGCAATCGCAAGGCGCTCAACGAGCGCATCAGCGAGATCACCCGCACCAAGCCCAGCGCGCACTGGATCGCGGCGCTGAACAAGGCCGGTGTGCCGTGCGGGCCGATCAACAGCATCGACCAGACCTTCGCCGAGCCGCAGGTGCAGCACCTCGGCATCGCTCGCCCGGTGCGTCATCCCAAGCTGGGCGACATCAAGGTCGTCGGCCAGCCCATCAACATGAGCGCAGCCCCGCAGCCGGCCGAATTGCGGCCCACGCCGGAGCTGGGTGAGCACACGGCCGATGTGTTGCGCAGCCTGGGTTATGACGAGGCGGCCGTCGCCTCGCTGCGTGCACAGGGTGTCGTTTGACGGTCAGATAGACACACCGGAAGTAACGCTTGCGGCTGGCCCTCGGCTGTCGTTCCGCGCTAAACTTGACCAAACGATCAGGTTTCCCAGCGGACACAGGAGGGAAGCATGCCCACGCTCATTCGCGGCGGCACCGTGGTGAATGCAGAGCACAGCGTTCGCGCCGATGTGCTGTGTGCCGACGGCAAGATCCAGGCGATCGGCGACAAGCTTGATGTGCCAGCCGGTACCCAGGTCGTGGATGCCGGCGGCCAGCTGGTGATGCCCGGCGGCATCGACCCGCATACCCACATGGAGCTGCCCTTCATGGGCACGACGGCGTCGGAGGATTTCTACTCCGGCACCGCAGCCGGCTTCGCCGGCGGCACCACCATGATCATCGACTTCGTGATCCCGGACCCGAAAGAGCCGCTGCTGGCCGCCTATAAGAAATGGCGCGGCTGGGCCGAGAAAGCGGCTGGTGACTACTCGTTCCACGTCGCTGTGACGTGGTGGGACGACAGCGTGTACCGCGACATGGGCACCCTGACGCAGCAGCACGGCGTCAACAGCTTCAAGCACTTCATGGCCTACAAGGGCGCCATCATGGCCGAGGACGAGGTGCTGGTGAACAGCTTCTCGCGCGCCCGCGAGCTCGGCGCGTTGTGCACGGTGCACGCCGAGAACGGCGAGCTGGTGTTCCATCTGCAGCAG
>Ga0187894_10005629_pt1 | contig 12671 bp, 7 predicted proteins | sample GBC1701081metaG_FD_136650 | JGI IMG/M metagenome (GOLD analysis project Ga0187894, IMG submission 136650) | White microbial mat communities from a lava cave in the Kipuka Kanohina Cave System on the Island of Hawaii, USA - GBC170108-1 metaG ... | reverse complement strand
GTCCGGCCGGTAGTAGCAGCGTGGATGGAAGCGGAGCGATCCAGTTCCGTGCAAAGCCGTGATGCCGCGTTTCCGTAGATACGACTCTACGACTGTGCCCGTAATCGGCCGCGACATTGCGAAGAGCCGTCGTGCGGCCTCCGGAGACCCGGCGGGCGCCGATGCCGGGCGTCGTTGGTGGTCCGGGTCTGGCTCCGGATGCGGCAGGCTCAGGAAGGTTCTGGCCTCCTCGGCGACGTCCTTGAAATCGATCAGCCCGCAGCTTTCGCGGATGACATCGAGGAGATCGCCGTGTTCGCCTGTGGCGGCGTCGGTCCATTTACCCGCCGCACCCCTGCCGGAATCGGCTCCCTTCAGGCGGACAAACATCGAGCGGCCCGGTGTGTTGCGGACGTCGCCGACCAGCCAGTAGCGGCCCTCGCGATATCCGGCCGAGAGATAGTGCCGGCACACAGCCTCGGCCTGTCTTCCAAGACGCTGTGCCAGTTCGGATGCGTCGCGGCGGGCCATTTACACGGCCTCCCGTTCGGCGATCCGCTGGACGGGATAGCGCTCCATGACCTTCGAAAGCACAGCCGAACCACTCGCGTCCGTTGGCACGAACATGCGGAGCTTCCAGGAGATGATCTCATGGAAAAGGCCGTAAGCACTGAGGCGCTCGCGCATCGTGTCGGTGAAGCCGGAGAGTTCGATGCGGTTGGCGCCCATGACGCGGACGCGACGGAGTTGGAGACCCTCGGCGAGGTCGAGGATGGTCTTGCCGTCGATCAGGGCCGCGAAGGCGTCATCCGGTGCCAGCGTGCCGGCTCCCATTGCCAGCGCGCCCGCGACCCAGGCGGGCGAAACCTTCCGTCCGATGATGCGCTCGCCGTCGTCGGTCTGCAGCCGGTAGACGCGCGTCGACTCGTTCGGCAGGCGTTTCCAGATCGGCAGCAGCAGGCCGGCGACGACATGGATCGCGCTGTCGGAGAAAGCCGGTACGTCGGCGACCTCGCCGGTCCACGCCGATGCGAAGGCCGCGCGGTCGGCTTCGACCCAGTGGCTTTCCGCCATCATGGTCAGCGAGGCGTGATGCTGCTCCATCGGCCGGATCAGCCGGACGCGGCGCTCGATCTCGCCGTCATCCAACATCAGCGATGACGCCGGCACCTGAACGGCGGCGCGGCCGGAGCGATCGTTGACCAGCAGCATCGCCCGACGATCCGACAGAAGGTCCATCGCCTCGTCGAGCGTGACCGGCCGGTTGCGCTCCCGCTGCGTGATCGTCAGCAGGCGGGTTTCGGCACCCGTACTCGGGTGGACGTGAATGGTGCGCCGGTCGGTGACGATGAAGCTCTCCGCCTTCAGCGTTTCCAGTCCGACGTCGTAGGTGCCGCTGGCGATGGCGCCCTCGATCTTGGCGTTGAGGAGCTGCTCGAACGCCGTGAAGAGGATGCCTTGCAGTTCGATCGTCAGGGCGAGCAGGCGGTTGAGGAACGTCGTGATCGGCGGCAGCTCGTCCTTGATGCCATTTGAGTCCATCAGCGAAAGGCCGGTCGCGTCTTCGAACATCTGGAGCGTGCAGCCTTCGACCTTGCCGCGCACCAGCAGCAGGTAGAGCTGACGCAGCGCATCGCGGGCATAGTGGCTTTCCAAATTGTCCTCGGGGCGAAACAGGCCCTGGCCGCCGGTCTGGCGTTGGCCCCGCGTGATCGCGCCCAAAGTGTCGAGACGCCGGGCGATCGTGGAGAGGAAGCGCTTCTCGGCCTTCACGTCGGTCGCGATGGGGCGAAAGAGCGGCGGCTGCGCCTGATTGGTGCGATTGGTGCGGCCGAGGCCCTGAATGGCGGCGTCGGCCTTCCAACCCGGCTCCAACAAATAGTGGATGCGCAGCCGGCAATTTCGGGCGGACAGCTCGGCGTGGTAGCTGCGACCTGTGCCGCCCGCGTCGGAGAAGACGAGGATCCGCTTCACGTCGTCCATGAAGGCGGCGGTCTCGGCGAGATTGGCCGATCCGGCGCGGCGCTCGACCACAAGCCGGTCGCCTTTGCGCACGATACGGCGCGAACGGCCGGTGACCTCGGCGACGATGTCCGTGCCGAAGCGCTGAACGATCTGGTCGAGCGCGCCTGGAACCGGCGCCAGCGACGCCAGGTGCTCGATCAGCCGATCGCGGCGAGCGACGGCTTCGCGGCTCTCGACGGGCTGGCCGTCGCGATAGACCGGGCGTGACGACAGGTTGCCTTCGGAATCCGTGAACGGCTCGTAGAGCTGCACCGGGAAGGAATGGGCGAGATAGTCGAGCACATATTCCCTCGGGGTGATGTCGACACGGACGTCGTTCCACTCGTCGGTCGGAATCTCAGCCAGGCGGCGCTCCATCAGCGCTTCGCCCGTCGAAACGATCTGGATGACTGCGGCATGGCCCTCCGCCAGATCTCCCTCGATGGAGCGGATCAGGGTCGGCGTCTTCATGCTGGTCAGGAGATGACCGAAGAAGCGCTGCTTGGCGGATTCGAAGGCCGATCGAGCGGCGGATTTGGCCTGCGCATTGAGCGTGCCCTTGTCGCCCGTGATGTTGGCGGCCTCCATCGCCGCCGACAGGTTGTTGTGGATGATGGAGAACGCCCCGGCATAGGCGTCATAGATGCGCGTCTGCTCGGGCGTGAGCTGGTGCTCGATCAGCTCGTATTCGACGCCGTCGTAGGAAAGCGAGCGGGCCGTGTAGAGCCCCAGCGCTCGGAGGTCGCGCGCGAGCACTTCCATGGCCGCCACGCCGCCGGCCTCGATCGCCTCCACGAACTCGGACCTGGTCGAGAACGGAAAATCCTCGCCGCCCCAGAGACCGAGCCGCTGCGCATAGGCCAGATTGTGGACCGTGGTCGCGCCGGTAGCGGATACGTAGACCACGCGCGCGTTCGGCAGCGCATGTTGAAGGCGCAGCCCGGCGCGCCCCTGTTGCGAGGCGGCCTGGTCGCCGCGTTCACCCTTGCCGCCGGCGGCGTTCTGCATGGCGTGGCTCTCGTCGAAAATGATCACTCCATCGAAATCGGAGCCCAACCAATCGACGATCTGACGGACGCGCGAAACCTTCTCGCCACGCTCGTCGGAGCGTAGCGTGGCATAGGTGGTGAATAGGATGCCTTCCGGCAGCCGGATCGGCGTTCCCTGGCGGAAGCGCGAGAGCGGCGTCACCAGCAGGCGCTCCATGCCGAGCGCGGACCAGTCGCGTTGCGCATCCTCGATCAGCTTGTCGGACTTCGAGATCCAGACGGCCTTGCGGCGACCCTGCATCCAGTTGTCGAGAATGATGCCGGCGCTCTGACGGCCTTTGCCGGCGCCAGTGCCGTCGCCGAGCATGAAGCCGCGCCGGAAACGGACGGCGTTCGGGGCATCCTCGCGCGCGGCGGAGATGACGTCGAAGGTCTCGTCCGCCGTCCACGATCCGGCGAGATAGTCGCCGTGGGCCTCGCCGGCATAGATCACCGTCTCGAGCTGGGCGTCGGACAGCAGGCCTTCCATGAGAAGGCGTACCGGCAAGCGCGGCCGGTAGCTCGGCTTGGGCGGTGCGACCGAGGCCATCGCAGCGGACTGCACGAGCTTCGTCGGGTGGGCCTGAGAGCCAGAAATACGGATCGACTGCAATCCGTATTCTTCATAAATCGCATCCGTGAGCCGGGAACCCTCGGCCGGCTGCCAGTCGATGGTCTCATAGGCGAGATCGACGCCTTCGGGTTCGCCCAGAACGGTGGTCTCGGGCGCCGACGAACGTGGTCGGGCGAGGTAGCCGCGCACGGTGCGGGGAACTGCGGGACGCAGCGTGGCCTGGGCCGCCGTGGATGCGGCGACCGGCAAGCGCGCTGGCATCTCGCGGATCACCCAACCGAGCAGCGTGGCGGCGTCCGGCGCGGTGCCGCGCGAGGTGGCGACGACCGTGGGATCGTCGGCCGGCGACTTGTCGATGACAGTCAGCCGCGTGTCGATCGTCGTGCCATGCTTTGCGTAGACCGAGCCATCGACTGCGGCCGAGAACACGACGCGGCCATGCTCCTGAAGCCGGACGAAGGCTTCACGCCACGCCGGCGCGTCGGGCGCGAAGCTCGCACCGGTAATCGCCACGAGACGTCCGCCGTCAGCCAGGCGCGCCAGTGCGGAGGCGATATGGCGATAGGCGGCGTCGGCCATGCGGCCGGAGACGTTCGCCATCACCGAGAACGGCGGGTTCATCAGAATGATGCTCGGCACGATCCCGGCATCGAGATGATCGTTGATCTGGGCGGCGTCGAAGCGGGTGACGGGAACGGTCGGAAAGAGGTGGGTGAGAAGACCGGCACGGGCCTCGGCCAGTTCGTTCAAGACGAGCGACGCGCCGGAGAGCTCGGCGAGAATGGCGAGCAGGCCGGTGCCGGCCGAGGGCTCCAGCACGCGGTCGGCCGGCGTGATCGACGCCGCGGTCGCGGCAGCGATCCCGAGCGGAATCGGTGTCGAGAACTGCTGAAACGTCTCGCTCTCCTCGGAGCGCCGAGTGTGGGTAGGGAGAAGGCTGGCGATCCTCGCCAGCATCGGCAGTGCGGCCGCCGGAGAACCGGCTTTGCGCAAAAGCGCCTTTCCGTATTTGCGGAGAAACAGCACCGTCGCCGCCTCGCCGGCGTCGTAGGCGGTCTTCCAATCCCAGGCGCCAGAGGCATCGGAGGCGCCGAAGGCCTCCTCCATGGCCGCGCGCAGCATCGCAGCGTCGATGCGCTGACCTCGGTCGAGAGGGGGGAGAAGATGGCCGGCGGCCGCGGCGACAGCGGACCCGGTGTCGATGGGAACAAGCGGAAACGGCGCAGCCGCGAGGGCCGCGGTGACGGAAAGGTCGTTCATGGAGGGAACCTCGGGAGAGCGGGAACGGGGCGAGCCGACCGGCGCTCTCTCTCGACCGCACCGGCTCAAACCCGTCCCGGCCGACCTCTCCCTTTGACTCCAATGGCTTAGCGCGTAGCGTCGCCGCACAAGCCACTCGTCACGGCGCGATCCTCATGTTGACGGGTTTCGGTCGTCGGGCCGCGCGGCTACACTTCTCCGACAATCCCAAGGCGCGTATCCGTTCGGCCCCGAGGCCTGTCCGCGTCTTTTGTGAAACGCGGTCGAAAGGAGGCGAACGATGAAAGGAAGCGCAGTCGGGATCATCGCCGTGGTCGCGCTGGCGGCGGGTTTTGGTGCGGGGTTCGGCCTGCGACCGGTGCTCGTTCCCGTGACCTCGGCCGCTGCGGTAACAGGCCTTGCGCAGCCGACCGAGCAGGAAGCGACGGACGCCGTGCGGCGTCACAAGCTCTTTACGGGCACCTCGCTCGCCAACGCGACGCTGAAGCTTGGCGATTGCTCGCCGGGCGGCGTCGGGCCTGGCGTCACTTGCATGACGCAGCTTACAATGGATCCCACCCGGCCCAATGCCGCACCCCAGAACCGCCCGATCGGATTCGCGCGCGTCAACGGCCAGTGGGAAGTGGCGGTCTGGTAGCTGCCAGGACGCGCTACCGCCATCAACGCTCCTCCAAAGAAAAAGCCCGGCTGACCCCTGTGGCGCAGGGGGCCGGGCTCTGAGGGATTGGTATATCGGGCGAGGCAACGATTGCCGCCGCGCCGTCTCGCCTATTCGGCAGCGATAAGGTGGGCAGGGTCCTCTTCGTTGTCGGCCGAGGTCTCATCATCGCCGGTGAGGAATTCTGGCAGCGCCTCGGTCTCACCGTCGCCCTCGACCGCCGACCCGGTGGCCGGTTCGACCTCGGTGAGGCGCAGCGGCTCGGGTAGCCATCCGCTGCCGGCTAGCAACCGTTCCGCTTCCTTGGCCATGTCGCCCTTCTTCAGATGGTCGATGAGTTGCGCGGCCCGCTCGCCAGCCCCTTCGCGCACGGCTTCGAGGATTCGCGGCTTGGTTACGCGGCCGAGATAGTTATCGACGGTAGGCGTCCAGCCGACCTCCACCATGTCGAGCCGGACCGCGCGGGCCAACCGATCGGCCTGACCGAGCCGGCGTTCGAGGCTGTGCTGCGAGACGCCGGAGCCGCCATAGCGGTCGACCTTCTCGAACAGCGCGTTGACGCCGTAGCTGACGCAATGGGCGAGCAGCGCCAGACGGCTGGCGTCGTCCAGTCCGTCGAGCCACTCCCACAGCGCCTGATCCTCCTGCGGGATATCGGTCTTCCAGGCCTCCTGCCGCTCGCTGACAGCCTTGGCGGACGCGCTGTCCTTCAGGTCGGCGGCCTGCGCGGGGAAGAAGACGTGCCGGACGCTGGCTTCCAGGCACCCGCCGGCGGTCGAGCTGCGCTGGAAAATGTCGGTGACGAGCTTGTGCAGCAGCGCTGTCAGCGCGACGTGGGGATTGTTCGCCAGTGCGTCGCGCAGTGCCAGCGTGCGGTGCGCGGTCAGCTCCATCACGAGCCGTTCAGGCAAGGGCTTGATCGTCTCCTCCTCGTCATCCCCCGCCTCGGTCGACTGGCCGCCGATGGTGATGACGGCCCGTTGTACCGACGAAGCGGCCGGATCCGAGCCCTCGACGCCCTGGCTGGCGTCACCGCCATCGGTTTCGACAGTCACCGGCGCTTCGTCCTCCGGGCGCATGTAACCGCGATCGATCGAGGGTGAGCCATCCGCGTCGATGCTGATGAACACGCCGGCGCGGGCGATGTCGGCCGGATCATAGATGGTGGGCCGCTGCTCGAAGGCGTTCAGCGCCGTCTCGATCTCGCCGAGCCGCTCGTCCACCTCGTCGGGCAGCTCGTCGGCGTCTTCATATTCGGCCTCCAGCCTGGCGAATTCGGCGTTGAGGGCCTCGATCGTCGCGCGCTCGTCGTCGGTCAGATCAACCGGCGTGCCGGTAATCTCGCGCAATCCGCGCGCGACATCGTAGGGATGGCTGACATCGACCTCGATCCATTTCCAGCCTTCGGCCGCGGCCTCGTCGGCGATGATCTTCAGCTTCTCTGAAACCAGGCGATCGAGCAGCGCCGGGTCCTGGAGCCATCCGCCATCGTCGGCCTGGAACAGATCGCGCATGATGCTGCCGCCGGCGGCCTCATAGGCGTCTAGCCCGACGAAGATCGCCCGCTTGTCGGACGCGCGCACGGTGCTTTCTGTCAGCATCCGGCGGATCTGATACGGCTCCTTGGACCAGGAGTTGCGGATCGACTCCCAGACCTGCACCTGACGTGCCTCGTCGGTCGAGACGGTAAAGGCCATGAGCTGCTCCAGCGTCATGCCGTCCTCGCCATAGACATCGAGGAGCGACTGCGCGACCGCAGCCAGGCGCAGGCGCTGCTTCACGACGTTGACGGGAATGAAGAAGGCCGCCGCGATGTCCTCCTCGGACTGGCCCTTCAGGCGCATGTCCTGGAAGGCGCGGAACTGATCGAGGGGATGCAGCGGCGCGCGTTCGATATTCTCGGCGAGCGAATCTTCCTCGGCGAGGATGGCGGTCGAGGGATCGCGCACCACGCAGGGCACCGGGGCGGTCTTGCCCAGGCGCTTCTGCTTCACCAGAAGCTCCAGCGCTCGGTAGCGGCGGCCGCCGGCGGGAACCTCGAACATGCCGGTCTCCTGGCCCTCGGCGTCGAGGACGGGGCGGACGTTGAGGCTCTGGATGAGGCCGCGGCGGGCGATCGAGGCCGCAAGGTCGTCGATCGAGACGCCAGCCTTCACGCGCCGGACGTTCGACTGGCTCAGCACCAGCTTGTTGAAGGGAATGTCGCGTGAGGACGACAAGGTGATCTTCTGAACGGCAGTAGCCATCGGGATTTACTCCGCGACGGGCGGCCGAAAGCCTCTCTCTCGGCCTCCAACCCGTCACGAAAATCCCGCGACACTCTTCCTCTCAGGAGCTCCGTGACGAAGGCCCGCCGAGCCCGGAACCCTTGGAACAAGCGGCGCGGACATCCCTTAAGAGTTCCTCTGTCGCCTTGAGCGCCTGTTGCGGTGACAAGAGCGCCGGCTCGTGCGCCGCCAGATCGCGAATGCGATGGCGGCAATAGTAGGGCGTGAGGATCGCTACGAGCGGATGCAGGTCTGGGTAGCTCGGACGGAAGCCGAGCCCCTCGGCGGCATCCAACGCCTTGGCCAGGTCGTGCCGGATTTCGAGCCGGCACTGTTCATCGCTCCAACCCCGGGATTGCAGGAAGGACTTGAGCGACAGTTCGATCGCACAGGCGATTTGGTGAAGCAGGATTTCACGGGAGTGGTGGTCATCCCGGGATAGGTGCTGGGCGCCGGCCAGAAATCCGGCGGCGTTCTTGAGCAGATGCTCGCCACGGAAGCTCGTTGACATCAGGCCGCCTCCCGCTCGCCGGCGTCAACGGACGCCGGAGCAAGTCGTTCGTCTTCGGGCAGAAAGCCGAGCAGGAAGTCGGCAGCTTTGCTAGCCTGTGATGCCGCGCGGATGATGGCGCGATTGTCCTCGCGCAGGACCTCGGCCCACGAGCCGATATAGTCGGCGTGGCGCACGGTCGGGACGATGCCGAGGGCCGCGCAGCAGAACGCTGCCGAAATTTCGGCCCGTTATCTGAACAGTCAAGCTGTCTCATGGCGAATGCATCGCCGTGATTCCCTCAGTTTCAGAGGGCTTCTGGGGTTGGCCGGCGGCGTGAGACAGTTTTACATGGCTGGTGCGCCTCAGAGCGGCAATCACGGGGCGCTCATTCCCTGCGTGCTGCTTTCGCGGGCTAACAGGACGTAACCGTCCCAATTTGCCTCTGCGATCTCACTGGCTCGGGAAACCAGGCGACCACCATCAAAGGCGGCAGCCAGGACGTTCCGCGGCGTGTTCATGTCGGGCTGCGTTGATGCCAAGGTGAAGAGCGAGAGGTGATGATCAAGACGCTCCTCGACGACCGAACCGATCCAAAGCGGAGATCTCTGTCCGTTTGTGAGCTCGAGGTCGACGGCCCACAATCGGAGCACGAGACGCGAACCGGCCGGAGCAGCGGCACCATCTGGTCGAACGAGAGTGAGGCTGGGAAAGCGCCCACTGGCGAGAGAGGGAACAACCGGAAGATTGGCCGGACTAACCGACGCCGTGAACCAAGTTAGAGTGTTCAACGGCGTCCAAGCTGCCGGTGTGTGCCAACCCTTCCGCAGCAAGACGTATTGCAAGCTTTGCAAGCTGCCAGCCCACTGGAACGTCAGCGGCTCTTGCGTCTCGCCGGTAAGGTCGATGCGTCGCACCGGCAGTTGCTGCCAATCCGACGCCCACCAATCGGCGGCCGCGATGGATTGCGTCGCGCTTTTGACGGCGTATCGCTGGATATCGGTCGCGTGGCTGCGGTAGATATGAAAGCCTCCGGCGAGGATGAGTACCGCACATCCGACCGCAAGCAGCCCACCCGGTTCAATGCGCTTGGTTTGCCGGCGCAGGTAGGACAGGCCAAGCAGCGCGAGCCACGCGGATCCGAATGCCAAGCCTCCAAGAACGTCGGACAGCCAGTGCGCACCCAGGTAGAGGCGTGAGAACGCGATCATGAATATCAGGACCGCGGCGCCGAGAACGACCGAGACACGCAACGTGGGCCGAAGTTCACGCGCGATAAGGAAGCCGAGGAATCCGTAGAGCACCATATTGATGGTGCTATGGCCGCTTGGAAAGGAAAACGCACTCCAGCCGGAATATAGCAACTCACCGGGCCGGGCTCGATGAAGCGCCACCTTGATGGCCGTGTTGAGTGCCGAAGCTCCGGCGATTGCAGCGATCCAGTAGGCGGCTGTGCGCCAGGCGCGCTTCCACGCAAGCCACAGAAAGATGATGATTGTGACCGCCACCACAACGGCGGTGTCGCCGAGTTCGGTGATGGCGATCATCACCGCATCGCCGGGTGCGGTCCGAATATCCTGGAGGGCGCGATAGATCGCGCCGTCGGCGAGCACCAACGGATCACCGCTGACGACATCTTCAAGGATGCCGAAGAACAGCCACGCTGCTGCGATGAGCAGCACCATCGGCAATGCGAGAGCCCGCGCCTCGTGCTGCGACGGATCAAGCAAACTGGTGAGATTGCGGCTGAGCCAGGTGTCGTGGGCGCCCGCCCAGGCCCGCAGCCGTTCGACACCGATGATGAGGAGGGGTATGCCGCGGCGCAACGTCCAGCGCACGGCATGCAGAACCAGCCAACCTGCTACGACCAGAACGGCCAACAGGATCGCCAGCGGCTTTGCGGCAGCACCGAAAATGCCGAAGGCGGCACCGACGAGCACACCGGGCAGGATATGCGACGGAGCCCACGCGAGCGCCGACGCGACGTTGACGGCATAGAACCGTCTGACCGACATTCCCAGCATGCCGGCGAGGAGCGGAATGAAGGCGCGGACGCCCGGCGTGAAGCGGGCGAGAAAAACACTCTTGTCGCCGTGGTGCGTGAAAAAGGCCTCGCTGCGCTCAATCAGTTCGGGGTGCCGGTTCAGTGGCCAGAGGCCAAGGATCTCGCGGTGGTATCGGTGCCCGAGCCAGAATGAAAAACCATCACCAGCGATGGCCCCTGAAGTGGCTGCGATCAGCAATGGCCAGAGCAACAATACGCCGCTCGGCACCAAGGTGCTGAGCGCGAGGATCACGGCGGTGCCGGGGATGACGACGCCGATGATTGGGATCGACTCCGAAAGCGCCAGGAGAAACACCGCCAGATAGGCCGCATGCGGGTGCGCCGTCAGGAACTCGACCACCGATGAGACCAGGGACGTCAGCATCCCGAGGCGTCCTATAGAATGCCAGTGACGAGGCGGTCGATACGGGTGTCTTCCCAATAGACTGCGCGAACGGCGAAGGCAGCAACAACCCCGGTCAGTGCCCCGCCCAGAACGTCGCTGGCGTAATGGGTTCCGATATAGACGCGCGAGAAAGTGACGAGCACAGCGGCGGCGAGGAAACCAAGCCCGACGCGCCGCGTGCCGTGCAGGAGGAACGCCGCCGCGATGGCGAAGGTTGCCGTTGCATGATCGGAGGGAAATGAGAAGTCGGCGCTGCGGGGGATGAGGAGATGGGTTACGCCGCCGTCATAGGGCCGCATCCTGTGGATGAAGAGAAGGATAAGCTGATTGAGGGCGAGGCCGAGAAGGAATGAGAGCCCTGCCGCGACAAGGACATGGCGGGTGTGCGGCCTGTCGTTGCGTCGCCACCATTGAACGGCGACGGCCAGCACCAGAACTGGGACACCGATGGTGGAAATCCAGATCATCAGAAAATCGACGGCCGCGCTTCGCCCTGCCAGCCCATTGATCGCTTGGGTTACTGCCGCGTCGAGTTCATCCATAGGCAACTCCTAGGTTTGGCCTCCAGTGTCGATGCATGTGCTGAGCTTGGGGGCGATTGACGAGTGAGGATAAGTGGCTGACACGTGGGTGTTCAGGCATCGGCCCGTCCTCTTAGCCGGCCGCGGACGACAAACAATCCTGCAAGCGTCAGCATGGCGAAGGCGGCTCCCACCAGGAAGGTGCCCTCCGGCCCCGAAAAGTCCCAAAGAGCGCCGGCGACGACGCTGGCGGCGAGCAAGGCGATGCCGGTGATCAGATTGAACATGCCGAAGGCGGTTCCGCGCAGTTCCGCCGGTGCGGTCTCGGCAATCAAGGTTGCCAGCAATCCTTGCGTGAAGCCCATATGGAGGCCCCAGAGCACGACGCCGATCCCGACCCAGACAAAGTCTGCTGCGAAGGCGAGAATCAAATCGGCCAGGAGAAGCAGGACAAGGCCAAGGGCCAGAAGGGTCAGCCGATTCACGCGATCGGAGAGCACGCCAATAGGATAGGCCGACAGGGAATAGGCGAGGCTCATGATCACCAGGACAATCGGGATCAGTGCCAGCGGCAGGCCGATCGATTGCGCGCGCAAGATCAGAAAGGCCTCGCTGAAGCGGGCGAGTGTGAAGACCGCCGCAACCGCCACAACCCACCAATAGGTCGCACCCAGACGGCGTAGTTCATCGCGATGCAGCGGCATGCGAACACGGCGCTGCTCCTTCGGGCGCTCCGGCTCCTTCACGGCGACGAGGATCAAGCCGACGGATAGGAACGCCGGAATGACGGCAATCCAGAACACCGCCTGGAAATGATCGGCCGTCAGCCACATCAGGGCGATGGCGAGCAGCGGCCCGAGAAAAGCGCCGATCGTGTCAAGCGACTGGCGAAGGCCAAAACTCGCGCCACGCAGATGTGGTGGCGCGATGTCGGCGACGAGGGCGTCACGTGGCGCGCCGCGAATGCCCTTGCCGACGCGATCGATGAAGCGCGCCGCAACCAGCCATTGGATCGAGGATGCAAGTGGAAAGATCGACCTGGTGACAGCTGCCAGGCCATAACCAATAGCGGCGAGGAGCTTGCGTTTGCCGAGCCAATCGCTCAGCGCGCCCGAAAACACCTTGGTGATCGATGCAGACGCCTCGGCGATGCCCTCGATGACGCCGACGGTGAGGGCCGAGGTGCCGAGCACCGTTACCATGTAAACGGGCAGCAGGGCGTGGATCATCTCGGACGAGATGTCCATCAGCATCGAGACAAAGCCGAGCGCCCAGATGCCGGCCGGGATACCTTGCCACGCCGAGGGACGGGTAATTGTCTCCGCCACTATTGGGGATCTCCTGCCATCATGGCCGGCCTTCACCGGTTCTCGTCATGGGCGTCGAAGACGCGTTGTGCGTAGCTGTCGAGCAAAGCCTCGCAGGCCCGCAGCCGTTCCG
>Ga0187894_10005628_pt1 | contig 12673 bp, 6 predicted proteins | sample GBC1701081metaG_FD_136650 | JGI IMG/M metagenome (GOLD analysis project Ga0187894, IMG submission 136650) | White microbial mat communities from a lava cave in the Kipuka Kanohina Cave System on the Island of Hawaii, USA - GBC170108-1 metaG ... | reverse complement strand
GGTCGAGCGGAATTCGTTGCGCGTCTTGGCGTCCGCGGCGTAAACGAACGTGCCCGGATCAACGATCCAGGTCACGCCGCGCGAGGCGAATTCGATTGAAAGCGCGTCCGAATGCGCGTGCCCATAACCTATCTCGGCGCCGTGAGGCCCGCAGTCAACCAGCGCGAAACTCGAATCACGGCGCCAACCGTCGCGCATCACGAAATAGCCGCTTGACATAAACTCCCTGGAGATTTCGCGAGGCGCTTCCGCCCTGAGCTGGTCGTAGCATTCGACGCCTTCGGGGCCAATCAGCCAGAGCATCTCCGCCGGCGCGTCTCCCGCGACATATTTCCAATCGCCGCGTTTGAGGATCGCCGCGCCGATGGCCAGGGTGTCGCGGAAATCATTGGCCGCGCGCGGCGCGAGTTTGATCAGCCGCCCGCCATCGTCATCGCCGAAGAGAGGCGACGATCCGTCAGGCCGCGTGATCCACACCAGGTGATCGAGCAGCGATTCGAGCTTCTGCCAGAGCATGATTTCCAATCCGCGCTCGATCATGATGTCGTTCGCCCTGGTGAGCGCAAACAGGTGTGTATAGAAGTCCGTAGTGTAACGGTGGTAGTAGGATGATTGTTCGAAATAGACGCCGTCGGCTCGCACCTGTTTCGGGACCTGATCGAGCAATATTTGCAGTCCCAGGGCGCGCCACCCTTTGGCGCGGCTGATCTCCGGTAGCGCCAAGCCCAGGTAGAACAATCCCAGAGCTTCGCCGGTCAGGTGCGTATTGGGGCTGAAGTAATACGAAAGATATTTCTCGATATGGCGCCCGTGTTCGATTAGCGACTTCAGCAGCCGCGCGAAGAAATCGGGCGTGACTTCCCGGGAATCAATGCACATGTGCAACGTCCACAGCCACGCGATTGATCGAAACGCCACCTCGAGGCTGGACGCCCAGTTGATTCCTTTCCCCACCGGATTCGTGTCGATCCAGGCGGAGACCTGATCAACAAACCCTTCGGCAAACCGGTCGTCGCTGGTCAGCCAATAGGCCTGACCCAGTGTGACGAAATGCGCGTGGCGGTTCAGTTCCCAGACGACCTTCGGATCGCCGCCGTTGAGCGGGTCGAGCGGGTGCAGCCTGCTCCAATGCGAGACCGGAGCGCGTTTGCCGGAGACGGGGTCCAGATGCCAGTCAATCGGCGAATTGGGCGGATTGCCGAAATCCAGATTGGCATGGCCGAGCAGCGAGAACCTTCCCGCAAGAGCGTCCTCCGCGGTTTTGATGATGGCGTCGCGTTCGGCGGGGAAGCGCTGATTCATTATCCCGACAATCGCTCTTCGTTGTTCGAGCGAGGGCAGGAATCGTCTGTTCTTCGCGCGCAGGCGGTAGCGCAGCATGTCCGCAGTGCCTTCACCGGTCCCGTCGCGCCAGACCGGGTGGAATTCATGGAAAAGCTCCTCGTCGCTCATCTCCGTCGCGCGCGCGCGCAAAAGGCGGTCGCTCAATTTCGCGACTCCCTGGCGAGAGCGAATCAGCAACTCGTGAAGGCTCACCCCACGAATTTTGCTGAGTTGTTCAACACTGATCGGCATAATTCATCACTTCACAACTTTAATTACTTTGACCGACGCATACCATCGCAGCCATTCGGCGTGTTTGAGCGCCGCGTGATCGAACCGGTAAAAGAGAGTCGCAAGGTTACGCCGGATGGGGAACCATCTTGCGACGTTGACGTAAGGCAGTTGATATGCCCTGCTGTGACACTGCCTGAACCGTCTGACGAATCGCTCCAGTTCCTGATCGGTCAAAGGCCGCTCGTGTGGCGATACGCCCGGGCGGCGATAGGGGATCATTCGCCGAATCAACTTCAGGAATCTTGAATTGCGAACCGGTTCCTTGAAGATCGCGTACCCACCGGGGCGCAATACGCGCCAGACCTCGCGCGAGGCCAATTCCAGATTGTAGTGATGCAGTGTCGCCATCCCGAAGACCACGTCGAACGACTGGTCAGGGAATGGAAGCTCGTGGACTGATCCGCCGGAGAACTCGAATCCTCCGACGAATCCGTTGACCTGCATGCGTCGCCTGGCCAGGGAGATCAGCGCGTCAGAGAGATCAACGCCGCAAACTTTGGCCCCTCTGTTTACCAGCAGAACCGTGTTCTCACCGTCGCCGCAGCCGAGATCCAGAACCCTCTTTCCTCTCACGTCGCCGAGCAGGTTATAGGCGTATTCGATCGCGAAAGGAGTGTCGGCTGGTGGCGCCAGATAGCGTTCGAATATCCTGGCGGCGATTCGCAGATCCTTGCCTCGTGAGAGCCAGGCTTCCCGGGCGCCACACTCTATCTCGGCCCGCTCCCGCCTTCTGAGTTCTTCTTTGTCAGCCGGCATTACCTTTCCTGGCGCCGCGCCGCGCGCGGCTTCTTAACACCATATCAAGAGCGATAAACGAAGCGCATCGCTTGTTAGAATCGCAGCGTAGGGAGTCTGCCGGGAGCGTTGGCCGCGCGGCGTATATCGGGGCGATAGTCGCGGTCAACATCAGCGGCTTTTTGATAAAGATGTCTTTGCTCGCGTGCGAGGCGGCTAGGACTTACGCCGCATGATGCTCGCGCCGCGTCACAATCGCAACCGCAATTGAGCTTGTTCAACGCAAAGGGACAAAGAGTCAAAGGGTCAAAGGGCCGGAGGGAGAGGGGGCGTTTCTTTCCCTCCCTGCCCCTTTGCCCCTTTGCCCCTTTGTCTCTTTGTGTTGAAAGGCGTTCTCGCAATCAGAGGCCGCTTTCGGTTGGACCAGCGCGCCATAAACCGCCAGCCATTGCTCTTTGATCGCCGGCCAGGCGTAACGCGCGCATTCTGCGCGCGCGCGGCGCGCAATGGCGGCGGCCAGCGCCTGATCCTCGATCAGGCGAATCGCGTTGGCCGCCAGCGATTCGTGATCGCCGCATTGAACCATCAGCCCCGTCTCTTCGTGCTTCACCAGATAGGGGACACCGCCGGCGTTCGTCGTCACCACGGGCAATCCGGCGGCGAAACACTCGGTGATCGAGTTGGGCATGTTGTCAATGTCGTTCGCCATCAGATAAACGTCGTGGGCGTCGTAAACCGCGGGCATATGGTCGAACGGGATGCGCCCGGTGAATATCGTGTTGCGCAATCCGAGGTCGCGCGCGAGCTGTTCAAGCTGCGGGCGCTGCCATCCGTCGCCGCCGACGGTGAGGATGGCCTTCGGATACCGCCGCTGAATCAGCGCGAACGCGCGCAGCACGCAGGCCACATTGTAAAGCGGCTCGTGCGAACGGCTGGTGAAGAAGACCGGGCGGAACGGCTTGCGCTCGCGGAACGGGTATAGATCCAGCCTGGCGATATTGAAGATCGCACGCGCGGGCAATCCGAAACGCTCGAAGACGTCAACCAGGTAGCCCGAAGGCACGATGGTGATGTCGGCCAGCCGGATGATCGCCGCCGCCATCCAGTACCACCGGCTCAGATGGTCTTCAGCCTCGCCGCTGTGGTAATGCAGGATCACCCGCTTGCCGTAAAGCTTCGCGATCAACACCGCCGGCGCCGGAACCAGAAAGAACGAGAAGTACGACGCTGCGTAAACCTGTACAACGTCATAGCGTGGCAGCCTGACGATCAGACTAATAAGCAAGGCCAGCGCGTTGGCGATCGTTCGCACGTATTTGATCCGTTGCAACCGGCGCAACGGATCAGGCAATGTTGGATTGCTCGGCAACAGCTCGGCTTCGATCTCCGGGGTTTCCTTCAACCCTTCCAACAGCCGGGCCGCTTGAATTGACTGGCCGCCAATCGTCTCCAGCGATGGGGCCACGTGACAAACTCTGATCGGGTGATTCCCGCCTCTCTCTTTTCCCATCACACCTATTCCCGCTCCAGAGCATTTTCCATTTTCCAGTTGCTATTTGACATTTGCCATTGCCTACAGTTTTCTCCCGACTTAACGCCCAATGAACATTGAGTGATTTCCGCGCGATGGCAAATGTCAAATATCAACTGGAAAATGGAAAATGACCCTCTTCATTCATTTTGTGATCCGCCGATAACTTCGTCGTAAAGTCTTTCGACCGCCGTGACCATTCGCTCCATCCCGAACCGCTCGATGACGAACCGCCTTCCGCGCGTCGCGACCAGATCGCTCTGGTCGTCATGCGAGAGCGCGAATTCGATTCGCCGGGCCAACGCTCCGGCGTCCGCCGGCGGAACCAGAAAACCCGTTTCGCCATCTTTGATCAGCTCGGTCACGCCACCAACCGCCGTCGCGACAACCGGCGATCCCGCGGCCATCGCTTCCATCACCGCGTTGGGCAAGCCTTCGCTCAGCGAAGCGAGAACGGCCAGATCGAATGCGGCGGCCAACTGCGCGGAATCTTCCCGGTGTCCGAGCAGATGCGTCCTTGCGCTGACGCCCAGCCGCGCCGCCTGCGCCGAAATTTCATCGCGCAATTCGCCGACGCCGACCAGGACGAGGTGGACGCGCCTGTCAGTTTTCATCACCCTCGCCGCCGCTTCGAGCAAATAACGATGGCCTTTAACCGGCTTCAATCCGGCGACCGAACCGATGATTTTCGCGCCGGCGTCGATCCCGAGGGCGCCCAGCAACTCCTCGCGTTGTCGTTTACGCAGCGACGGCGCGTTGGCTGGCGCGTCCAACCCGTTGTGGATCACGACGATCTTCTCCGGATCGGCGCCGCCCGTTTTCAAAATGTGATCGCGTATCCCTTCGGCGTTCACCAGCAGGCGGTGCGCGAGTTTATGAATGTATCTTGCGCCCCAGTCGTGGATGCGGCGATCGGAGAGTCGCAAGTGGCGTTGCGCCGCGATTACCTTCGTCCCGCTCAACCGCGCGGCCGTCGCGCCCAGCACGCCGCTGTAAAAATCGTGCGCGTGCAGAACCGCTATGCGCTCCTCAATCATCATCTCGCGCAGCCGCAGGAGCTGCTTGACCGCGTTCGCATTGTAAAAGCTGGTCAGCGGGAATTCCGGCGCGTTCGGGAAGCGCGTGGCGATCCGGTCGCGCAACGGCCCGCTCCACCACAAAACGGCCAACCGCACGTCGAAACGCTTTTCGTCGAGCCGGTTGAGCAACTCCACCGCCTGGCGTTCGGTGCCGCCGATATCGAAGTTGGTGATCATGTGGAGCACGCGCGGGCGTTCGGGGCCAAATTGAAACGCCCGCGCTCCGTTCCGCTCCACATCAGGACATTGTGAACGGCTGGCGGACATCGAGTGTACAGCGCTTTTCACGTGATCCGTCCTGTTCGTCTGCCTGTGGGCGAGAGGATTACGGAACAGACGGAAAAAACGGAATAGACGGAAAGCTTCCTGTTCCATTTCCGTGTGTTCCGTCTTTTCCGTAATCCTCTTCGCCCCTCCCTGAGTAGTTACCTTCAATTTACTTTCGGCTATTCGCTTAGGCGCTCCTGGCGCTCTTGGCCTTCTTGGCGCCCGTGAAACTCGCCGCAGGTTTCTGATCAATAAACGTGCGGTGCCAGATCTCGAACGTCAGCAACGCCCACAGGTGTCGCGCATTGTCGCGGATCCCGCGGCGATGCTCTTGCAACAAACCTGCCACGACTTCCTGGTTGAAATAACCGCGCTGCCGCGCGCGCGCGCCTGTGAGCAGATCGCTGATCATCTCTCCCAGCTCTCGGTTGAGCCAATATTTAATCGGCACGTCGAATCCCTGCTTCGGGCGATGGATGATCTCATCGGGGATCAACCCCGAGACGGCGCGCTTCAAAATATATTTCGATTCCCAACGGTTATTCGCGCGGCGCAGTTTTAACGAAGCCGGAATGGTCTGGGCGAATTCGATCAGGTGGTGGTCGAGCAAGGGCGCGCGCGTTTCGATGGAATGCGCCATGCTCATCCGATCTACTTTGACCAGGATGTCGCCGGGCAGGTAGGTCTTGCCATCCAGGTACATCTGCCGGTCGAGTCTGGCGCGCGAAATCGGCTCTTCGAAAATTCCCTCGAAGGCTCTCGCCGAAGTGTATCCGTTCAATTCCGCCAACACCGAGTCAGAGAACAGGGACCATTTGGTCTCCTCGTCGAAGTAGGAGATCGAGTCGACATAGCGCGGGCCGGCGTCGCGTGAATTGGCGCTCAGATATCGTTTGCCGTAAGCGCCTCGCGGCAGCGCGCGGCTTAGTCTGAGGAAAAGCTGGCGGCGCAGGAATGAAGGAATCATCTCGAACTTCTCGCGCTCACGCTCGATGATGTACCGCTGATAACCGCCGAAGACCTCGTCGCCGCCGTCGCCCGACAAGACCACCGTGACGTGTTCCCGCGCCATCTTCGACACGATGTAAGTGGGGATGCTCGAAACATCGGCGAATGGCTCGTCGTGATGCCAGATGATTTCTTCAACCAAGTCGCAAACATCCGGCGTGACGACGAATTCGTGATGATCGGCCCCGAGCAGCGTCGCTGTGACGCGCGCGTGATTCAATTCGTCGAACTCGGCTTCGCTGAAGCCGATGGAGAAGGTCTTGACCGGTTGGCTCATCTCGCGCGCCATCAGCGCGGCGATTGCGCTCGAATCAATCCCGCCCGAGAGGAACGCGCCCAGCGGGACTTCGCTTTCAAGCCGAACGCGGACCGATTCGGCCAGCAACTCACGCAACCGTTCGATGTACTCGTACTCGCCCATCTCTCTTGCCGGCTCACCTGTTGAATGTGTTCCGGTTTGGCGAGGCGCGCTGTAATTGAAGTTCCAGTAACGGCGCGTGCGGATTTGCCCATCTTTAAAGGTTAGCGTGTGGCCGGGGGGAAGCTTGTGGATGCCTTTGAACGCGGTCTGCGGGTCGGGCACGTAGCCAAACGTCAGGAAATCCGAGATGGCCTCGAGGTTGACTTCACGTTTGATCGCCGGGTGGCGCAGCAGCGATTTAATCTCGGAGCCAAAAACGAGCGCGCCGCCCGCGAGCGCGTAATGCACCGGCTTTTTGCCCACGCGGTCGCGCGCCAGCGTCAATGACCGGTTGCGGCTGTCCCAGATCGCAAATCCGAACATCCCGCGCAAACGCTCGACGCACCTCTCGCCTTCTTCCTCGTAGAGGTGAACGATGGCCTCCGTGTCGGTCCGCGTCGCGAACCGGTGGCCGCGCGCGATCAGGTCTTCGCGCAGCTCGCGGTAGTTGTAGATTTCGCCGTTGAAGACGATCCACACCGTGCCATCCTCGTTGGAGATCGGTTGATGGCCCCTGGCCACGTCAATGATCGAGAGGCGGCGCATGCCGATGGCCAGTTTGGAGTCGGCGAAATTTTCTACCCGGAAGCCCCAGTCATCCGGCCCGCGATGCTCGATCACGTCGCACATTTGTTTGATCAATTCGCAAGCCGTCATACCGGCGAGCGAGGATGTCGGCCCAATTGTTCCAGCGATACCACACATATTCTCGGACTCAGATACAGCGCTTCAGGACCAATCTTTTAGAGCAGCGGCCACATAAGCTACGAACGGACTGCCACCGGCAAACACCGCGCGAGCCGGGTCCCACCCGTCCAATTCCCACCCACTACAAATGCCGATCACACGCGGATCAACTCCAGGAAGCCAACCCCACAACGGCCCACCCGACCATCCGCCGTTCAACAGATGGTTATTGAGTCTGGTCTCGATCTCGCGGCCATCACCGTTGTTGTCGAGGTCCCGGACTTCGATGTCCCACATCCATGCCGGGCGATTCCCGCCGTACTCGTAACTCGGATAACCTGCGCTGAGCCAACGCTGGTCGTAATAGAAATCATCATCAGACGACCAGTAAGTGCCGAAATGACCTATGTCCAACGTGAATTATGCGGACGATGAAGATTTCCGATCATCAGTCACTTTGCCTGGCGCTTTGCCTTGAGACTCTGACTGTTTCGGTTTGCTGCGAGTCCCGCAATGGCTCCCAGACGACGTGAGCCTCACCGCGCATGAATTTCATGAAGGCGGCCACCACCGCCACGTTGATCAAAACGAAATAGTAGGGAAGCGCGAGCGGCCCGAGCTTTATTCCCGAACTGGCGCCGAGCCATCCGATGAACGCCGCGTAATAGAAGAGGCACTGCGCGAAGAAGGCGTATTGATAAAAGCTGCCCGCATCCAGCGCGAAAGAGTTGGCGGCGAACGACAGGATGAGCAACAAGGGGATCGCGTATCTCAGCGTTTTGTGACAGGTCATCTGAAACATGAACATCCCGTGTTTGCGCGCGTCGAGGAGTCCGCTGTACCGGTGGAGCGCGTTGATCGTCTGTTCGATCACGCGCACGCGCATGCGGAATTCGTCGCGGCCGCGGTGGTTGGTGTCTTCGCTGCAAACGGCTTCAGGTTCGTAGACCGTGCGAAGCCCCTGCAATTGGATCTCGGTCGCGATCACGAAATCGTCAATCATATCGCTGGCCAATTTCGCGTAGCAGCTTCGGCGGACGGCGTACATGCATCCGCTGACGCCGATCAGAGATCCGGCCGCGGACTCCCAGGATTTCAGGAGCCTTTCATAGCCCCAGTAAGAGCGGCATCCCTTGCCCACGGCCGATGACTTTCCGGCGACATAGATCAATTGCCCCGCGACGCAGCCGACGGACGGGTCGGCGAAGGCGCGCAGCAGCTTTCGCAGAGTGTCCGGCTCGTAGCGTGTCGTCGCGTCAGAGAAGACCAGGATGTCTCCGTTCGAGACGCCCACGGCGTGGTGTTGAGCGCGCGTCTTCCCGTCGCGCGTGAGTTGCCGGTGAAGGATCACGCCGCGATTCGCAAAGCCTCGAACCATCCTGTCGGTCCCATCGTCCGAGCAGTCGGAGGCCACGATGATCTGCAACAGGCCTTTCGGGTAATCGAGCGCCAGCGCGTTTTCGAGCTTGGCTGCGATATCTCTCTCTTCGTTGTGCGCCGCGATGATCAGCGACACGCGGGGTTGTATCTCGGCGCGTTGCACTGGCCTCGGCGCCAGACGGCTGATCGCAAACATCAAAAGCGGATAGCCGAGATAGATGAAAAGGATCAGCGCGACCGCCGCGAGGAAGATAATCTGAGCGACCGGCGACTCCTTGAACGAGAGATCGAATATTTTGACTTCAGGGACTACTAGCAACGACAGAAAAAACGCCAGGTTGATCATCAGAATCCTTTGCGAAAACGATAAGCCGGCCACAGCCTTCCGGCAGGTTTTCGGGGAGCCGATTTCCAGAGTCTTCCTATTGGCTGAATTTGATCTGGGGGGGGCGCGGCGGCGGCGGCGCTTGCTTGAGCGGCGCTCTCAGCGGCATAAATCTGTCTCAACGCCACCGCGAAACCGGCGGCGTAATAGAGATACCAGAGGTATTGAATCGAATTGAAAAAGCTGTTGACGATGTAGGCCGCAAGAACGGCTTGCAGTCCGATGCTCAGATATTTCGTCTCGAGATCGTCGGGGGCGCTCGCCCGTTGCGCCTTCTGTTCGATACGAGCCAACTCGCGCAATGGAGCCAGGATCAGAATCAGATAGGCGAGTAACCCGATTGCGCCCAATTCAGCGGCGGTCTCGAGATAAGCGTTATGCGCGACCTTCTCCCGGATCGAGTAAATATGAAAGTTTCCCATTCCGAGGCCGATAATCGGATGCCGGACGGCCAGGTCTATGCCGCGTTTCAAGAGCGCGCTCCGTTCTTGCGCTGAACCGGATTGATCCTTGTTCTGATCGAAGATCGAGCTGAGACGAGTGTGGTATGCGTCCGATAGGGCGGCGAGCAGGATGACCGATGCGATCATGGTCGCTAGCCCCGCGCTGACGCGCTTACCGCGCCCGAACTTCCACACCATTATTCCTAACAACGCGACAAGCGTGATAAAGCCGGCGCGAGAGAACGTCGCGATTACTCCGGCGGTCATCATCAACGCGCAGGCGATATAGAGCAGGCGAGCGCGTCCCGCGCTGATCAGAGCGAGCGCCACCGCCAGCGGGATCAGCAAATTGAGCGCCATCGCCAGGTCGTTCGGATTGCCGAATATTCCTCCGACGACGCCCGCGATGCGGACTCCTCTCAATTCGAAATTGCCGGTCGCATAGTTCTTGATCGCAAAGATGGCCAGCCAGGTTCCGCAGATCACAGTCAGGTTGAGCATTGACTTCAATCGCGCCCGCGTATTGATCAGGCCGATGATCAGGATGAAGATGATCACCGTCTTGATGAAGACGTCATTCAGCGTGTTGACGCTGTCGGACGGAGACGCGGCGATCGGGGTGAAAAGAATAGCCAGCGACAACATCACAAAGACCATCTTGACTTCGATGGTCCAGTTGATGATCGGCTTGCCGAGCTGATATTGCGCGTAGGCGTATGCGAGGGGAGCGATGATCGCGACGATCTTGGCCAGTGGAAACGTCCCCATCGCGGGAATCAGATCATTGGGGCGCACGTAAAGCAGTAACGTGAACAGATAAAGGAGACCGAATGCGAAACCATAGGAATCGCGACTGTCTTCTTGAAGACCGGAGTTCAACCGGTACGGCCAATCCGAATTGACCGGGCGGCCGTTATTGCCCGCGCGGCGTTTTCCGCCTCCGCCGATCTTGCCGATCCCTGTAGATGAGCGGAACAGCTTTCCTCTTGCGCGCGGTCGCTCCTGCAACCGTATCAACATGGTGGGCCGGGCATTCGGCGATTCAGGATGATTCATAACTCTTCGAACCTTTTCAATTCTTCATTTAATTCTCAAGCACTATTCATACGGCGTATGAACTGACTTCACGACGACCTCCCATTTCTGCTCGTGGGAGGGATCGAGAGCGTGGAAACTTTTTTTGCCGCCTCCAGATCCAGCGTCAATCGCCCGACCAGGCGTTCGAGTTCCGCGATCCGCTCGCTTTCCAACTCCAACCTCATGCGCCCGACCAGGCGCTCGAGTTCCGCGATGCGTTCGCTGTGGGTTGCTCTGGCCGGTTCTTTCTCGAAGATTGCGCTGGCCTGCTCCAGGAACTGCTCCTTCCAACGCGAGAGCTGGTTCTCGTTAATCTGTAATTCGCGGCAGATTTGCGCGACGCTCTTGGTGTTCTGCAGAACTTGCAAGACGACACGCGCTTTGATCTCGGGTTTAAAATCGCGAGACTGTCTGATCAGTGGTCTTCTTTTTACCGGACGGGGCGTTTTCACCCGGCTAATTGTTTGGGTTTGGGAGACCGCTTCAGTTTTAGTCTCTCGCGTCGTTCTGGATATGAACCGCCGGCTCATTCGCGTCATTCGGGATATGAACCGCTGGCTCAGACGCTGCGCCCGTTTGTAAAGCTCGCTCTTATCCTCGGTCGTCAACGCTCCGAAGACGAACGTCGCAATCAAGTACATCAGCCCGAATACAGTCGCGCACGCGCCGATGATGACGATCGAGTGCGCGGAGTTGGCCAGCGCCTTGACCGCGTATGCCGCGATCATCGCCACGATGACGGCCGGGACCGTCCTGGCGACTGGCGCAAGTTGTTTGAGGTCTTCGCGCCTCACTCCCAGCCTGATGCAGATCGCGGTCACGCAGATCGTGACATCCAACAAGTGAATGCAGACTGTCGCAGTGACGGCGCCGATCATCCCAGCAAGTTTGATGCCGACGTAAAGCGCGACAAGAGTGAGAGGCGTTTGGATCAGATTGAGTTTGAGGCGGAAGTATCTGAAATCCGGGATCGTACGCATGATCGAGGCGGTCAACACCATCTGCGTCAGCATGAAGACCAGGTAGACCGTGAAGATCGGCACGGAACCGGCGTAGGCTTTCGTGAAGAGCGTGGTGATCAGTTCGTAGCGCAGGACGAACATCAACGCGCACGCCGGCAGCGCCACGAAAGAGAGCTTCCGCATGGCGTTCAGCCAGGAATGAACGATCGCTCTGTAATTACCCGCCGCCTCCAGTCGCGCGACCTCCGGCGTGAGCGCGTCCCTGAATGAGGTTTGCAGCAGGGAAAGCAGAGGCATCTGAAAGCAGCCGTTGGCGTACACGGCGAAGGCCGCGGCCGTAAAATAGTACGATACGAAATAATTGTGCAGATCGGCCTGAACGCTCAGAGTCATGCTGCCGCCGGCGTACGGCATGGAATTGGAAAGCTGTTTTTTCAGCAGCGGCCAGTCGAAGAGCCGGTCAGGACGAACCGCCAGCGATCCGATGCGGAAATGGATGTAGCACAGCATGAAGGCGCATTGAATCGCGCCCTGGATAATTGATCCCCACAGCAACGCTCTCAGACTGCCGAAAATAACCGCGGCGCCGATCAGGACCAGCGATTTGCTGATTTGCGAAAGGACTATAAAGACCGACGCGGTCCGGACGTCGCCTAACACGAGAGGGAAGACTTCGACATTCGTCGCGATCAGCCACAGCGTCAGCGCCAGGCCGAGCAGCGGAATGTATTCGTCGAGCGCCGGATTATGGAAGATGTATGTGGTCCAGTTGGGAAATACCGCGAACGCGGCCACCACAATCGAGCCTACCACCAGGTAGAACAGGATGATGTTCATCGCCACCTGCAGCCGTTTGTTCGGCTCGCGCGGCATGAAGTAATAGGCGCTCGACGGAATTTGCATATAGAACACCGTCATGAAAGTCGCCAGAATCTGAAACAACTGCTTGTAGGTTCCGAACTCAGCCTGATTGAAGATGCGGACGATGACCAGCGGCGTGAGGAAAGAGAGCGCAAACGCCAGAAGATTCGCCCCCGTCAGC
>Ga0187894_10005627_pt1 | contig 12674 bp, 8 predicted proteins | sample GBC1701081metaG_FD_136650 | JGI IMG/M metagenome (GOLD analysis project Ga0187894, IMG submission 136650) | White microbial mat communities from a lava cave in the Kipuka Kanohina Cave System on the Island of Hawaii, USA - GBC170108-1 metaG ... | reverse complement strand
TAGTGCCCCGGGTCACCAAGCCGAGCATCATCATGCTCGTGTGTGGTCCGATGTGCCGCGTGCCGTTTCCCACGAGTGCGCGGATGGCGTCGATGAGGAACGCCTCCACGAGTTGCCGGCGCACGGCTGCGGTGTCGGCGGCGGGGATCTTGTCGCGGACGCGCGCCTCGTCATCGTCACGTCGTGCGTTCGTCAACAGCGCGGCCAGCAGGCCCCACGGACCGAGATGCGGATACGGGGCAATCCACCGGTCCACGTCGAGCGGCGAGTAGGCGACACGTCGGAATCCGGCGTTGAGGATCCGTTCCAGCGCCTCGATCCCTTCCGACGGGGATGACCGCCCGATCACGACGATACGGCCCGCTCCGCGATCGGCCTGCCGTTTGTCCTGGTCCTCGATGCCCACCACCAGCTTCATCGTGACCCGCGCCGCGATGGCCCGTACTTCATCAAGAAGATGGCGTCGTTGCCCACATGCCGCGATGTCACCTGTTCATCGGCAATATGACTCATCGTGTCCGCGAACGATCGTCGCCGGACGCCGTGAAGCAATAGATTGAGCATCCTTCGTCATGTTCTGTGCTTATCGCCATCCGTCAACACGATCGCAACCGTCTTGACGCACCTGAGTTTCCGTTTGCTGATGCGCCGTATGCGCGCATCGCTGTGCGGCGCGGACACCTCCGTGTGCGGCGCCAGGGCAGCATCGTTCGCCCGGACGCCGGGCGACCTCGTCAGGGGATGTGGAGCGGGTCACGATCGCCGTGGCACGCGATCCGCACGGAACCGGCGATGGCCGGCGGCGATGGCCGGCGAATGCTGACGCGGGCGGCTCTGGCGAGCGTGACCTGAAGAACGGAGGGAATGATGCTCGAACAATTGAGGGACAACGGATCGTGGTATCGGTCGTCGTGGCTCGCGGGCCTGGGTGTGGCGGTCTTCGTGGTCGCGCAGAGCGGCGCCGGCATCCGATCGCAGCCGGCGTTCGGCGAGCTCGCGCCGCGCGCGGCGCTGCCGGCCGGATTCCAGTGTCTCGGTGCCGCCACCAACGACGCCGGTGTCGTCGTGGGGCACTGTCTGGAAGGACCAGCGCAGGGCGGTCACCTGGTCGCGGTGCGGTGGCTGTCGCCTGACACAGGACCGGCGCGCCTGCCGACGCTGGCCCCAGGGAAAGGTTGCGCCGTCCTGGACGTCAACGACGCGAATGTCAGCACTGGCCTGTGCGAAGACGCGGCGGGCGAATCGAAGCCTGTGCGCTGGCCCGCGAGCGGGCCGCCGCAGACGCTGGAGCCGTACACCGTCCGCCTGCTCGGCCTCGTGCTCCAGGCGGACGTCGCCGCGTCAGTCACCGCCATCAACGCCGCGGGAACGATTGTCGGCACGAGCGACAGCGTCGAGGGGCGGACGCGCGCGATGGTCTGGCCGGCGGGATCGGCAACCGCGATCCTGCTGCCGGATCCGGCTGAAGATCTGCTGAGCGGGCGCCAGGTACTCTCGTGCGCGCCCGTGCAGATCAACGACGGGACCGGGAGCGCGTGGGCCGTGGCTGGCTCGTGCGAAGTCAGCGACGCAGGCGACACGCACCGCGTCGCGGTCCGTTGGCGCGTGAGCGGCGGCGCGTTCACGACGGTCGTGTTGAACGAGTTGCCTGGCGGCAACGAGCAATGCACGGCCGTGTCGGTCGATGACGACGGACAGGTGATCGGCGTGTGCGACGACGTCAACGGCGATGCCACCGCGGTGCGCTGGCCGGCGAACGACGGAAGCGATCCGGTGCCGTTCCCCTTCGCCGCCCAGAGCGCGGCGGCGGCGATCACCGTCGGCGGGCTTGTCGCCGGCAACTATGTCACGGCCAACGGGTTCACGCGGGCGTTCCTCTGGGACGTCGACGCCGGTGAGGCCGACGACCTGGGTATGCTGCCGGGCGGCCACCGGTGCGGCGTGGTGGACGCCAGCCGCGCAGACGTGCCGACCGTCCTGTTGACGTGTGACACGGCGACGGGCACTGCGCACGCCGCGGCGTGGTCGCCAGCGACCGGACTGGTCGATCTCGGGACCTTGGGCGGTCATGGCAGCGGGGCCGTCGACGTCAGTCCGCAAGGCCGGCTCCTCATCTGGGCGGAAACGCCTGAGGCGTATCTCCGCGCGGCGACAGCGGTCGGCCCGGGCGGCAGCCTGGCGGCGAACGCGCTCACGGAGGCCGCCGCGCGTCGGATCGCACGGCGTGGCGGTCCACCCGCGCCAGTGTTCCGGATCCGCCCGGTGGGGCTGGCGCAGCTCAGGAAAGAGATCGAGGAGGCGGACTCGGAGTATGACCGCGAGAAGCTGCAGGAGCGGCTCGCGAAGCTGGCGGGCGGCGTGGCGCTCACCGTTGGGGCCGACACCGAGACGTACCAGCGGGCGAAACGGGCACGAGTCGAAGATGCGTTGAGCGCGACCAGGGCCGCTGTCGAAGAAGGCATCGTGCCCGGCGGCGCCGTGACGCTGCTCAGACGCTGACCGCGCGATCGCGGCGATTCGTCCGAGCGGCATCGCGTTTGACTTCGACGCAGTCGTGCCTGCGCGGGCGCTCGGTGGGCGGCCGGTCACGCGCGTGCTCGACCGACTGGCCGCCGGGGCGCGGCCTCCCGCGCGTGCGGACCGACAATGCCTTGGAGTTCCGCGGCCGCGTCATGGTGACGTGGGCGCACGAACGCAGGGTGACGTTGCGGCTGATCGAAACCAGGCAAGCCCAGTCAGAACGTCGTCGGCACACGAGCCTGGATGGCGTGTGCCTGGATGGCGTTCATGTGCCGCGGGTCAGCAGGCGGCGTCCGATGAACCAGAAATACGGCCAGGACAGCGTCGCGATGACGGACGCCGTGGCGTACGCGGCCGAGTAGCCGCGGTGCTGGATGATCCAGCCGATGGCGATCGACCCGGTGCCGATGCCGGTGTCCATCGCGGCGAGATAGCCGCCGAACGCCGCCGCGCGCTTCTGATCGTCCACGCCGCGCAGCATGTACGCCGCGAACGCCGGCGGCGCGGATCCCCAGCCGAGGCCGAGCACGACGGCGGACGCGACGATCCACGGCAGCGTCCCATCGACCGCGAGCAGCGCGTAGCCGATCGAGCCGAGGATCAGGCAGGGGATCAACACGCGCGTCGAGCCGAGCCGGTCCGCCAGCTTCCCCGCGATTGGCCGCGAGAACATCATCACGCCCGCGAACACCGTGAAGTAGAGACTCGGCCACACGCCGTGCTGCTCCGCGTACAACCCCGCGAAGCTCATGACGCCGCCATACCCGAACGCGGCGAGGAACATCGTCAGCGCGCCGAGGAAGATGCGCCACTCGATCGCGTGGCGCGACAGGATCGGCGCGTGGACCGCCGACGGATCGCGCGGCGTCGGTTCGATGCGCGTCGCGATCGCCACGGTGATCAGCATCAGGATGATGATGTCGAGACAGAGCCAGTGCCAGCCGTGGCGGTAGACCCACAAGCCAATCGCCGGCGCCGCGATCACGCCGAGCAGCATGGACAAACTGAAGTACCCGAGGCCCTCCGCGCGGCGGCTGGGCGGCATCAGCTCGATGGCCTGCGCACTGGCGGACGTCAGCAGGCCGGACCAGAAGATGCCGTGGACGACGACGAGGGCGAGCATCGGGCCGGTGCGCGTCGTCCAGAGGTACCCGAGCGCGACGAGCGTGATGCCGAAGCTGCAGATGATCAGCGTCCGCACGCGGCCGAGGCGATCCGCGAGCGCGCCGGTCAGCGGCGCGGAGAACGCGGACGCGTACGTCAGGAAGCCGACGAACAGGCCGGCCGCGAGCTTCGAGCCGCCGAGATCGCGGATCCGGAACGGCGCCGTGGGAAAGAGCTGAAAGGCCGAGAGGAACAGGATGAAGTTGAAGCTGCACATCACGAGGAAGCGTGACGTAATGAGCCGATCGGATGGTGCGGACATGGAAACCAGCGTGACTACCTGGCGTCACAATCGGGCCGGCGTAACAATCCGGCGTGACGAGAACCCGATGAAAGAGGAGCCTGTGTAATGCGTGTCAGAAACGCCCGGCGCGTCGGCTCTGGACGCGGTTCCGGCCTGGCGGGCCGCCGGGCCGCCCGCCGTTCGCCGATCGCGGTTCAGGATCGGACCGTTCAGGATTAGGATAGTGGGCAGCCAGCGACGTCACGACCTATGATCAACGACGCGCATTGCCACTTCTTCTCCTCCCGGTTCTTCGACGTCCTCGCGCAGCAGAAAGGCCTGCAGGCCGATCAGCCGGGCGCGGCCGTGACGACGCTGCTCGACTGGGAGGCACCTGGTACACCGGAAGCGCTGGCCGATCGCTGGGTCTCGGAACTGGACCGGCACGGCGTCAAGCGGACCTCGCTCATCGCCAGCATTCCGGGCGACGAGGAGTCGGTCGCCGTGGCCGTCCAGCGGCACCCGACGCGCTTCGTCGGCTTCTTCATGGTCGACCCGACGCAGCCCGGCGCGCCGCAGGCCGTCGAGCGGACGCTCGGCCGCGCCGGCATGCGCTGCGCCTGCCTCTTCCCCGCCATGCACCGCTATCCGCTGTGGGATGACACCGTGCTCGCCGTGGTCGACACGCTGGCCGAGCATCAGGGCTCGGCGCTCTTCGTCCACTGCGGCGTCCTGTCGGTGGGAGTGCGAAAGAAGCTCGGGCTGCCCAGTCGCTTCGAAATGCGCTTCGGGAACCCGCTGGACCTGCAGGCGCTCGCCCTGCGCCATCCGAAGCTTCCCATCATCATTCCACATTTCGGCGCCGGCCTGTTCAGCGAAGCGCTGATGATCGCCGACGCCTGCTCGAACGTGTATCTGGACACGTCCAGCTCGAACAACTGGATCAAGTACCACCCGGGCCTGACGCTCCCCGCCGTCTTCCGGCAGGCGCTCACCGTCGTTGGCCCGGACCGGCTGCTGTTCGGGACGGATTCGTCCTTCTTCCCGCGCGGCTGGCAACGGGCGGTGCTGGAGCAGCAACACACGGTGCTCGAAGGCCTGGGCGCGGACGACAGCGTCCGCCAGCGGATCTTCGGCTTGAACTTCGATCGCCTCTTCCCCCATCCGGCCTGACGCCGTTTCGGACGGGGTCGCACTCGATCGCCGTCTCCGCTGGTTGTCTTTCGCGGCTCCGCTTTGTCTCCGTTCGTCTCGCGTGTAAGTCCGCGGCGGGGGGACCGGGGGCGGTTGGCGTGGCGGCTACCGCACGTCGAGGAGCTCGATGTCGAAGACCAGCGTTGCGTTCGGCGGGATCATGCCTTCGTAGCCTTCCGGGCCGTACGCGAGCGCCGGCGGGATGATCAGCGTCCGCTGGCCGCCGACCTTCATCCCGGGAATGCCCTGTTCCCAGCCCGGAATGACGCGTCCGGCGCCGAGGTCGACCGGTAACGGCTCATTGCGATTGTGCGAGCTGTCGAACGGCCGGCCCTTGTTCCCCTCTTTCGTAGGGTGGTACAGCCAGCCGGAATAATGAACGCTCACCGATTTACCGGGCAGCGCCTCGGCGCCAGTGCCCACCTTCCGATCGATGCGCTGGAGCTCGGTGATCGTCGACACCGACAGCGCATCGTCCGCGCGCGGGTCGCCGGAGCGGCAGGCGGCGGAGAACGCCAGCGATGTGACGAGCAGGCAGGCGACGGCGATGGAGTGCGCGCGTTTCAGGACCGGCATGACGGGCATGACAGGCGTCGAGCGTAACTTCAGCATGGCTTCAGCAGTATAACGTCCAGATGCTCACGACAGCGGTGTGTTCAGTGCAGGGCGCCAGGCGTTCAGGACGTCGCACGCCGGCCTCGCGATTGGCTTGACACCTCTGTCATGCGTTTATAGCATCCCGTGACGGTCGCGCTCTGGCGCGCGGCGGGTCAATCGCGACAGGAGTCTTCACTGTGCATATCTTTCGTTCGCTCGTAGCGACGCTGGCCGTGGCCTGTGCCTCGACCGGCGTAGCGGCGGCCGCGGGACCGGAGGCGTACGCCATCCGGCAGGCACGCATCGTGCCGGTGTCCGGTCCCGTCATCGAGCAAGGTACCGTGGTCATCGCGCACGGCGTGATCACCGCGATCGGCAAGGACGTCGCCGTGCCGCCCGATGCCTGGGTCATCGACGGCAAGGGACTGACGGTCTACCCCGGACTGATCGACGCATTGACCGATCTGGGCCTGGCGCAGCCGGCCGCGGCGGCGCCGGGCGGCGGCGGTCCTGGCGGTGGCGGTCCCGGTCGTCCAGGCGGCGACGCGCCGCGTCCTCCGGCCGCGCGCGGCCCCGAGGACCGGCCGAGCACGACGCCGTGGGTCCAGGCGGCGGACGACATCAAGACGGATGATCGCCGCTTCGAGTCGTGGCGCAGCGCCGGCTTCACAACGGCGTTGAGCGCACCGAAGACCGGCATCTTCCCAGGCCAGGGCGCGGTGATCAACCTCGCCGGCGAGCGAGCGGGCGACCTCGTCCTCCTGTCCCCTGCCAGCGTCCAGCTCTCCTTCCAACCGCCCGGCGGCTTTGTCGGCTTCCCCGGCTCGCTGATGGGCGTCGTCGCGTACATCCGCCAAGTCTACTCGGACGTCAACTATGACGTCGAGGCGCGGAAGGTGTACGACGCGAACCCGCGCGGCGTCGAGCGTCCGGCGTACGACCGCACGGTGCGCACGCTCGCGGACGCGCAGGCGGCTGGCCGGCCGGTGTTCATGCCGGCGACGACGCCGGTGCAGATCGCGCGGGCGTTGAGCCTCGCGCAGGAACTGAAGCTGAAGCCGGTGCTCGTCGGCCTCACGCAAGGCTATCGCGCCGCCGACCGGCTCGCCGCCGCGAAGACGCCCGCCATCGTCAGCCTCAAATGGCCCGAAAAGGACGCCAACGCGGATCCGGATGGAGACGAGCTGCTGCGGTCGCTGCGCGTGCGCACGCTGGCGCCGTCGACGCCCGCCGCGTTCAGCAAGGCCGGCGTCAAATTCGCGTTCACCTCGGACGGCGTCCAGCCGCAGAACCTGCTGAAGAACGTTCGCAAGGCGATCGACGCCGGCCTGCCCGCCGACGCCGCGCTGAAGGCGCTGACGCTCGACGCGGCCGACATCCTCGGCGTGTCGAACCGCGTCGGCAGCCTGGAAACCGGCAAGGTGGCCAACCTCGTCGTCACCGACGGCGACCTGTTCGCGGAAAAGACGAAGATCAAGATGACCTTCGTCGACGGCCACAAGTTCGACATCAAAGAAGCGGCCGCGCGGCCAGCCGGCGCCGATGGCGGCCGCGGCGCGCCGACGGCCGGTGGCGCATCGCTCGCGGGACGCTGGACGTTCGCGATCACTACGCCGGAGGGCGCGGAATCGCCGACGCTCAGCGCGACGGTGGGCACGGACGGCGCCATCACCGGCAGCATGACGGGCAAGCGCGGTACGTCGCCGATCACCACCGGCACGATGACCGGCGCGCAGTTCACCTTCACCATCTCCGTCACCACGGCGCAAGGCACGATTCCGGTCACCTTCTCGGGCACGGTGGACGGGGGCGCGGTGAAAGGCACGATGTCGACGGACGGCTTCAGCACCGAATTCACCGGCACGCGCGGGCCGACGGCCAGCGACGCCGAGGAGAGCGGCCTGGATGAAGAGATGCTCGATCATGGGCATCCCCATCACGGGCAGCGGGCGCGGTTCCGGTAGGAGCACGGCATCATGACGCACACTCAGACACTCACTCGTCGTTCCCGTCGCGCGCTCCGCGTGCGCCGGACGCTGACCGGCGCCGCCATCGTGGGGCTCGCCGGCTTCGGGTCGCCCGCCTCCGCGCAGGACAGTCGCGCCGCGAGCGGGGGCGCCACCCTCATCCAGGACGCCACGGTGCTCACCGTCACGAACGGCACGATCCAGAAGGGATCCGTGCTGATCCGCGACGGCAAGATCGCCGCCGTCGGCACGAACGTCTCCGCGCCGGCCGGCGCGAAGGTCATCGACGCGGCCGGCAAGTTCGTCATGCCGGGCATCATCGACTGCCACTCGCACATCGCCGTCGAAGGCGGCGTGAACGAAGGCAGCGTGTCCGTGTCGTCGATGGTCGGCATCGAGGACGTCGTCGATCCCGAGGATCCGGACATCTACCGCGGGCTCGCCGGCGGCGTGACCACGGCGAACGTCCTCCACGGCAGCGCGAACGCCATCGGCGGCAAGAACCAGGTGATCAAGCTGCGCTGGGGCAAGGACGCCAAGGGCCTCGTCTTCGAAGACGCGCTGCCGGGCATCAAGTTCGCACTCGGCGAGAACCCCAAGCGCTCGAACCTGAGCGGCGTCGCCGGCGCATCCGGCCGCTACCCCGGTACGCGGATGGGCGTCATCGACACGATCCGCCAGGCGTTCGTCGACGCGCGCGAGTACAAGCGTGAGTGGGACGACTACCGCGCGCGGGCCGCGAAGAACGACAAGACCGCCATCACGCCGCGGCGCGATCTGAAGCTCGAACCGCTCGTCGAAGTGCTCGAAGGCAAGCGCCTCGTCCATGCGCATTCCTATCGCGCGGACGAGATCCTGCAACTGCTGCGCGTCGCCGAGGAGTTCAACTTCAGGATCGCGACGCTCCAGCACGTCCTCGAAGGCTACCGCGTCGCCGATGAGATCGCGAAGCACGGCGCCGGCGCGTCGACGTTCTCCGACTGGTGGGCGTACAAGATGGAAGCCTACGAGGCGATCCCGTACAACGCCGCCCTGATGACCGAGCGCGGCGTCCTCGTGTCGATCAACTCGGACAGCGCCGAGGAGCACCGGCACCTGAACCAGGAAGCGGCCAAGGCGATCCGCTACGGCGGGATGTCCCCGGACGAGGCGTTGAAGCTCGTCACGATCAACCCGGCGCGCCAGTTGCGCATCGACAAGCGCGTCGGCTCGATCGAAGTCGGCAAGGACGCGGACCTCGTCATCTACGACAAGCACCCGCTGAGCGTCTATGCCATCCCGCAGACGGTCTTCGTCGACGGCACGGTCTACTTCGATCGCCAGCAGGACCTGGCGAACCGCGCCAGGCTCGCCGAGGAGAAGCAGACGCTGAAGGACACCGAGAAGAAAGGCACGGCGGGCAAGGAGAAGGACTCGAAGCCGCCGACGACCCCGCAGACCACGCCCGGACAGACGACGGGGCCGAAGGAGAGCCACGAATGACCGTCCACACCTTTCAGCAGACGCCGCGGCAGACCCGGCGGACGGCGCGCGTGACGCAGACCGCCGCGGCCGCGCTCCTGGCCGTCGTCGCGAGCGCCAGCCCGCTCTTCGCGCAGGCGCCGGCCAAGACCTACGCCATCGAGAACGCGCGCATCGTCACGCTGGCGGGCGCGCCGATCGAGAACGGGACGCTGGTCATCGTCGACGGCAAGATTGCCGCGGTCGGCGCCGGCGTCGCCGTGCCGGCGGGCGCCGAACGGATCGACGGCAAGGGCCTGCAGATCTATCCCGGCTTCTTCGACGCCGCCACGCAGCTCGGGTTGACCGAGGTCGGCGCGGTCCGCGCGACGGTGGACACGAACGAGCTCGGCGACTACAACCCGCAGCTCGTGGCCGCGATGGCGGTCCACCCGGCGAGCGACCACATCCCGGTCGCGCGCGCGAACGGCATCACGCACGCCATGACGGTGCCCGGCACGAGCGGCGTCATCGCGGGCCAGGCGTCGGTCATTGCGCTCAACGGCTGGACGGTCGAAGAGATGCTGATCGCTCCCTCCGCGGGGATGATCGTCAACTGGCCGCAGCTCGCGACGAGCACGTTCGACTTCACGACGTTCTCCCAGCGCTCGCGGCCGTTCACCGAGGTGAAGGCGGAATACGACAAGAAAATCGCCGACCTGACCGAGTGGATCGCGCGGGCGCGACGCTATCAGCAGGCGGTCGACACGGCGGCGGCGACGACACCGCGCGACCTCAAGCTGGAAGCGATGCTGCCGGTGATCAAGGGCGAGCGTCCGCTGATCATCTCCGCCAACCGCGAGCGCGCCATCCGCGACGCGTTGAAGTTCTGCGAGGAGCAGAAGCTGCGGGTGGTGATCTACGGCGGCGACGAAGCGCGCAAGGTGAAGGACCTGCTCGCGAAGCAGAAGGTGCCGGTCATCCTCGGGCCGACGCTGACGATGCCGTCGGACGATGACGAGCCGTACGACTCGCCGTTCACGCTCCCGTCGGATCTGCACAAGGCGGGCATCAAGGTGGCGTTGGCGACGTTCAACTCGGCGGACTCGCGCACGCTGCCCTACGAGACCGGCAACGCCGTCGCGTACGGGCTGCCGCACGAAGAAGGGTTGAAGGCGATCTCGCTCTACCCCGCGCAGATCTTCGGGCTCGACAAGCAGCTCGGCACGATCGAGACGGGCAAGATCGCCAACGTGATTGTCACGAGCGGCGATCCGCTGGAGCTGACGACCGAGGTCAAGTATCTCTTCATCAAGGGCCAGTTGACGTCGCTCGACAACAAGCATCAGCGCTCGTACGAGACGTGGCGCTCGCGTCCGCGGCCCACGGGCACGACGCGCACGACGGCGTCGAAGTAGCGGATCGGCTCCCACCTCAACGGTGTCGGCGGACGCAGCGACGCGCCGCCGACACCGCCTCCCACATTTCTGTCACTCCCGACGCACCTCTGTTGCATAATCACTTCCACGACGCGTACTGCAGCGCGGGAGCCGAGGTGCCCTTGCCTGACGCGTCGAGTCCAGGGAGCAGACGCCAACATGTGGAAGTCTTCTGAACCGACGTCTCGTCCGCCTGCCGGCTCGCCGGAAGCGCCGCGTCCATCCGGATCGGCGTCGAGTGCGCGGCCGCCCGCGGACTTCGCGGCCTCGCTGCGCGTCGCCGCGACGCACCTGCCCGCGAACGTGACGATCACCGGCGACCTCAACGCGGACGAAGACGTCGTCATCGACGGCATTGTCACCGGCACGATCGACATGCCGAACCACGCGCTCACGGTCGGCCCGCACGCCACGGTGGACGCGCGCGTGTTCGCGCGGGACGTCACGCTGCACGGCCAGGTGAAGGGCAAGCTGACGGCGCTCGAGATCATCGACATCCGCGACAGCGCGCGCGTGTCGGGCGAGCTGGCCGCGCCGTCCGTCGCGCTCGCCGACGGCGCGTTCGTGCAAGGACGCGTCGAGACGAAGCGCGTCGACGCCGCGGTGCACGTCGCGCGCTACCGGATGGCGAAGAACGCCATATGAGTTTTTGCGCCACGTCTGCAATTCATCCGCCACCCGCCGGGAAAAAGCCGGTATCATGTCGCACATGAGTAGTGCGATCACCCGTCCGCGCTCCGCGCACGTGGTCGGTGACAACTGGTCCGCGACCGATGCCGCCGAACTGTATGAAGTCGACCGCTGGGGCAAGGGCTACTTTTCGATCGGCGACGATGGGCAGCTTCGCGTTCACCCCACGAAAGACCCGAACCGCTCGATCGATCTGAAGCAGCTCGTCGATCACCTGCAGCTCCGCGGCATCAGCCTGCCGACGCTCATCCGGTTCCGCGACATCCTCCGCCATCGCCTGCGAGACATCCACGAGGCCTTCCAGGCCGCCATCGGTCAGCACAATTACGCTGGCCGTTACATGTGTGTCTATCCCATCAAAGTCAATCAGCAGCGCCAGGTGGTCGAAGAAGTGCTCGACTTCGGCCGGCCGTACGGCTTCGGCCTCGAAGCCGGCTCCAAGCCCGAGCTGCTGGCGGTGATTGCGCTCGCGGACAACGACACGCCGATCATCTGCAACGGCTTCAAGGACGCGGAATTCATCGAGATGGCGATGCTGGCCCAGAAGGTCGGCCGCCGCATCATCCCCGTCGTCGAAAAATATACGGAACTGGGGTTGATCCTCGAATACGCCGAAAAGGTCGGCGTCCGGCCGACGATTGGCATGCGCGTCAAGCTCGCCGCCCGCGGCGGCGGACGCTGGCAGTCGTCCGGCGGCTACCGCTCGAAGTTCGGGCTGACGACTGCCGAGATCCTCCGCGGACTCGAAGAGCTGAAGTCGCGCGGCATGGAAGACTGCTTCCAACTGCTCCACTTCCACCTGGGCAGCCAGATTCCGAACATCCGCGTCGTCAAGGGTGCGCTGAACGAAGCCGCCCGCGTCTACGTGGAACTGGCCAAGGCCGGCGCGGGCCTGAAGTACATGGACGTCGGCGGCGGCCTCGGCGTGGACTACGACGGATCGCAGACGAATTTCGAATCGAGCATGAACTACACGCTCGAGGAGTATGCGAACGACGTCGTCTATCACCTGCAGACCGTCTGCGACGAAGCCAACGTACCGCATCCGATCATCGTCTCGGAAAGCGGCCGCGCCGTCGTCGCCTACCACAGCCTGCTCGTGTTCAACGTCCTCGGCGTCTCCGGGTTCGGCGACGAAGAAGTGCCGACCGCGGCCACCGAGAACATGGAACAGCCGCTGGTGGATCTGATCGAGACGTATAAGAACGTCACCACCCGCAACGCGCTGGAGAGCTACCACGACGCGCAGCAGGCGCTGGACATGGCGCTCAGCCTGTTCTCCGGCGGCTATCTGCCGCTCGAACAGCGCTGCCAGGCGGAAAACCTCTACTGGGCGATCTGCACCAAGCTGCAGCGCCTGGTGCAGCAGATGGACGAAGTGCCGGAAGACCTGCAGACGCTGGACGAGTCGCTCTCGCACACGTATTTCTGCAACTTCTC
>Ga0187894_10005626_pt1 | contig 12675 bp, 15 predicted proteins | sample GBC1701081metaG_FD_136650 | JGI IMG/M metagenome (GOLD analysis project Ga0187894, IMG submission 136650) | White microbial mat communities from a lava cave in the Kipuka Kanohina Cave System on the Island of Hawaii, USA - GBC170108-1 metaG ... | reverse complement strand
GATCATACGACGTACTAGAATCACTTGAACGCAAAGGATTCGTAATAATGAAACTTGGCAAACCAATCAAATACATCGCAGTTCCTCCTTCAGAAGTTCTAGAACGCGTCAAGAAAAACATCCAAGAAGACGCGATTCGACAAGAAAAAGTCATTGACACACTAAAAGACAGCGACGTTTTGGGCGAACTATCAAGCCTTCACACAAAAGGAATAGACCTCGTAGAACCTAGCGACTTAACAGGCGCAGTAAGAGGACGATCAAACCTTTACAACCACATCGGAGCTGCAATTAAAAACGCGCAAAAAAGCGTAAGTATAATGACATCCGCTGAAGGATTGTCAAGAAAAGCAGACGCACTCAAAAACGCAATACAAAAAGCAAAAAACAACGGAATCAAAGTAAGATTCATCGTACCAAAAAACACACAAATACCAAACTCAATTTCTCAACTAGCGAAATTCAAACAAACAGAACAGTTACCTGCGCGTTTTTGCATAGTTGACGGAAAACACGTAACATTCATGGCACTAAATGACAAAGACATACACCCAAACTATGATTTTGGCGTATGGGTTAACGCGGAAAACTTCGCAAAGTCATTTGAAAACATATTTGATCTTCTTTGGGAACAATAAACACACTCTAAATTGCCAGTCAATAAAATCCCAAACCTTTTTATATTGAACTCCACTTATAAACGCCATAAGAGGTGATACATAATGGAAGAAGTTCTCATACGCATTGTCCTCGCCGTTATTGTCGGCACACTATTTGGAATAGTTTACTGCATGCGAGTTTTGGTCTTAATGGAGCGCAGAGTTGCGCGCATTGAAGAACACATAGAACGCATGGTTGATCGCGTTTTATCTGAAGAAAAAATCATCGAACGCAAACTATCAAAACGCAGACGATAATGCGCAATTTCTTTTCTTCTTCTTTTTTAATTCAACTTTTAGCGTCACACCCAGACAAAAGTACAGTTTTGCAACTAACACAAAATTCTCCTCACTCAATATCATATCATCTTGAAAAAGAAATACCAACAGGGTCAGTAATCGGGCTTATTGCGCCAAAGAGCATACTTTTTGAAGTTCTGCCAACAATCGCGCGAAGAAAACACTGCAAAGTCGCACTATTTGGAGCACAAGGAGAAATTGCAAGAGCGTTTCACGATATACTCAGCCCAACAACAGAATGCGACATATACTTATGCGAGCCTGAACTCTTCAACCCAGAAGGCGCAATGACACACCCATCCGAACTTGAACACATAGGAAAACATTCACTAATTGGCGTCGGATGCAGCCTTCAAATGACAAACGAAAAACCTGCGCACTTAGATTTTATGCCGCTAACAAAAATAATAACTGAAAAAGGAACAACTAACGTTTCTTCTTTGAAACTTTCTTCACTTTTTTAACCGCTTTCTTCAAAGTTTTCTTCGCTGGCTTTTTCGCTTTCTTTTCTTTCTTTACCGGCGCAGATTTTACAGGAGACTTTCTCGCTTTAACAACTTCTTCAGCAAGCAATTCTTTTAATTCAATTTCACACTGAGCAAGATCCTTTTCCAAATCAGCAATACGAGACGCGTTATCCTCAACTTCCATTAACTGACCAGTTTCAGGACACTTGAAATTAAAATCGTGAGCCTTTTCAAAATCCAACCTGATCCCTGCTTCTTTTGAAACATAAAACTGAGTCGTCTTTTCTCTTTGAAGACGCTCCTGGAGCTTCTCGATTTTCTTTTTACGCAAAGTAATCAAAAGATCCCTTACTCTATTTTTGTTAAAAGTCCAATAATAAATGTACCAGCCCTTCTTTTTGTCTTTCTTTCTTGAAAAACTGACAAGATTATGATCGTACAGGCGATAAAGCATATTTCGCGTGATGTTAATTTCAGCTTTCATGCTGTCAGCAAGCTTAAACTCAGAAACATTACTCTTATCGCTAAGAATTCTGACCAGAGGAACAACATCAGGCCCTGCCACTTCCGCCACCACTTCGTCCACGGCTTTTTGGGTAATTTTCACAAATTCAGTTCTCAAAAATGCTGTTTATAAACCTTTCGTCAAGTCCTCAAAAGAGACCCCTCTTAGCCTTGCAAGCTCACGAGAAATACCAACACTCATAACAGATTCGTTAAGGTCAACAGGATTTAGAAACCACCAAGGCTCATTATTGAACCTAACAGCAATCATCGGCCTTGCGCCGGCGCGACTTGCGAACTCAATTAATTCATCAACTTCTCTTTTTTCTAAATACTGCCTATCGGCCTTTGTTGCCTTACACTCAATCGCGAACATAGAGCCACTTTTACTTGCCAAAACATCAGGCGCGGGATATCGCATACTTCCGCTCCCTGCAACCCTTATCGCAGTCCAGCCTGAAAGCTTCCAAAACATATGAATGAGCTCCCGCTCCGCGTTAGCACCCTTCTTTTGAATCGCCATTTATATACCGCCTGACCTCTTTTCTAATAGCAATCCAATAGGAAACACTACTTTTTTAAAAAGTGTATGCTCAAGAAGCATTATGCCTTCAGAAAGATTAGTGCCACTCGCGGCAATGGAACAATTAATCAAAAACGCAGGAGCTGACAGAGTATCCGACTCAGCAAAAGCCGCGCTAAAAGAACTTCTTGAAGAACACGGATTAAAACTTGCCCAACACGCAATGAAACTCGCAGAACACGCAGGCAGAAAAACAGTAAAAGCAGAAGACATCAAACTTGCGGCAAAAGAACTAGAACGATAAACCAAAAACAAAACTTCTCACATATTTAATTTCATAAAATCAAACGCGCAAAAAACATTATCAAACGCGGTTCTTGCATCCTCTTCTAACTCAAGAGTATTTTTGTACCGTGCGCTAAAATGAGTAAGGATGAGTTTTTTGACATTCGCTTGCGAGGCGATTTGAGCCGCTTCAAGAGCAGTCAAATGACCGTGCTCTGCTGCCTTATCTTTAAGATTACTCGCGTACGTACTGTCACAAATCAAAACATCGGCGTCTTTTGCGATAGAAATACAATTTTTGTTAAATAAAGTATCAGTAATGAAAGTAAGCTTTCTACCCTCGACAACTGTCGTTACCTTATCAGCAAGAATTTCCTTTCCTTTAAACTCAATATTTTCTCCCTTTTGCAATTTGCCAAGCAAAGGCCCTTCAGGAATTCCTAATTTTTTAATTGAGTCAACTTTGATTCTTCTTCTGTTTTTTTCAATAAATGAAAACGCGACGCAAGGAACTTCGTGCTTCATTTCAGCGCTTTCTAAAACATAATCCTCATTTTCAAAAAATTTGCCGTTTGAGACTTCAGTAATGTTAATATTAAATTTTGTTTCAAACTCAATACCTCCAAACATCTGCTGAAAAGACTTCTTGCTGCCCTTTGGACCAAAAACATCAATAGAACGGTTAAGCTCAAGCGACGCTATTGTTAACAAAAGACCCGCAAGACCCAAAATATGGTCACCATGCCAATGAGAAACTAAAATTTTTCTAACCTTTGCAAGATTCAAACCAGCAACACGCATCTGACGCTGAGTTCCTTCTGCGCAATCAAACAAAATGCCCTCTCCTTTAAACTCCAAATAAACAGCGCTTGGATTTCTCTCCTTAGTTGGCATCATACATGATGTCCCCAAAAACGTCACTTGCATACGCTAGTTTCTCGTCTCGTTCTTTATAAATGTTATAGGCAAACGCAAGGTTTTTAAGCATTTAAAAAGAAAACATAGGTATGGCCGTAATCGTGTCTTTAAGCAAAGGAAACATAATAACAGAAAACAGCGCCCAAGCTAAAGACCTTCACGAAAAACAACGCTACGGACAACAGCTAAAAGACGGAAGAATCAAACTATCATTTCTCGAAGCGGTTTACTTATACGATATAAACAAACTAGACATTGTTGATGGAAAAAATAAAACAATAAATCGAACAAAATTATCAATTGAAGCCGAGAAAAAAGACAACGATTTTTGGACACGCTACGCAGTATACGGCGATTTACGCTCACGCGGATACATAGTCGGAACAGCTTTAAAATTCGGAGCCGATTTTAGAGTGTACGATAGAGGAGTAAAACCAGGAGAAGATCACGCAAAATGGATAGTATTTCCAATGCATGAAAGCGAAACGCTCACCTGGAAAGAATTTAGCGCAAAAAACAGAATCGCACACAGCACAAAAAAGAACGTTCTTCTTGCAATAGTCGATGACGAGGGCGATGTCACATACTGGGAAGCCCGTTGGGTCAGACCATAACTTAAACGCCATAATTCTTTTATACCATTCAAAACGAAATAAAAACAATGGACTATCGCGAACAAATATTACAGCTAGGTCATAACGCCCCTCTTTTACCAAACACTGTCGCCAAAGCGCTAAATTCAAACGGAATACTCGCAGGCGCAATGCTTTCTGAAATGGTTGCGAAAGGACAACTAAAAACCAGCGCGCTAAAGGTTGGAGGCTCTCCACTCTATTATATTCCAGGAAAAGAAGAACAACTGCTATCTTTCTCAAATTATCTTAACGAAAAAGACAAAAGAACACTCGCGCTAATACAAGAACACAAAGTAATGCGAGAAAAAGACTGCGACCCACTAGTTCGAGTATCATTATCCATAATAAAAGATTTCTCAAAACCGCTCGTCGTAGAATATAATGGAATACAAGAAACATTTTACAAATACTTTCTTGTAAGCGATGAAGAAGCAAAAACACTCATAAAAGCGCAACTAACATCAAATGGCGCGAATGATGTTCTGCAAACAAAAACAGAAGAAACACCAAAGAACACACAAGAGGTTCAAGAAATTAAAAAAGAGGAAGTAAAACAAGCGGCAAAACAAGAGCAAAAACAAGAGAAAAAAGAAATAAAACAAGAAAAATTACAAAAAGAAGAAAAAACTGAAAAAACAAAGAAAATAGAAACGCCAAACGGAGACTTTTGGGAACAACTACTAGGGTACTTTTCAAAACACAATATAAAAATTAATGAACACACAGTAATCAAGAAAAAAACAGACTTTGACCTAATACTTGATATCCCATCACCAGTCGGAAAACTCACATATTACTGCAAAGCACGCAGCAAGAAAAAACTAACAGACGCAGACATAAGCTCAGCATACGTCACAGGACAAATCAAAAAATTACCCATTATCTTTATAACTGACGGAGAGCTTAACAAAAAAGCGCAAGAACTCGCAAGCCAACTAAAAGGCATAACAGTCACGCAACTACCATGGGAGTCAACCTTAAAGAAATCCTCATCAGAAAACCAATAAGCATAGACGATTTACAACATAAAATAATAATCGTTGACGGCTACAATATGCTTTACCAATTTCTAACAACAATCAGAGGACGGGACGGAGCCCCGTTCACAGACCATCACGGCAACGTCACATCCCACCTAATAGGACTATTTTCCCGAACAACAAACTTCATGACAAGAGGAATAAAACTCGTATTCTGCTTTGATGGAAAAGTTCCAGACTTAAAACACAAAGAACTACAAAGAAGAGCAGAACTCAAAGCAGAAGCCAAAAAACTCTACGAAGAAGCGCTTGAAAAAGAAGACGTAGACCAAATGCACAAATACGCGGGCAGAACAGCAAAACTCACAACCCCAATGGTAGACCAGGCAAAAGAGTTATTGACCGGACTTGGAATCCCTTGGGTTCAAGCGCCAAGCGAGGGAGAGGCGCAAGCTGCATACATGGTAAAAAAAGGAGACGGATGGGCAGTAGTATCACAAGATTTTGACTCACTTCTTTACGGAGCGCCACGGGTAATACAAAACCTAAGCATAGAAGGAAAAAGAAAAATTCCCGGAAAACTCGCGTTCACAACAATAGAACCACAACTAATTGAACTAAAAGAAAACCTTGTACACCTTGGATTAACGCAAGAACAGCTAATTGACCTTGCAGTATTAGTCGGAACAGACTACGCTCCTGCAGGAGTAAAAGGAATAGGCCCAAAAAAGGGACTTGCAATAGTTAAAGAGTTCAAAGAGGCTGAAAAAATATTTGAAGGAAGAAAATTAGAAGATGACGTCGATTGGAAAGAAGTTGTTAAAGTGTTTCACACAATGCCTGTAACAGATGATTACGAAATAAAATGGAACAAAGTTGACAAAGAATCCATAATAAAACTTCTTGTAGACACTCACGACTTTGGCGCAGAAAGAGTTGAAAAAACACTCGCGAACTTAGCGCCACCAAAACAGCGAGGACTCGGAGACTTTTAGATGAGCACACTAAAAGAAGCGCTTCGAGGAAAACTCACAGCAAAAGAAATTGAAACGCTGCGAGCAGGATTTGACGTAATAGGGTCAATCGCAATAATTGAAGTTTCTAAAACACACAAGAAAAAACAAAAAATAATCGCAGAAGCATTACTATCAATTCTTCCACACATTAAAACAGTCGCCGTAAAACAAGGAAAGCACACAGGAAAATACAGAAGACAACCACTAAAAGTTCTTGCCGGCGAAAAAACACTAGAGACTTGCCATAAAGAAAATGGAATAATCTTAACACTTAACGTTAGCACATGCTACTATTCCCCCCGCCTTGGAACTGAACGTATGAGAATCGCATCGCAAATCAAAAAAGGAGAAAACATACTCGTTGTTGGTTCAGGAATAGGGCCTTACCCTTTAGTTCTTGCAAAACATACGCAGGCAAAACACATAACTGCAGTAGAACATAATCCCGATGCGCACGAATACGCTCAACTTAACATTTCCAAGAATAAATTTAATCAAAAAATAACACTAATAAAAGGAGATTTGTCCAAAGTAAAACTTGGAAAATTTGACAGAATAATATCAAACATACCGCACAAAGGAGCCGCTTTAACTTCAAAATTGCTTAAATTCGCTAAAAAAGGAACCATACTTCACGTCTACGATTTTGCGAAAGAGAGCGAACTTAACAAACCCGCGCTAAAACTTGCTTCACTATGCAAAAAAGCAAAGAAAAAATGTTCAATCAATCATATTCAAAAAGCAGGACAACACGCCGTTCGAAGCTATCGTATTTGTGTTGACGCAAAAGTCATTTAGCGAATTTATTTAGTGTAATATTTTATAGAATTAACCAAACATTCTCAAATAATCATCGCCTTCAGTTCTAACTTCATTTAGAACCTTATCAATTGCGCCCTCAAAATCAGCTTGAGTTACTTTACTTCTATTCTCGCGAATAGCGAAATAACCCGCTTCAGTTGCGACAGCACGAATCTCTGCCCCTGAGAAACCTTCCATCTTCTTAATCAAACTTGAGTTGTTTAATTTCGAAGTCTTCATTTTACTAGTATGAATCTTGAAAATTTCCTTTCTTGCCACTTCATTAGGCAAATCAACATGAATTAATCTGTCAAGACGGCCAGGTCTTGTAATCGCAGGATCAAGAATATCTTTTCTATTAGTGCAACCAATAATTTTAACGTTATCAAGAGGGTTGAAACCATCAATCTCTGCCAAAAGCTGCATAAAAGTTCTTTGAACTTCACGCTCACCGCTCGTTCCAACATCGATTCTTACTGACGCAATCGCGTCCATCTCATCAATAAAAATAATACTTGGTGATTTTTCTCTTGCGAGCTGGAAAATTTCTTTTACAAGCTTTGCGCCCTCTCCAATAAATTTTTGAACAAGCTCGCTTCCTACAACCTCAATAAAAGTACTGTTTGTTGAAGCTGCAACAGCTTTTGCAAGAAGAGTTTTACCGGTTCCTGGAGGACCATATAATAAGATGCCCTTAGGAGGCTCAATTCCCACTTTTTTGAACAATTCAGGCTTCTTTAATGGCAACTCAATAACTTCCTTAATGTCACGCTCTTGCTCTTGCAAACCGCCAACCTGAGTCCATGCAATACTTGGCTTCTCAATAATTACAAATTTATCAGCTTCAAAAGTCTTCTTGCTTGGAATTTTCTTAACAACTGTAAGATTTTTTTGTTCAGCAAGAATAGTATCGCCAATCGCAAGTTTGTCGCAAGAAGTTGAAACATCAACCAAAAACTCATTACCATTTGGAAGACGAATAATTGCCTTATCATCAATCAAATCACGAATCTCACAGCTAATAAGCGGAGTTCTCTTGAACTTTTCAAGCTCGCGCTCCAAGTTTTCAATGCTTTCTTTAAGAAAACGATTCTCCTCTTCAATACCTGAAATATTAGTAGAATACCCAAAAGATAGGCCGTCTTTCGAAACTCCTTCCTTTGAGGCGTTTTTTTCACTCATTAATGGATTTTAGGTTTTAGGGTATTTAAACGTTGCCCTCATCAGGATAAGCCTCACGCACGAGCTTCTCTTTACCTTTTAACTTTTTTCGAATAGGCTCAAGAAGCGCGTTTACCTCACGCGCAACAGCCTTTTTCAAATCCATAGGATGAACCTTTTGAGACAAATAAGCAGATTCAAGCTCTTCATAAGTTCTAAACTCTAACGCCCCTCCAAACTTTGCCGGACGATCAACAATAAACGGCTGGCTTAAATCCCCCTTATGAACAAGAATAACATACTTGCAAAAAGCGAGAACACCATTATTCTCAACCTTTCCAACCTCGCAAAACGCGGCGTTTAATTTATCATTTACAGTTTTTTCATCATCACGAACATCAACTTTTGAATGCTTCTCAGAACTCGACATCTTTCCGCCCGCACTAAGACCTGGGATAAGAGGAGTCATAACTTCGACTCTTGACTTATACCCTATTTTTGGCAAAACTTCCCTTGCAAGAACCAAAATTTTTCTCTGGTCAATTCCGCCATATTGAACATCAACACCCAAATACTCTTCATCTAACGCCTGCATAAGAGGATACAAAAGACCCGAAAGTTTAGGACTCTCAGTTTGCTTCACAACTTCAGATGCCGACCTTGTCGCATCATGAACAGAAACAAAAGTCGACATACGATACAAATCCCAAACATAATCCTTTTTTAGCTGAACATCAGAACCTTTAACAATCTCAATTTTACTAACATCGGCTCCTATCGCTTCAAATAAAGCAGGAATTACAATGCTGTAATATTCATACCTTTTTTCAAGCAAATCCCAAGGAGTCTTATCAAGCGCGCCATGAACATCCGCAAGCAAAATCTTAGCCTTAAACCCTGCTCTTACAAAATCAGCAAGCTTAGTTGCCCAAACAAAATAACCAATATGAGGAGAACCAGTAATTGACGTTCCAATATAGACAACAGGCGATTTTTTCTTAAGAACCTCTTTAAGCTCACTCTCTACAAGAATTTCCTGCGTATTTCTCTTAACAATCGCTAATTTCTCATTAACATCCATAAAGCAAAAAAGCCACCCTTCTCTTATAAATCTTTTCTCACTATTGCACCACAGAAAACTTTAAATACGTACAACCCCCAAAAAAATACAGGTGAACAAATGGATGACCAACGAAGATTCTCAAAAGCACTCCTCGGAAAGACAGTAGTTAGCAAAAGCGGCAAAAGATTCGGAGAAGTATCAGACTTAATATTTGAATCAAAATCGGGCGAACTAATCAGCGTTGAACTCAAAAACCCAACGCAATACACAGAAAAATTAGAGCTTGAAAAAAGCAAAACAGGACAACTAATAATCCCATGGTCTGCGGTAATCGCAAGCGGGGATTTCGTCGTTGTATCCGAAGAAGACATAGTTTAATTCTATAATTCTATTATTTCCATTACTTTTTTATACAAACACCTAAAATGTGAACTCTTGTGGAACAACAAAGCATAATCTGGACAGAGAAATACCGCCCAAAAACATTCGCAGACGTTAGAGGGCACAAAGAAATAACCCAAAAACTTCAAGCATTTATAGCGCAAAAAAACTTACCTCACCTTTTATTGTCAGGTCCCGCAGGAGTTGGCAAAAGCACACTTGCTCTCGTAATCGCGCGAGCATTTTTTGGTGAAAATTACCGCGAAAACTTCTTAGAACTAAACTCATCAGATGAGCGAGGAATAGACGTCGTTCGAATAAAAGTAAAAGACTTCGCAAGAACAAAAGCATTAGGAGATGTACCATTCAAAATAATATTCTTAGATGAATGCGACGCGCTAACAAAAGAAGCCCAACAAGCGCTCAGACGAACAATGGAAAACTACACAGGCACTTGCAGATTTATTCTGGCCGCGAACTACTCAAGCAAAATCATAGACCCAATACAGAGCAGATGCGCAGTATTTAGATTCAAGCCGCTCGCAAAAGAAGACGTAATACTCGCAATAAATCACATAGCAAAAGAAGAAAAAATAACAATAGATGAAACAGCAAAAGAAGCGCTCGCTCACATCGCAGACGGAGACTTAAGACGCGTCGCAAACTTACTTCAAAGCGCAAGCGCAGTTAATCCAAAAATCACAAAAGAAGTACTCTACTCACTCGCAAGCGTCGCTGAACCAACAGAAATCAAAGAAGCCCTCGGGATAGCAATCAAAGGAAACTTTGTTGCAGCAAAAGACAAACTCCTTGAAATAATGCTTCGCTATGGCTTGTCAGGAATAGACATGGCAAAACAAATACAACAAGAAATATGGAATTTAGAAATAGACAACCGCAAAAAAGTAACGCTCATTGACAAGTGCGGAGAAGCGGAATTTAGAATGGTTGAAGGTTCGGACGAGTTTATCCAGCTTGAAGCACTTCTTGCTCAATTTGTACTAGCAGGAAGCCAATAAACCAATTAAATCACATTCTTTAGAAAAACTTGTTTACTCTTCGCCAGAACTTTTAATCGCAATTTGAGTCTGAACTAACTCTTCATAATCATAAATCGCTTCAATATTCACTAATTGTTCAAAGTCAGCCTTTTGCGCCACATTTTGAGTACAGGTCACAGTCTTTGAACCACTGTATAATGTAACGAAGCCTTCAGAACCGCGTTCAGACGCTTCAAGACCAGTACAGGAAAGACCCGGAATTGAAGTCTCAACAATAACATAAACACGATTCTCATTTCGCTTATCAACATTATCGCAGAACGAATTTCTCTGATAAACAAGACCTTGGCCTCGGTTAATCACGTCAAACTGGAAACGCACTTTATCTTTCGCACCAGCGCTTTGCTTAAACCCAAGAATCTGAACAGGAGCTCCGCTTACAAACAAGGGCTTCTCAGCATTCACTTCACAAATACCGCCCGCTTGAGGCGCAAGAAGATTTTCACGAACACACAATTTGCTTACAGCTTTTGTGCGATACAAATAACAAACTTCAGCACGCAAAGTAAAAGGAGCAGTCGCCCCAACAATCAATTTCTTATAATTAAAATTAGGAAACTCCACAAAAACAGGAGGCGGAATTAAAATAGAACCTTGAGGATCTTTAGATAACTGCAAAATGTCATCAGGAGCCAACTGCACTAAATCATTTTGAGTTTTGCCAAATTCAGAAGGGTTAATTCCTGACAATTTTACGCGAATATTGTCCTTTGGAATCAAAGACTCACCCTTATTTTCTAACTTAACAACAACATCAAAAGGATCTCTGCCCGCGTCAAAAACATCTGCTCGCAAATCCTGAAAACCAAGCAGAACACCTTGTGTTCCACCGATAAATGGGCTTGTAAGGTCAACTTTTTTAGCACTACTTCCAGTACAGGCAACTAGAGCAAACATGAGAACTGCCGCAACTAAAAGTAATTTCATCGACCTCATTTTTACTATTTAAACAGAAACAGCGTATATAAATCTTATGTATGGCTAATATTGAATCTTATTGAGTTGGACGAATTTCTATACGAGTACTCACGCTTTGAGAATAACCATACTTCAAATAAACATTCATCGCAGAAACAAACGCAGTTTGCTGAGCAGTAAGAGGCAATTCGCAATAAATAGTTGCCTGACCATTCACAAGACGAACAATATTGTTATTCATAGGCCTACAAGATTGCTTGATGCTTGTTCCTGAAACAGAAACATCAACGAGCTCTATTGTGTCAAGCTCAGTATATGAGAAGCCGCCCGCATTAGGATTACATTTTGACAAATCCTTTTGCAAGAACGCGTCTCCTCCGCCAACATTTTGAATTGTAATAGCAAACCTCGTTCTTCCGGGATTTGCCTCAACACCTATGTTTGAAACAGCAATAGGCGCTCCCTGACTTCCTAAACCAACAGTTCCAGGAGTGCAAACTTTTGCGGTTTTAGACGGAGTAAACGGATTTGGGTCAATACAAACTTGCGCGCTTGCCTGCGTTTCGTACTTGTAGCAAGCAGTCGCAAGAAGAGTTGGCTCAAACTTATCAACACGAAGACCTGTAAGCGAAGTAATTGTTGAATCAAAAGTTACAACATCAAAGCCGCCTTGAGGAACATACTGACTTCGACTCTCAAGAGAAGGAATTGTTTTCCCAGTCCCTGGAATTCCAGTAATAATACGGTTATCAAAACCAGTAAGGTAAATGATTCCATCACCTGAACGAAGACTTGTCGTTCCACGATTCTCAACTCTTAACATAATAGTTAACGGCTGATTTTCAAAAACACGAGGAGGAGGCAAATTAGGCATGAAATTCATACTTAATCCTTCACTACCAAAACGAAAATTCTGAGGCTCTTTTGTTGTTTTACTGCCGCCAAAACCCTGACAGGCCACTAAGAACAGGCATAAAATGATAATTGCAAGCACACTCTTTTT
>Ga0187894_10005625_pt1 | contig 12676 bp, 8 predicted proteins | sample GBC1701081metaG_FD_136650 | JGI IMG/M metagenome (GOLD analysis project Ga0187894, IMG submission 136650) | White microbial mat communities from a lava cave in the Kipuka Kanohina Cave System on the Island of Hawaii, USA - GBC170108-1 metaG ... | reverse complement strand
CCAATTGGAAGGCGCGCGGGCCGCCCGAGCCAAAGATCGAGCCTAACCGGCTCGTTGGCTGCCCGAAGAGATTATTGGCGGGAGGGGTCCCGTTTGGATTAGCCGCCGTAGCCCTGGTCCAAGCGGCCGTCGTCAGCGACCCGGTGAACCCGGTCAGGTTGGCGACGTTGAAGATGTTGAAGCCCTCTCCGATCAACTGGAGTTTGACCTTTTCGCCAATCGGGACAATCCGCGCTACGCGGATATCTTGTGTGACGATGCTGTCCCCGGACGAGAACTTGTCCGGTAATTGAATGTACGGGAGTATCGCGCCGACAAAATCTCGTTGGCTCGTGCGCCCGATATTGGCCGCCGTTACGGTCGGCGCCGCCGGGATAGAGGCGTTATACGCAGCGACCAGCTTCCTGATGTCTTCAGCGTCCTGGCCACGTCCGAATGAGCCGGCATATGTGCCTGGGAGTCTGAAGACAAATGTGCCGTCTCCTTCAAGATCGAATGTGCCCAGAGTGACTGACCTGAAATCCCCGGACTGTATCTGCATGATCGAGGACACCTGATATCCATTCAGGATGCCGCGCAGCAGTCTCGAGCCGCCATTGTACTTTGGCAGATCCCAGATGCCGCTGACTGTGAACTGGTGTTTAGGGGCGGCGTTGCCTTGACCGAAATTCTGAGAATAATCGGTATAACTGGCGAACTGCTCAAACGTCGTATACCTGGACAGCGCGTAGGCGCCGGTTAACTGGAAGCCTTGCGAGAGTCGCTTATCCACTTTCACTTGCAGGGCGGTATATCTGGAGAGAATCCCCGGCATCCCGTAGAGGATGGAGTTGAGCGAACACTGCGCCTTGGGATCATTGGGATTCAAGTTGGGGGGCGGGTTCGCCGCAGTGCTGCACGCCGGAATCACCGGGTTACGGGTGGGAGTATTTGTGCCGGCGGCGTTCAGTGTATAACCGCTGAATCTGTTCCAGAGGTTGAGGTCCGGCTGCATGCCTTCGTATGCCCCGAATCCGACCGCCCGGCGCATGACGAAGTCCGCCGAAACCGAAAGGTCGCGCATGATCTCCCGTTGCACGCCGGCGTTGATATGGATCGTGTAGGGCGTGTGAAAATCCTTGTCAAAAATGGTGTCGGTCAAGAGTGTCGGGGCCTGCTTGGTGACCTCGATGTTTCGGATCGAAAGGTCCTTCCCGTTGTACCTCTGACTGGTGAGCGCCGCCATTTGGCCGATGATGCTGGAGAGATTGTTTAGATAGTCCCGCGCCCTGAAGTCAACCACAGCGACAGTGCTGAAGTTCAGGAACGCCGGCAGACCCGGCCCGGTTTTATAAGTGTTTGGAACCACGCCGGAGTTGACGTTGAGCAACCCGGACCCCGCGGGGCTGATTGACGTTCGTTCGCTGAGCTTCAGATAGGTGCGGTTTGCAGAAGTGTGATGAAGAGACGCGCTCGCCCGGATGACGGTCTTCTTCTCCTTCCCGAATGTCCAGGCAAAACCCAGCGCCGGATCGAAATTGTTCAGATCGTAAGGAATCTTGTCGAGGCTGATTCCCAAAGGCGTCAGATACGCCGGTCTGTCGAGGTCGTGGTAAACGTCGTTATTTTCGAATGACCAGGCCAGCCCATAGTTGAGCGTGAAGCTCGGACGGATCTGCCAGGCGTCCTGGATGTAGAAGCGGATGAGATCGTTGTGAGTAAGATTGTCGAAGAGGTAAGCGTTCGGTGAACTCGCGTCTCCGACGCCAGCGGTCAACGCGCTGCTGACCGGGAGTTGCAGCAGGTCCGCAAACGTGACGCGAGGCCCGGTGTAGTTGGGTTTCAAGCTCGCCGGCAACGAGGCGTAGAGCGGACTGTTGGACAACAACCCTCCCGGCGTCGGATCGAAGACCGAGAACGTCCCCGTGCCATTTCGACGCCAGGACCCTCGGCCGTTGGTGTGTTCCCAATCGCCGCCGAAGCGCACGCGGTGGGCGCCAATCGTCCAGTTGACGTTGTCGGTGAACTGGTAGGTGCGTGGGTGCCGATCCTGCGGAGTGTTGATGTCATTGCCGATCGTGAGATTGCCGAAGAATGTGATCCTGGGGCCGCCCACCCCAAAGCAGAAAGTAGGATCGCTCGCAATCTCCAGACACCGCTCTTCGGTCGGAGGAGCCAGGAAGTTTCTGAAGTACGAGTAAGAGAACCTGAAATCGTTGACCAGCGTCGGATTGAGCACGCTCGTCAAACCCAATTGGGTCTGATAGGAGAAGTTGCCGGAATCTATCCACGTCGACTCCAAGCTGGGAGTGGCGCCGGCGCCGGCGATGCTGTCATTCTTGTCTATGTTGCCGCGCAAAAACGCCGTGTGCTTATGGTTGATCGTGTAATCAATGCGGGTCCCGACAAGATGTTGTTTGAAAGGCACCTTGGCGATGTGGTTAAACCCGCTGATGATGGGGTTGGAGAAGGTTATATTTTGGGCGCCGACCTGGTCGTTCCGCTCGTAGTTGCCGAAGAAGAAGAGCTTGTTCTTCTTGACCGGCCCGCCGAAAGTCCCTCCGTATTGTTTGCGCGCAAAGAAAGGATCTTGCGCTCTCTTGCAAGCGTCAGAGGAGGGATTAAGGCATAGCAGGCTTTGAGGCTGGCCGTTGGGCAGGATCTCAGTGGGCCGTTTTAAGCCTGTGAAGGCCGCCATGTTGTGGTCGCGGAAAAAGAAGAACCCGCTGCCGTGAAAGTCGTTGCCGCCACTGCGGGAGATGACGTTCACCGCTCCGGTAGCGACAGTCCCGCTGGAGAGGTCGAAGCCGATGGTGCTGATCTGGAACTCCTGGACGGTCTCGGCGGAGAAATTCTGCGACGTGCCGCCGGTGATGCGGTCGTTGGCCCGCGCTCCATCAACCGAGATCGTGGTCATGAACGCAGGCGCCCCGCCAACCGCGACATTGAAGAAGCTATTTTGATTGAGGACGCCGGAAGTGGCGTTGTAGGTAATCGTGACGCCTGGTTGCAAACTCGCGACCGAAAGGAAACTCCGCCCGTTCAAAGGGAGATCATTGATTTGACTCCGAGTAACAACACCACCGATGTTGGAATCGGAAGTATTGACGAGCGGCGCTCCGCCAGTGACTTCGATAGTTTGGCTGGTACCGCCGATCGTCAGCGAGAAATTACCCGTCGTGGTATTGCCGACTTGCACGGTTAGCGTCTGAAGCTGCGTGATGAACCCCTGCGCCTCGACTTTCACCTCGTATTCGCCGGGAAACAGATTCTCGACTGAAAAGACGCCTTCGTCACGAGTAGTGACTCTCCGAACGGCGCCGGTTGCTTTGTTTGTCACCGTGACGGTGGCGTTCGCGATTACTTCGTTATTCGGGTCGGTCACCGCGCCGGTGATTGACCCGGTCGCGTTCTGAGCCAGCGCGATGGCGGCGCAGACGAGTAGTAACAAAAACCCTGACCAAAATTGTGCTTGGCGGAAACGCATTCATAACCTCCTTGACTGATGTGGTTAGATCTACTGGTAAAGACGTCGCCGTCGCTCAAGGCTTCTTGAGAGGGGCAGTAAAGTGGGCGGCGCGTCTCATCGTTTGTGCGCTGATTTCATCCCAGTCGGATCGTTGGCGTTGATGAACCTGACGACGCTTTCGAGGTACTCCTGCGGCATGTAGCCCGCCATAATGGCCGTCAGATGCGACTTGCCGGGGAGCACGACGTTGGTGAAGTTCCGCAATTCGCGGTGCATGCGGACGGTCTTGGCTAGGGGCCGGTCGAACTCGCCGTTGACCGCCAGCACGGGAAACGTGATCTTGGTTAGATCGAGTTGCGGGCCTGCGGGGCGCGCGGCGGACTGTTCTCTGGCGGCCGCGAGGGCCGCGCGTTGCTGCTCCTGCCGTTGCGCCAGTTGTTTCTGATACTCTTCCAGAGTAATCCCCAAGTCTTTGGCGCGCCTTGTCCGCAGCCGGGCGCTCGCTTCATCTTCCTGCGGATCGCGTCCTTCTTTGTCCTTCGGCGCTTTCGCCCGCCATTCCGGGTCAACTTCTTGAACGCCCGAACCGCCGAAGCCAGCCGTGATGATCCGGTCCGGGATCATCGCCATCAGCCGCCCCACGATCCCGCCGCCCATCGAGTAGCCGTGTAGGTGCGCTTTCTGAATCTTGAGGTGATCCATCAATTCAATTACGTCTTCGGCTTTGCCCGGCCCCATCGGCTGTGGTTTGTCGCTCAGGCCGTGGTTGCGGCAATCAATCGCCACGACCATGTGGTTCACCGCCAGCGCGTCGGCGATGCCGTTCGAGAACCAATTGCCCTCAGCGCTGCCCGTGTAGCCATGAATCAGGATGACCGGCGCGCCCTTGCCTTTGATCATGAAATGAATCTTCACTCCGTCGGAGGTCTTGAAGTATTTATGCTCAGGTTTGTTCTGAGCGAAGACCACGCCCGGCATCAACAGGCAGAAAGCGATTGAAAAGATGTATTGTCGAATCATTTCGGGCCTCCTCGTTTGAATGCGAAAGGGGATTTCCGTTCATTCCGTTTGTTCCGTCATCTCTCTTCTTCTTCTAACGCATCGTGGCGCGGCTCGCCGTCATTGCCCCTGGTTTCGCGTTGTCAACGATGGCCTGATTGGCCAGCGCCATGAATTCCTGACGGATGTTGATGTGGGTGTACGGCCGCACCTGTGTCATCACGATGCCGATCAATTCTTCTTTCGGATCAACTTGGAAGTAGGTGCAGAACGCGCCGCCCCAGCCATACATGCCTGGCGAGCCGGCCTGGCCCGTCACGCCGATATCCTTGACGACGCTGTAACCCAGACCGAAACCATAGCCTGGCCCGGTCAGCCAGATCGGCAGATCGCCGATGTGATTGGTCGTCATCAATTCGACCGTCTTGCGGCCCAGAATGCGCGCGCCGTCAAGCTCGCCGCCATTGAGCATCATCTGGTGGAAGCGGACGTAATCGGCGGCGGTCGAAACCAACCCGCCCGCGCCTGAAAAGTAGTTGTGCGGCTGCTTCACCCAGCGGCTCTCGGGCGTGGGCGCTTCGACGAGCTTGATCTTGTTACCGTTCTTTTCGTCGGGTTGATAGTTCGCCGCGAAACGATTGAGCTTTGAGGCGGGCAGGTAGAAATGCGTGTCGTTCATCTTCAGCGGCTCGAAGATTTTCTTGCGCAGGTATTCATCGAGCGTCATACCGGAGATGACTTCGACCAGACGGCCCACGACATCGGTCGCCGGGCCGTATTCCCAGGCCTCGCCCGGATTGAAATTGAGCGGCATCGTGGCCAGTCGTTTCACCACGTCGGCTATCGTTTCGTTCGGATTCTTTCGCGGGTAAGTTTTGGCGTATTCCTCTCGTGTCAGTCCGCGATAAGAGTTCGGAAACCCGGCGGTGTGGGTCAGCGCGTGTTTGAACGTAATCGGGTTTTTGGCCGGTACGAGCTTATAAGGCGCGCCGCCGGTCTCCGTCGCTGGCGCGGCCTGCGCGACTTTCATGTCGGCGAATTCGGGAAGGAACTTCGAGATCGGGTCGTTGAGCAGGAAGTGTCCTTCCTCGTATAACGTCATCAACGCTACCGATGCGATCGGCTTGGTCATCGAGGCGATGCGGAAGATGGTGTCGGTGGTCATCGGCGTCTTGGCTTCGACGTCGCGATAGCCGACGGCCTCGAAATGAACCACGCGCCCGCGCCTTGCAACGAGCGTCACCACGCCGGGTACTAGCCCGCGATCCACGTAACGCCGCATAGCCGTGCGAATGCGACCCAACCGTTCCGAAGACATGCCAACATCTTCCGGCCTGGCCGCCGGCAAGCCCGGCTTCGGCGATTGCGCGACAGCGCGTCCGTCTCCAGTGACGAGTGAAAAGAAGATTACCGCGATCAGCGAAAAAGCAGCGATGCGTTTCATGCCTGACTCCTACGAAAATGTGCCGTAGGTTGTCTAACCTGCGGATGACTCGATTAATGAGCCGTTCAGTTACCACCAAGAGGCTTGATTCAGGGCTTGGGCGTCTCTCGACTCAAGCCGTTGAAGAACTAGAACACCTTGCTTCTTATTTCTTCTTCTGCTTCGCCTGATACGCCTTTGCCTGCTGACCGACGACATTTACCAGATTGCCCATCGCCGCTTGCACATCAATCAAGTGCAATCCCCAATTCGCTTGAACCTGTCCGTTTACCACGACATCGCCGACGATCTCGTCAGTGCGCGGATCGGCGGGATCGCCGTGGACTTTCAGCGCAAGGTATGACCCCTTCTCATTGGACACGCATTCAGCAGATAACAATCCCGGCACACTCACAAACGGGGTCTTGATCGATTGTTCGGGCGTCACCCAGGGCTTAGGCTGAGCGGACGAAGTACTACCGCTCCTGGCCGCGGCCAGATAGGCGCGCAACTCGCCGCCGCCGCCGCCTAAGGCCGCAGGATTCGTGCAGGCCGCGACCATCCCTTCGCCCGGCGCGCGGCCAAAGAAAGAGGTCGCGGGCGGCGGCAGTTTATCGCGGAACGTGACGTAAGAGATCACGCATCCGGTTTGATTCGGCGCGCGGCACAATGGCATCTTTTGAAAAGCGCCGCCTACATCTTTGCCTTTTGGCACGGCGACATTCATTCCCAATAACAATGCGGAAACGATGCGATCCTGGATGGGCTTGCCATCAACTTCATTTTTTATGAGTTGAATCAAAACGCCGGAACCTTGCGAATGCCCGACGAGCGCGACGCCGCGTCCCTGATTATCGTGTTCGAGATAGTAATTCCAGGCGTCCAGCACATCGTTGTACGCAAGCGCGCGATCCGCCGCCATCGGACGGCCCGATAGATTGGCGCGCAACGCCGTCAGCGTCACCTGCCGGTAAAGCGGCGCGTAAGGACGGCACTGCGAACCAAAGCGCGCAAACTGATGCTGAATGACGCTGCGTTCTTCCGGCCCCGCGTTCATATCGCTGTTCGGCGTCGCATCGTTGGAAACCGTCGGGTAAACATAGAAGCAATCAATCGGCGCGTTCGGATCGCCCTTCCACTTTTCTTCTTTCAGTTTCCCGTCGGCGTTGACGATGGTCGCGGTCAGATCAACCGCGCAAGCGTCCTGCCTGCCGGGGCGGCACAGCCACGTTTCGGCCTTGCTGTAATCGTTTTTGGTTTGTGGCGCCGCTGGCTTTGGTTGATCTTGCGATTGCGCCCGAAGGTTGCGGGTGGTTTGGCCAGCCAGCAGCATCAGCATGGCGCAAGCGAAGGCATTGACAGTTTGTCGAATCATATTCCTCCTCTTGTTCCGCGTGTCAACTCGGCTTTGCGTCCGCGTGCTCCATGCGTCTGGCGCTCCTGACGATTCTTCCTCCGAGGATGCATAGCGGAATAAGTGTCACGAGAAAAGTCAGGTGATACCATACGGGAAATTTGTCCCAGAGATTGATATGAATGGGGATGGAGACCAGCAATGCGCACGTCACAATTCCTACGATGGCGCCGATGACGACCAGCAGTCTGATCAAATTGAGCGCTCCTGTCATTTAGTTTCCCCTTTTGCGGTATTGGTCGGAGCCTGTTGGAGCTTGCCGCCGCGGCCTGAGAGCATCATTTTGATCAGCTCTTCGGTGACTTTCGGCTCAAGCCCTTCGGTGTGTCCCTTGTCAATGCGGACGACGTCGGCGACGACCCTGCCGTCCTTGCAGTCCGGATAGACGTAGACCTGGGCCTTGCCTGGCCCCGGCAGAAGTCCCCAACCCGGGCGCAGCAGATTCAGGCGGCTACTGTCATAGACGTAGCCGGCCCTGGTATCAACGATCTCCTCTCCCTTGCGCTGCGGGCCGCAAGAGTATTTCTTGGCCCACTCCGAAGTCTCGGGCACGCCTTTGTCATCTATTTCGCGCTGGCCTGTCGTGTAGATGTGGGAGAAATCAGCGGCCGGAGGCTCACGCAAGGCCGCCATAGCCGAGGCCATAGGCGAATTGGCGCCGCCGGGCGCGCCAGCCGGAGCAGCGCCAGCCGTTGCGGGAGGAGCGCCAGGAGCGCCAGCCGCGCCAGGACCGCCAGTGGGAGAGAAAGTCGCCGAGCGACCCGGGTTCCCGCCTATGCGTCCACCGGACAGGCTGAGAAAGCCATCAACCTTGTCCTTGAAGAAATCCGTGCGCACGATCCGGTTGGAAGTCATGCCGCCTTGCGAGTGCCCGGCCAGCCAGAAGGCCTTGATGTTTTCCTTGCCGACCTGTTCGACGACGAAGTTGACGATGTTCTGCAAGTACTCGTCGTCAGCCTGCGACCACGCCCGCGTCGGAGCGTTCGGGGTAGCGACTACCAGGCGATACTTGTTCACGTAATCCAGGAGCGGGAAATAGTGACGCTGCCAGTTCCCGTACGAGCCGCCACCGTGCAGACTGAGGATGAAGGTGATTTTCTCACCCTTCTTCAGATCACACGGGTAATCGAGGAAGTAAGTGCGGCGCGTCTTCATCTCGACCACGTTTCCTTGATTGATCACCGTGGCCCCTGTGCATTCTCTGTCGGGGCAGTGCAGAAAAGGTGGGTCGGCGCAGGTCGCGCCCTGAAACCGGAAGGGTCCTTCCTGGGCGCTCGCCGTTCCAGTGAACAACACCGCGACGCCGGCGATGGCTAGCAGTCTGATCAAATTGAGTGATTTTCTCATACGGTTTCCTCTGATGTGGGATTGATTCATCTTTAACTGATGTTGAAGATGTTGAACACTTCACCGAAATGCGTTAGATCAAAGGCGCCTGTCTTTGCGTCTTTTCCATCAACTTCCTGACCTCACCTGTGGGATCGTTCTCCACGCGGCAGGGCGTATCGAAGATCATCACCGCGCGCGACTGGCTGGTGTAAGCCGGCCAGTTCGGCAGCCCTTTGTGATTCGGATTGCCCGCGCGCGCCAATGAAGCCCACGCTCCGGCGCTCACCGCTTCGAGCTTGCGCATTCCGGGGTTGATCGGTCCGACCATGCTCTCGCACAGGTCAATGTGGTTGAAGACGAACGGAATCTCGATCGTATGCGGCGCGCGCAGGCCCATCACAGGCGTCTCCCAGGCCCAGATGTAGAGATAGGTCGCCGCGCGACCCAAGGCTGCCCGGCGTTCGGCCAACCGGATCGAATTCATCGCGCCCGCGTCCCCGGAGATATTCGTGGACAGTTCGTATGGCGTGGCCTTGGGATATCGCCTGCGATAACTTGCAACGATCCTTTCAGCCTCATCACCCAGCAATCGCCTGGCGTTTTCCAGCAGCCCCGCTTCATCGAGCTTGCCGTAATTTGGAGAGTCAATCTCGTAGACCGTGCGTTCCGTCCGCGTGTAGCCGACGATCACCGGCACGTCCGCCGAGATCGGCGTCGCCGCCGGCTCGAAAGGATTCGCCGGCAAAACACGGCCATCAACCACTGTCCCGAAACGGGCTTTATTTCCGACATCCATCAGTTTGTCGAGTGGCGCGTTTTGTAACTCGCGTCCTTGCCCTGGCTTCAGCCCAAACTCTTTCAAAATCGTTTCGGCAGTCTTGTTCGCCGCATCGCGCGCGCCGCCGCGCAGCCCCGCGCCACTTTGAATAATCGCCCGATGGAACAATCCCTTTGCGCTGGGCATCGCTAGCAAAGTGGAGACCTTCGCGCCGCCACCCGATTGGCCGAAGATCAGCGCCTTGTTCGGATCGCCGCCGAAGGCGCTGATGTTGTCGCGCACCCATTGAAGCGCGGCCACGAGATCCTGCTGCCCAATGTTGGCGGAGTTGGCGAAATCAGGTCCTCCGACTTCTGCCAGATACAGATAACCCAGCGCGTTCAGCCTGTGATTGACTGTCACAGTGACAACATCCTGATGTGTGGCGAGCCCCGCGCCGTCATAACCAATCGAACCGCCGGCGCCCTGATCAAAGCCGCCACCGTGGAACCAGATCATCACGGGTCGCTTGCGGTCATCGTTGACACCCCGAGTCCAGATGTTGAGATAGAGACAGTCTTCACTGGTATCGCCTCTGTTTGTCGCTCCCAGGATGCTGAAGAACTGGCGTTGTTTTTCGCCGCGCGGGCGGTTCGATTGCGGAGCGTAATGGCCGAACTCAAACGTGTCGCGAACGCCAGTCCATGATTCGGGCGGTTTTGGAGGCATAAAACGGTTCGCGCCGCCGGTCGGCGCGCCATAAGGAATCCCTTTGAAGATGTGGATGCCGCCCTCTTTCCGCCCTCGCACCTTGCCTGACCTGATCGTAACGACCGGAGTCACGCCGTTCGTCGTATCGGCGTAGCTCGCTCGCAGTAAGCCGGGGATAAAAATACTGGCGGTCGCCATCCCGCCAACTTGCGCCGTCGCGGTCAGGAAGGAACGGCGATCCAGGCGCCGAATTTCGCTCTTGTGATCTCGCTTCATAGTCATCGGTCAACCTCCTTGGTTGAAGCGTTTGGAGTTCCGCCTTCAGGCGGTTGGCGTGGTTAGCAAGCCCGCCTGAAGGCGGAACTCCAAACCAAACTGATATCAGCTGCGCTTCTGAAACTGCTCGATGAAATCGAGCTGCGCCTTGAGCAGGCGCCAGCGAAGTTGAACGGTATCGCCGATATCCAGATAGGCTTCGGCGTCGCGGTCATACGGAGCCCATTTTGGCGTTCGAGCCGACGATCACGGGCGCGTCATTCTGTTTGCCTTGCGCGAAGATGTTGCGAATCTCATCGGGCAACGTCCAGCCGTCCACGTTCGGCTGTGTCCTGAACTTTCTTCCCTCAGGATCATTGTTGAAGATCTCGACGATCTTCTCCGCCGGCAAGGCGCGCAACGCTTTGATGGAATCGGCTCCGGCGGCTTTGGCGAAGGCCACGCCGATCTTCTCCGCTGACGGCCGGCTGTCACGATCTTCTTTCAGATAAGTCATCGGCCCGAACGAGCCGCCGCTCTGGCCGATGGCGCGATGAAACAATCCTTTGGCCAACGGCGAGGCGACGAGCGCATTGACGCTCCACGAACCCGCCGATTCGCCGAAGATGGTCACGCGATTGGGATCGCCGCCGAAGGCCGCGATATTTTTCTTCACCCATTTCAACGCCGCGATCTGATCGAGCGCGCCGTAATTGCCGGACGAACGCTGCGGCGATTCGGTGGTCAGCTCCGGGTGGGCGAGATAGCCCAGTGGGCCAAGACGATAATTGATCGTCACCAGAACGACGCCTTTTTTCGCCAGAGCCGTCCCGTCGTAAGAGCGAGTGGCGCCTGATCCGCGCGTCAGCGCGCCACCGTGAATCCACACCATGATTGGACGCTTTTCGCCCGCTTTGGCGGCCGTCCACACGTTAAGGCAGAGACAGTCCTCGCTTTGCTTGCGCGGCGGCGAGGCATAGATGGAGCTTGCGGGATAGGGAGCCTGCGGGCAGTCCGGCCCGAAGTCGGCGCCCTCTCGAACGCCTTCCCAAGGCGCCACAGTTTGAGGAGCTTTCCATCGCAGGGCGCCCACCGGAGGGGCGGCGAAAGGAATGCCTTTGTAACTGCGGACGCCGTCAACGACGGAGCCTGAGATCAGTCCGCCTTCGATGCGAACGGTGTCGTTGGCGCCATTACCAAGACCGGATACCGCAAAGACAAATGCGATGGCGAGCAAACTAAGGTTGCGTAGCATGGTGGATTCATTCTCCCATAACAGGCCGCTAATAAGTTAAAGTTGATGGTCAAAAGTAGAACGAGACGGGAAATCCGCCCGTCTGATTGCCTGAATCAATCGGTAATTTTAGGAATTATGAAATGCGCTGAACTATCGAGCCTGCTTTGAATCCACCGTTGATCCCGCCTCGAAAATAAGGACGGGGATGGGATTACCTACCGGTAGGTAAGTCTAAAGTCCTCCCAAAACCATGTCAAGGAAAAGCGTCTGATAGTTTGTTTTTTTAGATCCGGAAGTGATAGCCCGCTATGGGTTGTTGTCTTCGGCGGGAGTTTCGCGGAACTGGACCGGATCCTGGCAGCACTCGCACGGTCCGGGTTTGTGGGAGCTGATGTAGCACACGTCGCAAAAGTAGTAGAGGTCATGCAGTTTGCCGTTGCGCCAGGACTGGAGTTTGATTACTTCGATGACGTTTGTGGCGGGGAAGATTCGCGCGGTGACTTGCAGATCGCGCTGACGGAAGCGCTCATCCGTCCAAATGGCGGCGGCGGTATCAACCGGCAGGAACGGAGAGAATTTGCCGGCGCCGGTCTTCAGCGTGTAAAAATGTCCGCGCGCTTCGCAATCGGGAGTGATCTGATACGGTTTTTGCAGCTCTTCGGTGAGGCAAATCACACGGCCTCGCAGAGACAGGATTTGCGCTTCGTCGGAGGGTTTTGTCTTGTCTTGAGCCGGCGCCGGCAATGAGAATGCGCCAGCCGTGAGCAGTGACGTTGCGATAAATCTTCTTCTGTCTGATTTCATTTTCATCCCTCCGTTATGCCGCTCACGGCCACAATATGAGCTTTTTTCCCTCATTAGTCAGGCGCCACGGTTAAGTGTAAAGCTACCGGGCGAAGAACGCGAAGGTTTTTCCCGGCTTTTCTTCGTTTTCTCCGTCTCTTCGTGGTTTTATTTTTCTTGAAAGCTATATAATCGCTGTCCCCACAACTGCAAAGCGATTTTGTTCAACCTGGAAGTTTACAGGCATGCGGAAGAAACATTTTCACTTGATTGGTGTCTGCGGTACGGCGATGGGGTCATTGGCGGGAATGCTCAAAGCT
>Ga0187894_10005624_pt1 | contig 12676 bp, 11 predicted proteins | sample GBC1701081metaG_FD_136650 | JGI IMG/M metagenome (GOLD analysis project Ga0187894, IMG submission 136650) | White microbial mat communities from a lava cave in the Kipuka Kanohina Cave System on the Island of Hawaii, USA - GBC170108-1 metaG ... | reverse complement strand
GGTGGCGCCGTAGCTTTTCAATCGCTCGACCTTGGCCGGTGCGGAGATCGTCGGCACGAAGATCTCGGCGCGATGTCCCAGCGCGCGCGCCGCGTATGCCACCGCGGCGCCGTGGTTGCCACCGGAAGCGGCGATCACGCCAGCCGGTCCGGGTGCGCTGACCAACAGCTTGTGGAACGCGCCGCGGCCCTTGAACGTGCCGCTGTGCTGCAGCGACTCCAGCTTCAGCGCCAGCTTGCAGGGGAGGCCGAACGCGCCCGCCGGCAGCTCGATCGCCGGCGTGTGGCGGATATGCGGCTTGATACGCACATAGGCGGCGGCGACCGCGTCGGGCGAGAGTGTCGGGAAAACAGTGGGTGCGTCGGGCATGCCGCGGTTGTTAGCCGGTTCCGTCACGTGCGTCCATCAGGCCATCTGACCCGGGGTGCACCGTCGTGCCTATGCCGGTGGCGGTGTCGGCGGCGCGGGCGGCGGCGGGGTGATGGCGCCGGTGCGGCGGCGCTCCGCGTCGGCGAATTCGCGCAGCTTGCGCTCTTCCCAGTCGGGTGACAGCAGGCGCATCGGCCAGTCGAAGGTTGCCGCCGCCTGCAGCGCAATGGCGATGCCCCAGCCGAGCAGCGGCCAGATCGCCCAATAGCGCCTGCCGCCGCCGAACAGGTTGATGGCATGCAGCATGATGTTGACGACGACGTAGACCGTGAGATGGCCGTAGAAAGCCTTGAGCCGGGCCAGGCGCCGGTGGGCGCGGCGTACGATCTCGTCCTCGGAGAGGGCGGCTACCGGTGTCTCTGGCGTGAGGGACATTTGTGCTCTCCAGGTCAGATCGCGTTGAGAGTACCTGTGGCGCCGCGGCGATCGACCGTGGCCTGTACCGCGCGCCGGTAGCGCATCATCAGGCAGGCCATCCAGCCGGCGCCAATGCCGGCGACGGTCCCAGCGATGGCGTTGGCGGAGATGATCCACAACGCGTCACGGCCGAGCCCGGGGTCGAGCGCGACCGTCACGCCCATGGCATAGCGGACGGCGAAGATCGACAGGCCCAGCGCCATCGAAAAGCAGCTCCCCGCCAGCCACATGCGGCGTTGCCCGGGCTCGACCTCCAGGCGCCGGCGGCGGCCGATCAGCAGGCCCAGAGGTGCGCCCGCCGCCAGAGCCAGCAGCCAGGCCGGGACGGACAGCGCGGGTTGGGCCGACGTCACGACATTGAACAGCGATATCGACGCGGCAACCAGCGGCAGGATCGCCAGCCGACCGGGTGCGATCGTGCGGGCGCGCAGGTCGCGCCAGCCCAACCACAACACCAGGCCGAGCAGGGCCCAGACCCAGAGCGGCGTGTTGATCAGGATTTGCCATACGATTGTCATCGAACCCGACCCTGTCGGAGGGAGTATCTCGCCTGGCTTGCCCGCCTGCCGGATATCGCCTGCTCGGCCGCCGTCGGACCACGGCAAGTTCGTGGAATCGCTGGCGTTTTGCGCCAAAGGGCGGCATTGATCGGTTCGCGATGCGCGAATCGACGTTCTTCCAGGCGCTGCCGACCCAGCTTCTCCATGTGCTCATCGCCGCCGCCGTCCTGGCGATGATCGGCCCCTACGGAACCTACAACGAGCTGCCGCTGGATCTGCGCTTCGCCTACTGGACGATCAGCATGCTGATCGGCTGGGGCCTGATGGTGGGCATCAGCGCCATTGTCGACCGGATCGAACCACTGCAGGCGTGGCCGGTGGCCGCCCGCATGGCGCTGGCCGGCTTCGTCGGCGGCGTCCCGATGACCGCGGTCGTCTGGGGGATCGAAGCGTTGTTCCGCCGCACCCTGCCACTCGCCGCCGTGCCCGAGATGCTGATGAATACCACGGTGCTGACCATCGTGGTGTCGGTGGCCATCGGGCAGGCGGTCGAGTTCCGGCTCCAGATGCGGGCCGGCGCGACGGAGCTAACGGGACCGGCGCCCGACATACCGGCTACGGTATCATCGGCGGCGGGGCCGCCGTCATCAACGCCGGCCGCGGCGCCCGCCGTCGGGACGCCGTCCGCCCCAGCCGAGGTGTCGCCGCCCGACGGTTTCCTGCGTCGCCTGCCGCCGGCGTTGGGACGCGACCTGCTGGCACTGGAGATGGAAGACCACTACGTCCGCGTGCACACAGCCCTGGGCAGCACGCTGATCCTGCTGCGCCTGCGCGATGCGGTATCGGAGCTGGGCGAGGGCAGCGGGTTGCAGGTGCATCGCTCGTGGTGGGTGGCGCGCAATGCGGTGGCCTGCACCGAGCGCGATGGCGGCAAGGTGACGCTCGTGCTGCGCAACGGCCTGCATGTACCCGTCAGCAAGACTTATCGCGACGTCGTCAAGGCCGCGCGCTGGGGTGACGCGTAGTGCGGTCGCTCAGGCCTGCGATCCCGTGTCAGATCGGTCCAATAAGGTCTTAAAAACGAAGATATTTCATTGCCGATGCGGCGGATTTCAGTATCTTGCCGACCGGCCCGCCCGAGCATTGGGGAAACGGGTCTTCGTTTGACCGCCGTTGCTGCATTCGATCATGGCGTTGCACGAGTCCGCACCAGCGAGCCGACCCCTGTCCGACACGGCAGGTGGTTCGCCGCTTGCCGCCGCCGCCTGGTTCACCGAGGCGCGTGTCACACTGGTCGCGAGGGCGATGGCCATCGCCTTCCTGCTGGCCGGCCTCAGCACGTTGCTGCTGATGCGCGACATGATGCTGTCGCCGGACCGCGGGCTGGGCGGCGACTTCCTCGGCGTCTACGCCGCAGGTGTGCTGGCGCGCGAGGGCGAGCCCGCGAAAGCCTATGATCTCGACGCCATCGTCGCCACCGAGCGCCGGGTGCTGCCGCAGGCCGACTACGTTCTGCCCTGGCCCTATCCGCCCGTGTTCCAGATGGTTGCCCTGCCGCTGACGGCGCTACCGTACGTCTGGGCCTATGCGCTGTGGGCGGCGCTGCTGCTGGCGCTCTACATCGCGACCTGGCGTGGCGCGTTTGGCGTCGGCAGTCCGGCCTTCTGGCTGGCGATCGGCTCGTCGGGTGTCTACGTCAACGTACTGCATGGCCAGAACGGCCTGCTGAACGCCGCGCTGATCGGCATCGGGCTGCTCGCCTTGCGTGCACGGCCGCTGCTCGCCGGCATCGCGATCGGCGCGCTGTGCTACAAGCCGCAGATCGGCCTGCCGATCGGCATCCTGCTGCTGGCGACCGGACAGTGGCGCGCGGTCGGCGGTGCCGCGCTCTCGGTCGCGTTGCTCTGCGGCGCCTCGGCTGCCGTGCTGGGCCTCGATGTCTGGCACGCCTTCCTCGACAACGGCGCCGCCACGCAGGCCCTGCTGGAGAATGCGGGCCTGCCGCTGAGCAAGCTCGGCACTGTGTTCTCCTTCGCGCGCCTGCTGGGTGCGGCGCCGGCGCCGGCCTATGTCCTGCAAGGCATCGTCGCGCTCGCGGCCCTGGCGCTGGCGATCCAGGCATGGCGGCGGCCCGGTGATGAGACGGCGAAGCTCGCGCTGGCGGCGGCGACCGTGCCGTTGGTGCCGCCCTATCTGTTCGACTACGACTTCGCGATCCTTGTCCTGCCGGTCGGCCTGCTGCTGGTCGACGGCTTCCGCAACGGCTGGATGCCGTGGATGCGCACGGTCCTGTTGGTGGCGTGGCTGGCACCGGCCGCCGCGCCCGGCTTGGCCACTGAGACCAACCTCCAGATCCTGCCGCTGGTCAGTATTGCCTTGTTCTGGGTGGCCTGGCGGCGTTGCGTGCGCGGCACAACGCACGCGCACGGACAGCCTCACCTCGTTCCATCCGCGAATGACAACGTGATCGACCGAAACGAGGGGGCGCGTCGCGATGCCGGCGGTGATTGACGTGGCCACGCGCGTGGCCGCCTGGCACGGCGCGCGCTGGCGGGCGTTGCCACGGGCCAGCCGGGTGATCTGGTCGCTGATCGCCGGCATTGGCTTGCTCGACCTCGCCGGTATCGTGATGACCGGCATGCGCGTCGCACCCGGGCCGCTGTTGCTGCACCTGCTGGCGCCCGCGGCGCTGCTGGGCGTGGCCGCGTTCTACGACGCCACCGGCCGCTCCGAGCGCATCGCGCGCACGCTCGCCGCGATCGGCCAGCTCTTCGCCTTCACCCTGGTTGCCGGCAGTGGCAGCTACCTGCTGATCGGCATCGGCATGCCGTTCGTCGATACGTCCCTGGCGCGGCTGGACGCGATGGTCGGGTTCGACTGGCCGGCCTACGACCGCTTCACCGCGCGGCTGGGCGAGTGGCCGAACATGGTGCTCGCCGGGCTCTACGCCAGCTCGGTGCCGCAGATCATGGCGGTGGCCGCCTTTCTGGGATTCACCGGACGCTTCGGGCGCATGGCCGAGTTCATCGGCTGCCTGACGCTGACGGCCGCCGCCGTGGTGGTGCTGGGCGCGCTGTTTCCGGCGCTGGGCGCGCACCACACCTACGGCATCGAGCATGGCGGCAAGGCCTTCTTCATCCCTGAGATCATCGCCGCGCACGAGGGCCGCGTCGGCCTGCTCGACGTTTCGAAGATGACAGGCCTTGTCACATTCCCGTCGTTCCACACTGCCATCAGCCTGCTGGTCATCGCAGCCACCTGGGGCCTGCGCTGGATCGGCCCGGTGGCGCTGATCGCCAACCTCGCGCTGCTCGCCAGCGTGCCGGTCTACGGCAGCCATCACTTCATCGACATGGTGGGTGGTACCGCGATCACGGTGCTGGCGATGTGGCTTTGGCGCGCATATTTCGCCGGCCGCGATAAAGCCACCGGCTGACCGGCCCGGCGCCCCTTTTCCGCCCGATTTTCTGGTCAAGACTTCGGCCTGTACGCCGGTTGCTCCCCTTTCCGCCGGCCGTCCCATGATGACCGCCGCCGATTATCCCATAGCCCTGCCGCCGCGCCACGCGCTGCTCGAATACCGCATCGAGCGGGTGCTGGGGCATGGCGGCTTCGGCATCACCTACCTCGCGGCCGATACGACGCTGCGCAAGAACGTCGCGATCAAGGAATACCTGCCGGCGCAATTCGCGGTGCGCGCCGACGGCGCCACGGTGATGCCGCGCACGCGGCGGCTGGCGGAGGACTATCGCTGGGGCCTGGAACGCTTTCTCGACGAGGCGCGCACCCTGGCGCGCTTCCGCCATGCCAACATTGTGCCGGTGCTGCGTTTCTTCGAGGCCAACGGCACGGCCTATATCGTGATGGAGCACGAGGCCGGCCGGCCGCTCGCCGAGCTGCTGGCCGGCTCGGGCCGACTGGCGCCGGCGCGTGTGCGGGCGCTGCTCGACGGCGTGATGGACGGGCTGGTGCAGGTCCATGGCGCCGGCTTCCTGCATCGCGACATCAAGCCCTCCAACATCATCGTGCGTGCCGACGGCACGCCCGTGCTGATCGATTTCGGCGCGGCGCGCCAGGCGCTGCTGCGCGGCGGCGTGACGCTGACCAGCATCGTCACGCCGCGCTACGCGCCGCTGGAACAGTACCAGGCCGATGCCGACCAGGGGCCGTGGACCGATATCTACGCTCTGGCGGCCGTGGCGTACCACGCCATCACCGGCGAGCCGCCGCCGGAGGCGCCGGGACGGATCCGCAAGGACCCTTGCCGGAAACTGGCCGAGGCCGACCTCGCCGGTTACGGCGCCACGTTCCTGGAAGCGATCGACCACGCGCTGGCCGTGCATCCGGAGGAGCGGCCGCAGACGGTCGCTGCATGGCGCCAATCGATGGGCGCATCGCCCACGGAATCGGTGCTGCTCAAAGGCCTGGCCGAACCCACGCCGGCGGCGGCGCACACGCGCCTGATGCAGACGCCCCTGACGCAGGCCCTGCCGGCATCGCGCGCCCGCGATGACCGGCCGCCGGCCGTGGGGCTTCGGCTGGGCGGCGCCGACGAAGGCGACCGGGTACGGCTGGCCTCGCCGCCGCGGCGCGGCGGCCGTGCGCCGGTTTTTGCCGTCGTCGCGGTCGTGCTCGTGCTGGGCGCTGGCGGGGTGTACGCATGGCAAGCGCGCTTGTTCGGAATCGGCGACTCCCGTACGGCCGAAGCGCAGCGCCCGACCACGGCACCGACGCCGCCGTCAACCGTCTCGGTGCCCCCACCCGCGCCCAGGACCGCTGAAGCGCCGCCACCTGCCACCAGCAAGCCGCCGCCCGTTGGCCGCCTGGAGCCGAAAGGCGGCGACCCGGTGCCCGTCAAGCCATCCGCCGGACCGGAGTCGCCCCAGGGCAAGGTCGGGTCGATCGACGAATTGCTGGGAAAAGGCGAGCCCACAGCACAAGCCCCGTCAGCGTCCATCGCGGCGACACGTGAGAAGACGCTTGAAGCGAGCCGTCAGGTCGCGGCGCGGGCACAGGCCCCTGCCGAGCAGGCTGAGCGCGCCCGACAGCGCGCCATGGAACGTGCCGGCGAAGCGCGCATCCGCGCCGCCGAGGCCGGCAAGCCGGATCTGCCGGGGGCCGAACGCGTCAGCTTCGACGACGGCTCCAGCTACCTGGGGCAGCTCGCCGGCGGACAACGCGGCGGGCTTGGCGTCGCCGAGCTGCGCGCCGGCGAGCGCCAGGCCGGCGAATGGAAGCAGGATCACCTCGAAGGCCTGGGCGTGCTGCGCGCCGACAACGGCCGCGGCTACGAAGGCGAGTGGCGCAACGGGCTGCCCGACGGCGCCGGCATGTTCCGCCTGGGGTCGGAAGAGCGTTATGTCGGCCAGATCAAGGCCGGCCAGCCTCAGGGCCCGGGTGTGCGCATGCTGGGTGACGGGCGTGACACCACGACGCGCGCCGGCATCTGGCAGAACGGCGTGCTGGAAGGGCCCGGCATCGAGACCGTGACGTCGGGCTGGCGCTACGAGGGTGCCTTCCATGGCGGCAAACGCCATGGGCCGGGCACGCTGACTGCACCGGACGGGGCGCGCTTCCATGGAACGTTTGTCGACGGCGTGGCCGACGGCTACGGTGTCTCCGTGGCGCCCGACGGTCGCGTGTCGTCGGGCGACTGGCGCGCGGGCAAACTGGTTCGCGCCGACGAATAAGGCAGGCCGGCGCGCGCCGTCGGCACGGCGACGCACGGGGGCGGCTTGACCGAGATTTTCGTCGCGATATTCGCGATTGCGCTGGCGTTGGTACTGGTGAGCCTGTTGCTGCCGGTGGCCGAGCGGCTGCGGGTGCCGCACACCGTGCTGCTGGCGGTCCTCGGGGTCGCTTTGGGCGCCGCTGCCACCTGGACCGACATCCAGCACTTCGGCATGGTCGGCGAAGTGCTCAAGAGCCTGACGACAAGCGGCGTCAGCGCCGACGCCCTGCTCAACACCTTCCTGCCGCCGCTGCTGTTCACCGCCGGCCTGACCATCGATGTGCGCCGCCTGTTCGACGAAATGTCGGCGGTGCTGTTGCTGGCCATCGTGGCGGTGTTCGTCTGCATCGGTGTCGTCGGCGGCGTGCTGCACATGGTGACCGGCATCAACATCTATGCCTGCCTGCTGCTGGGCGCGATCGTCTCGACCACCGACCCTGCGGCCGTCATCGGCATCCTGCGCGAGGTCGGCGCGCCCAAGCGGCTGTCGATCCTCGCCGAGGGCGAGGCGCTGTTCAACGATGCCGCAGCCATCGCCACCTTCATCATCCTGGTCAATATCCTGGCTGGCAAGCTCGTGCCGGGGGCCGGCGCCGTTGCATTCGCATTCCTGCGGGAGTTCATCGGCGGCATCGTGCTCGGGTTCCTGCTGGCCCATGTCGCCCTGTTCATTGTCACGCGGCTGGGAGGCTCCATCACCGGCCTGGCCTCGGTCACCGTCGGCCTCGCCTATGTCACCTACATCCTCGGCAACGAGGTCATGCACGTTTCCGGCGTCGTCGCGGTGGTCGTTGCGGCCCTGACCCTGGCTGCGCTGGGCCCCACGCGCCTGCAGCCACGTCAGTGGGAGGCGCTGCAGCACACCTGGCATCAGCTCGAATTCTGGGCCAATTCGCTGATCTTCCTTCTCGCGGCCAGCGTGGCCGTCAGCATGCTGGCGAACTGCCGCTGGTGGCATCTGGCGGCGGCGCTGGTCCTCTATTTCGCTGCCTTCGGCGCCCGCGCCCTGGTGCTGTTCGGTCTGTTGCCGGTGCTGGAGGCGGCCGGCCGCGTGCAGCCCGTCGACCGGCGCTACAAGACCATGATCGTCTGGGGCGGCTTGCGCGGCGCCGTCACCGTGGCGCTGGCGTTGAGTGCCTTCGGCAAGAGCGAGCTGCCGCAGGCGGTGCGCGACTTCGTCGCCATCCTTGCGACACTCTTCGTGCTCGCAACGTTGTTCGTCAATGCGCCCACCCTGCGGCCCTTGATGCGCTTCTTCCGGCTGCACGAGCTCGACGAGACCGACCGCGCGCTGCGAGACCGCGTGCTGCTGCTGTCCTGGGCATCGGTGGCGAGCCAGGTGCGTGACGTCGCCAAAGCCTACGGCACCGAGGCCGATATGATGCAGCGTCTGCCGCACCTGGAAGGGGCACAGGCCGCGATGTCGACGCAGCAGGACAACTTCAAGCTGCCGCTCGAACGGCGCCTGGTCTATGGCCTGCGCACGCTGTGCGCCCGCGAGCGCGAGCTTTACCTCGAGCAGTTCGAGCAGCAGACGATCTCGCGCCACATGGCGACGCTGCTGGTCGTGGCCGCCGACCGTTTGATGGACCAGGTCCAGACCGAGGGAGTCGCGGGTTACGCGTTGGCGCTGCGCCAGGATGTCATGGTGGATCGCGGCTTTCGCATCGCCCTGTGGCTGCACCAGACCTTCGGCCTCGAGCGGCCGCTCTCGGTGCAGTTGGCGGATCGTATCGAAACCTTGATGGTCGAGCGCGTCGTCCTGCACGAGCTGGAGACCTTCAATCATGTCGAGGTCACCGATCTGCTGGGCGAAGCCGTTGCCGACACGCTGGCGAAGCTGCTGGCGGAACGGCTGGAAGGCATCGAAGGCGCACTCACGGCGCTGTCGTTGCAATACGCCGACTATGCCGAGCTGATCCGCACCCAGCATCTGCAGCGCACCGCCATCCGGCTGGAGGCGGCGGAGTACATGCGCCAGCTCGCCAATTCCGCCATCAGCCGCGAGGTCTACGCCGACCTGCAGCGGGCCCTCGAGGAGCGGCGCGCCGACTGCGACCGCCGGCCGCCGTTGCGGCTGGGCCTGAAGCTGGCGGCGATGATCGGGCGGGTGCCGCTGTTCGCCGGCCTCGACGCGGGTGAGCTGGACGCTGTCGCCAAATTGCTGCGGGCGCGGGTGGCATTGCCGGGCCAGAAGATCGTCGCCTTGGGCGAGCGGGGGGACGCGATGTACTTCATCGCCGCCGGCGTCGCCCGGGTGAGGCTGTCGATCGGCGATGTCGAGCTGGGCGAAGGCACCTTCTTCGGCGAGGTGGCGCTTCTGGAGAACAAGCCGCGCAACGCCGACGTCGTGGCGGTCGGCGTCTGCCATCTCCTGCAGCTTGATGCGCGCGACTTTCGCCGCCTGCTGGCCGACCGCCCGGAAATGCGCAGTGAGATCGAAACCGTGGCCGCCCAACGGCGCGGCTGAGAGCGCAGGACGGCTCGTGCTGGACCGCGCGCCTCCCGGCGCGTTCATGCTGTGACTGGACCCAGACGAAGAGCGCGGCAGGAGCCGCGCGGTCCGGTTCAATCCGTCGTGCCTCGGACATACCGTCGATCAGCCGATGGCCTGGGCACGTGCAGAAATGAGCGCTCAACTAATTGGGCGAAAAAACGTTTGCCCTCAAGATGTTGGCAGCTAAGATCGCGTTGCAATTCTGCAACACTCTCCTGTCCACCGGAGCGAATCGTACATGACGGCCGCAAAATGTGTAACGGCGTTGCTGGCGTGTGCCGTCGGCATGTCGATCGCCTTCCAGGCAATGGCCCAATCGACGGTCACCGTACCGTCGACCCCGCCACAAATCGCACCCAAAAAGGTCACCGTGACTCCGGCGAAGCCGGCCGTTCGCCCTGCGCAGAAGACGGTCCAGACGGCTCAGAAGCCAGCGCCGCAGCCCACCGTCGCCCGCGGCAGCCTGAAAGTCCCCGCCGGGTTGCAGGTGAGCGCGCCCAAGCCGGCGCAGCAGGTCGTCGCCAGGCAAGGCACGCGTGGTCCGGTCGTGCGCACGGCCTACAGCGGCCGCGCCGGCTACCGCGCACCGGCGACGCTGCGGGGCACCAGGTTCGGGGCCGTCCCGGTAATGCCGTCGCTCTATGCGCCGCCGCTGGAAAAGCTGCCGCCGCCGCCCGATGACGGCAGCCCGCGGACCCTGTCGTTCCACAGCGTCAATGCCCAGGAGTCGATCACCGTCACCTATTGGCGCAACGGCCGCTACGTTCAGTCCGAGATCGACCGGCTCAACAACTTCCTGCGCGACTCGCGCAACGGCGATCTGGTGCAGATGGACCCGCAGCTGTTCGACGTCCTGTGGCACGTGCAACGCAACCTGGGCACGGACGCGCCCTACCAGGTGCTGTCGGCCTACCGTTCGCCGCAGACCAACGCCTGGCTGGCCAGCTCGCGCCGGGGCGTGGCCTGGGACAGCCTGCATATGCGCGGCCAGGCGATCGACGTGAAATTGCCCGGCCGTTCCGCCTACCAGATCCGCCAGACCGCGCGCGCCTTGGGGCTGGGCGGTGTCGGTTACTACCCTCGATCGGGTTTCGTCCACCTCGACACGGGCCCGGTGCGCTACTGGTAATCAGAAGTCAGAAGTCAGAAGATCAGAAGCCAGAAGGCCAGAAGGGACGCATCCGTTCCTTCTGGCCTTCTGATTTTCTGGCTTCTGACTTCTGGTCAGACGTGGCTGCGCAGCATCCAGGCGGCCTTCGCCATCGCGTCCATGCGCTCGATCATCAGGTCGCCGGTTTCGGCGTCGCCGAGGCTTTCGGCCAGCTCGCGCACGGGCCGGCAGCGGGCCACGAGGCTGTCGTTGTCGGACGCCAGCTGCTCGCACATCTGGCTCCAGCTTTCGCCACCCTTGGCTTCCGGCAGGGTCGCCACCTTGCCGTAGGCCGCGAAACCGCCGGGCGCGGGGTAGCCGAGGGTGCGGATCCGCTCGGCGATCTCGTCGACCGCCGCATGCAGCGCCTCATACTGGGTGCCGAACAGGGTGTGCAGCCCCTGGAAATTCGGGCCGGTGACGTTCCAATGAAAGTTTTGTGTCTTGAGCGCCAGCAGGTAGTGATCGGCCAGGACCGGCCCCAGCGACTCGGCGACCTGCTTGCGGGCGTTGTCGGACAACCCCAGGCTGACAGCGGCCATTTCGTGCTCCTCCTTTGCCAACGACTGTTCCAATGTAATGCGGATTTCCCATGTCTCAACCGTGGCGTGGGCGCGCAGCCAAGCGGACTCAGGGCTGTTCGGCCATTTCGGACCACGTGCGTCTTCGCTCGACTCGAACAGGCATGGAGGTACCCATGGCGACGTGGCAGGAGCGTATCGAGGTCATCGAGGGCGACATCACCAGGCTCGATGTCGATGCCATCGTGAATGCCGCCAAGGAGACGTTGCTGGGCGGGGGCGGGGTCGACGGCGCGATCCATGATGCCGCCGGCCCGGAACTGCTCGCGGAATGCCGCACGCTCAAGGGCTGCCCGACGGGCCAGGCGAAGATCACCGGCGGCTACCGTTTGAAGGCGCGCCACGTCATCCATGCGGTCGGCCCGATCTGGCGCGGTGGCGGGCAGGGCGAGGCCCTGCTGCTTGCCGGCTGCTACCGCAACTCGCTGGCCCTGGCCGATGCGCACCGGTTGCGTTCGCTGGCCTTTCCGGCCATCAGCACCGGTGCCTACTGCTATCCTTGGGAAGCTGCGACACGCGTCGCGGTTGGCGAAGCCAGGGCCCACATGGAGGCGGGCCGGGGCAGCGTCGACCGCATCATCTTCTGCTGCTTCGGGCGCGAGATGTTCGACCTGTACCGCCAGGAGCTGGCGGGCGGCGGCTGAGCGGTCCTACTGCCCGAAGCGCTCGTGGATGCCCCTGAGATAGGTTTCCTCGGCGGGCGTGTCGTCCCGACCGAGCGCGGCATTGCGATGCGGGAAGCGGCCGAAGCGGACGACAATGTCGCGATGACCGACCGTGTACTTGAGTCTGCCGGGCCCGTGCACGCGCCACAGCAGCCCGACGCTGTGGTTCTGATCACCGCGCGATTCGCTGTGATGAAACGGCATATACAGGAAACTGCGCTGGAATCCCGACAGCCGCTGGTCGAGGCCACGGGCGACCGCGGCCCCGGCGATACGCCGGGCCCGGGCATCGCCGGCAAACGCCCGGCCGGTGCCGCGGAACACGTTGCGCGTCATCTGGTCGAGCAGAAGGCACAGCGCCAGGGCACCGCGTGGTGAGCGCGCCAGATGATCGAGCCGGCCGCGCAGCGCCCGCTCGACGTCAGCGCCGAAACGGCCGGCAGTCTCGGCGTCGAACGCCGGGGTGCTGTTGAACCAGATGGTGCGGTCCCGCCCGTGGCCGGCATGGCCGGCCGGCAGGAACCAGTAGTCAAGAATGCGGCTGACGAGGTCCATTCAGGGATCAGGGATCAGGTATCAGGGATCAGGGATCAGGGATCAGGTATCAGGTATCAGGTATCAGGTATCAGGTATCAGGTATCAGGTATCAGGTATCAGAGGTAAGAACTTTGCGGCGGGTGCATACTCCTCATGTCTGATCCCTGAT
>Ga0187894_10005623_pt1 | contig 12680 bp, 15 predicted proteins | sample GBC1701081metaG_FD_136650 | JGI IMG/M metagenome (GOLD analysis project Ga0187894, IMG submission 136650) | White microbial mat communities from a lava cave in the Kipuka Kanohina Cave System on the Island of Hawaii, USA - GBC170108-1 metaG ... | reverse complement strand
TGGTTTGAAGCGAAGACTGCCATCCTCAGAGAGGCCGTCCGCTCATATTTAGCGCACCCTCGATACTCGCTCGTTTTAACTGCGTAACTTCTAAGATTAACTTCCGACGACTTCTCTCCTTTTCAGGTTTCTATCTTCTAGGAAATAGGAGGCTGGCACTTGACAAATGAAATTGAAAATGATTTTCAATTTCATTTGCATGAACCAGCCAAACTCCCTTCCTCCGGACTCCGAGCTGCGCGAGAGCCGCTGTCAGTGTGGCAGCCTTCTCGCCCGCCTGTGCCCAGAAGGGGTGGAATTAAAATGTCGTCGCTGCAAGCGAGTGGTGATCATTCCGTGGGGCGAATCCCTTGCCTGGCACGATATCTCGGTGCAGTGGCAGGAAATGAACCGGAACAGGGTGGACTAAAACAGGAGAGCAGTATGGTTCGCACCCACAAGAGGATAGCCATCAGCGTCAACACGCAGGGCCTTTCGCTTTAGCGCGAATCCAGAGCAAGAGGAATGCATGCTGCGGAATGAATGCTGGGGAAAACTGGTGTACTGGTTATTGGCGATAGGGTTTGTTTGCGCTGCTCCTGCCGCTCACGCCAAAGTGTTTTCCTCTCGCCAGGAGGCAATCACCCTCGCGTTTCCCACTGCCGAACGCATTGAGAGCCGGACCGTGACCCTGACCGAAGACCAAGCACGACGTGTGGCGGCTTTCGCAACGACGCAGGTCGATTCTAAGCTGGTGACGTTCTACACCGGCTATAAGGATGCGAGCGTCATTGGTTACGCCTTCCTCGATACGCGCATCATTCGCACCATGCCGGGTACGTTTTTAATAACTCTTTCTCCAACTGGGGCTGTGCAAAAAGTCATGACTGTCGCCTTCTACGAGCCGGAAGACTATCTTCCTGAGGAGCGCTGGCTGCGACAATTCGAACAGAAAACCCTCACCACGGACCTGCAGGTGCATAAGGGGATCCGGGGAATCGCTGGCGCGACCCTTTCTTCACAGGGAGTAACCAACGCCATTCGACAAGCCCTGGCGATCTTTCAGGTTGTCGTGCAAGGAGAGCCGTAGTCCGATGCGCTTCGTCATTACTGGGGAATGGTCCAAAAACCGTCTCTTGCAGACGATCATTGTCCTCTTCGTCGTCTACGTCGGCGTGCTGTGGTTAACAAACGCGTTGCTCTACTTTCACAAGATGGGCCTGACCTATACTTCAGTCACCGAATATTATCTCGGTTCGGAGGAGAAATTTTTGCCTCCGCGCAGTTATCAAGGCATGCTGGAGGTTTCTCACTTTCATTTTTTCGCCATGGGAATCCTACTGCTTACCCTCACCCACCTGATGTTGTTTGTCCCATTGCCGCCTGAACGGAAGCCCTGGTTCATCATTCTCCCTTTCACTTCGGCACTGGTGGACGAAGGAAGTGGGTGGCTCGTTCGCTTCGTTCATCCGGCTTTTGCGTACCTGAAGATTGCCGGATTCCTTTCGCTTGAGCTGAGCCTGGCCGTGCTGATGATTCTCAGCCTCTGGGCCGTACTCACCGGTTCGCAAGAGTCTTATCGTGATCGCCTGCAGCAAGCGCCAGTACCGGAAGAGAACGTGGAGCCAGTCGCATGACCGCCCTTCACTCATGGTGCACGGGTTGGAGGGTCGCCTTAACCCTCTATTCCTTCATACTGTTTGGCTTCGTCCCCCGCGCTGGTGCTAATGAGTGTCCCAGTGATGGGCGCTATAGTATGGGTACCGTTCTAGAGATCACCCTGTGCGCCTCTGACAGCGCGTCGGACCAACAAGTGTTCGATTCACTCTTTACCACGGTAGCGCACCTCGACGTGCTGTTGACCACCTTTTCGCCGAATAGTGTATTGAGTCAGCTCAACGCTCGGGCTGGAGATAGGCCTATTCTGGTTCCTGTGGAAGTCACTGACGTACTCTCGCTATCTCTCCGTTACGGAAAACTGACAGGTGGGACGTTCGACGTGACGGTCGGGCCGCTCAAGGTATTGTGGACCCACGCCGCAGCCACACGACGGCGCCCTGCCCCGGCCGCACTGCGGCAAGCCCGCGCCCGCGTGGGTAGCGACAAGGTGCGGCTCTCCGCTAACGGCACGGTCTTTCTAACCCAGCCAGGGATGGCGCTCGACCTCGGAGGCATTGGCAAGGGCTACGCCCTTGACCAACTCATGCATACCCTCAAGCAATATAAGATCCATAACGCCCTGTTAGATTTTGGTCAGAGTAGTGTATGGGCGCTCGGCACCCCGTCAGACGCCAAGGGCTGGCGTCTCCTCATACAACAACCGAACGGCCGCTTTGCCGGAGTCGTCACTTTGCGTGATCAAGCCTTATCAATCTCAGGAAACATGGGGCAAACCTTGGCGATCGGCGGTCAGCACTATGGCCACATCATCGATCCCCGCACCGGTGAACCGGTGCGGCATGATCTCCTGGCCTGTGTGATCGCCCCGACCGCCGCTCAAGCTGAAGCCCTGAGTAAAGCACTGCTCATCCTGGGAGAAAAAAAAGGCATTTTCCTCTTGCAACATCTGCCCGGAGTCGAAGGAGCACTCATCGACGCAAAAGGACGACGCTGGACCACCGCTGGATGGGCGCAAGCAACCGCGTTCGCCCCGTTGTAAAAATTGTGGAGGGAACAATGGCACAGGATATGGTGACCACGCTTATAGGAACAAGCCCGGATACGCTTCTCGAAGTTGCTCTTTCTCAGCAGCCGGAAGGAGGACCGACACTTGAGGTGCGCCGCCTTTCTTGGGGAGAAGGAGTCGGTTGGTATCGACAGCAAACCCTGCGGCTCGATGCGCTAGAAACCGCAGGTCTTCTACGAGTTATGGAAAATGCCAAGCGGGAAAAGCATAAGTGTCTTGAGAGGCGGGGAGGAAAAATTCTTCCTTTTCCTCCCTGTGGCAATCGACAAAGTGAGACCGAACAACAAACTGCTTAGCAGAGGCCGGCATGTCGTCTGTTCGCCTTAAGTATACACAAACCGCCACTGAGAAATTACTGAAGAACGTGAGCACGACTATTTCATTCGTCTGAGACTGACTTCTCGCTCGACGCCTTTGGTTTTTATCATGCCCAGGTACATCTCCAGCTCTTCAATGTCTCGCTGCTCAGATTCGATATGGCTCTCGAGCATCGTTCGCAGAGCGACATTTCCTTCGGTCAGGGCGTGGGCCTCAAGGTATGCACGCAGCGTTTCTTTTTCGAGTTCGAGATCGCGACGCAGCATTTCTTCGAGCTCGGTCGACTGGTGTACGGCATCACCAATTTCCACAGTAGGCACCCCTCCGAGGGCAACGACCTTCTGGCCAAACTTTGCTGCGTGCTCAAGAGAACTTTTTGCCTGGCCGGTAAAAAAGTCGGCGAACACTTTGCGCCACAGGCCGTTTACTAACAGCGAGTGCTGTTGGTACTGCAGCGTCGCTGCGTGCTCAAGAGCGATGGCTTTATTCAAGGCCACGATGACTGGCTTCGTATCCATGACTCTCTCCTCCTTCCACTACAACTTATCGGGTCTTATAGAAAAGCCTACGCGATTTTTGCCTCATGTCAAGATAAGTTATTGATTTTATTGAGAAAATGAAAATGAAAGTCAATTTCAATCGAAATAAAGAAGCGAACTCATAGACGCTTTTCTCAGTGTTATTGGCAAGCATGAAGTCGCTGCCCTAGCGGCCAGAGGTGTAAACCCAGAGCCCGTAAGAAGTCATTTTCTTCTTACGGGCTTTTTTTTGGGCCACTGCGAATCAAGGAGGAGCAAACAATGACAGAACAGACCGCAACCGTTTTCTCAAATCAGGCAGGGATCACCGTTCGTGTGTGTCCGCGTGGGCACGTATACCTCCAGGTCGGACATACGTGCCTCACCTTACACAAAGAAGACTTTCTTGACCTTGCGCAAGTCGTGCGGACGACAGCACAGCATCTATTGGTGAACCATCCTCTGTCTCCGCAAGAGAAACGGCATTAACGACGACAGCAGAACTGGCAATTCGGAATGATTAGCAAGGAAAGGAGCAAAAGGAGATGAGGCAACAAGTCTTTCTCGTAGGGACAGCACTACTTTCGGTCTTCGCCGGGCTAGCAGAGGCGCAGACCAGAACGCCCAACACCACGGAGAAGATCGAACAACTCCAGCAGCAGATGCAGGAGCAGCAACAGCAAATGCTGAACATGCAAAAAGAGCTGGAAGCGCTACGCGCACAGCAAACGAAGGATTCGCAAGCAACGCAAAAGCAACTGCAAGAGACCGTCCAACAAGTCCAGACGACGCAGGAACAAAGTACGGCGCGCGTCCTCGGCCTCATGGATCGGGTTAAGCTTGGTGGTTACGGCTCGTTCCGCTACGAAAATGACTCGCTCGATAATCTGAACAGCACGTTCACCTATCGGCGTTTCGTCTTGACGACCGAGGCCAAAATCGCCCCCCGGTTGCGATTCTATCTCGAACTGGAGTACGAGCGGTTTCGCAAACTCGAACTGGAGCGTAGCGCCAATCCAGCAGACCAAGGCTTTCAAGTCGAGCAAGCGATCGAAGGCACTGACGGCTCGGAAATTTCTATCGAGCAAGCGTGGCTCCAGTACGATTTCACCGATTGGCTGAGTCTCCGTGGCGGGGCCGTGCTGGTTCCTCTCGGGCGTTTCAACCTTCGGCACGATGACAACCTGTGGAATCTCCCCCGCCGTTCTCTGGTAGACCGCGGCGTGCCAGTGCTGCCGTCCACCGCAGCTTGGGATGAACTAGGCTTCGGGTTTCTTGGTAAGACCCCCATCGGCGAGCGTGGACAGCTTGACTACCAGTTGTACGTCGTCAATGGGGTAAGTCTTGACGCCGAACTCGAGGATATCGTCCTGAGTCGTGAAGAAACGCGGGCCAAGCTGGAAGCGGAGGTGGAGATGAGCCCGTCGACCGGGACGTTCAATCTCGACCCTAAAACCGCCAAAAGCCTAACCGGACGGCTCAATTTCAGCCCTCTCCCGGGGCATGAGGTTGCCGGCTCGTTCTACTGGGGTCGCTATACTCCCCAGTATCTTACCAGCCAAAACGTCTGGTCGCTGGGTTTCGACGGGCTGACGCACGTCGGCCCTATCGACCTCGAATGGCAATATATTTTCACTCGTTTCGCAGGCATCAAGAGCGTCGCTCGTAGTTTCGCCAAGGTTGTCAAAGATCAGTCGATTGCGGTGGAGGAAGACGCCAGCCCCGATCTGGAGACGGAACTAGAGTTCGAGCTAGCGAATCTCTCGCAGACCAAGCATGGCTACTGGCTCGAAGCGCGCTACCCGTTTTGGCCGGAAGTGTTGAGCACGTCCTTTCTGGGGTGGGAATTCACTAACCCCCAACTCATTCCTGTGATCCGCATGGAGCAGGTCTGGCTCCCGAGCCTTTTGCAAGAAGCGGCATTTGAGGATGGCGTGCTGACTGAATATAAAACCGCAAGCCGCTACGTCAATCGTATTACGGCTGGCATCGCCTACGTGCCGACGCCGTTGGTGCGCTTCAGCCTGGCTTACGAGTATACCTGGACGAATAGTGGCAAGAGTCTGACCGGTGTCACAAATTTCTTACCGGCTAAACCTGGCGAGGATTTTAACAGCGCAATCCTGGCTGGTGTCGCGTTCGGATTTTAAAGAAGGAAAATGTATGAAGGTCGCGCATTCAGCTTCACTCTATCGGCTCAGCGCATTCACTGGAACTCGGTGGACGCATGCACTATACATCTCACTGTTTGTGCATTTTGTAATATTGCCAGTTGCAGATCCGCCACAGCTTTTGGGCCGTTTCGTCGTCCTTCCTGAGGCGGTCGCGGCTGAGTCGTGCGAAGGGGAATTGCCCAAAGATGCCGATCCGCCTCAAGTCGCGATCGGTGAACGCTTGTTTCTGGAAACTCGGTTTGCCCAATTCTTCGCCGTCAATTCGCAAGGGAACGCGAACGCGGTTCTTGCCGTGGGCGATCCGGTGATGGACACTACCCAAACTACCGGTGATCCGTTTCCCGGTCCGTTCGCGGGACAGTCGATGAATTGCCGCCAGTGCCACTTCGTCGATGAGCATGCGACGACGCCGGAGGCGCCCGCCGGGGGGGTGCGGACCTACGCGGACTTCGCCCGTCGCAGCCCCGTGCCACCGCGGGAGGACGGCAAGCTGACAACGCCGCGCAATTCTCCGCCGCTCGTCAATGCTTCTCTGGTACGGAAAGGTGGCGTCCTTTTCCACTTCGACGGCGAGTTCGCTACCATGAAAGACTTGATCAAAGCCACGTTTACCGGCAGGAACTTCGGTTGGTTGCCTGGAGAAGAAGAGCAAGCCATTGCGCACATTGTCCACATTATCCGCGACGACGACGGAACCGGCGCTGTGGCACAGCAATCCGGCGGCCCCTACCGTGTCGTTTTCAAGGGAATGGACCCGGGCATTCCGCCAGAATTTTGTTTGTCGGCGCCCCACCGCATGGTCAATTTTGACACCGCCGCCGACGAGGAAATTTTTGACACGGTTGCTTCATTGATCGCGATCTACGTGCGCTCCTTGACGTTTACGCTGGATGAGGAGCGCGCGTTCAGCGCCTCACCATTCGATCTGTTTCTCAGCAAAAACAATCTGCCCCGCAAACCCGAGGACGAGGCCGCCCTCGCCTACAGTCGTCGCCTGCGCACACTCATCGAGGGACTCTCGACTCCACAGTTCGTGACACCGGCCGATGGATCGTTTCAGTTTCACGCGCAGGAGTTCGTGTTCGGCGCGGAGGAACTCACTGGCCTCAAACTTTTCCTCGCCGAGCCTGAGTCTACGACTGGAAGCGCTGGCAACTGTATCGCCTGCCATCAAGCGCCGAACTTCACGGATTTTGCGTTTCACAACACAGGCGCGTCGCAGGAAGAGTATGACGCCATACATGGGCAGGGCGCGTTTGTCGCACTCACCATTCCCGATCTAGAGACCCGCAACGCGAATTTCGAAGCGTTTCTTCCCCCGACCGCAGTGCACCCTACCGCCTCCGGACGCTTTTTCTCTCCACCGTTTATTGAGAAGCCAGGGTTCACTGATCTCGGCTTATGGAACATCTTTGCCAACCCAGATCAGCCAAATCCGCAAGAAAAAATCGAAGAAGTGTTGGTCCGTCTGCATGGGAAGTCGTCGAAGAACGAATTGCTCACCAAAGCGATCGCTGCCTTTAAGACCCCCGGATTGCGCGATCTGGGTCAATCCGCACCGTACTTACATACCGGTGGCAAAGACACTTTGAGTGACGTGATCCAATTCTACATCAACATGTCCGATTTAGTGCGGGCTAGGAAGGTGCAGAATCCTGACGCCGAGATTGGACGCATTCGCTTGACACCAGACGACATCGCCCCGCTCCGGTCGTTCTTACGAGCATTGAATGAGGATTACAGCTAGAGGAGGAACCTATGTTTCGCGATCCGTTAGTACAGAAAGCTTAGGAGATGCGCCGTCAGGCAGAGCATTTTCCTGTGGAGATTCTACTGGAAGCAGCGGTATGGTTGGAGGAGAAATACCAGGAATCGCCGAGCGAGGAAATCTGGGGTCTAGAGCGCGTGGAAGTAATAAAGGGCCCGGCTTCCGCGCTTTACGGTCAGGGGTCGCTCGGAGGTTTCGTCAATCTGGTGAGTAAACACCCGCGGCCGGAGACTTTCGCTGACCTGCAATTCACCATCGGTTCATACAATTATTACGAGCCAGCCATGGACTTGAATGCGACTCTGAACGAGTCGAAGACTATTTACGCTCGGCTCAATGCGCTCTACCGCGATTCTGGCTCGTTCGTGGATTATGCCGGAACGAAACGCGTCTTCGTCGCACCTTCGTTCACCTGGGAGGTCAGCCCCGACACTTCCCTGACTCTCCTCACCAGTTACAAGGATGACGACCTGAACCTCGGGTTTCCCCTGCCAGCCCGTGGCACCGTGTTGCCCAATCCCAACGGCGAGATCCCCATCAGCCGGTACATCGGCAATCCCGCGCACCCCAACGATGAATGGGAACGCTCTATCCGGTTGAGTTATGAGTTCAAGCACCGCTTCACTGATCATCTCGCCGTGCGGCAGAATTTTCGCTGGTTCCGGTTGGATTTCACAAGTAATAACCTTTTCTATCCTGACTCTCTGGATGCGGATGACCGCACTTTGGCCCTTTCCGGTTACCGCACGAAAGGGAACTATGAAGGCTGGCGGGTGGACTCGGGGCTGGACGCCACCTTTGTAACCGGTCCCGCCAAGCACACGCTCACCTTCGGCGTCGACTATCGCCGGACCGATACCCTCTTTAATTCTAATTATGGGGAAGAGCTTATCTATCTCGACGTTTTCAATCCAGACTACCGCGCGCTACTGGCCTACGTCTATGGTCCCCCAGACATCTCCAAGGAAGGAGACTCTGACCTTGGCATCTACGTACAAGAGCATGTGAAAGTGTTCGACAAGGTCACCTTAACGCTCGGGGGGCGTTACGATCACTCCACCTCTGATGCCAATCCCAGAGAATACAAGAAGGACCATTTCACTCCGCGTGTTGGCGCCACGTATGAGTTTCTTCGCGGCGTTGCCGTCTACGCCAACTACAGCCAGTCGTTCAATCCGCAGTGGTCTTTCCTCGACGCCTCGGGCAAACCGGTGGCCCCAGAGACCGGAGAAAACATTGAGGCTGGGCTCAAGACAGCGCTACTGGATGGAAGGCTCAACACATTATTGTCCCTATATCAACTGACCCGTCAGAACGTGGCCACCGCCAATCTCAGCACGCCCGATCCCTTTGATTCCCTCGTGAGCGGTGAACAACGCAGCCGCGGCGTGGAGTTTGAGGCCGAACTGCAACTCCTCCCTAGCTGGGACCTGACCACCGCCTACTCTTACACCGACGCGAAGATCACCAAAGACAACACCCTTCCCGTCGGTGTTCGTTTGCAAGGCGTGCCCGAATACACCTTCAGTGCGTGGACGAAATACACGTTACAAGATGGCCCGCTCAAGGGCTTGGGCTTCGGCCTCGGCGGACGGTACTACACCGAGCAGGAGGGTGATGCCACCTACAGCAATCTCTTCGAGTTGCCCGCTTACGGCATCATGAATGCAGCGGTCTATTATGAACGCGGACCTTTCCATGCCCAAGTCAACATCAACAATATGCTCGATGCGCGCTATTTCATCGGCTCCTCCAACGACCTTTACGTGCTGCCGGGCGGGCCGCGCACGGTATTGGCCAGCGTAGGTTGGTCATTTCGAGTTTCCTTGGTTTCAGAACAAGTCAGATAGGTCGATACTGACCCCTGGTAACAAGAGAGGTGTGACGGCGGAGAGATCAGCGAGCGTTTGCACCTCCTGAAATCCTGTCGGGGTGGGAGTGCGGTGGACAATAAAGCGTCGGTTGGGCAGATCCGCCAACCATACCTCCGGAACGCCGTGGCGAGCGTAGAGCGGCAACTTGATTTGTGTATCGTAGGCAAGCGAGGAATCAGACACTTCTATGATCAGGAAGACGTCAGCAGGGGTCGGGTGGGAGCTACGATAAAAATCCGGGCGCAGGCGCAACAGTGCGATGTCAGGTTGTGGTTCAGAATGCAGATCGAGGAATACAGGATTCTGCGTCCTCACGATGGCCCGCCCGCCGCAAGCCAATCTTAACACGTCAGCAATATAATCGACCGTTCCCGCATGCGGACTCCCGATTGGCGGCATATCGATGACCTCCCCTTCAATTAACTCCACGCGGGTATCCTGCGCGAGGATGCCGGTCTCCGCCATGCGATGATACTCGGCCACAGTTAAGCGATGTCGCTGGAAGAGGTCGTATGCAGCAGTGGGCATTGCACGTTCCTTACTGTCTCAACCTAACGGTGGGGAGAATATACCGTACAGGTTAGATCCTGCCAATCCATCCAGCTTCCAAGTAGTGGTTCGTTTTTTCTTTCCATCCTAAGCAGAGACGTTGTAACTTTTGTCATTTTGGGGAGTACCGCGACGAAGAATCTCTCTGAGAGACTCTTCATTTCACTCAGGGTGAAAAGATTAGCGCGCCAATTTCCTGTCGTCCGGTTCAACTTCAGATCGGTTTGTGTAGCGGTGCGCTTGCGGGGCAATTTCGGGACGGTCCCCATGTTGCCGCGCTCGCTTCATCCCGCGTTAGGTCTCTTGGCGCAGATCATGGCCGTAAAAGGCGTAGTTGAACGCCGCAATCTTGAGGATTGGGTATGTATGCCGTCCAATCTCTCGCTGTGACGGCAGCGCATACTCGCCCCGGAGCAACGGTGCAATCCATCGCGTCTGCTGCTCGGCCAGCGGCCAGAACGCGCACAACGGGCGGTACATGCCAATAATAAAGAGGTTGTGAGAACGCGGGTGCATGATGTTGCGATACAGCGCGAAGTCATCACCCGACACGCTAATACGGCTTCTTGTTGATAATTATCCATTGTCCTGCGGGTCAGTGTAGGGGCGGTCTTGTGTGATCGCCCGTCCGTGAGGAAACCCTTGCCATAGTGCTGACTCGGGCCCAGGACCTCGTGCCGACTATCTATGACATGGAACTGAAACATGCGTTGCTGTTGACAGTGAACGATCTGCTTTGTAAGGAGAGACAGCATCATAAAATGTTCACGCCACAAAAGTCCTTAACGAGGAGAAAAGACCATGAGTGTACAACAGATTGAAGCGGCAGCCCAAGCCTTCTGTGACGCGTTCAACCGTTTAGATGTCCCCACAGCGGCAGAGATGCTGGACGATGACCTGGAAGTCTTCGATCATGTCCCCTACCGCTTTGATAACAAGAAACAGTTTGTGAGTTTTCTGCAAGGAGCTGTGAAAGGGCTGGCGTCGAGCGATTTTAGCTTTCGCCAGCTTTCCTGCCGGGTGTTTAACGACAATACCGGGATTGCCAATGCCTACGATACGTTTACTGGCGTGACGAAAGACGGCAAGGTCCAGACCCTCCACGGACGGACAACGCTGGTGTTCGTCAAACGAGGCAACCAATGGAAGATCGTGAGTTGCCACTTTTCGCCGCTTCCGCATGCCTAAACGCCAGCACTTTTCTTTTAGGTGAGGAGCCAATTGCTCACTCGGTTTCGCTCCTCACTGTGTCCCTCTCGCCTGCGGCGATGGTGGCGATGTCTTCCATGGATTGGGAAAGACCGCTCTAAGATGCTCTTTGAGATACCCTGGCGGATTACCAGATCGAGCGCACCGACTCAGTATCGAGGTACGCTGTCCCTCGGATGACTCTGCCGTTGTCGATCTGTACGACATGACAGTAGCTGTTGTTATACGGCTGGCCGGTTGTGGTGGTTCCCTTGCCGACCCACTGAATGACGATGGTATCTTCCTCGGCGAGCAGATTCGTCACTTCTCCTTACTAAGAGCTTGTCCGAATAACCCCGCAAGAGTGAGTCCGAGGGTAAAATCCCCCCGCCAGTCGCGAAGCGACGGGCGGCCCCCTTTGGCAAAGGGGGCGGCGAAGGCGCAGCCGAGCGGGGGATTTGGCAAACCCAGCTGTGCCAATCTTTTGTAGTCTGATTTAGGCACGCACCGCGCTGGCTGCGGGCATCTTGTAAGCCGCCAACGCGGCCCGGATCTCCACCGCGGTCGCCGGTTCACTCCTCGCTTTCTGAATCGCCTTCACGGCGGCGTCCACCAGCTCTATATTCCTGCGCGACGACTGAAACGGCGCATCTTCTAGGCCAACTCGCACGTGCCCACCTAAAGCGACGATGGTCGGGATCAACGGCAGCACATCCACCGCCAAACCAGCCGCCATCCACGGCGACCCAGGAGCCACGCTCTCCACTAATTTGACATAGGCTTCCAACGCCCACGGTTCTGGGGGAAAACTAAAAGTGAAGGCGGACGAGAACATCAACCGATACACCGGCACGGGCGCCGTTGGCTGTTTACGGTGTAACGTCGCCCCCTGGCGCACAAACCCAGGCTCATAACAGGCATACGCCGGATGGAACTTGTGCTTCGCCGCTAATTCCATCCCCAACTCTAGAGCGCCATTGGGGTTGCTATACACCCCCCCATCACTACCGAACAAGGGCGGTGCACTCGCATCGGAAAGATAGAAATTGCACGAGCCAGGATCAAGAAATCCCCATTCCGCCAGTCCTCGTTTGGCGAGTTCCACAGTCGTTGCATAACGTGCTCCCCAGTCGTCCGCCGGTAAAGGAAGCGGCAGCGCGCTAGGATAGACAATGGCATCCACCTGGGAACGAATGCCTTCACTAAAAGCGATACAGTTGTCCAGGTTGTTGTTCTGCTTGCCGGTGTCCGGATCAAGCGTATGCGTATGCACCACACCTGCCCCGGCTTTGATGCACGCCACCCCTTCGTTGATAATCTCTTGAGCAGTGACAGGAATGTTTGGTTGTAATCGCCGTGTCCATGCTCCGTTGAGTGCTACTTCAATCCAGGTCTTCTTCGACATAGAAGTTCCCTCCTTCGTGTCAATCACACTTGACGCGGCTCAACCATGAAATCTTCGAGGTTGGCCGTACGCGTCATCTCATAGAAGGCGGCGTCGCGATACGGAGATTTCACGACGAGCCTCCCACGTGCATTCCGATAGTAAGTCTCCGTCACCATGAGGAGTGTTGGGGCGTTTGCACTCACGATGGCTTTCGGCAAAGCGCTCTGCTTCCCCTGGCT
>Ga0187894_10005622_pt1 | contig 12681 bp, 11 predicted proteins | sample GBC1701081metaG_FD_136650 | JGI IMG/M metagenome (GOLD analysis project Ga0187894, IMG submission 136650) | White microbial mat communities from a lava cave in the Kipuka Kanohina Cave System on the Island of Hawaii, USA - GBC170108-1 metaG ... | reverse complement strand
GAGACACATGAAAAGCGTGCCGGTGCAGGTGAGGCGCACGCGGTTGCAGCTTTCGCAGAAATTATGGGTGAGAGGCGTGATGAAGCCCAGACGTCCGCCGGTCTCCTTGACCTGCATATAGCGCGCCGGCCCGCCGGTCTTGTAGGGGATGTCGTCCAGCGTGAACTGGTCCATGAGCGAGGCGCGCAGCACCGACAGCGGCAGATATTGCTCGGTGCGGTCGCCGTCGATGTCGCCCAAGGGCATGGTCTCGATGAGCGTCAGGTCCATGCCCTCGCCATGCGCCCAGCGGATCATCTCCGGGACCTCGTCGTCATTGACGCCCTTGAGCGCCACCGCATTGATCTTGATGGCAAGCCCGGCCTTCTGGGCGGCGGCGATGCCTTCCTTCACCTTCCGGAGATCTCCCCAGCGGGTGATGGTACGGAACTTCTGCTCGTCCAGCGTGTCGACCGAGACATTGATGCGCCGCACCCCATAGTCGTGGAGCTGCGCGGCAAAGCGGGCGAGCTGGCTGCCATTGGTGGTGAGGGTGAGCTCGTCGAGCCCGCCCGATTTCACATGCCGTCCGAGATTGTCGATCAGCGACATCACATTGCGCCGCACCAGGGGCTCGCCGCCGGTGAGCCTGATCTTGCGCACGCCGCGCGCGATGAAGGCCTCCGAGACCCGCTCGAGCTCCTCGAGCGTCAGAAGGTCCTTCTTGGGCAGGAAGGTCATGTCTTCCGCCATGCAGTAGACGCAGCGGAAGTCGCAGCGATCCGTCACCGAGACCCGCAAATAGGTCACATGCCGGCCGAAGGGGTCGACAAGCGCGGGTCCGGCGGAAATGGGGCGCGATATCGGTGTATTCATAACGGTCTACATGTCGGGCTTTGGAGGCCGGACGTCAAGCCTGCCTCAGAACACGCCGGCCATGATGCCGGCGCCGGCTGCGGCCATGGCGCCCCCGGCAACCCGGCTGGCCCTGGCGCTCCAGGCACCCGCCAGACGGTCGGCGCCGAGGCCGAGCGCCAGGCCCGCCGCATGGAGGAGGGCGGTTGCCAGGACGAAGCCCGCCCCATAGGCGAAGCCCTGCACATCGACCGGCATTTCGGTGCCGTGGGCATGGCCGTGGAAAATGCCGAAGAAACCGACCAGCGCCATGGCGAGGCCGGTCGGCAGCTGCCGGCCGAGGGCGATGACGAAGCCCAGCACCAGGATCGACCCCGAAATGCCCAATTCGACATAAGGCAGGCCGATACCGCTGGCACCGACCACGCCGCCCAGGATCATCATGGTGACGAAGGAGAGGGGAACCAGCCACAAGGCCCGGCCGCCGAGGCGCGCCGCCAGGAGGCCGACCGCCACCATGGCGAGGACGTGATCGAGCCCGCCGACCGGATGCATGAAGCCATGCACGAAACCGTTCGTGTCGCCGACACCCGTATGGGCGAAAGCGGCGGTGGGAAGGGTCGCGAAAGCAAGGCTCGACAAAACGAGGCGCGGCAGTCTCATCATTGTTCTCTCTTTTTTGCGTGTCCGGACGGGAACCGCAATCTACGCCAGTTTACCAGGGGCGCAAGGCGACAATCGCGACCTTTTAAAGCATCGGACCGAAAAGTGCCTTGCGGTTTTCGGGTAATTCGATGCGGAAAAAAAGACCGTGGAGCGCCCCTTGGCCTATTCGGACAAGGGGCGCTCCACGGCCATAAATCCGACCTTGTCAGCAGCGAAACTCCGGGTGCGCTTTGCAGCTTTACCTAGGGGTCACCGAAGCCATAAGATTGCGTACATAAGGCATTGGCCACGAATCGAGGTTCCATGCCCAAGCGAGGTGTGCTGGCCTTTCTCTGCCTGCTGTTCGGTCTCACTTTGGCAAGTGCTTCCGATCGTGCTCCGGTCGTTGCCCAGACGGGCGAGGTCGACATGACCCTCGTCCTCGCGATCGACTGTTCCTTCAGCGTCGATGCCAATGAGTTCCGCCTGCAGATGCAGGGCCTGGGCCAGGCCTTCATGCATCCCGAGGTCCAGGAGGCGATCGCCAAGGGGCCGAATGGCCGCATCGCGGTCGTCGCCATGCAATGGTCGGACGAAGCCAATCAGATGGTGATCATCCCCTGGACAATCATCGCCTCCGACCAGGATGCCGAGCGCCTCGGCGCCTCGCTCATGGAAATACCGCGCCGCCTCGCCGAGGGCGGCACCTCGATCTCGATGGCGATCGAATATGCCGCGAGCCTGTTCAACGACGCGCCCGCCTCGCCGCGCCGGGTGATCGACATATCCTCCGACGGCCGCAACAATATCGGCCCGCCGGTGGCGCTGTCGCGCAACAAGGTGGTGAAGATGGGCATCACCATCAATGCGCTGACCATCCTCAACGAATGGCCGACGCTCGACAAATATTTCGAGGAGAATGTCGTCGGCGGCCAGGGCAATTTCGTCATTCCGGCGGACGACTATTCCGCTTATGCCGAAGCGATCTATAAGAAGCTCCTGCGCGAAATAACCGGCCCCGGAATCTCCTGATGCGTTTCATATCCTCTGACGACGTCCATCGCATCTGCGTTTGGACGAAACTCTGCGATGCGCTTTTTGCGGCGCATCAGGGGCCTGAGCCCAAGGTCGACCGCTCCGAGCTCCATGCCGAGCGGGCAGGCGGGCGCGAGACCTATTTCAACCTGCCCGCCTGGCAGCCCGGCATCGCCATGGGCACCAAGGTCGTCACCGTATTTCCCGGCAATCGGGAGTTGCCGTCGGTGCAGGCGCTCTATCCGCTGTTCGACGGCAGGAACGGCGAGCCGCTGGCCGTCCTCGACGGGACGGCACTCACTTACCGCAAGACGGCGGCCGATTCCGCTCTGGGGTCTAGGCTCCTGTCGAAGCCCGATTCCCGCAGCCTGGTCATGGTCGGGGCGGGGGCGCTTTCGCCCTATCTCATCGACGCGCATCGGGCGCTCAGGCCCTTGATCGACCGGGTCCTGATCTGGAACCGGGACCGCGCCAAGGCCGAGAAACTGGCCGAAAAGCTCAAGGCCGAGGTCGCCGACGATCTGGAGACGGCTGTCCGGGAAGCCGACATCGTGAGCTGCGCCACCGCGGCGACGTCTCCCGTGGTCAAGGGGGACTGGCTCAAGCCCGGCGCCCATCTCGATCTCGTAGGCTCCTTCACGCCCAAGATGCGCGAGGCGGATGACGCGGCGGTGACGCGGGCCCGCCTGTTCGTCGACAGCCGCTGGTTCGCCATCGATCAGCCTGGTGATCTGGCTGACCCCTTGCGGCGCGGCGTCATTCGACGCCAAGATATCGAAGCCGATCTGTTTGAGCTCTGCCGCGATGGGTATGACGTGAACCGCAAACTTGAGGACATCACGCTCTACAAGAATGGCGGCGGCGCTCATCTCGATCTCTTCACCGCCTTGTTCGTCTGGCAAAACCTGAACCGAGAAGAAAAATGGATGTGAAAGTCTTCAGCGATCCGCGCAAGCCCGCTTATCTCAATTTCGACGCCGGCAGCAAGCCGTTGAAGGATCCGATCAGACCCGAGACCCTCGCCCGCGTCAGGGCCTATCGCCATGGCCGCATCAAGCAGAAGCTCATCGAGCATGACTGCGCGGCGTTGCTCGTCTACGACCCGCTCAATATCCGCTATGCGACCGACTGCTCCGACATGCAGATCTGGACCATGCACAATGCCTCGCGCTATGCGCTGATCTGCGCCGACGGCCCGACGATCTGCTTCGAATATGCGCAGGCCATGCATCTGGCGGAAGGCCTGCCGATGGTGGACGAGGTGCGCCCCTGCATCGGCTGGTTCTATTTTTCGAGCGGCCCCAATCTCGAGGCAAGCGCCAGGAAGTGGGCGGACGAGATCGCAGGCCTCGTGCGCCAGCATGGCGGCGGCAATATGCGCCTTGCCGTCGACAAGATGGAGCCTCTGGGCGTCGATCTTCTGCGCGAGCGCGGCATCATCCTGGTCGAAGGCCAGGAGCTCACCGAGACGGCGCGGATGATCAAGTCCCCGGACGAGCTCGAGATGATGGACTGGACGATCAAGGTCACCGAGGCCGGCATGTGGCGCATGCGCGAGAATTCGATTGCAGGCAAGTCAGAGAACGAGATCTGGGCCGAGCTGCACTACGAGAATATCCGCAATGGCGGCGAATGGATCGAGACCCGGCTCCTGGCCATCGGCGAGCGCACCTTCCCCTGGTTCAAAGAGTGCTCGGCCCATGTCGGCAAGGAAGGCGACATGCTCTCCTTCGACACCGATCTCATCGGCCCTTACGGCTATTGCGCCGATCTCTCGCGCTCCTGGACCATCGGCCTCGTCAAGCCGAAGCCGACCCAGAAGGAGATCTATGCCTTCGCGCTTGAGCAGATCATGCACAACTGGTCGATCATCAAGCCCGGCATGAGCTTCCGCGAGTTCAACGAGAAATCGCTGCGCATCCCTGAGGAATATCACGAGAACCGCTATGGCGTGGCGCTGCATGGCGTCGGCCTGTGCGATGAATATCCCTCCGTCCCGACCCATGTCGATATGGACAAGGGCAAGGGCTATGATGGCGTGTTCGAGCCCGGCATGTGCCTGTGCGTCGAAAGCTGCACCGGCTCGAAGCGTTCGGGCGAGACGGTGAAGCTCGAGATCCAGGTGGTCGTCACCGAGACCGGGACGAAGCGGCTGGACAATTTCCCCTTCGAGGACTGGGTGTAACAGGTGAAGCGGTTTGACGCTTGATCGGCTCTTCGAGGCTCACTAGAGCCGATCGTCATGCAGTCTTTCTCGCTCGCTTCCATTCCTGAAATCGTCTTCGGCAATGGCCGTCTTTCCGATCTGCCCGGCCGGGTGACAAGCCTCGCCGGCAAAAATCAGCCGGTGATGGTCATTGCCGATCCGGCGATGACCTCCTTGGGTGTCACGGCAAGGCTTGCAACGCTCCTGGCCGCGGCCGGCCATGACTCGAAGCTTTATGACGGCTTCAGTGGCGAGCCCAAATCGGTGGACGTGGACCGTGCCGCCTCCTTGGCGCGCGAGGTGAAGGCGAAAGCGGTGATCGGGCTCGGCGGCGGCACGGCGCTCGACACGGCGAAGCTCGTCGCCGCCTGCGCGGTCTCGAGCAAGCCGGCCGAAGCCTATCAGTTCTGCGAGACGCCGTTGCCGGCCGATCCCTTGCCGCTCATCGCCGTGCCGACGACGGCGGGAACCGGTGCCGAGGTGACCCGCACCGCGATCTTCACCAATGCCGGGCACCAGAAGGTCTGGGCCTGGGGCGATGGGCTCAAGCCCATCCTCGCTGTGCTCGATCCAGAACTGACAGTGGGCGTTCCGCCGGCCGTGACCGCAGCGACCGGCCTCGATGCGCTGGTGCATGCGATCGAGGCCTCGACCAATCGCAACCGCAGCGACGCCAATGACCTCTATTGCCACCGCGCCATCAGCCTGATCTCGGGCGCGCTCGAGCAGGCGGTGAAGACGCCTCGGGATCTCGCCGCGCGCGGCAGCCTGCTGCTCGGGAGCTGCTATGCCGGCATCGGCATCGACAATGCCGGCACGGCGCTGGCGCATAATATCTCGCATGCCATGGCCGAATTGGCGCCGGTTCCGCATGGACGGGCGACCGGCCTCGCGATGCTCGCCACCATCGATTGGGTGAGGGACGGCAACCCGGACGCCTTCGCCAAGGTGGCGGGCGCCATGGCCGGTGCCGGAGACGTCGCCGCCGCCTATGAGAGCCTGGTGCGGCGGTCGGGCATCAAGATCAATCTCGCGGGCGATGGGCTCGATCTCGCTCGTCCCGATCGCCTCGCCGAGCGCATGGCCTCGCCCGCCCATGCGCCAATGCGCCGGAACACCGTCCGCGAGATCAGCGACAATGACCTTCTCAGCCTGGCTGAACGCGTCTATGCGCTAGGCTAGCCATGAGCAAAGATGCGGCGCCGATCTTCCGGCTGGTCGAGCAGATCGACCATTATCTGGCCGACCTCAAAGGGAGGGGCTTGGCCGAGGTGCGCCAAGGGATTCTCCGTTTCGGGAAAGGACCGGCGCGGGAAGGGCCGGAGCCCGCTTCGCCCGCCTGCGGCCATCTCGATGCGGCGCTTTTCTGCATCAACGGCGCCGATCCCTTGCGCCGGGCCATCAACGAGGCGAGGCCGGAGCTGCGCTGGGTCACCTATGGCGCCTATCCGCCGGAGATGATCGGCCGGCGCTTTCCGGTGGCGCATGCCTTTACGAGCCTCATCGGCGGAGAGGGTCTCCTTCCGGCCGATGATTTCGAGCTCGGCCTGTTCCTCTTGGTGCCCAAGACGCTCTATCGCGATCACCGCCACAAGGCGCCCGAGCTCTATGTGCCGTTAACCGGTCCACATGAATGGCGTTTCGGTGCGGGTGAAAGCTGGACAGAATATCCGGCTCACACACCCATCTGGAACGAGCCGATGCAGGTCCATGCGACATTGGTGCGCGACGTGCCTTTCCTTGCCCTTTTCGCCTGGACGCGCGACGTAACGGCAGATGCCGAGGTCGTCCGCGCGGCCGATTGGGCCGAGATCGAGGCCGGGCTTTGAACGACGAAATCTATCGCTCGGCGACATGGATCATCGACGCGATCCGCCGATCGCTGAAGGGCGAGCCTGCCCAGCGCGTGAAGGCGCGCCTCGCTGAGCAGGATCTCTCGCCTTCGGCGGTGGTCGAGCCTTTACCGCTGAGGCTGCCCGCCACGCGCTATCTGCCCGAATGCGTCGCCGCCTCGATGTTCATGAGCCCCGACGTTGCGGCGGCCCTTGCCGAGATCGAGGAGTTCCTGCACTGGCGGCAGAATCCGAACTACTCCGATGCGTCGATGGGGGCAGGCTATATGGACAACTATGCCTATGCGGAAATCATCGGCCCCAACGGCTTCTTCGCCGGCGACGATTTCCTGATGGGATTGCTGCTCCTGGGGCCCGGCGTCCATTACCGCGACCATCATCATGCCGCACCCGAGCTCTATTGGCTGCTGACGGGGCCGAGCGAATGGCGCCGCGGCAATGGAGATTTCGAAATGCGCGAGGCCGGAGACGTGATCTGGCATGAGCCTCGTGTCGTTCATGCGACGCGCACGGGTATGAGCCCGCTCCTTGCCGTCTGGGCCTGGACCCGGGACGTGAGCGAGCCCGCCCGCCTCGTGGAGGTTCCGTGAGCTTCGACATGGTCTCGAGCCTGCGCGCCGTCCTGGTCTTTGCCGTCGCGGCTTACGTCTTCATTGCCGCCTTCATGTATGTGACCCAGCGCAGCCATCAATATTTCCCCGGCCACCAGGGCCTGGCGGCGAATATGGTCGGGCTCCAAGGGGTCGAGGACGTCAAGCTGAGGAGCCAGGATAGCGAGACCTTGCAGGCCTGGTATTCGCCGGCCAAGCCCGGCAAGGCGACCATTCTTTATTTCCACGGCAATGGCGGCGAGATCGCCGACCGTGCGGAGCGCTTCGCCGCCTATCAGGCGGAAGGCTTCGGCGTGTTCTTCCTGTCCTATCGCGGTTATGGCGCCTCGACCGGCTCGCCCAGCGAAGCGGGGTTGGTGAATGATGCGCGGGCCGCTTATGACTGGCTCACGGCACGAGGCGTCGCCCCGCAAGAGATCATGCTGGTGGGCGAATCCTTAGGGTCGGGTGTCGCGGTGCAGCTTGCCGCCGAGCGGCCGGTCAAGGCGCTGGCGCTCGAAGCGCCCTTCGCCTCGGCCGCCAATGTCGCGGCCGCGGCCTATTGGTGGCTGCCGGTGCGCCTTCTGATGAAGGACAAGTTCGACACCTTCGCCTATATCGGCAAGGTCAAGGCCCCGCTTCTCGTCATCCATGGCGACCTCGACGGCATCGTGCCCCTGAGCGAAGGCCAGGCCCTCTTCGCGCTCGCCAATGAGCCCAAGCAAATGATCGTCATTCCGGGCGGCACGCATGGCTCGATCTTCTCAGGTGAGACCTGGGCGCGCGAGATGAGTTTCTTCGATCGCCATAAGAGCGCCGGCTTGTGATCGATCTTCGCCAGCTTCGGCAATTCATCGCGGTGGCCGAGGAACTGCATTTCCATCACGCCGCGGCGCGGCTGAACATGTCGCAACCGCCTCTGACGGCCGCTGTGCGCAAGCTCGCGGCGGAAATCGGCGCCGAGCTCATCGAGCGCGGCAACAAGACGGTGCGGCTGACCGCGGCCGGCACGGCCTTTCTCGAAGAGGCCCGGCGCACCGTCGCGCAAGCCGACCGGGCGGTATCGGTAGCGCGGGAGGCCGCGGCCTGCGGGAGGTGATCGCTCGATGGCTGATCGCTGCCTTTGAGACGGTGGAGGCGCAGCTCCGCCCCTCGTTGGACTGCTATTTCATGCGCCGGGCGGCCCGATCGTGCCGATCGTCTTCGAGGTCGACCCTTGATTTGATGGCGCACCGGTCAAGATGAAACTGAGCACCGCTATGTCATTGTAGGCGCTATATAAATTCACCCTGCTGGCTGCGAGTTCTCCCTCGAACCTCGCCCGCAGCGTCAGCATTGCGCTTTTTTCTTTGCCAGACTTGCATATCTCCAAATGACCGTCGTTCGAGTGACGGAAGGACTGTGTGAAATCTCACAGACCGATACTCGAAAGGATGCTTAGCTGCGCGCGGGTGCCGGGCCCACCACAGATGAACTACGAAATTTTTCATGCTACGTTTGTACCGGCGATCGAAGGCCAAGGGCATGGACGAGCCTTTCAGAACAACTGTGCACAGTCTGGCAGAAGATGTTTCTGCCGGGATTGAGTGTGCATGCCTGAACGGCGGCAGTTGGGACGACGTCACGCGGATCGTGACGGATGCCATTCCCGGCTCCCGTTCATCCATCGTCGGATTCAACAAGAGAAGCGGGGACATCAATTTTCAGTCGACACACAATCTGGAAAACAAATACATCAAGTCGTATCGTGACTATTACTGGTACCGCAACCCGTGGAACGATTTCTGGGCAAAGGCAGGAACGGGTATCCTGATTGCCGAGGAAACCGCGCCCGTCAGGCAATATCATCACACGGAATTCTATGCCGACTGGCTTCGTCCGCAGCGCGTGTTCGACGCCGGCGCCTGCATTCGCATCGGCTCGGATCCGGACACCATTGTCTACGCCGCCGTCCATTTCGACCTGAAGCAGCAGGAGCGCTATGGTCCGGCATTGCGGACTTTCTTTGAGGGCATTCACGGCACGTTCCGGCGAGCGCTGCAGCTCGGCCGCCTGCAAGCCGGCGCCATGACGGCGGGCGCCGCGCGCGGTGCGCTGGCCCAGCGCTTTTCCGACAGCGCAATCGTCGTCGGGCCGGGCATGACTATCCACGATGTCAACGAAAAGGCCGCAAGGGAGCTGGCCATCGGCTGCTTCATGGCCGAGAGCAGCGGGCGGCTGCGCCTGCGCGACCCGCGCCAGCACCTGGAACTGGCCCGGGCGGTCGACCGCCTGACCGGCAACCGCTCTGCAGGTCCGGAGACACTTGTGCTTTTCGACGAAGATCGCCGCCAGGTAGTCAAGGTCTCCCCGATCGGATCGAACCTCGACGGCACCCCGCTCAGGCTGTTCCCTCCCCAGCCGCAGATGCTGGTTCTGTTCAGGGACGTGATGCAGGCCGACAGGGTCGACCCATCCTTCGCACGAACCTATCAACTGACACCGGCCGAAATGAAGTTGTGCGATGGCCTGCTGTCGGGCCTGTCGCTGGCAGAAATCGCGGCTTCACGCGCGATCGCAATCGGCACGGCGCGCGATCGGCTGAAGACGATCTTCGCCAAGACGGGAACAAACCGTCAGGTGGAACTGGTGCGTTTGATGTCCGCGTTCGGATGATCGGCTTGGGCGCCGACCGCGATCGGCGGTGGCCGGATTTAACCCGGCCACGAGCTTTTCGGTCCGATGCTCCAATGAAAAAGCCCGCGAGCTTGCGCTCGCGGGCTCTGGTCATGTCTGATCCAGCGATTATGCCGGCGTGATCGCCAGCGTCTCGCCGAAGATGTAGAGCGTCGGATGGATCTGGAAGCCTTGGACGCGCTTGTCGTAAGCGGCATAGACCGACCGCCACAGAGGCTGCGTGATCGGGCCGTCTTCCAGCATGATCGCTTCGAGCTCGCCCAGGATCTCGCGGCGCTTATCGACGTCGAGCGTGCCTTCGGCCTTGCCGAGCAATTCGTCGAACTGCTTGTTCGAATAGCGCGACTCGTTCCACGGCACGCCGGTGCGATAGGCGAGCGCCAGCACCATGAAGCCGAGCGGCCGGTGTGTCCATTCGGTGAAGCCGAAGGGCACTTCCGTCCACAGTTCCCAGAACTTCGCCGAGGGCAGCACATTGATCTTGGCGCGGATATTGCCCGCCTTCCACTGCTCGGCCATCGCCTCGACCGCCGCCTGCTCCCATGAAGGATCGGGCTTGCAGTTGATCTCGATGTCGATGCCGTCCGGATAGCCGGCTTCGGCGAGGAGCTTCTTCGCCTCGTCCGGCTTGTAGCCGAGCGGCTCGATCTTCTTGTAGTCGGGATGGACGGTGCAGACATGGTGATGCTCGGCCGCTTCGCCGACACCCTTATGCGCGATCTGCAGGCACTTCGCCGGATCGGTGGCGAGGCGCACCGCCTTGCGCACTTTCGGATCGTCGAAGGGCTTCTGCGTCATCTGCATGCGCGCGACCGCGGTCTGCGCCGTCACCACCTGGTGGATGTCGACATGCGGCAGGCCCTTATAGAGGTCGAACTGCTCGATATTGCCCTGATAGATGCCGTCCACTTGCTTCGACGCAAGGGCCGCGGCGACGGCCGCCGGATTGTCGCCGAGATCGATGAACTGCAGTTCATCGAGATAGCCCGGCGCATCGGGACGGCGCTTGAACACCGCCTTGCGGCCGACTTCGAGCTCGACGAGCTCGAAGGATTCCGTGCCGTTCGAACCGACCTGGAAGTCGCCGTTCTCGGCCGGATCGAGCATCAGGAACGGATAGTGGAAGAGATGCTCGGGCACCGCGACCTGCGGCTGCTGGAGATTGAGGATCAGGGTCTTCGGATCCTTGATCTCGATTGCATTGGCATCCCACAATTCGGTGGTCATCACCGGATTGCCCTTGTCGTCCTTGGTGCCGGTGTCGACCTCTTTCAGCATGTAGCCCTTCATCAGGCCGACGACCGAGGATCCGACTTTCGGATCGAGGCAGTGCTTGATGTTCCAGGCGGCCTGTTCGGCGGTGAAGTCACCGCCCTTGTGCCACTTGGCGTCCGGCTTGATGTGCAAGGTCCAGGTCTTGAGATCTTCCGAGGCTTCCCACTTCTCGACGAGATGCGGGCGGGTCACGTTGTCGATGCCGGTGCGGGTGAGATAGCCGCAGACCTGGCGCACGACATTCGAGTCATAGACCCAGGAGAAGGTGTGCGGGTTCTGCACCTTGGGGATGCGCTGGGCGATCTTGAGAGTACCGCCTTTCGGCATGTCCTGGGCCATGGCGGGTGGTGCCAGGGGCTCACCAGTGATCTTGCCGGCCCACATATAAGCGGCGCCCGACGACATGCCGAGCAAGCTCGCATAGCGAACGAATTCGCGCCGGTCGATCTTCTTGTCCGCAAGCTGCTGCTTCAGCTTGGGAATCCAGATATGCTCTTTGTCTGACATTGGTCTTCTTCCTCCCTCCCATTTGGGGGTTTTCCAAAAGATGGTTGTGGCGCCCGTTGATCGGGCGTCTTCATTTTCAGCCGTCTGCGTACTTCTTGGATGCTATCACCGTCAAATTAATACGCAAATGGTGAATGGAATTTACGCCTCGCCAGGATGTCGGGTTGCATATTTGCGGCTAGGTATGACGGGGAGGCGGCACGAAGCTGTAATAATCGCGTTCCAGGAGCTCGGCGAAGCGCAAGCTGGTCAGGTCGGCGAGTTGCCGGGCGATGATCTGGACCCCGACCGGGAGGCCCTGGGAGGTGAGCCCGATGGGGGCGACGGTCGAAGGCAGGTAGAAGCCGCCGGAATAGCCGGCCCAGAAAAGCTGATCCGTCGTCGGCACTTGCCGGCCATTGACCAGGATCGTCCGGTCATGGCGCTCGCCCTGCTGGTCATGCGGGAAGGCGGCAGAGGCCGCGGCCGGGCAGATCATGACGTCCCAGTCGTCGAAGAAGCGGTCCCACAGGAGCCGCATCTGGTGGCGGCGTTCATTGGTCATGAGCCAGGAACGGTGCGGCAGAACATTTGCCCGCGTCATGCGGGCGAAATAGGTCTCATCGCCGGGCTTGAGCTCGCCCACCCGCTTCAGGTTCAGGGCGAAATCCGCATCGCTCTGCCGCCGGCTGGTCGCCGCGCGCAGCAGCTTGACATAGACGTCCATCGCCTCGGCCGTGGTGAAGGCCGGCCGGGAGGTCAGAGAGAGCCTCTTGACCCGCTTGGAGAGGAACTTGACCAGCTGGCCCAGGAGATGCTGCACCGGCTGGTCGACCTCGCTCACGGGATCGCTCAACATCACCGCCACCCGGAAGGCCTTGAAGGAGGCCGCCGGCGCCGGCGGCAGCCTGAGCGTCGTCGCCCGCGCCTCGAGCGCGTCGGGCCCCGCCAGGAGCTTGAGCATCGCCGTCAGGTCCCTGGCGCTCCGCGCCATGGGGCCGGCGACGGAAATATCGCTCCCCGCCACGATGCCGGGCAGGAACTGGCCGCGCATCGGCACGATGCCATAGGTCGGCTTGTG
>Ga0187894_10005621_pt1 | contig 12682 bp, 10 predicted proteins | sample GBC1701081metaG_FD_136650 | JGI IMG/M metagenome (GOLD analysis project Ga0187894, IMG submission 136650) | White microbial mat communities from a lava cave in the Kipuka Kanohina Cave System on the Island of Hawaii, USA - GBC170108-1 metaG ... | reverse complement strand
TTCCGTGAGTCGATACTCGACGCGAGGCGGGACTTCATCGTAAACCGTCCGGCTGACGAGTTCCGCCTCTTCAAGCCCGCGCAGCCGCTGGGTCAGCGATTTCTGCGTCACCGGCTTCATCAACCGCTGTAACTGCCGGAACCGCACCGCGCCCCCGGACTGATACAAATGATAAATGACTGGCCCGGTCCACTTGTGTGACAGCATGGTCAGCGTCCTGATCAGAAGGTAGTCGAGCGCTCCATGCTCAACCCCCTTCGCATCATTACTGCCAGGATGATTTTCGCGCCTAACCGGTCGCTGTAACGCCACCTCGGTTTCCTTTCAGTAACTAAGTAGGTTGCAAAAAGTTCTTTGACAATATTTTCATTTGGCACTAAAACGCCAATAAACATGGGCTCAATTAAGCTTGGCCCTTTTCGCGCTTTGGCTCTAACCAACCACAGCTTCGAGATTCTTGTCGCGCCAAAACCTATGCTGATGGGCATCAAATGCTGATCTTCAAAAATTACGAGCTTTCAGTGAGATCAACACTGATTACCCATCAGGAGAGAATTATGGACAAGATTTGCAAACTAACCTATCGAGAGCGCAGCGCGCTCGAATCGGTTCTGGCCACCAGCCAGCAGGCCAAACCATTTCGGCGGGCCCAAGCCCTGCTCCTGCTCGATGAAGGAGAGCAACCTGAAGCGGTCGCCGAGTTGATGCGTGTTTCACGCCAGACCATCCATAACTGGGGCGCGCGCTTCAACAAGTGGAGCGAACTATCTGTGGCAGAGCGCCTCTTTGATGCGCCTCGCAGTGGTCGCCCAGCTATCGCCAATGGGATCATCGATGATCTGCTCGATGAGATCGTCGAAACTGACCCGCGTCAGTGGGGTTACCATTCGACAGTCTGGACAGCCAAACTGCTTCAGGACTATTTGGCTGACTGCTACCAGATGACGGTCCGACGGCGCAGTGTGCGCTACGCCCTGGATCGTATCCGCGTCGCCTGGAAACGCCCCCGACATACCTTGGCGCTGCAGGAATTAAATTGGCGGCAGGTAAAAGGGGGCTCAAGCACGGCCTGTGGGCACAGACGCGAACGGTGGTTCTGATGCTGGACGAAACCATCATCACCGAGACTCCGCCGTTGTCTTCCTGCTATGGCCGGATCGGAAAGCAAGTTTGCGTGCCGATCACTGGCAATCGCCAGAAGCGGATCATTCATGGAGCGATTAACATCCTGACCGGCGATTTGCTGCTGCTGATCACCGAAGTCTGGGATGCGCTGACGCATCAATACTTCCTGGAGATGATCCGATCTCACTGGCGTGGATGGCGCGTCATCCTCTATGAAGATCGCGGTTCGCCACACACCGCCGAAGACAGTGAAGAATTGGCGGCGGCGCTTGGCTTTCGAGTTCGCTACCTGCCGCGCGCCTGCCCGAAACTCAACGCGATGGACCATCTGTTTCGATTCGTCAAAAGCAAGGCGGTCGCCGATCGCTCAACAGCCACCATCAATCAATCAGCGGACGGGGCCTGCCGCTATCTTTATCAGATGAGTCGCCGTGAACGCCTGACCAAAGCGGGCGTTTTGTCGGGCAATTTCTGGTTGACCAATTGAGTCTTCCCGTGTTGCGCGTGGCAACACGGTTAATTTTGAGAAGCAGCGTTTTGAACCTATCAACATTGGCTTTTTGTGCGATAAGAATCTCGAAGCTGTGGTTGACCACAACCAGAACTCGAAAAGGGCCATCGTTGATTGCTCCCGTCTTCATTGAAGATTTGAGCGATCCTGATGATTTTGTCAAAGAACTTTTTGCAACCTACTTAAGCCGGAAAAAAGTGCCTTCTTGTCGCAGAGGTAGGAGATGCCTTATACACCTGAACAGTCGGATGATGCAAAGATAAGCAGTCAGGCAAAGCTTTGAGGCGGTTCCATTTTCCACTTGTCATTTTTCATTTGCCATTGCGTCCACGACCGCAACTGCGGGCAATGACAGATGAAAAATGACAAGTGGAAAATGGAAAATGGAAAAGGAGAAAACAATGATCAGAAAACTCATTTCACTCATATTAATAATCCTACTGGCGGCTTTTGCCGTTAACGCGAAAGTCATCGGCAATTCACCATTGGAGAGAGAGGCTCAACGTGATGCGAAAGTGAAAGAGGCTATCCGCGCGCTCGGCACGGGCGAACTGGCGCGGGTCAGGCTCAAGCTCAAAGACGGGAAGAAACTGGAAGGATATATTAGCGAGTCGGGCGAGGAATCATTCGTCGTGACAACCCCCAGAACCGGCGTCACGACAACAGTCGCTTACCCACAGGTCGGTCAGGTCAAAGGCCACAACCTTTCCACCGGAGCAAAAATCGCCATCGGTGTTGGCATTCTGGCAGTGGTGGCTATCGCGGTTGTTGTTATCGCCGTGGGGAACTGGGAGGGGCCATTCCCCAATCGCTGACGCCTCGGATCAGCCTGTAGGAGGGCAATGTATGAGTACGATCGTGACTGTTTGGGCGTATATCTGTCTGGCCACCGTGATCGCGCTCGTTGTCGCTGCCAGGCGCATCGGCCGAGATCGAGCGGCGGCTTGGCTTGTCGCGCTCGGTCTTTTCCTGTTGGCGATCGAAGAGCCTGCGCTCACTTTCTGGCTCGGTTTGGCGAACCCGCAGGGCGACCGCGACGGAATGGCGACGTTGATCACTCCACAGGCGCGAGCGCACGTGCTCGATGCGGGCGTCTTCGGCGCCGCTCTTGCCGCGCTCCTTGGCCGGATCGCGATGACGGCGTTTCGGCGTGGGGAGCGATGGGCCAAGCGTGTTCTCTCCTGGGGTTTGGCCGTCGCGGTGGCCACGGAGGGGGCGACCACGCTCTTCGTGTTCTCGCGCGGGCTGCCATTGCCCGGTCCGGGGGGGGCGGCGGGTGAAAACGGATTCGGCTGGGAACCCATAGCTGTCGGCTTGCTGGCCTGGGCGATGGGACTTTGGCTCATGCGTTCGGCGCAAATGCGCCCGCGCCATCCCGACGCTGTCACACGCTGAAGGGCGCGCCCTCTGACGAATAATGGCGGAAATTCTGCGATGAATAACCATAGCCATCCCCTTGTTCGGGTCGGCGGGGCGCGCATCCGAAGCCATCAACGGAGTGCGCGCGATCAGCAAAGTCCAGGCGAAGGCGCTGGCCAAGTTCTTTCACGTCTCGCCGGAGTTGTTCATCCGAACCCCACTTTGTCCGGTTCGGATCACCCACACCGAAGAGCGACCGCCGGATCCACTTTTGTCGCCCGCCGCGCCGGGATCCAGCAGGCCAACAGCGCAACGAACGCCAGCAAAGCAGCCACCACAACAAAGGTCAGCGGATCCGTCGCGCTCATTTCAAACAGCATTGTTTTCATCAATCGCGTCAATGCCGCCGCTCCGGACAAGCCCAGCGCGACGCCGAGCAACGCCGGTTTCATTCCCTGCCCGACCATCAGCCGAAACACATCCTCCGCCCGCGCGCCCAACGCCATCCGAATGCCGATCTCCTGCGTGCGCTGCGCGACCGTCCAGGCCACCACGCCGTAAATCCCCAGGCCGGCGAGAGCCAGCGCGACCGCCGCGAAAACGGTCAGCAACAAAAAATTGAAGCGCGGCTGCGCGACCGAAGCCGCCAGCCATTCCGACATCGTGCTCGCGTTGGCAACCGGCTGATCCTTGTCCAAGGCGTGCGCTTCACGCCGCACCAGGCCGAGCAGGCCAGCCGGATCAGCCGCCGTGCGCACAACCAGCGTCATATTGCGCGCCGGACGCTGCGCCAGCGGCGCGTAAAACTCCGGCGCGGTTTCGCCAGCCAGCCCGGTGTGTTTGACATCGGCCACGACACCGACGATTTCACGCAAGCCCAGCGCCAGATCGAAATCGGGCGCGCGGTCGGGATAAAAGCGCATCGCCTCGAAATCGAGCGCGGCCCGTTTGCCGATGGGGTTTTCGCCCGGCCAGTAGCGGCGCTGAAGCGTCTCGTTGATGATCGCCACACGCGGCGCTTTGTCGTTGTCCGCCGCCGTGAAGCCACGACCCTGCCGCAACCGCATGCCCAGCGCGCGAAAATAATCCGGCGTGACGACGCGGTTGTGCGCGAAGATGCGCTCGCCCGGCGCGGGCCTTGGGCGGCCTTCGATCAAGAAGCCCGTGTTGCTGTCCATGCCGCTCAGCGGCAGATACTCCACCGCGCCCGCCGCGCTCACGCCAGGCAGCGCGGCCACGCGTTCGAGCAGGCGTTCGTAAAACTGCGCGGCCTGGGGCCGCTGGTATTTCGACTCCGGCAGATTGAGGTCGCAGGTCAGCGCGTTCTGCGGATCGAAGCCCGGATCAACCCGCTGCAAGCGCGCGAAGCTGCGAATCATCAGGCCCGCGCCGATCAGCAACACCAGCGCCAGCGCGACTTCCGTCACCACCAACAAACCGCGCCCGCGACCCGCCGTCTGCGCCGCTTGTGCGCCGCCTTCTTTGAGCGCCGTTTGCAGATTGGTCTTGGCCGCTTGACCCATTTGCCAAGCCGGGGCCAGGCCGAAGAGCGCGCCCGCAAGCAACGAAACCAGACAGGCGGCGCCGAGTACGCGGCCATCTATTCCGATCTGTTCCGCCGACACGGTGTAGGGCGTGAAAAGATTCGGCGCGTTGTAAGGGATCAAGGCAAACAGGTCTACGCCCCACCACGCCAACAGCACACCGACCATGCCGCCCAGACCGGCGAGCAGCAGGCTTTCGACCAGCAACTGCCTTACGATCCTGGAGCGTCCCGCGCCCAGGGCCACGCGGATGGCGATCTCGCGGCGGCGCGTCGTCGCGCGCGCCAGTTGCAGATTCGCCACGTTGACACAAGCGATCAGCAGCAGGAACGCGACCGCGCCGAGCAGCACGAACAAACCCCGCCGTAACTTCCCGCTGGCCTGTTCGTGTAGCGCCACGGCCTGTAAGCGCCAGCCCGTGTTGAAATGCGGCTCGGCCTGTTCCAGGCGCCGCGAGATGGCGTCCAGTTCCGTTTGTATCTGCTGTAGCGTCACTCCACGTTTCAGCCGCGCGACCGCGCCAAGCGCGTTCGTCCCGCGAGCGTATTTGCGATCCTTGAATGGGTCGAGACCGAATGGCAGCCAGACATCGGTCTCTTTCGGAAAATTGGCAAAGCGGAAGCCCGCCGGCAACACGCCGCAGACCTCGCGCGGCTGCCCGTCAAGCATGATCGCCTTGCCGGCCAGATTGGGATCCGCGCCGAAACGCCGGCGCCACAGGCTGTGGCTGATAAGCGCGGCGGGCGCGTGGCCGGGATTGTCTTCTTCGGCGCGAAAGGCGCGGCCCAGCAGCGGCTGCACGCCCAGCGTCGCAAAGAAATCAGCCGTGACAATCGCGTATTGCACGCGCTCCGGCTCCGCGCTCTGCGTCAGATTTGAATGGCCGATGGTCCACGCGCTCAGGCTCTCGCACGACTGGCATTGCGCGCGCACGTCGTTGAAATTGGGCAGCGAGAGCGGCGCCTGCGGCATGTTCGCGCGCGGCTTGCCGCCCCAAAAAAGCGCTAGCCGGTCGGGTTGCGGAAACGGCAACGGACGCAACAACGTGGCATTGACCACGCTGAAAATCGCCGTCGTCGCGCCGATCCCTAAAGCCAGCGTGAGAACAGCAGTCAGAGTGATGTTGGGCGCCTTCATCAACATTCGCGCGCCGAAGCGCAGGTCTTGCCAGAGTGTTTGCATAATTCCTCCAAGTACGGTTGAACCAGACAGGAAAAATAAGACCTTCCATTTTCCTTTTCCTCATTTTTCCGTCCGACATTTTTCTGTTCCTGGATTTTAATTCCAATCTGCGTGCCAGGATGAGCGCGAGCCGAATTCTATGGTTGATAAGGGGGTTCGCTGAAGTCTACGCAAACGTGAAAGCCTACAAGTGTCCGTTTACGGGATTGCCTCGTCCCAGTATCGGAGAGCCAGCCTCTCTGCGTCGCTCGCCGCGCCGGAATCCAGCAGGCCGCGAGCGGCGCCACGATCAGCAATAATGAAACCGCTACGAGATTGAAAAATCGCTTGCCATAAACTACAAGTGTAGTTAAACTAGCGGCAGTTGTAGTTAGCGAGACGACTTCGGAGGTTGACTCACGAAGCGTAAGAAGACAATCGGGCTGACCAAAAATGACTTTACATCAATTCTTCGCTGAATGGGCTAAATGGTTTTGGCTCGCGCTCGCCAACCATTTATGGCAGGCCACGTTGGTCGCTTTTGTGGCGTGGATCGCGGCGACGACGCTCCGCAAATCATCTCCGCGCGCGCGATCCGTGATTTGGATGATCGCAATTTTGAAATTTGTCCTGCCTTCGGCCCTGCTACTGTGGTTGCTGAGTTTTGGCGGCGATGAGCATCCGCGCCATGCCGCTGAGAAGACCGGGTCGCTCGCGGCAAGCGTGTCACGCGCGGCGGCGGCGACCGATTCCAGCGTTCGCGTGATCTTTAAAATTGCGCGGCCTCTCCCGGAAGTGGCCGCTCAACCGATGCCGGGCGCGGAAATACGGCACAATGAAATCTACTGTGCGCTGACAATCGTGTGGTTATTGGGCGCGATGGGACTGATCGCGCAATGGACGCTTCGCCGTTCACGGTTTGCGCGTGATTTGCGTGAAGGGCGGCTGCTGACAGAGGGGCATGAGATGGAGGCTCTCAATACACGGACGCGGCGCGAAACAATGGCTTGAGCGGGACGGTGGTTCTGAGCGTCGCCTTTCTCAGCGACGCGAGAATCGGCGAGATCAAGGTGATACAGTCTTTGCCTGACGGCCTGACCGACCAGGCGATCGAAGCGGCCAAGCGAATCACATTCGAACCCGCAATGAAGAATGGCCGCGCTGTCAGCGTGCAAGGGAATGTCGAATATCGATTCACGATTGATCCGCAATCGAAATAACGGATCGCGTTCACTCGCGCCTGAGCGCGACCAGCGGGTCCACCCGCGTCGCCCGCCGCGCCGGTATCCAGCAGGCCACGAGCGCCACCACGGTCAGCAGCAACGCGATCACGCCGAACGTCAGCGGGTCGGTCGGCTTCACGCCGAACAGGAAATCTTTCATCAAGCGTGTCAGCGCGAACGACGCCCCCAAACCGAGCGCGACGCCGGCGAGCGCCAGCGCCAATCCCTTACCGACGATCAGCTTCAGCACGTCGCCGGCAGTGGCGCCGAGCGCTACGCGAACGCCGATTTCGTGCGTGCGCTGCGTCACGGCGTATGACATCACGCCGTAAACGCCAATCGCCGCGAGCAGCAACCCGATGGCGGCGAACAGGCCGAGCAGCGTCGAATTGAACCGTTGTTGCGCGAGCGAACGCTCGACGATCTGTTCGAGCGAGCGCATGTTGGTCAGCGGCAGCGATGAATCCACGTTGAGCATCTCCCGCTTGACCGCCGCGCCGAGGGCTAGCGGATCGCCCGTTGTGCGAATAGCGAACTTCATGGTCACGAACTGCCGCGCGCCGCGCATCACCCTGTCATCTACCTGCGCCACGGGGATGAAGACGGTCCGCGGCGCGGGATCGCCGAGGCTGAACTGCTTGACGTCGTTCACGACGCCGACGATCTGATAAATCTGCGCGCCTTCGACAGTCAGCGATTGGCCGATCGGATCGGCGTTCGGGAAGGTTCGCCGCGCATAGGACTCGTTGACGATGATGGCTGGCGGGGCGCCGGCCGAATCAGCGTCGGTGAAGGCGCGCCCGCGGCGCATGGACATCTTCATCACTTTGAAATAGTCCGGCGTGATCATCCGAATTTCGGTCGAATTGATCGAGTCAGGTTTGCCTGCAATGCCGACGCCGAAATTTAGCCACGCGCCCAGCGGCAGATTGCTTGTCACCGCGGCTGTCTCGACGCCGGGTAAACTCCCGATGCGTTCGAGCGCGCGGCGGAAATAATCCACGTTCTGGGCCGTCGTTTCGTACTGCTTGCCGTTCGGCGCGACCTCGAAGGTCAAAACATTGCCCGGATCGAAACCCGGATCAACCTGGCGCAGGTTGGCGAAGGTGCGGATCAATAAGCCCGCGCCGGCCAGCAGCGCAAGCGCAAGCGCGATCTCGGCCACAACCAGCGCGCTCCGCATCCGTCCGCGCTCCCCTCCAATGGCGCCACGGCCTGCGCCCTCCTTGAGCGCGTGATTGACATCCACACGCGCCGCCTGCAACGCCGGAGCGAGCGCAAAAACCAGGCCGGTTGGCGCCGCCGCGCCGAACGTGAAGGCGAGCACGCGCCAATCGAAGCCGATCTCGCCGCTGCGTGGGATCAAGCCCTGGGGCAGCAGCGCCGTCAACGCCTCCACGCCCCACGCGGCGAGCAGCAGGCCCATCCCCCCGCCAAGTAGCGCAAGCAACACGCCTTCGGTCAACAACTGCCGCGTCAGAGACCATCGGCTCGCGCCGAGCGCCTGCCGCAAGGCCATCTCTTTCCGCCGGGCGGTCGCTTGCGTCAACTGCAAATTAGCGACGTTGGCGCAGGCGATGAGCAGGACAAAACTCACCGCGCCGAGCAGAATCAGCAGCATCGGACGCGCGCCTGCAGTCAGGCTGGCCAGATAAGGCTCGACGCGAATGCCGGCCTCGTTCCGCCAAAGCTGGTTCGGATAAGCCGCCTTGAACTGCTCGAAGACCGGTTTCATTTCGGCCTGCGCCTGCGCGCGCGACACGTTGGCCTTGAGCCGCGCGAGCACTGTGTAGTTGTGCCCTTGACCCGCGCTCGCCGGATTGACGCGCATCGGGACAAATACATCCAATTGCCTATCACCGTAGCGGAAATCCTCCGGCATCACACCGACCACCGTATAGGGATTGCCGTTGATCGAAACGCTCTTGCCCGCGATGGCCGGATCAGCGCCGAACCGCCGCTGCCACAACCCCTGGCTCAGAATCACGACGCGCTCGCCGCTCGGTGAATCTTCCTCCTTCGTGAAGCCGCGCCCGATGGCCGGATTCACGCCGAGCACGCGGAAGAAATCCGCGGAGACCCTGACACCAGCGACGAACTCCGGCTCGCTGCCGCCCGACAGATTGACGCCGGAGCCAATGCCTATCGTGGCGGCGACGCCGTCGAACGATTGGCTGCGCTCGCGCCAGAAGATGAACTTGGGTTCGCTGGCGTTCATAAAACTCGCGTTCGGCCACTCCGGCGCGAGCCGCATGATGCGCTCCGGCTCCGGATAGGAGAGCGGGCGCAAGAGCACGGCATTGACGACCGTGAAGATCGCCGTGTTCGCGCCGATCCCCAAAGCAAGCGTGATCACGGCAATCAGTGTAAAGCCGGGCTTCTTCATCAACATTCGCGCGCCGTAGCGCAGGTCTTGCCACAGGGTTTGCATAATTCCTCCAAGAGAAGATGCCAGATGCTAGATGTCAGATGTCAGTGAGAGAGTTTTGCCGCTACTTTTCTACTGACACCTGACATCTGACATCTGACATCTATTCGCATCTGAGCGCCACCATTGGATCCACTTTCGTCGCCCGCCGCGCCGGCGGATAACAGGCCAGCAGGGCGACAATCACCAGCAACACAAGCGCCGCCGCAAACGTCCACGGATCGGCCGCGCTCACACCGTAAAGCAGACTCTTCAGCGCGCGCGTCACGGCCAGCGCGCCGCCCAGTCCGATGACGACGCCCAGCGCCATCAGCTTCAGTCCCTGGCCGGCCACCATCCGCAAAACGTCTCTGCTCTGCGCGCCCAGGGCCATCCGAATGCCGATCTCCCGCGTGCGTTGCGCGACGCTGTATGACAACACGCCATACAGCCCGATGCTCGCCAACAGGAGCGCCAGCAAACCGAACGCGCTGATGACCTGGAACTGAATGCGCTTCACCGAAAGCGCATCGTTCAAATATTGCTCGAGCGTTTTCACGTTATAAACGGGAAGCTTCTTATCGAGGGCGCTAATTTCGCGCCGCACGGCGGCGATCAACTGCTCAGGCTTGCCGTTCGCGCGCAGATGCAACGTCATCCCCCCGTCGTAGCGTTGCGCGAGCGGCAGGTAACCCACATACGGCGTATTTTGAAACAGATTCGCGCCTTTGGCGTCGCGGGCGACGCCGATGACTTCGATCGGCGTCTCTTTCTCGCCGTCTTTCCACTTGAAATATTTGCCGACCGGATTCTGGTTCGACCAGGCGCGGCGCGCGAAGGTTTCGTTGACGATGGCGACGCGCGGCGACCAGGCGTCGTCCTGTTCGGTGAAAGGGCGTCCGAGCAGCAACGGGATACCCGTCGTCTCCGAATAGCGCGGCGTGACAATGTTGTAGCGCATGGTGATCTGCTGCTGATCATCGAGCGTGACGGTGTTGCCGTAGCTGCCGCCTTGCAGCGGCACGCTGAGCGCCAGGCTAGCCGACTGCACGCCGGGCAGGGCGCCGGCGCGTTCGAGCAGTCGCTGGTAAAAACCGCGACCTTGCTCCTCGGTATAACCCTGCCGGCCGAGATCGAGTTTCGCCGTCAGCAGATTCTCGTAAGCGAAGCCGACGTTGATCGCCCGCGCATTGCTCAGCGTGCGCGCAAACAAGCCCGCGCTGACGAGCAGCAACGACGCGAGCGCGATCTGACCGACGACCAGCGCGTTGCGCAAACGGGAGCGGCTCCCACGGCCTGATGAACCGCGCGCGTCTTTGAGCGCCGGAATCAAATCGGGCTTCGACGATTGCAACGCCGGCGCCAGGCCAAAGAGAATTCCCGTCACGAGCGACAGCCCCAACGTAAAAGCCAGCGCGCGGCCCTCCAGCGCAAGCTCGATCTGCAACGCCATGCCGTCGTATTGTTCGGGCAACGCCGCGCGCAGCCAATCGGTCAGCCACAACGCAACCAGTACTCCCAATACGCCGCCGAGCAAGGCCAACATCGCGCTTTCGGTCAGCAACTGCCGAACGATACGCCAGCGCCCTGCTCCGAGCGCCAGACGAATGACGATCTCCGAGCCGCGGGCCGCCGCGCGCGCCAGCATCAATCCGGCGATGTTGGCGCAGGCGATCAGCAAGACGATGGCGACGACTCCCATCTGAATGCCCGCGAATTGTTGCGCCTCTTTCCGATCGTCAGGACTCAAGCCCAGGCCGGGCGCGACTTTTACGCCGACCTTCCCATTCGTTTGCGGATAGTCTCGGGCCAGCCGCGCGGCTATTGCGGCCAGATCGGCCTGCGCCTGCGCTGGCGTGACACCCGGTTTGAGCCTCCCGAAGAGATCCACAAACTGCGAGCCGCGGCTGGTGAGCCAGTCCGCGCCGGCCTTGACCATCCACGGATCGCCGTGCCGCCACATGGGCGCCGGAATCCAGACATCGGTCTTTTCGAGCGTATTCGTTCCGTTGAACTCTCGCGCCACGCCGACAATGGTGTAGCTGTGCGAATTCAGACTGATCGTCTCGCCCGCCGCCGACCGATCAGCGGCGAAATGCTTCCGCCACAATCGCTCGCTGATCACCGCCACCGGACTCGCGCCTTCGGTCCGCGCATCCTCCGGCTGAAGCAACCGCCCCTGCGCCGCACGCGCGCCTAACACCTCGAAGTAATTGCCCGTCACCAACGCGCCCCTGACTCGTTCCGCCGTTTTGTCAGTGCCCAGGTGAAACGCCTGAGCGCCTTCCCCGGCGATGCCGGCCAGCGTCGTGTTCTGATCGCGGAAATCCAGATAGTCGGCATAGGCGGAAGTGTTGAAGCCTGCGCCGCTGTAGGTACGCCCGATCTGGATCAGCCGCTCCGGCTCGGTCACTCCCGGCAACGGTTTCAGCAACAACGCGTCGAGCAAACTGAACATCGTGGTGTTCGCGCCGATACCCAACGCCAGCGTGATAACGGCTGTCAGAGTGAAGCCAGGCTTCTTCATCAACATCCGCGCGCCGTAGCGCAGGTCTTGAAGCAGTGATTGCATCTCATTTCCTCCAACCGGTTTTACGCGCCCAGTCTTCAAATTCCCGCTGTCGTTCGCGCCAGTCGCGCGGGGGCGCTTCTTCCATCCCCGCGCGCATTCGCGTCGTGTTCTCGGCCAGTGGAATCAAGCCAATGGCGTGGCGGCGTTCGTCAACGTGTTCTTCATCTTCAATCGGTTGCGGACTCATCTCGCCGCGCTCGTCCCAGTCGTACTGCGTGCCGTAAAGCTGCTGGCGGCCTTCAAATAAGCGAATACGGTCTTCAAGGAACGCCACCTGCCAGAAAGGGATCGCGCCGCGCTCCGCCGCTTCAAGCAACAGAATCAGACAACGTCGTTGAAATTCCGGCTCGCTAATCGCGTGCTGCGCGATCATCCACGCGGCCTCGGCGCCGTCTTCGCCTACCAGTTCGCGGACAGGCCATCCGTGCGCGGCGATGATTCGGGTGAGCCGCGCCGCATTGCGACGATGCGCCGCTTCCATCCGCGGATGGTAGCCGTCGAACAATGACCCGTCAGCGGCCAACTCAGCCCGCGCTTCCTGATCTTCGGCCTGCATCCGCAAGAGTTCCCGCCGCAGGTCTTCGTTTGTAATCGGCGAATTCATCATCAGATTGATTTCAGATTTGAGCGCCGCGGCTACTCGCATTTTAGCGCAACCATCGGATCAACCTTCGTCGCGCGCCGCCCCGGAATCCAACAAGCCAACAACGCGGCGCCCGCCAGCGCGAGCGAGATCAGGATGAACGTCAGTGGATCGGTGGCGGTGACGCCGTACAGAAG
>Ga0187894_10005620_pt1 | contig 12685 bp, 12 predicted proteins | sample GBC1701081metaG_FD_136650 | JGI IMG/M metagenome (GOLD analysis project Ga0187894, IMG submission 136650) | White microbial mat communities from a lava cave in the Kipuka Kanohina Cave System on the Island of Hawaii, USA - GBC170108-1 metaG ... | reverse complement strand
GTCGAGCTCGAAGGCTTCATGGACAAGTTCAAGGCGGTGAAGCCTTGGATCATGGTCGCGAAGGAGCGCGCGGTCGAAGCGGGGCCCACCAAGCAGTCGCCCGACGAGCTCGCGGACTTCAAGCAGTTCAGCATGTGCATCAACTGCATGCTCTGTTATGCCGCGTGCCCGGTCGTCTCCAACGAGCCGGATTTCCTGGGGCCTGCCGCGATCGCGCTCGGTCACCGGTACAACCAGGACACGCGTGACGAGGGCCAGCGCGAGCGCAACGAGATCTTTCGCCAGGATGGCGGCGTGTTCTCGTGCTCGTACGCGAACGAGTGCAGCGAGGTCTGCCCGAAGCACGTCGATCCGTCCGCGGCGATCCAGCAGGCCAAGTTGAACACCGTGCTCGACTGGGCGAAGAGCTTCGTCGTGCCGCGCGGAGGCAAGTGATGAGCCACGCACGCCCGCGCCTCGATGCGATGCAGCCGCGCGTGGCCGGCCCGACCCGCACGGCCGATCCGCGCCCGCCGGATCGGTTTCCGTTCGGCGGGAATTATGGGCCGTACCTGCTGTTCGGGAGCTGCGGCGCGTTCCTGCTGCTCACCGCGCTGATCGGGATCGAGCTCGTGCTCGCGCTCGGCGGTGGGCAGGCGAAGTACGACGCGTTCCTCGCGCGCATCCACGGGCCCGCTTATCAGGTCTACTTCTGGATCGCGCTGATCGGTCTGGTCTGGTTCACACTGCGCTTCTTCCGGTTGTTCCCGAAGACGCAGCCGTTCCGCTTCGGCCCGCTGAAGCGTCCCCCTGTGCCGGTGATGCTGGCGGGCCTCGTCGGCGCGTTCGTGGTGCTGAACCTCGTCGTCGCCGCGATTCTCGGAGGCGTGCTCGGATGAAGGCGCTGATGCTGAAGCTCGAGCCGGTGATCTGGGTGCTGTTCGGCGCCGGCATGATGATCGGCGGCTTCGTGCTGCCCGCGTTCATCGCGACCGTCGGCCTCGGCCTGGTCGGCGACGCCGACGCGTTCTCTTACGACCGCATGTACGCGCTGCTCTCGAATCCGATCGGGCGCTTGCTAGCGCTCGCTGCGCTCGCGTTCCCTCTCTGGGGCGGAGCCCATCACCTGCGGCACGTCTGGATCGACTTCGGCGGCCTGAAGAGCGACGGCGTCGTCGGCGGTCTGCTCTACCTGCTCGCGCTCGGCGGCAGCGTCGCCGCGGTCGTCGCGGTCGTAACGCTCTAGCCCGTGTCGCGCGCCGGCGAACGTCCGCTCGCCGGCCTGCGCATCCTCGACCTGACCCGCGTGGTCGCGGGTCCGTTCGCGACCGCGATCTTCGCGGACCTCGGCGCCGAGGTGATCAAGATCGAGCGGCCCGGCACGGGCGACGACTACCGCTACGGCCCGTCGCCACCGGGGCAGACCTCGCTCTCGTTCCAGAACAACAACCGCGGCAAACGCTCGATCACGCTCGACGTGCGCTCGCCCGAAGGCCGCGAGCTGTTGTTACGGATCGCGCAGCGCGCCGACGCGCTCGTCGAGAACTTCCGCGCCGGCTACCTCGCGAGCTGCGGCCTCGGCGCCGACGTGCTGCAGGCGCGCAATCCGCGCCTGGTCGTCGCGTCGCTCTCCGGCTTCGGGCAGACCGGGCCGCGCGCCGGCGAGGGCAGCTACGACATCGTCGCGCAGGCGAGCGGCGGCCTGCTCGCGATGACCGGCTTCCCGGACGCGCCGCCGGTCCGCGCCGGCGGCGCGACCGCGGACTTCGTCGGCGGCCTCTACCTCGCGCTCGGCGTCGTGGTCGCGCTGCTCGAGCGCGAGCGCACCGGGGTCGCGCGCGTGCTCGATCTCTCGAACCAGGACTGCATCTTCGCGATCGCCGACTCGGCGGCGACGATCTACGCCGGCATCGGCGCGAAGATGGAGCGCGTCGGCAACGCGCACCCGTTCAGCTCGCCCTACGACTCGTTCGCGACGCGCGACGGCTTCGTCGTGGTCGGCACCGCCAGTAACAAGCTGTTCCGCAAGCTGTGCGACGCGATCGGCCGCTCCGAGCTCGCGCGCGACGAGCGCTTCAAGCATCACCGCGTGCGCGCCGCGAACCGCCTCGAGCTGACCGAGATCCTCGCTGCGTGGATGCGAGAGCGGACGTGCGCGCAGGCGCTCGCCGCGCTCGGGCCGAAGGGCGCCGACCTCCCATGCGCGCGCGTCGCTGCGCCGCACGAGCTGCTGGAAGACCCACAGCTGAACGCGCGCGGGATGATCGAGCGTCACCCGCATCCGCAGCTCGGCGAGGTCGTGTTTCACGGAAACGCGCTGCAGCTCGCGGGCGCTGCGCCGCGCGAGCGCGCGCTCGCGCCGGACCTAGGCGAAGCGAACGCGGAGGTGTTCGGGGAGCTGGGTGTTACGGCGGAGCAGCTCGCGGAGCTGAAGAAGCGCGGGGTGATCTGAGGGGCTGCGATCAGCGCACGCTCGGAAGCGCTGCCTTCGAGATCGCTTCGCGTTCGGCACTCAGCAGGAAGCCTGCCTTCGCAAGCTCAGCGACAACCGCGATCGGGTTCTTCGGCCTCGGTTCGCCCCTCACGGAGCCCGAGATCGGTCTCATCCCGCCGAACAGGAAGCAAAGGTCGCCCTTTGCGAATCCTTCCTTTCGAACGTTCCAGCCGAGATAGACCGCCGGGAGACGCTGAAGCGCGTGTAGCGGAATCCCCGGCACGTCGTTGCCCAGCTCGTCCGTCTTCGGAACGAGCACACGCCAGCCGTCGCCGACGATCTTCGGCGGCACGGTCCCATAGTCGATGCGCTCGACGCGGTTCACGGGCGGCTCGCTCGTGAGCGGCTCGCGGAATTCATTTGCCGCGATTCGCGGCCACATGCTCGCTGGCGGCTTCCGCTCTCCGCGCACCCAGTCTTCCATCGCTACGAGCAGCGCGCGCGCGACGGCGCCGTACGTGATCGGATTCGCCGGCAGCTCGCAGTACGGCGCGACCATGCCCGGCGCGTGCGAGGCTCCCGCGAGCATGTAGGCGCGCACGTTCTCAGGGAACGCGACGTCGCGGCCCGCGCCGTCCGAGCCCACGAGCGACGCGCCGGCCTGCCAGAACTCCGCGCTCGTGTCGACGTGCATCAGCTTCGGGCACGTCTTCGTCGCCTCGCAGCGCGCGAGGATCCCGTCGAGCGCACCTGTTACGGGATCCGTCGTCACCGCATACGTGAACGGGAACTGGTTGCCCGGTACGCGATGCTCTTCGTGCTGGCGCGAGAAGCGGCCCGGCTGACCCCAACGCACGTTCGTGTAGGTCTTACGCGCGCCGGCGATGTACGGGAGCACGCCGTCGAAGACGGGCCGGCCCACGCCGTCGACGTGGAAGCCCTGCCACAGCCAGTCGCGCAGGTAGCGGCCCGATTGCGAGAACCCGATCGCGAGAGCGCGCTCGATCTGCCCCGCGAGCGGGTTCGGCGAGCCGCTCGCGTCCGTGGCCTCACGGCGCAGAAACGAGACGACGTCGCGCGTCGCCGCGAAGCCGAGACCTGTGACGATCGGATCGCGCGCGGTGTAGACGAGCTCGAAGATCGCGCCCGCGTCCATGTCGTCAGGTCGCGTCACGAGCAGTGCGCGCTCGTCCGCGAATCGGAACTGGCTCGGAACCATTGCGCGCGGTGTGTCCGATTGTCGCTGCCGCACGGTCAGCCGCGCCTGCGAGGAGTCGAGTGACGCGGCGGGATAGGACAGCGCGATGCGGCCCGGCTGGTCGGTGTCGTCGAACACGACCTCGACTTGCACGCGGCCGCTGATCGCCGCGCCGATCTCGCGCGCGATCGGGAAGCGAGCGCTCATCAGGCCGGGCGCCGCGACCTCCGCCTGCCAGCCCGCCCACACCATCGTGTACCCGTGCTCGAGCACGAACCCGTTGCCGGCACCGGCCGCCCCAGCGAGCGATGCGCCGCGCGGCGCGTCGTTCAGCACCCCGAGCGCGAGGCGGCTTCCGCGATTCAGCACCTCGTAGAGCAACGAGCGATTCGCGGCCGCCGCGTTCTTCGGCCGCAGGATCGTCACATCGGTGTCGTACGCGACGCGGCCATTCGCATCGCGCGGCGCGAGCGCGAGATCCGCGATCGCTCGATTCGACCCATGCGCGGGATCCAGCGTCACGTGCGCGACCGCATCGATGCGCTCATACGGCCCGACCTCGCCGAAGCTCGCGCCGCCGAACGCATCGCCGCGCACCCGCACCTCGAAATGCTCCATGCGCATCGCGGGTGTCTCCGCGCCGGCCCCAACAACCCCGACGCAGAGAATGAACGCAAGCAAGCAGTGAGAAGCGATCTGCACCACGGCGTCACCTCGGCCACGCGCATTGAAAGCTGGTCGTCGTAGCTCACCCGAACGCGCGGGTCGCGCGGCAGCGCAGCGGCGAGCGCGCCTCGAGGGCGCGCTCGCGCTAGTCAGGCAACGCGAACGCCACATACCGATCCCCGCTCGCACGCCCCAACTTTCCACCGCCCGCCGCGACCACGACGAACTGCTGCCCGTCCGTCTCGTAAACCGCCGGTGTCGCGAAGCCGGCCGCCGGCAACGGCGCCTCGAAGAGCAGCGCCCCGGTCCCTTTGTCGAATGCGCGCAGCTTCGCGTCGGGCGTGCCCGCGATGAACACGAGCCCGCCCGCGGTAACGACCGGCCCTCCGTAGCTCTCGGCGCCCGTCCCGCGCACGCCCTGCGCCGCGAGCTCGGGGTACTCGCCGAGCGGGATCTGCCACGCGATCTCGCCGCGCGCGAGGTCGACCGCGCTCAGCGTTCCCCAGGGCGGCTTCACCGCGGGGAAGCCGTCCGCATCGACGAACTTTCGGTAGCCGGCCAGCATGAAGTGCGGGAACAGCTCGCCCGTCGGCGCGTCGGTCGCGGGCGCCTCGTCGTAATCACTCGGCCCGAACGGCTCGTACAGGTACCAGAGCAGCGCGGCCATCTCGGTGTTCCCGAGGTATGGGACTGCCGGCATGCGGCCGCGGCCTGCCTGGACGATGCGCCGGATCTCGAGCGGCCCGAGGCGTTCTCCGACACCGATCAGTGACGGAACGCCGCCGCCGCCGGCGCGCTCGAGGCCGTGACACTCCGCGCACAGCGTGACGTAGCCCGCGCGCCCGCCGCTGCCGAGGCCAGTGACGCGCGGCGCTCGAACCATCTGGATCACGTACGGGACTTCCTGAGAGTTCACGTAGAGCAGCGACGTCTCCGGATCCCACGCGAGGCCGCCCCACTCGGCGCCGCCGTCGAAGCCGGGAAACAGCGCGATGCCCGCCTCGCTCGGCGGCGCGAACGGCTCGCCGCTCGAGAGCGCGGCCAGCACGGCGCGCGCCGCCGCGTTGGCCGCGGGCGTGCGCTCGGTGAGATCCTCGGCGCGCAAGCCTTGGCGCGCGAACGGCGGCGGCTTCTCAGGGAGTGGCTGCGTTGGCGCGAGCGCCTCGCCTTCGAGCGCGCTCGCGGGCACGGCCACATCGCGGATCGGGAACAGCGGCGCTCCATTCTCGCGCTCGAACACGAATACGTGCCCGCTCTTCGTCGCCTGCGCGACCGCGTCGATGCGCCGGCCTTCGCGCTCGAGCGAAATCAAGTTCGGCGGCGCGGGCAGGTCGCGATCCCACACGTCGTGGTGCACCAGCTGAGAGTGCCACCGCCGCTCGCCGGTCGCGGCATCGAGAGCGATTAGGGAGTTCGCATACAGGTTGTCGCCCTTGCGGTCGCCGCCGTAGAAGTCGTACGTCGCGGAGCCGGTCGGCACGAACGCGATGCCGCGCTCGGCGTCGACGCGGATGCCGGCCCACGAATTCGCACCGCCCGCTGCACGCCACGCGTCCGCGGGCCAGGTCTCGCTGCCGGGCTCGCCCGGCTGCGGGATCGTGTGGAACGCCCAGCGCAGCGCGCCGCTCCTCGCGTCGAACGCACGCACGGTTCCTGGCGAAGCGTCGCCGAGCTCCGAGACGCGGCCGCCGACGATCACGAGATCCTGATAGATCGCCGGCGGCGTGGTCGCTGCGACCCACTGCTGGTGGGGATCGCGCCCGAGGCCTTCGCGTAGATCGATCCGGCCGCCGTCGCCGAAGCTGGCGATCGGCACGCCGCTGCGCGCGTCGAGCGCCCACAGGAACGTCCCGGCGCCGAAGAACAGCCGCTCGTCGTCGCCGTCGCGATAGAACGCGAAGCCGCGGCTCGGTGCGAGGCCCGGGCGCTCGGCCGCGCGCGGATCGAAGCTCCACAGCTCGGCGCCGCTCGCGGCGTCGAGCGCGAACGCGCGCAGCGAGGGCGACGAGCCGTAGAGCACGCCCTCGACGACGAGCGGGTTGCACTGGATCTGCGTCGGCACGCCTGGCGCCGTACCGCCTGCCGCGTACTCCCACGCAACGCGTAGCGAGCCGACGTTCGCGCGGTCGATCTGCGCGAGCGGTGAGTGCTGGCCGCCGTTCAGGTAGCTGCGCCACTCGCGCGCGGCGGGTGCGGCCTTCGCGCGCGCCGCCGCGAAGGCCGCCGCGCCTGCGCCGCGCTGCGACGGCGCATCCGGTCCGCACGCAGCGAGCGCGAGCGCGAGCACGGCGACGGCGAGGCAGCGGCGCATGATGTGCGCACGCTACTCCGCCCCAATCACTGCGTCAGTCGCGGAAGTCCCAGCCCCAGCCGGCGAACACGACGGCCTGCGGAATCGCGTAGTACGGAACGTGGTGATCGCTGATCAGGTGGCGGTGGAAGCGCTCCTGATCGCGCCAGCGCTTGCCGTGGCGGCGGCAGCCGTACTCGTAGGCGTGGCGATCGTCGCGGCCGTAATAGGCGCGCCCGTCGTGCCAGCGATGACCTCGGCGGTCCCAATCCCGATCGCGATGCCAGTGGCGATCGCCCCGATCCCAGTCGCGATCCCAATCACGCCGCCCGTCGCGATCCCAGTCGCGGCGCCAGCGGCCGTCGCGATCGTGATCGCAGTGGTCGCCGTGGCGATGGACCGTGTAGCCGCGCCGGTCGCGATCGCCGCGCCAGCCGTCGCCGCGCTCCGCGAGCGCGGGCGCGGCGAGCGAAAACGAGAGCAGCGCTGCGCCGATCGCAACGCCCAGTCGAGACGTTCGGTTTCGAAGCATCGGTGGAGCCCTCCGCGGCCTGCGACGCGGGTGCGGTCCACGGGATTCGATCGCCGGGTGGCGATCCGTCCGGCGGTAGGCCCACAGCGCCATTCTCGGCGCGAACTTCCTTAGAGTTCTGCGGGCTCAGCCAGGAGATTCCGTGATTGCACCCACTCCCGAAGCGCCGCGCGCGGCTGCCTTGCAGAGCTGGCATGGCGTGCGGCTGCGCATCCGCGCGCGGGCGCGCGCATGACGGAGGGCATCCGCTGCGAGCAGGTCGAGGCGCGCCTCCGCGAGCGGCTCGCACCGAGCGCGCTGCGTGTGATCGACGAGAGCCACCTGCACGTCGGGCACGGCGCGCCCGGCTCACACTTCCGTGTAGAGATCGAGTCGGAGCGCTTTCGCGGCCTCTCGCGCGTCGCCGCGCAGCGGCTCGTGTACGACGCGCTCGGCGACTGGATCGGCGGCGCGATCCACGCGTGCGCGGTTTCGGCGCGCGCGCCGAGCTGATCGTTCGATCGCTGCGTGCGTGGGAAGAGCGGGGCGGCCTCTCAGGGGGACGCGGGCGTCGGCATCGACGCGGCGCTCCCTAATTCATCGGCGGTTGCAGCGAGGTCGACACGCCACACGCCGTCGACCTGCACGAGGTGCGTCTCGAACGCGACGCGCTCGTTCGCGTTGCCCAGGAACGTGGTCTCGACGAGCGCGCGGTTCTCGCTGCGGAGCGCCTCGCCGATCGAAAGCGAGCCCCCGGGCGAGAACGAGCCGAGCGAAGCCGCGACGTCGGAGGCGTGCGTCGCCGTCGAGAACGGCGCGGCGACCGCGTAGTCGCGCGCAGCCGCCGCGGTCCAGAACTCGAGCGCCACTTCCTCGGGCGAAGCGGGCTCGCCGCACGCGGAAAGGGCGGCGAGTGCGGCGAGCAACGCGACGCGAGCTGTGCTCACGGAGCCAACCTAGCCGCGCGCGAAAGCCGTCTCCAGAACTCGGCGAGGCGACGCGAGTCAGTGCTTCTTCTTGGCCTGTCCGGGCGGCCCGCCGTGCGGGTGACGCTTCGCCTGCAGGCGCACCGGCACGACGCTCATCGCGGCGACTCGCCAGCGATCCGGAGAGCCGACGCTGACCTCCCAGTGATCGCCGGAAATCCGGAAATAGCTGCCGTCGAGGAACCAGACGTCGCTCAGGCCGACGACGACGTACACGCCGAGCTCGCGGTCGAACACGAGGTCGCGGGCTCCGTGCTTGTCGCGATAGCCGTGCGCCGGGGCGTGCGGCGGCGGGCCGCCGCCCTCGCCGTGAACCACGCGCGTCGGCGCGTCGATGACGACGCAAGCGGGCGAGCTGACCAGCAACGCGCACACGAGCGCGGCCGAGAGATGGCGGGTCATGTCGAACCTCCTGGCGGACCGCTCGTTATCGGGCGCGCAGGGGCAACGGCTGTAATGCGCGTCACCGAGTGGGCGGCTCCTCCAGGCCGATTCGCGTTCGGACGAGGCAGCCCCGCATGAGACGCCGCGCCCTCATCCTCACTTGCATCGTGCTCCTTTCCGCCCCGCTGAGCGGTTGCTGGGTGATCGACGAGCTCGACAGCGGCAAGAAGCTGATGGACGACCACTCACCCAAGAAGCCCGAGGAAATGCAGGCGGACGCGAAGAACCCGGGCGCAGCGGCCTCCGCGCCCGGCGGCAAGGACGCGGTCGACACCTACTTCCGCGGAGAGGAAGAGGACGGCACCACGAGGACGTTCGCGCCCGGCTCGGTCAGCGAGGGCATCGTTGCCTGCAAGCTCGGCGGCGGGGTCCAATTCATGACGCGCGAGAACTGCGCCGCGCGCGGCGGACAGGCAAGCGGCGCGTAGCGCCGCGCGCAGCGAGGCGGAGTCCTCGGAGCCGAGCGAAGTTCGAGCAGTGGCCTCTGCGCGTGGGGCGCCTCGCGGCCGTGCGTTCGCGCATTCGCCACGAGCTCGCCAAGCGGCGCGTAGCGCCGCGCGCAGCGAGGCGGAGTCCTCGGAGCCGAGCGAAGTTCGAGCAGTGGCCTCTGCGCGTGGAGCGCCCCGCGGCCGTGCGTTCGCGCATTCGCCACGCGCTCGGCAAGCGGCGCGTAGCGCCGCGCGCAGCGAGGCGGAGTCCTCGGAGCCGAGCTGATTCCGTCGACCCCCCTAACAAACGAAGCGCGCGAGCCAGTCGGCGAGGTCGACCGAGAAGCCGGCGGCGTTGCGGTGGCCGCCGCCGCCGAGGCCGGCGGCGAGCTCGGCGACGTCGAGCTCGCCGATCGAATAGAGCGACACGTCGACGCGCCGGCCCTCGACGCGATAGACCGCGCCGCACGGAGCTCCGAAGCGCGCGCGCGAGGCGAGCGCGTGCCCGAGCTCGGCGCGCAGCGTGCGTGCGTTCACCGCCTCGATGCGCAGGCGACCGAGCGCGATCGGCTGTGTATTCGCGAGCGCGCGCTCGACGTCCATGCGCTGCGCGCGCACGATCGGCGCGCCCTGCTCGGCGAGCGCATCGATCGGCGTCGCGGCGAGCTTGCTCCAGGTGGTGAAGTCGCGCGCGTACGACGCGATCGCGGCGTTGACCTCGCGGCTGCGCGGCAGCGCCCAGCGCCATAGATCCTGGTCCTCGACGAACGCGAGCAGCTCCGGCAGCGGCTCTCCCGGGTGGAGCGCATGGAACGCGAGCGCTGCCCCCGAGCGCGAGAGATCGAAGCGGACTTCATGTCCGCCGCCCGCCAGCTCGCGCGCGAGGAATGGATCCGCCTCGAACTGGCGCTGCGCCGAGACGTGATGATCGAGCACGACGAGCCGCGCCGCGCGCTCGGCGAGCGGCCGGTAGCTGCGTGCAGGCGGCGCGATGTCCGCGAACAGCACGAACGCGCCTTCGTACTCCTGCGGCCGCAGCGCATCGTCGTGACCGCGCGGGACGTAGACGCCGGCGTCGCCCCAACGCAGCCACGCGGCCCACGCAGCGCCGAATCCGTCGGGACAGCCGGCGTGGAAAACGCAGACGTGGCGCATGACGGCGGAACGTAGGCGACCGACGGCGGTTCAACGGGTCCGGCCCGGTGAACGCTCGGCGAACACACGCCGCTAGCTTGCGCGCCGCATGATCCCCGCGTTCGCGTTCAGCGCGCTGCCGCTGCCTGCGTCGGTCGACTGGCTCTCGCTCGTCGCCGGGCTCGCCGAGCGCCCGGGCTTCTGGTGGCTCGACAGCGCGCTCGCGCGCGCGCCGCTCGGTCGCTTTTCGTTCGCAGGCGCCGAGCCGTTCTGCGCGCTCCGCATTCGCGGCGACGGCATCGAGCTCGAGACCGCGCGCGTGCCGTGGGCGCTCGGGTCCGTGCGCGGCGCGCGCGACGCGTTCGCCGCACTGCGCGCGTTGCTCCCGCCGCGCAGCGCGCTGCCCGTCTGCGTGGACGGCGCGCCGCCTGCGCTGCCGTTCGTCGGCGGACTCGTCGCGGCGCTCGGCTACGAGCTCGGCGCGCGCGCGTTGCGGATCGCGGAAGCGCGGGAGACGGCGCCGCTCGCGTTCCCGGATGCGCTCGCGCTGGGCGTCGACCGCCTCTACGCATTCGATCATCAGGATCGGCGCGCGTACGCGGTCGCGCTGTGCGCCGCTGAGGGCGCGCCCGCGGCCGCGCGAGCGGCGCGCGACGCAGCTCGCGAGCTCGCCGCAAGCGCGCCGTTCGCGACGTGGAGCCCGCCGCGCATCGTTGCAGGCGCGGCGTCCGAGCTGCGGCGCGGCTTCGACGCGAGCGAGCACGCGAAGGCCGTCGACGAGATCCTGCTGCGGATCGCGGCCGGCGATCTCTACCAGGCGTGCCTCACGCACCGCATCGAGGCCGACTTCGCGGGCGACGCATTCGCCTATTACGGCGCGCTGCGCGCCGCGAACCCGGCTCCGTTCGGCGCATTCCTCGCGCTGCGCGAGGGCGCCGTCGCGTGCAGCTCGCCCGAGCGTTTCCTGCGCTGCGACGCGAGCGGCGCGCTCGAGACGCGTCCGATCAAGGGCACGCGGCCGCGCCGCGCCGAGCCGAGCGCCGATCGCGCCGAGGCTGCGCGGCTGCGCGAGTCGGAGAAGGACCGTGCGGAGAATCTGATGATCGTCGACCTCGCGCGGAACGATCTCGGCCGCGTCAGCGAGCTCGGCAGCGTCCACGTGCCCGAGCTGTTCGCGGTCGAGTCGTACGCCGCGGTGCACCAGCTCGTCTCGACCGTGCGCGGCCGGCTCGCGCACGGCCGCGACGCGCTCGACGCCGTGCGCGCGGCGTTTCCGCCCGGCTCGATGACCGGCGCGCCCAAGATCGCGGCGATGCGCCTGCTCGCACAGCTCGAGCGCGCCCGCCGCGGCCTCTACGCGGGCGCGCTCGGCTACCTCGATGCGCGCGGCGGCTGCGATCTCGCCGTCGTGATCCGCACCGCGTTCCTCGCCCGCGGGCGACTCGCGCTCCACACCGGCGGCGGCATCGTCGCAGACAGCGAAGCCCGTTCGGAGTGGGCCGAGGCGGAGTCGAAGGCGGCCGCGCTGCTCGCGCCGCTCGGCGTGGAGGCGTGCGGATCACCGACCGGCGCGCGCCTCGCGTGGTAGCGTGATTCGATCGCCAGGAGGGACCATGGCCACCGTGCAGCGCGCGCTCTCGCTCGTCGCTCTCGCGCTCGGCGTCGCGTTCGCCGCCGCCGCCGACGAAACCTGCCAGTCGCCGTACCTCCCGAAGCTCGTCGGCCAGGAGGACTTCGTCTACGTCTGGACGCTCGGCGTCGACGGGCTCGGCGACGGCTCCGACAAGCTCGTGACGGTCGGCGTGAACCCGGCGCGCGGTGATTACGGCAAGATCGTCGACTCGCTGTCGGTCGGCGGCCGCAACGAGGCGCACCACGCCGGCTTCACGGATGACCGCCGCTACCTCTGGGCCGGCGGACTCGACACCAGCGTGATCTTCGTGTTCGACGTCGGCAGCGATCCCGCGCAGCCGAAGCTGGTGCGAACGATCGAGGATTTCCCTGAGAAGACGGGCTGGATCGGGCCGCACACGTTCTATCCGATCCCGGGCCGCATGCTGATCACGGGCCTGTCGAACGCTTCCGACAAGAGCGGTCACACCGGCTACGCCGAGTACAACAACGACGGCACGCTCGTGCGCACGGTGCGAATGCCGCCGGGCGCCGAGTACGGCTACGACCTGCGCATCAATGCGCACCTGAACCGGATGCTCTCGTCGTCGTTCACCGGCCACACGAACTACATGCGCAAGCTGCCCGAGCTGTTAGGCGACGCCGAGGCGATGAAGAAGTTCGGCAACTCGATGGTGGTGTGGGACTTCCATGCGCGGAGGCCGTTGCAGACGCTCTCCGTGCCGGGCGCGCCGCTCGAGATCCGCTGGGCGCTCGGGCCCGAGCACGAGTATGCGTTCACGAGCGCGGCGCTCACGTCGAAGCTGTGGGGTGTGTTCCGCAAGAGCGACGGCACGTTCGAAGCGGTCGAGGTGGGCACGATCGGCGACCCGGCGAAGACGCCGCTGCCCGTCGACATCAGCCTCTCGCGCGACGACAAGACGCTGTTCGTCGACACCTTCTTCGACGGCAGCGTGCGCGTGTTCGACGTCAGCAACCCGCGC
>Ga0187894_10005619_pt1 | contig 12685 bp, 13 predicted proteins | sample GBC1701081metaG_FD_136650 | JGI IMG/M metagenome (GOLD analysis project Ga0187894, IMG submission 136650) | White microbial mat communities from a lava cave in the Kipuka Kanohina Cave System on the Island of Hawaii, USA - GBC170108-1 metaG ... | reverse complement strand
CGACTGGCGCTTCCGCGCCGACGACCTCCGGTGCGGCGAGCCGCGGTTCGGCGAATGCCGCCGGCGGGCCGGAGGTCAGCGCGACGACCGAGGTCGACCAGAGCACGCGCGCTCCCGCGGCTCGGAGGCCGGCGCAGGGCATCGACCCGGTTCGTTCACCGTGGCGCCGGGTTCACGGGCGCGCGAGACCCAGATCGGCCTGGCGCGCGGCGCCTGCCCCGAGAACGAGGTACAGCGCCGGCAGCAGGAACAGCGTGACCAGGGCCGACGCGACGACGCCGCCGATGATGACGAGCGCCGGCAGAGCGGTCGACTCGAGCGACACGGCGAGGCCCTGGATGACATTCGTGCCGTGGCCGGTGATCGAGGCCTCGGCGATCGAATTCACCGGACGCCGTCCGGTGCCGGTGTAGTATTCGGTGATCCAGATGATGAGGCCCGTGACCACGAGGCCGACGACGCCGCACCAGAAGAGATGCATCGGGGTGAAGCCGCCAAGATCGACGCCCATGCCGCCGAACACATAGCTGATCACCGGATAAAGGACGATCAGCGACAGGACGGCGGTGGCGATGAAGCCCTTGTAGAGGGCGCCCATGATGTTGTTGGAGGCGCCGAGCTTCACGAAGAACGTGCCGATGATCGAGGTCACGACGCAGGCGCCGCCAATGGCGAGCGGCAGCACCATGCCGGCGAGCTTGTAGGCGTCGGGCAGCACGATGGCCGAGAGCACCATGGTAGCGACCGCGGTCACCACATAGGTCTCGAACAGATCGGCCGCCATGCCGGCGCAGTCGCCGACATTGTCACCGACATTGTCGGCGATGGTGGCGGGGTTGCGCGGATCGTCCTCGGGGATGCCGGCCTCGACCTTGCCGACCATGTCGCCGCCGACATCAGCACCCTTGGTGAAGATGCCGCCGCCGAGACGGGCGAAGATCGAGATCAGCGAAGCGCCGAAAGAGAGCGACACCAGAGAGTCGATGACGGTACGGTCCGTCGGGGCCAGCGCCAAGGGGCCAGTGAGGAAGATGAAATAGAGCGTCACGCCGAGGAGGCCCAGGCCCGCCACGAGGAGGCCCGTCACCGCGCCCGCCTTGAAAGCGAGGTCGAGGCCGCCGGCGAGCGACTTGGTGGCGGCTTGTGCGACACGCACATTGGCCCTGACCGACACATTCATGCCGATGAAGCCGGCAGCACCCGAAAGGATGGCGCCGATGGCGAAGCCAATGGCCGAATGCCAGCCGAGGAGGAAGAAAGCGATCAGGAAGATGACGATGCCGACAATGCCGATGGTCGTGTATTGGCGCTTGAGATAAGCTTGCGCGCCTTCACGCACGGCGGCCGAGATTTCCTGCATGCGGGCCGTGCCGGCATCCGCGGCCAGCAGGCTGCGGGTGGTGAGAATGCCGTAGACGATGGACAAAGCACCGCCAAGCACGATCAGCCAGAGGGTGGAGCTCATGGTTGTTCCTTGTGTTTTTGGTTTCCCCGAGGGCGGGCGTTAAGGAGGCCCCCCTCCTCCCGCATCCCGGAACGATGGGCGGGGTATGCCAAAATGGCGGCTTTATGGCAACCCACAACAGGCCGCCCTTGCGACAGTTTTGATATGCTGTGAAAGTGCCCCTGACAGAGCTTCTATGGGGGTATTTCCATGTTGACCGGCTCGTTCCTGGCCTTTCTCGGCATATCCATCCTGGTCATCGTGACGCCGGGCCCGGATACGGCGATGACCATTCGCGGCGTTATGCTGGGCGGGCGCGCCGGCGGGCTTGCGACCTCAGCGGGTGTGGCACTCGGCCAGATCATCTGGGCGCTGGCGACGGCGGCCGGCCTTGTCGCGGTGCTCCTCGCCTCGGAGCCCGTCTTCCAGGCGATCAAGCTTCTGGGGGCAGCCTATCTCATCTATCTCGGCGGGCACATGATCTGGGACGCCTGGCGGCGGACGAGCGGCGCATTGCCGGCGAGGATGGAAGGCCGCCCGCTCTCCCCGCTCTCGGCCTTCCGCCAAGGCCTCATCAGCGATCTCGGCAACCCCAAGATGGCGGTGTTCTTCGCCAGCATCCTGCCGCAATTCGCCCATCCCGGCGAAGGCATGTTCTCAGGCCTCGCCTTGCTCGGCCTCGTCTTCTCGGGCCTCACCTTCACCTGGCTCGCAGTCTATGTGGTTGTGCTGGCGAAGCTCGGCCACTTCCTCAACCGGCCGCAGATCAGAAAGCCCTTCGAGACGATCATGGGCAGCCTGCTCATTGCCTTAGGGATGAGACTCGCGGCCGAGCAAAGAGGGTAGTCAGCCCAGCACGAGAGCGAGCGTAAAACCGTCATAGCCCTTGACCCCGACGGTCTGGATCGCAGTGGCGCTGACCCGCTTCTCCTGCTTCAACATCTCGTTGAACAGGCGCACGCCCTTGACGCTCGGATCACGGCTCCGGGCGTCGATGACCTCGCCTTCGCGAATGACATTGTCGACGATGATGAGGCTGCCCGGACGCGTGAGCTTGAGCGACCAGGTGAAATAATCCGGTATGTTCTCCTTGTCGGCGTCGATGAAGACGAGATCGAAGGCTTCAAGCTTCTCGGCGGTGAGCTTGGGCAGAACATCGAGCGCCTTGCCGAGCCTCAGATCGATCATGGCGGCAAGGCCTGAGCGCTCGAAATTGGCGCGCGCGACTTCGGCATGGCGCGGCACGGCTTCGAGCGTCACGACGCGGCCGCCTTTCGGCATGGCGCGGGCGAGCCAGATCGTGCTGTAGCCGCCAAGCGTGCCGAGCTCGAGCACGTTCTTCGCATTGATCGCACGCGCCAGCAGCATCAGGAACTTGCCCTGGGTCGGCGCCACCGCGATTTCGGGAAGGCCGGCATCGGCGCTGGCGGTGAGCACCGCATCGAGCACGGCATCGGGCCCGACCAGCATCTCGCTTAGATAATCGTCGACGGCGGTCCAGGTTTTCTCGGTCATTTTCGATTTCACGCATCAGTTGAGGGGCCGCGATGAGACCAGAAAAGGACGTCATGGGCAAAGAAAAAGGACGGATCCGAAGACCCGCCCTCTTCCTGCTTCAAGGAGTGATCGATCAGAGGCCGTTGAACAGCCAGGCGATGCCGACCGTGCCGGTATGGGTCGCGAGCTCGGACTCGACGCCGTCGATCCCGAAGAAATCCTCCTTGCCATACTGCGTGTAGCGGTATTCGGCCCGCAGCGTGAGGCTGTCGGTCAGCATGGCTTCGGCGCCGGCGCCGATATGGAAGCCGTCAAGATCCTGCTTCTCGGAGAGATCGCCATCGATGATCGGCCCTTGCGGGATACCGACCGTCAGCTCGGCCTCCTGCTTGACATGCGCATAGCTGTAGCCGCCGATGACATAGAGCAGCGTCTCGGGTGTCGCAAGATAACCGGCGCGCAACGAGGCATTGGCGAACCAATCGAGCTTGGTTTCGGCGTCGAGCTCCGCCTCCAGGCCCAGGAATTCAGCGGAAGCATCGAGCTTCGACTTCAGATCGGCAATGCCGATATCGCCCTGAATACCAAGCACGATACGGTCGTTGACCTGCCAGTTATAGCCCGCCATCAGGCTGCCGAGGAAACCCTCTCCGCCGATGCCGTCAAAGGACGGATCGTCGCCGCCCACGTCGAGAGTGAGCTTATCGACCGTGCCACCGGCGCCGGCATTGGCGCCGACATAGAAGCCGGTCCAGCTCACTTGCGGCTCGACCACATCAGCCGTCGGCGTCGCCACTTCGCCCTCGCCCGCCGTCGGGAAGAGGTTGTAGGCCAGGCCCAAGGTGCCGGTGTGCATCGTGGGCTTCACGTCGAGGAAGCCGTCGGTGTCCCAGTCCTCGCTGCCGAATTCGGTATAGCGATATTCGATGCGGGCGGTCAGGCGATCGGTCAGCCGCGTCTCCATGCCCGCGCCAACATGATAGCCGTCGTATTTCTGGTCGGCGTCGAAATCGACGGCCTCGAACAGCTCGCCATCGAGCTTGAACTCGGCATAGCTGTAGCCGCCGATGATGTAGAACAGCGTATCGGGCGTCACCAGATAACCGGCGCGCAAGGACGCGTTGGCGATGAAGTCGGGTCCGGCTTTGGCGTTGATGAGCGGGTCGGCATCGAGATCCGCTTCAATGTCGGTCCAACCGATGTCGCCCTGGATGCCGAGAACGAATCGGTCGGAAACCTGCCAGTTGAAGCCGGCCAGGGCGCCGCCCAAGAAGCCATCGCCGCCAATGCCGTTGAGATCGGCATCGAAGCCGCCAATTTCTCCAAAGTCAGCTCCGAGCTCCGTGCGCGCCTTGGCAGCGCCGGCGCCGACATAACCGCCGACATAGAAGCCCGACCAGCTATAGGCCGGCTCGCTGTATTCGACATCCGCCGCCTGGACCGCCCCGCTCATTCCCATGAATGCCGCCAAAGCAGCAAGAGCAGCAGCACTGCGCAAACACGTCTTCATTCCGTCGCCCCCAAAATTACGTAAGGTTTTGTTGCATCAATGATTTTATTATCGCTGGAGCGCGTCGTGACTTTCAAGAAGATTGAAAATAACACGGCCGAAATTTTGGAGACTATGGCATTTCTGCAACAGAAACGCCACGCGCTCAGAAGAATTTGGGTCTCTAAAGTTGCAGCAGCTGCTGCCGGAGGCTGTGAGAATCGAACGCGGGCACTTTCAGTACGTCGTGATTCGCAGCCAGGCCACATTCTTCCGTCGCGATAACCGGCAGTCCGTGCGCCAGCGCCTTGAGCAATGCGCGCGGCTCGTGCTCGACGAGCGCCGGCAGGACGACAGCCGCGAGTTCTACCGGCCAGTGACCATTCTCGAGCGGCCGCACTCGGCTGTCGCCCCAGAAATCACCGTCATGCTCGCGCGCCGAACCAGTGACCACGACCTCGAGATCGAGTCCCCGGATGGCTTCGCGCAAGGCATAAGCGCCCTTGCGCGCCAGCACCGAGGCCGGGAACAGAATGGATTTGCCGCCGCGCGCGATCCGGTCGCGGGCTACCGGCACGATCCAGTCGAGATGCCGTGTGCGGGCGGGATCGGCACCGGCAATGCCGCTGTGGGGCGTGAGCAACGTGCGGGCGGTGTCGAGCGCCGCGCTCTCGGCCTCAACGATGTCATCGGGCGCACGAAAATCACCCAAGGTAATGCTCTTGGGATAGTACGCTTTCGCGGCGTCGAGTTTCGCCTGCAACGTCGCCATCGGATGGCGCACCATCAGAACATCGAAGCTGCGGCCCTGGAGCTCGCCCAGCCGCCACAGATGCGGCAGCAGATTCTGAGAGATCACGAGATGAGTGTGGAGATAAGAGAGCTTCCTCGCATAGTGCCGGGCCAGCGCTTCGTCATATCGCAGCAGCATGTCGTGCAGGGCGCGTCCCTCTCTCGGCGCCTGGCGCAGGCCGAGCGCCCGGCGCAAGGCGACGAGAGTGGCGCATGTCTCCGAGGCGACGACCCCGTCGGGCCAGGCATGACGCGGTGACCGGCGCAAGCGTTGCGGCACGAAGAGCGCATCCTCGGGACGCGCGGTCGCGGCGAACAGGATCGAGAATTCCGGCCAGCAGGCATCGACGAGCCAGGCGGTGGGGCCCTCCTCGCCGTATGGCGAGAGCGGCTGTTCCGCCTCGTGACGATGGCAGTCCGTCTCGCCGCAACTGGTGCAGTCATTGGCGCCAAGCCGTTCCTCCTCGCGCAGATCGCCATCCTTGCAGGTTGCCGGACTTGCGCCGCCGCGCAAAGTCACCACGAGCGCGCCCTTGCGCAGCGATGCTTCGATGCGGAAAGGCGCGTTCGAGCAGATGCGCAGGTCGACATAATTCCAGAACACGGTGGCGTCGCGTCCGACGCTGGCGCGCGATCCGGGAACGACACGGCTGTGGCCATGGCGCTCGACTATGTCGAAGCCCGCGCTCACCGCCGCTTCATAGAGCGCGTTGGACAATTGGCACAGGCCGCCGCCGATGCTGGCGATGAGGCAGCCCTCGCGCAATTCCCGGCCTTTGACGAAGCCGCGACGCTTCGTCGTGCGGCCGATCTGGCGCCAGAAGCTGAACAGGCGTCCGGCCGGAACCTCGATGCCGTCGAGATGGCTGAGAGCCCGGCGCAGATTGTGGATCTTGCCGGCGGTCAGGGCGCGGTCCCTTTCGCCCGCCAGCCTTGGCCAAAGCGCCGATGAGACGGAGGCGAGGACGGGCGCTGCAGCCAGGGCATGCCCCTTGCCGTGCCGGTGAGCCGCGGCACGGCCGAACCTGTCGCCGGCCGAGCGCCTCATCCTAAGGGCTGTGGCTTTCACCTCGAAGAGAGCCCCGTCCCAGAAAGAGGGAACCTGGCTCAATGCACGATTACTCATGTCGCGTCCCGTTATGGGGACCGAACATGCCAGTTCCAAGCTGAACAGAGGATGAATTTTGCCCTAGAGCAAATCCCGCCAAAGTTGAAGACTTTGGCGATAAGGATTTGCTCCAGGATATTGATTTGGCGCGAATCCTTTTCGGCGAAGTGATTCCACTTCGCCGGGATCCGCGCCAGGGCGTCTCGATGGAACCGTGGCGGACCTTCAAAACACCACTTGGTCGCCCATGAAACGGCCACATGCCGATGTGATGGTTCGCATGGCAGGCAACGGAGCGGGGCGATCGGAAGACGGGGTAACCATATCTGCGCCGGAGGCCTTTCAATGATCATCCGTTCCCTTCTGCATTTCATCGCCGCCGCCCTTTTCACGGCTCTCGCGGCCCTCCCGGCGGCGAGCCAAAGCGCTGACAAGACCGACAGGCTCGGCGTGCCGGGGCCAGTCAGCTTCGAGGGCCAGAACTATGTGCTGGCCGCCGCAGCCCACCCGCAGCCCAATTACTTCAAGCAGGAATATCTGCCCGCCGGGCAAGGGCCTGATAGCTACACGCACATGTTTCTCATCGAGACCTTGACCGAGGGCGCCGCGCCCAACGATGCGGCCGCCTCCCAGATCGCCATGCTCAATGAGCGCAAGGCGAAGGGGGATCCGCTCGTCAATCACGAGGTGAAATTCAATGACGCGACCGGCGAGATCTTCCTCGATTTCCTGATCAGCGGCTCGAGCAACGGCCAGGTCGTGGTCGAGTGGGATGCCTATCGCTATGTGCCGATCAAGGGCGAGAAGCCCGGCGTCATTCTCTACGGGATCAGCCGGCGCGCTTACGGCGAGACGGAGGGCCGGGCGTTCCTCTCCGGCCTCAAGGAACAGCGTCCCAATACGCTCAAGACGCTCACGAGCTTCGATGTGCCGGAGATCACCCCCAAGCCCTGACCGAATCCGATCAGGCGCGGCGGCGGCGCATCATGGCCCAAAGGATGAGGCTCAAGGCCAAGGCGACCATCGGGAAGATCGCGGTGTTGACCGCGGCCCAGCCGAACCAGTCGAGCAGCTTGCCCGAAGTCAGGGATGCGATCGCGACCGTGCCGAAGACGGCGAAGTCGTTGAGGCCCTGGACCTTTTCACGCTCCGCCGGACGATAGCATTCGGTGAGGAGCGTGGTGCCGCCGATGAAGCCGAAATTCCATCCCAGCCCCAAAAGGACGAGGCTGATGGCGAAATGGCCGAAGCTGATGCCGAGAACGCCCGCTGTCGCGGCGCAGCCGAGAAGCAAGAGGCCTGTGGCGCAGACCCGCTCGGCGCCGAAACGCACGATGATCTGACCGGTAAAGAAGCTCGGCACATACATGGCCATCACGTGCCATTGGATGACCCAGGCGGCATTCGCCGTGGTGAAACCGCAATCGATCATGGCGATGGGTGCTGCGGTCATCACCAGATTCATCATGCCATAACTCAACGTCGCCGCGATCACCGCCACGATGAAGCGCGGCTGGCTCACGATCTCGAACAAGGGCCGGGTCGTGCCGGCCGCGGCGGCCAATTCCGCCTTGCGCGGAATATCGACGAAGCTCATGGCGGCGATTGCCAGCATGCAGATGACCACCATCGCCGCGTAACACCCGGCGAAGGTCACCGGCGCCAGGAGATTGGTGGTCAGCATGACGAGCGTGGTGCCGATCAGCCCCGCGGCGACCCCGCCGGTCATCACCCAGGAGATCGCCTTGGCGCGGAAAGCGGGGCTCGCCATGTCGGCGGCGGCGAAGCGCGAATGCTGGGCGAAGGCCTGATAGACGCCCTGCAGCACGGTCGCCAGGATGAAGAGCGGGAAATCGCGCGCGAAGATGGCATAGAGGCCGATCAGCGCGCCGACCGTCCCGGCGCAAGCACCGAACATGAAGCCCGGTCTGCGGCCGATCTTCTTCATCAGCATGGCGGCAGGAATGGTCGTCGCCGCGGTGCCGATGACGAAGGCCGATATCGGCAAGGTCGCCCAGGCTTTCGACGGCGCGATCTGCACGCCGATGAGGCCCGCCGTCGTGAACATGATGACGGTGGCCGAGCCATAGAGCGCCTGGCCGACAGCCAGCACGAGCGCATTGCGCCTGGCGCGCGCATCATCGAATCCGATGGCTATGTCGGCTGTGCTCAACGGGCCCCTCTCTCCTCCCCGATGTGACATGAAGCGCTAGCGGCTGCAATGCCCGCCGGACAATTCAGCTATGTCTGCAACTTTTCGGGCCGATGCTTTGCTTGGCGCATCGGCTTGTCCGAAAAGTCTGCAACTTTTCGGGCCGATGCTTTGCTTGGCGCATCGGTTTGTCCGAAAAGTCTGCAACTTTTCGGGCCGATGCTTTGCTTGGCGCATCGGCTTGTCCGAAAAGTCTGCAACTTTTCGGGCCGATGCTTTCAGAACTCTTCCGGCCGGCGCTGGCGCGCCAGCGTGTTGAGCACGCCATTCAGGAGCTTCGGCTCCTGATCGTCGAAGAAGGCATGCGCGACGTCGATATATTCATTGATCGCGACGCGCGCCGGCACATTCTCCATGAACATGATCTCATAAGCGGCGGCGCGCAGGATGGCGCGCAAGGTGGCATCGAGCCGGGCCAGCGGCCAGCTCTTGTCGAGAATCCGGTTGACGGCGGGATCGATCGTGCGTTGCTCGCGCACCACGCCGTCGACGACCTCCTTGAGGAAGGGGAAATCGGCCGGGCCGCATTGCCCCTCATCGAAGGCATCGCCCGCGGCGCGCGAGGAAAATTGCGCCAGCACTTCACCGACATCGGTGCCGGCGAGATCCATCTGGTAGAGGGCCTGCACTGCGCCAAGGCGGGCGGCGGAACGCGCGACGGGCGGCTTGCGGCGCGGAGTGGTCAAGATCGGGCCCGCCTCTTCTTGATGCCGCGCGTGAATCGGATCATCGCCAAAGCCGCATCGGCGGCCCCGCCGCCCTTGTCCATCTCGGCGACGCGGGCGCGCGCCCAGGCCTGGGCCTCGGTCTCGCAAGTGAGGATGCCATTGCCGATGGCGAGGCCGGTCATGGTGAGGTCCATGATGCCCCGCGCCGATTCATTGGCGACGATGTCGTAATGCGAGGTCTCGCCGCGCAGCACGCAGCCCAGCGCCACGAAACCATCGAAGCGCTTCGCCTTGGCGGCGGCCGAGATGGCGCCCGGGATCTCGAGCGCGCCCGGAACGGCATGGCGCTCCCATGTGGCCCCTGCCCGCTCGATCGCGGCGATGGCGCCCCGCGCCAGCTCATCGCAGAGCTCGCCATAGAAGCGCGCCTCGAGAATGAGGAGATGCGCCTTGGTCCTGATCGCCGCCGTCGCGGCCTTGTCGCGTTTCACTGTCTCGTCTCCGAAAGCCGGGCGACATAGCGCGCCAGCATGTCGATTTCAACATTGACCTGGTCGCCTGCCTCGGCCTTGCCCCAGGTGGTGACGGCCTGGGTATGAGGGATGATGTTGACGCCGAATTCGCTGCCTTCCACCTCATTGACGGTGAGCGAGGTGCCGTCGATCGAAACCGATCCCTTGGGCGCAATGAAGCGCGCGATCTCAGGTGAAACCCGGAAGCGGAAGCGCAGGGAATCGCCTTCCGGCACGATCGAGACGATCTCGCCCACGTCATCGACATGGCCGGACACGACATGGCCGCCCAGTTCGTCGCCCATCTTGAGCGGGCGTTCGAGATTGATCCGCGTGCCGATCCCCCAGGCGCCAAGGGTCGAGCGGGCCAAGGTCTCGGCCGAGGCGTCGACGGCGAAAAATCCCCGGCCGTCCTGCAGCCTGCCGGTCTCGACCGCGGTCAGGCAGCAGCCGGAACAGGCGATCGAGGCGCCAAGCGCGATCGTGTCGGGGTCGTAGCTGGTCGCGATGGTAAGGCGCGTGTCGCCGCGCTTCTCGATGGCGATGACCTCGCCAATATCGGTGATGATGCCGGTAAACATGGGACTCTCGTGAACAGTCAGGCGCGTACATAGACGCTCAAGACGTCATCCCCAAGCCTTTCCTCCCGATCCTCCCGGAAGGCTGCCATGACCTCGCCGGGGGGCAATCCGGCAAAGCCGTCAACCCCATTGGGGCCCAGGAGCTTGGGCGAGCGGAACAGCATCAATTCATCAACCAGGCCCCGCTCCAGCAGGCTCCGCGCCAGGCGGGCCCCGCCTTCGGCCAGGACCCGGCCCACGCCGCGCCCGGCCAGCCTCGCCAGGGCGTCGGCAAGGTCGACACGGCCTTGCGGATCGGGCTGGCAGGCAAGGACATCGACACCCGGTGCCACCGTTCCTGGCTGCAGAGAAAGCAGCCAAACCGGGACCTGGCCGGCGGTTTTGACCAGATGTGAGGATTTGGGTATGGCGAGCGCCGAGTCGGCGACAACCCGGATGGGAGACCGGCCCTCCAGCCCAGGAAGCCGGCAAGTAAGATCCGGATCATCGGCCAGCACAGTGCCGAGCCCCACCAGGATCGCATCCGACTGCGCCCGGAGCAGATGGGTGCGCGCCTTGACTTCAGGGCCTGTGATCGCGGTGCGCATGCCGGGCGCCTCCGCAATCTTCCCATCCGCGGAAAGCGCAAGCTTTAGAATGATATAGGGCCGTTTCTTGGCAATCCGAGTCAGGAAGCCGGCAAGATCTGGCCCGGCCTCTGTCGCGCCAATGCCGGTGTCGATCGCAATGCCCGCCTGCCGCAAGATGGCGAAGCCTCCGCCCGATACCCGGGGATCCGGATCCTCGAAAGCCGCCACCACCCGGGCGACGCCGGCTGCGGCCAGGGCTTCGGCGCAAGGCGGGGTGCGGCCGTGATGGGCGCAGGGCTCGAGCGTCACATAGGCCGTGGCGCCTCGGGCAGCTTCGCCCGCCATCTTCAGGGCCTCGGTCTCGGCATGGGGCCGGCCTCCAGCCTGAGTCCAGCCCAGGCCGACAATGACGCCGTCCTTCACGATGGCACACCCGACGGGGGGATTTTCCCCCGTCGTGCCCAGCGCCCGTTGGCCGAGCCGCGCCGCCAGCGTCATGAAGGTCTCGTCCTCGCTCATGCCAGGGACTTTCGAAAATGCACCACGGTGCCGCCCTTGAACGGCTCCTCGCGCTCGATCTCGTAGCCGAGCTTCGTATAGAAGCGCAAATTCGCGGCGAAGAGCTTGTTCGTATAGAGCCGAATCAGTCCGTGGCCGCGCCTCAGCGCTTCCTCTTCGGCATGGACGACGAGGAGCCGACCCAGCCCCCCACCCTGCTCGCCCGGGTCGACACAGACATTCTCGATCAGGAGATCGTCCTCGCGCGGAATCATCTCGACGAGGCCGACCAGCCGTCCGTCGGTGAGAGCGAGGTCAATCACATGATGGCGCACGGCATGATCGTAATCGGCCGTCATCGGCAAGGGCTCACGGCCCAGGATTTCGCACCATTTGGCATAGGCCTTGCGCGTCAGCTCTCGCACTCGAGCCGCGTCTTCCGGACCGGCACGACGAAACTCCATGTCAGTCGCGCTTGGGGCTCGTCTCGCCCTCTTCGCCCTCGCCGGTCAATTCGCCGAGCAGCTCCTCGAAATCCTTGGCCTCGCGGAAGTTCTTGTAGACCGAGGCGAAGCGCACATAGGCGACATCATCGAGCACTTTCAGCGCCTCCATGATGAGCTTGCCGACGGTCTCGGACTTGATGTCGCTTTCGCCCAGGCTCTCGAGCCGGCGCACGATGCCCGACACCATGCGCTCGACGCGTTCCGGATCCACGGGCCGCTTGCGCAGCGCGATCTGCACCGAGCGCATCAGCTTGTCGCGGTCGAAAGGCACGCGCCGGCCAGAGCGCTTGACGACGGTGAGCTCGCGCAACTGGACGCGTTCGAAGGTGGTGAAGCGACCGCCGCAATCGGGACAATAGCGGCGGCGACGGATCGCCGTCCCGTCCTCGCTCGGACGGCTGTCCTTCACCTGCGTCTCTTCATTGTTGCAAAAAGGACAGCGCATGGAGCCTTGCGACTAGGAATAGATGGGGAAGCGTTTGGTCAGCGCGGCGACCTTCTTCTTGACCGCCGTTTCGACCTTAGCATTGCCCTCTTCGCCGTGCTTCGCAAGCCCGTCGAGAACCTCGGTGATGAGGCCCCCGATATCCTTGAATTCCTTGACCCCGAAGCCGCGGGTGGTGCCGGCGGGGGTGCCCAGGCGCACCCCTGAGGTCACCATCGGCTTTTCCGGATCGAAGGGAATGCCGTTCTTGTTGCAGGTGATCCAGGCGCGCCCCAAAGCCGCCTCAGCCACCTTGCCGGTCAGGCGCTTCTTGCGCAGATCGACCAGCATCAGATGGGTGTCGGTGCCGCCCGAGACGATGTCG